>ERZ1643247.3396-NODE-3396-length-11277-cov-45.910889_pt1 | contig 11277 bp, 10 predicted proteins | sample MGYA00579264_ERZ1643247 | MGnify/ENA primary metagenome ERZ1643247 (study PRJEB29033, sample SAMEA4952262) | chicken gut metagenome | biome: Broiler Chicken; feature: Gastrointestinal Tract; material: Caecum | place: Ireland | collected 2018 | study: Broiler... | reverse complement strand
CCATCGTCCCGGGCGGCAACAACGCCCCTGCGGGGCGTTGGCAGATCCCCCGGGCGCGGGAGATTCCTCGTGCGGGCAGGAGCCTTGTCTCGCTGAGATAAATAACGCCCATCCCCCCTACACCAAAACGAAAAGGCGCAGAGGTCACCCCTCTGCGCCTTCGCTTTCAAGAAACTCTGCCACCGTCATACACTTTGGATGGTCCATATCCAGGCTGAGGAAATCTTTATCGCCTGTAAGGATCATATCCACATCCGATACAATGGCCGCATTCAAGATCGGCTGGTCTTTTGCGTCGCGTATCAGCTTTTCCGCGTGATCCACCGCCGGGATCAACTCGTAGGACATCTCCGCCAGCAGCACTTCCGCATCCGGGAGATATTTTGGCGCTTTCCGCCCGAGAATATCCCGCAGCTCCGCAATATTGCGGTCACACAAGACGATTTCGTGATTGTCCGCGATATAGAGCAAGGCCCGCGCAGGTTTGGACCGGGGAAAAACCAATGCGGAAAACAGGACGTTTGTATCTACCAATATCCGCATTTTACCGTCCCTTTCCGTAACGCACTTCCTCTACCAGCGCCTGAATATCCTCTTCACCGGATACCCCCATCGCCTCGGCCGCGCCGGCAAACGCGTCCTGCGCTTTCCGGATGGCCGCGGCAGAGGCGTTGCTGACAACGATCTCCCCCTTCTGATTTTGGAAGAACAGGATTTTGTCGCCGGATTTCAGCCCCAGCTGCCGCCTGATTTCCACCGGCACAGTGATCTGACCATTTGCAGAGATTTTCGCCAAATTCATACAATTCACCCTTTCTATTCTTTAGATTTCAAGTTTTCTTTATCTCTGCTTCCATTATAACCCATACACCGGGGAAAGTAAATGCGTTCATCCTAAAACTATGCGCTTGCCTGTGACTTTTTTGTGAATTTGCCTGTCTTCTTCGCCAATCCGGGCGGCCGGCTCCGTCTCAAGGTACCCGGCCTTCGGTTTGCCTTTCTTCCCCCCGCCCCAGCCGTTTGCCGCGGGCCAGGTAGTATCCGACGCCCAGGGCGTCGGCGATCACCCAGCCGATGGGGACCGCCCACCAGATGCCCACGACCCCCACGGTCGGGGCCAGGGTGTAGGCCAGCGCCACCCGCAGCCCCAGCGAGACCACGGTCAGCACCACGCTCATGCCCGGGCGGCCCAGCGCCCGGTACAGCCCGTACAGCAGGAACAGCACCCCGATCAGCGCGTAAAACGCCCCTTCAATGCGCAGGTAGCGCACCCCTTCGGCGATCACGGCGGTCTCGCCGGCGTCGATGAACAGCCCCATCAGCGGCGCGGCCAGCAGCCACACCGCCGCCGACAGCACGCACCCGAACCCCACCGAGCAGAGCACCGCCGACCGGATGCCCCTGCGGATGCGGTCGGACCGGCCGGCGCCGTAGTTCTGGGAAATGAAGATGGAGAAGGCGTTGCCGAAATCCTGCACCGGCAGGTAGGCGAAGGCGTCGATCTTCACCGCCGCCGCAAAGGCCGCCATGATGGTGGTGCCGAAGCTGTTCACCAGCCCCTGCACCGCCAGGATCCCCAGGTTCATGATGGACTGCTGCAGGCAGGTCAGGGCCGAAAAGCTCGTGATCTCCCGCAGGCGGGCGGCCCGCAGCCGCACGGCTGGCTCCCGCCGGAACAGCGCCGGGAACCGCCGCCAGGTATACGCCGCAATGCCGATGCCCGACACATACTGGCTGATCACGGTGGCTTCGGCGGCGCCGGCCACACCGCGGCCCAGCCCCGCCACAAACCACAGGTCCAGCAGGATGTTCAGCCCCGCCGACACCGCCAGGAAGGCCAGTGGCACCGTCGAGTTGCCCAGCGACCGCAGCAGCGCCGCAAAAAAGTTGTACAGAAAGATGCCCACCAGCCCGGCAAAGATCACCCGCAGGTATTCCCGCATCATGGTCACCAGCTCGGCCGGGGTGCGCAGCGCCAGAATGATCCAGTCCAACCCCGCAAACACCAGCAGGTTCAGCACCACCGTCACGGCGCCCAGCAGCACAAAGCTGGCCAGCACCCCTTCTTTCAGCGCCTGTTCGTCCTTTTGGCCGAACCGGATGGAAAACACCGTGCCGCTGCCCATCGCCAGGCCCAGGATCACCGAGGTCAGAAATGTCATCAGCGAAAAGGCCGACCCCACCGCCGCCAGGGCGTTCGCCCCCAAAAACCGCCCCACGATCAGGGTGTCGGCTATGTTGTAGCACTGCTGCAGCAGATCCCCCAGGATCATCGGGACCGCAAACAGCAGCATTGTCCGGGTCACGGGGCCCTGGGTCAATGCTCTGCCCTGCAGGTTCATCTTGTTGCTTCCTTTCGTTTTGTAATTTACAACTTCCTGTTCGTAATGTATTATAGGCCAGTCTGTGCGGGGTTGTCAATGGATCTGTCCCTTGCGCGGGGGCGGAAAATGGGGTAAGATGGTAGCAAACACAAGGGGGAGGTCAGGCGGATGTTTCTGGACGGGCTGGACGAACTGGACCGGAAGATCGTGGGGCTGCTGATCGGCAATGCGCGGATGAGCTATTCCGAACTGGGGGAGCGGGTCGGCATCAGCCGGGTGGCGGCCCGGATGCGGGTGCAGGCGCTGGAGAAAAAGGGCGTCATTGAGGAGTATACCACCGTCATCGACCCGCAGAAGATCAGCGGCGCGGTGAGCTGTTATTTTGAGATCGAGACCAGCCCCGACACGCTGGAGCAGGTGACCCGCATCCTGAACGACAACGAGACGGTGACCCAGATCTACCGGGTGACCGGCTGCAGCAAGCTGCACGTCCATGCGGTGGCGGCCAGCCAGGCCGAGATGGAGCAGCTGGTCAGTGAGGTCATTGACCCGCTGCCGGGGGTGCTGCGGTGCAGCTGCAACATGATTTTGAGCAGGATCAAAGACATCAAGGGGCTGCGACTCTGATTTGCGGGGGCTTCCCCGCGCCCCTTTCTTCCCCGCCGCGCACGATGCTTTTTTCTTTATTGGCCTGACGGCTTGACGGCACTACCCACTTTCCGGGCAACCTCGCGCCTTGCCCCGCTGCTCACGCTGCCAAAATTGGCTTAGCGGGCCTTCCGTCATTACTCACCCCGCGGGAATCCCCGCACCCTCCCGTGCCGCTCACGTTGCTTTTTTCTTTATTGGCCTTAGCGGGGTTTGTCTTGTAGGTTAGTTGCTGGGTTGGGTTTACGGCCATCTTTTTGCCAATATCTCGTTGCTATGTTGTTCTTTCATGACTGAAAGAACCAAAGGTCCCGCCGTTTCGATGCGGCGGCCGCCGACCAGGGGTCCGCTGGACCCCTGGACCCCCCGCAAGATTGCCTTGCGGGGCCATTTTTTACCAGCATCCGCGCCGGCCCACCCTTGACGGGCCGGCGCACAACGTGCGTCTCCATTACCTTTACGTTTACGGAGCCCCGCACACTGCGGGCAACCCCGCACCTTGCCCCGCTGCCCACGCTGCCAAAATCGGCTAGCGGGCTTTCCGGAGCCCCGCACGCAGCGGGATACCTCGCGCCCCACCGTGCCGCAAACGCTGCTTTTTTCTTTATCGGCCTAGCGGGCCTATCGGAGCCCCGCACACTGCGGGCAACCTCGCGCCTTGCCCATCCGCCCACGCTGCCAAAATTGGCTAGCGGGCCTGACGGCACCTCTTGCCCCGCGGGAATTCCCACACCCTCCCGTGCCGCTCACGTTGCTTTTTTCTTTATTGGCCTAGCGAGCCTACCGGCACCGCCCAGCCCTCGGGCAACCCCGCACCTTGCCATGCCCACCACGCTGCCAAAATCGGCTAGCGGGCTTTCCGGAGCCCCGCACGCAGCGGGATACCTCGCGCCCCACCGTGCCGCAAACGCTGCTTTTTTCTTTATCGGCCCAGCGGACCTCACGGTTCCACCCACTTTCCGGGCCACCCCACACCTCCCCCCAACACAAAACCGCCCCCCATGGCCTGGGGGGCGGTTTGTTTTTTCGTTTTCCGGGGTCAGCTGTCCCGTCCTGTCGGCGTCACGGCCGGGGGATCAGGTCTCGTCCTCCTCGTCGGGGGTGGTATCGGCGGCGTCGGCGGCCGCGTCGGCGGCTTCCTGGGCCTCCATCCGGGCCAGTTCCTCGGCGGTGGGCTCGCCCTCGGTGTCCTCCTCGGGCTTTTCGGTCTCGGCGCCGTTGTCCCGGTCGGCCCGGGCCACCATCGCCACCTTGTCGTCGGCGGCCAGCCGCATGACCCGCACGCCGCTGCCGTACCGGCTCTGGATGTTGATGTCGTCGGCGTGCATCCGGATCAGGATGCCGTTGGCGCTGACCATGATCAGGTCGTCGGTGTCATCCACGATCTTGACGGCCGCCACCCCGCCCTTGGCGTAGTTGCGGATGCCCAGCCCGCCCCGCTTGGTGATGCGGTAATCGTCGATGCGGCTGCGGCGTCCCTTGCCGTCCTCGGTCACGGTGAGCAGCGTCGCCCCCGGCCGGCACACCCCGGCGCCGATCACGTAATCGTCGTCCCGCAGGCGGATCACCCGCACGCCGTGGCTGGCGCGGCCCATCGGCCGGGCGTCGGACTCATGGCAGTGGAGGGCGGCGCCGTTGCGGGTGGCCACGATCAGCTCGTCCTGCCCGCCGGTCAGGTGGCACCAGACCAGGCTGTCCTCCTCATTCAGCGAGATGGCGTTCAGCCCCGCCTTGCGGATGTTGCGGAACTGGGAAAGCGGCGTCCGCTTGATGAGCCCCTGCCGGGTCACCATCGTGATGTAGCTGTTTTCCTCGTCGATCTCGGCGGGCTGGCGCATCAGGATGGTGACCTTCTCCCCTTCCTGCAGCTGCAGCAGGTTGGCGATGTGGCTGCCCTTGGCGGTGCGGCCGCCCTCCGGCACCTGGTAGCCCTTGAGCCGGTACACCCGGCCCCGGTCGGTCATGAACAGCATGTTGTCATGGCTGGAACCGACGAACAATTCCTCGGTGAAGTCGTCGTCCTTCTGGTTCATGCCCTGCACGCCGCGGCCGCCCCGGTTCTGGGCGGTGTAGGTGTCGGCGGCGGTGCGCTTGATGTACCCCGAATGGGTCAGGGTAAAGACGCACTGCTCTTTGGGGATCAGGTCCTCAATGTCCACCTCGCCGCTCACCGCCTCAATGGAGGTGCGGCGCTCGTCGCCATACTTGTCGGCCAGGGCCAGCAGGTCCTGCTTGACGATCTCCATGCAGTGGCGGGGGTTGGAGAGAATGTCCTTGTAATTCTCGATGTTCTTGCGCAGCTGGTCAATTTCCTCGTCGATCTTGAGGATCTCCAGCCCGGCCAGGCGGCCCAGCTGCAGCTTGACGATGGCGTCGGCCTGGGGGTCGTCAAAGCCGAACTTTTCCATAATGGCGGCCTTGGCCTCGGCAAAGCCGCCCTTGCAGGCCCGGATGGTGGCAATGATCTCGTCCACAATGTCCACGGCCTTGCGCAGACCTTCCAGGATATGCTCCCGGTCCTGGGCCTTTTTCAGCTCAAAGGCGGTGCGGCGTCGGATCACTTCACCCTGGAAGTCCAGGTACCGCTGCATCATCGTCTTCAGGCTCATGATCTTGGGCACGCCGTCGTCCAGCGCCAGCATGATGACCCCCACCGTGTCCTGCAGCTGGGTGTAGCGGTACAGCTGGTTGAGCACCACCTGGGGGTTGGCGTCCTTCTTGATCTCCACCACGATCTTCATGCCGGTGCGGCTGGAGCTCTCGTCGTTCAGGTCGGAGATGCCCTCGATCCGCTTGTCCTTCACCAGGTCCCCGATGGAGACCAGCAGCCGGGACTTGTTGACCATATAGGGGATCTCGGTAATGAGGATCTCAAACCGGCCGTTCTTTTTCTCCACGATCTCGGCCCGGCCCCGCAGGGTGATCTTGCCCCGGCCGGTGGCGTAGGCGGCCCGGATGCCCGACCGCCCCATGATGACGCCGCCGGTGGGGAAGTCGGGGCCCTTGATATACTCCATCAGCCCGGCCAGGTCGATGTCCGGGTCGTCGATCATCGCGCACATGCCCCGCACCACTTCCCGCAGGTTGTGGGGCGGGATGTTGGTGGCCATGCCCACCGCGATGCCCTGGCTGCCGTTCACCAGCAGGTTGGGGAAGCGGCAGGGCAGCACCTGGGGCTCCTTCTTGGTGTCGTCGTAGTTGGGGTCCCAATCCACGGTATCCTTGTCGATGTCGGTCAGCATCTCGACGGCCATCCGGCTCATGCGGGCCTCGGTGTAACGGTAAGCGGCAGGGGGGTCGCCGTCCACCGAGCCGAAGTTGCCCTGGCCGTCCACCAGCGGGTAGCGCAGGCTGAAGTCCTGGGCCAGACGGACCATTGCGTCATAGACGCTGGCGTCGCCGTGGGGGTGGAAGGAGCCCAGCACCGCGCCCACCGTGTCGGCGGATTTGCGGTAGGGGTGGCTGGGGTCGTTGCCGCGGATGTGCATGGTGTACAGGATGCGCCGGTGAACCGGCTTGAGCCCGTCCCGCACATCGGGCAGCGCCCGGGAGACGATGACCGACATGGAATAGTCAAGGAAGGCGCTCTCGATCTCCTCTTTCACATCCCGGACGATGACCTTGGTGCCGGACCCCGGCACCATGATGATATTTTCTTCCATTCAGCAGCCACCTCACACATCCAAATTCGCGTACTTTGCGTTTTTCTCGATGAACTCCCGCCGGGGCTCCACCTGTTCGCCCATCAGGATGCTGAACGCCTCGTCGGCCCGCTCGGCATCCTCAATGGTGATCTGCACGATCACCCGGTTTTCGGGGTTCATGGTGGTCTCCCACAGCTGGTCGGGGTTCATTTCGCCCAGGCCCTTGTACCGGTTGATCTTGGCGCCGGGCATCTCGGCGGACAGCAGTTTCATTTCATCGTCGTTGTAGGCATACTTGACGGTGCCGCCCTTCTGCAGCTTGAACAGCGGCGGCTGGGCCACATAGACGTATCCATGCTCGATCAGCGGGCGCATATACCGGAAAAAGAAGGTCAGCATCAGGGTGCAGATGTGGCTGCCGTCCACGTCCGCATCGGCCATGATGAAGATTTTGTGGTACCGCACCTTGGTGATGTCGAACTCATCCCCGATGCCGGTGCCCAGCGCGGTGATGACCGGGGTCAGCTTGTCGTTGCCGTACACCCGGTCGGCGCGGGCCTTTTCCACGTTGAGCATCTTGCCCCACAAGGGCAGAATGGCCTGGATGTTGGAATCCCGCCCCTGTTTGGCCGAACCGCCGGCCGAGTCGCCCTCCACGATGAAGAGCTCGGTCTTGGCGGGGTCTTTTTCGTGGCAGTCGGCCAGCTTGCCGGGCATCCGGTTGGACTCCAGCGCGGTTTTGCGGCGCACCAGTTCCCGGGCTTTCTGGGCGGCGGCCCGGGCGCGGGCGGCCTGGGTGGCCTTTTCCAGTATGGCCTTGGCCACGGCGGGATTTTCCTCAAAATACTCGCTCAGAGCGTTGTACACCATGCCCGAAACCAGCGTTTTGATGTAGGTGTTGCCCAGCTTGGCCTTGGTCTGGCCTTCGAACTGGGCTTCCTGCAGTTTCACGCTGATTACCGCGATCAGCCCTTCCCGCACGTCGGAGCCTTTCAGGTTCTCGTCCTTTTCCTTCAGGATGCCCTTGGCCCGGGCGTACTCGTTCATCACCCGGGTCAGGCTCAGCTTGAAGCCCTCCTCATGGGTGCCGCCTTCGGGGGTGTGGACGTTGTTGGCAAAGCTCAGCATCAGCTCGTTGAAGCTGTCGCAGTACTGCATGGCCACCTCGGTCACGGCGCCCTCGCCTTCCCCCCGCATATAGATCACCTGGGGGTGCAGCGGGGTCAGGTCCCGGCGCTGCTGCAGGTAGCTCACAAAGCTGCGGATACCGCCCTCATAGCACATGGTATCCCGGCGGGGGGCGCCGCCGTTTTCGGCCAGGGTCTGGCTGCGCTCGTCGGTCAGGGTAATGCGCACCCCGGCGTTCAGGAAGGCTTCTTCCCGCAGGCGTTTGAGCAGCGTCTCATAGTCGTAGACGGTGGTATCCACGAACATTTCCGGGTCGGGCTTGAAGGTCACCAGCGTGCCGGTGGAAGCGGCGGTGCCGATCTTCTGCAGGTCCCCTTCCGGCTTGCCGCGGCGGAACCGCTGTTCGTACTCGGCGCCGTCCTGCCGCACCCGGACCACCAGCCACTCGCTCAGGGCGTTGACCACGCTGGCGCCCACGCCGTGCAGGCCGCCCGAGACCTTGTAGCCGGAATTTTCGCCGCCGAACTTGCCGCCGGCGTGCAGCACCGTAAAGACGACGGTCACGGCCGGGATGCCCAGCTTGGGCTGGATTCCCACCGGAATGCCGCGGCCGTTGTCCGACACTTCGATGATGTCCCCTTCCTTGATGGTGACCTCGATGTGGTTGCAGTAGCCGGCCAGGGCTTCGTCGATGGAGTTGTCTACGATCTCGTACACCAGATGGTGCAGGCCGGACGGACCGGTGGACCCGATGTACATACCCGGGCGCTTGCGGACCGCCTCCAGCCCTTCCAGCACCTGGATCTGCTCGCCGCCATAGGCATGGTCGGTGGCAGTTTCCCGGTTGGTGGACGTGATGATCTCTTCTGCCATGTGGGAACCTCCTGAATCTAACTAAAACGGTAAACGGATGGATTGGTGAAATGCTGATTTTGTATTGGCCCTGGCGGGCCTGTCGGGGGGAATAAAAGGGGGGATGTCAAAAATAATGCGCCCTCCGGCGTAAGGCCCCGGTAGACAACTGCGTGATATACACCGTCTCGCCGGCAAAATCGGTCAGCACGAAACTTTTCGGCATCGCGCCGCTCACATCCACCACCGCCCCTTCCCGCTGGGCGCGGCGCAGAAAGGCGTCGGTCAGTTTTTCCTTCTGGCCGGCGTCGGTGGCGGTGTCCAGGTCGAACACCCCCAGGATCTCCCGGTCCCGGACCACAAAGTCCTGCCCCAGATGAATCAGCATGCCCGCACCTCCCCGGCCAGCACCTGCACCAGCATCCCGTTTGTGCGGGCAAAAGCCGCCGAGTCGCAGGTGGTCACAAAGGTCTGTTTGTCCTCGATCCGGGTCAGCAGGTAGGTCTGCCGGGCGTCGTCCAGCTCGCTGAGCACATCGTCCAGCAGCATCACCGGGTGTTCGCCCAGCACCTCGCCGGCCAGGGTGGCTTCGGCCAGCTTCATGGCCAGCACGGCGCTGCGCTGCTGGCCCTGGCTGCCGTAGATCTTGCCGGGCTGGCCGTCCAGCAGGATCTCCACATCCTCCCGGTGGGGGCCCGCCAGGCAGAACCCCGCCCGCAGTTCGGCGCTGCGCACCGCCCGCAGCCGGGCGGCCAGGGCGTCGGCGTCCGGGTCGCAGCAGGGGCAGTAGCGCAGCGCCAGGGTCTCGGCCCCGCTGGAAATATCCCGGTAGTTGGCGGCGGCCAGGGGGGCCAGCCGCTGCAGGTATTCGGCGCGGCGGCGCATCACCTCGGCGCCGGCGGCGGTCAGCGCTTCGTTGTAGGTGTCCAGCAGCATTTCGCCGCCGGGGGTGATGTCGTAGGCTTTGAGCAGCGCGTTTTTCTGGGCGGTGATCCGGGCGGCCCGGCGCACCGCGGCCAGATACCCCGGGTACAGCTGGCAGAGCGCCGCGTCCAGAAAATGCCGCCGTCCGTCCGGCCCGCCCTTGACCAGGCTCAGGTGGTTGGGGTCGAATACAACGGCGGTGAAGGTGCCGGCCACGCTGGCGGCCCGGCCCCGGTCGGCGCCGTTCAGCCGGGCGCGGCGGCCGGGGCGGCCGCTTTCCCGGCTGCCCACGGTCAGGCGCAGGGTCTGGGGGCGGCCGCCGGCTTCAAAGGCGGCTTCCACCACCCCGAAGGGCTGGCCGCGGCGGATCAGCTCGGCGTCCTTGGCGCCCCGGAAACTCTTGCCGCCGGTCAGCATCCAGATGCTTTCCAGCAGATTGGTCTTGCCCTGGCCGTTGGGCCCGCACAGCACGGTCAGCCGGGGCGCCGGGGCCAGCGTTGCGCTGCGCAGGTTGCGGAAATCCTGAACGGTCAGGCGGTCCAGCCGCATCAGCGGCCCTCCGCAATGCGGACGGTGCGGCCGTCCAGCGAAATCTCGTCGCCGGGGCGGCATTTTTTGCCCCGCATGGTACAGCTTTCGCCGTTGACCGTCACCGCCCCGGCCTGGATCAGCTCCTTGGCCTCGCCGCCGGTCTCGCACAGCCCCGCGAACTTCAGCAGGGCGTCCAGCTTGATATATTCGGTGTGAATGTGGATCAGGTCCATGGTAGGCTCCTTTTTTTCTGCCAATGCCGGGGGGTGATTGTATTGCGGGAGTTCCCGCACCCCGCCCCCTCTGCTGTTTATGCTGCGGGCAATCCCGCGTCCTGTCTTGCCGCGCATGCCCCTGCCCCTCCGCCCGCGCTGCGGGCAATCCCGCACCCCGCCTTGCCGCGGACGCTGACAAAATTGGCCTGACGGGCCTTCCGGGGGCGGTCAGTTTTGCGGGAGACCCCGCACCCCGCCTTGCCGCGGGCGTTGCTTTTTCTCTTTATTGGCACTAGCGGGGTTGTCTTGTTGCTTAGTTGCCGGGGTTGGGTTGGCGGCCTTCTTTTTAGCATCTTCTCGTTGCTATGTTGTTCTTTCGTGACCGAAAGAACCAAAGGTCCCACCGTTTCGATGCGGTGGACGCCGACCAGGGGTCCGCAGGACCCCTGGACCCCCCGCACGATTATGTTGTGCGGCGTTTTTTTCAGTTTCATCCGCCCCGGCCCACCGTAGACGGGCCGGGGCCCGACCTGCATCTCCATGACCTTTACGTCTGCATCGGGGTGCGTCGGCCCACCCTTGACGGGCCGACGCCCAAGGTACATCTCCATAATCTTTACGATGGCGTCGAGCTCCCCGGGTGCATCTCCATAATCTTTACGCTGGCGGCCATTTATGAGAAGGTTTCCCTTGCCTTTGTAGCGGAGGGTCAGTGACCCTCCCAAAACGTAAACAATAACGCAACGTCACATGAAACCGGCAATGTAAAGGATAGGGAGATGCACCCCGCTCTCCGGCCGCCGGCGTAAGGACTATGGAGCCCCACCCTGTGCGGCGCCCCGTCTACGGTGGGGTGCCGCGCAACCGCACGCGTAACGGCCATGGAGATGCACCAAGGGCGGCGCCCCGTCTACGGTGGGGCGCCGCGGCACCCGCCGAAAATCGCCGCGCAACGTAATCTTGCGGGGGGTCCAGGGGTCCTGCGGACCCCTGGTCGGCGGCCGCCGCATC
>ERZ1643247.3393-NODE-3393-length-11281-cov-4.053180_pt1 | contig 11281 bp, 11 predicted proteins | sample MGYA00579264_ERZ1643247 | MGnify/ENA primary metagenome ERZ1643247 (study PRJEB29033, sample SAMEA4952262) | chicken gut metagenome | biome: Broiler Chicken; feature: Gastrointestinal Tract; material: Caecum | place: Ireland | collected 2018 | study: Broiler... | reverse complement strand
GGCAGTATGTTCTTTTTCACAGGCTGCTGCTAACGGGTTGTTTTCCTTTTTTTCACATCATAAAGCAGATACAATCCGTTTATTCCGCCCCGCCGCAAAAGGTGACGGCTGAATTGCAGCATTCGAAATCCGTGTCGATATTGTGCGAGATAAAGCGCGCCTTAAATTCCTGGTATTGCATATCGCATTCGGTGTGCCGCCCGATACATCCAGATCCTCAGGAAGCACGAATTTGATACATTTTACCAAAACGTCCCGGCAGCCGGAGTAGTTGTGCGCAGGGACGGTGATCGTCTTCATACCGCGTGGATACTCATTCCCATTGGAATCGACCTCCGTGAGGATCACAGCCAGTGCCACACGCTTTCCCGGGCATACATTTTTTACTGTTACATCAAGCTGAAGGATTCTTCCCAAGGATTCCAGATAGGTGTTCCCTGCGTCTATCACGACAGAATCCTGGCAGCCTTCCACCGACAGGTTGACTGGGATCGGACATGGCTCCGGATTTACTACAACGCCGCAGTCTACCGTCACAGTCGGGGCGGGGAACGTAACGGCGTTGCCTTCGCTGTCAGAATACGTGATGGACTGATTGACCAGCTTTTCCCCTGCGCTTTGGGAAACATGCCGGATATAAAACTCCAAAGAGGCCCCTTCATTTGCCGAGACGCCAAGCTCCTGTATTTTCCATTGCAGTGTATTTGTCCCGACAACTGCCGCCGTCCCCTTTGTAGGCGGCGTTACACCTGTAATAACAAAGTCGGAATTCACCACTTCGTCAATCACGATATTGGTAGCGCCCGGCTTTGAAATATTGGCTGCCAAATCTTTGAACAGCTCTTCTAAATCCGCATCATCCGGCGTTACCGCTACATGCGAGGCGTCCGGATCCGTTGCCCAGTCGTTGAGGACGTTTACGTCAATCCCATCCGCCCCTATCAGGCCTATGCAGTAAATAATGACACCGGAAGCCCTTGCCGCCGCCACCGGAGCCTGAGGCGGCCCTGCCGTCGTTTTCCCGTCTGTGAACATGACAATTACTTTTGCATTGGCTGAAAGCGGATCGAATAGCTGCGTTGCCTTTGCAAAGGCGTCTGCATGGTTTGTGGAGCCGCCTGCCGACAGTGCGTCAACCGCATTTTTCAGCGTCGCTACCGAGGTGATCAGCTGCGTATCCGCCACAGCGGTATCGGAAAAACTGACAATCCCAATGCGGCTGCCCGAACCGATATTTCCATCCTGCGAACTGTCGGTCGCCTCGTCAATGATATCGATAAAAGTCTTGGCGCCGATCTTCATATTCGCAAGCGGGCTTCCCGCCATGCTTCCGGAACGGTCCAGTACCAAAACAATATCCGTGGGGTTTGACGATATATCCGGCGCCGCCGAAAGAGCCAGCGTAACTTTCAGCGTCCCGTCGCAATCGATTTGATTGGTGTTGATTTGTTTGAGTTTGTAATGCCCATTTTTTCTTTCCTCCTTATTTTTTAAAAAGAGGCGTTCCTCTTTTTTATCGTATGCCGGAGGATGGAAAAGGGACACTGTACCGGCGCAGGCTGCTTTCCGGGCACAATAATTCGTGCGGCTATGCCTTTGTCTTGCCGGAGAATGGCTGTAAATGTTCGCGGCGTTTACGATTCCAATGGCACGGTTCTGAGCATTTCAATTATCGCAGCTGATTACAAAAATCAAGGGGAGAGGCCTTCCTTATAAAGCCTCTCCCGACAGTTGGGTTATTTTTAATAGGTTCCCGGCCGATCTGCCCCAATCCCCAAGGCAAAGCCTAATACAGGATCATTCCTCCAAGCCGATCGCATCATCAACAGGCAGGGACAGCACGGTTCCGTGCGCAGGCGTATGCAAGCCGCACGAACGGCAAATAGCCGCCATGATTTCACTTTTATTTTTTCTGGGAACTACGATCATCACAAAATCCTGCTCATCCTGTATAGAAATGCCGAAATGCTGGACGGCCTGTTCGGAATTGCGGCGCCTGCCCCGAAGGACGGTCCCGCCTTTCGCACCGGCAGCCCTTGCCGTATCAATCACCTGATCGCTGTAGCCAGCTGCAACAGAAACCCATATCACATTATAACCAGATTTCTCGTGTATTTCAGACATATCTCTTTCGGTCCTTTCCTCGATCCGTTTTTTCAGGGCGGCGCGTGCCTCGTCGTTTAATATATGGAACAGCGGGCTTTGCAGCCCTGTTATCGGAATGGTAATCACAATTCCTCCGCCCTTTTTATGGAAAAAAAGATGCTGCCCGGTTTTTTCGAACAATTCCTTTGTTGCAAATTTGGGCAAAACCCCGACAGTCAACAGCCGCGTAGTGCCGCCAAACCCAAAGATATCCATAAGCTCGGACGGTGCGGTCCCTTGGCCCCGGCACTGGAAATAAAGCGGGATATGCAGTGCGTCAAAGATCTCTTCTAATCGTTTGCCATCCTCCACACGCGTAACAAAAAGCGCCAAACGCGGAGCAGAAAGTTTGCCTTCCTCTACAATGCTCATTCAAAATCCTCCTCAATGTCGACAATCTCATCCGGCAGTTCCTCCACAGCCTGAGGGACAGCCTTTGATTTGTGCACATAGATAAGCCCCATAATTTGAATTGCAATCAACGGCGCCATCGCAACCAGAGCAACGATGCCGAACGCATCCGTCACAACGTTGCCGCCCACCGAAAGGCAGGCGCCCATCGCCAAGGGAAGCAGGAAAGTCGACGTCATCGGGCCGCTGGCCACCCCGCCGGAGTCAAACGCAATGCCCACAAATACCGGGGGCACAAGACGGCTGAGGACAAGCGACAGCGCATACCCCGGAATGATGATCCAGTAAATGTTGATCCCCGTCAAGACCCTTACCATAGCAAGGGCAACCGCACAGGCTACGCCGATAGAAAGCGCCGTATTCATCATTTTATGGGAAATCGTACCCCCTGTGAGATCCTCCACCTGATTGTTTAACACCTGCACAGCGGGTTCCGCCTTTACGATATAATAGCCGATGATCACACCAATGGGAATCAGAATCCATTTAAATGAGCTGTCCGCCAGCCCGCTTCCAAGCAGGCTGCCTACCGGGGCAAATCCGACGTTTACGCCCGTCAGGAATAAAACCAGCCCCAATATCGTATATACAAAGCCTACAATGATCCGTAAAACCTGACGCTTATGATAATTCCGCGTAAAGATCTGGAATATCACAAACACACCGGCGACAGGCAGCATGCTGATCAGCACTTCTTCGCCGTATTGCGGCAGTGCGGAAACAAATTGATGCAGCACATCGTAGGTAGTAGATATATTCGTGATTTCGGTTGCGGTATAGGCCGCATCAGTCGGATTATAAAAAATCCCCAGTAACAGCACCATCATGATCGGGCCGATGCTGCACAAGGCGACCAGACCAAAGCTGTCGCTTGCTCCATCCCGGTCGCTTCTGGCGGCGGAAAGGCCGACGCCCATCGCCATAATAAACGGAACCGTCATAGGCCCTGTCGTCACACCGCCGGAATCAAATGCCACCGCAGTAAAAGAGTCCGGTGAAAAAAAGGACAAAACAAACAGCAGGATATAAAACACAAAAAGCATTTAAGAAAGGCTGATATGAAATAAGATGCGCAAAACAGCGATAATCAGGAAAATACCAACGCCAACGGCGACTGTCCAAATCAAAACCTGATTGGGAATAGAGGCCACTTGGTTGGCCAAAACCTGTAGATCGGGTTCTGCAATCGTGATAATCACGCCCATAATGAAGCTAATCAAAACAATGACGATAATGCGGTTGCTTTTGATTAAACGTCCCCCGACGCCCTGCCCCAAAGGTGTCATAGCCATTTCCGCACCCAACTGGAAAAGACCCATCCCCAAAATCAATAAAAGGGCGCCCGTTAGAAAAAGGGCAATTGTACCGATTTCCATCGGCACAAGCGTGATGCTGATCAGCAATACGATAACCGTGATCGGAAGGACGCTTGCCAAAGATTCTTTGATTTTTTCTTTCAGTTTCTCGTTCACAACAGTCAAAAGCCCCCCTTTGCCAAAAAGGATACTTTACCATACCCTTTTGTCCCATACTACGTTTGATGCATAAAATTTCTCAAGAGCTTCCTTTGAATCCGAAAATACGTTTCCGCCTCCTCCGGTTCAAGCCCTTTGAGCGCATTGGCCATAAGATCCACCACCTCTTTCCTTTTTGTCTGGATCAGCCGTTTTCCCTCAGGGGTGAGGGACACCATAATCTGACGGCTGTCATTTGGATCCGCCGTACGGACAATCATCTCTTCCCGTTCCATATGGTTGAGCAAAGCGGCTACCCGCGCCGAGCTGATCGCCATTTCCCGGCTCAGCTCCTTCGGATGAACCGCGTCCTGATGGTCGGACAGGCATTGAAGGGCCAAAAAAGTCCCCTGCTCCAAAACAGATAATTTCCGGACAGCCGGTGTCAGATGCATTAGCATTCGAAGATCGACCAGCTTCTCAGCAAGCAGGCAATAGTCCATGAAAACAGCACTCCTAAATTACTAATACTATTAGTAATAGTAAGGGAAGTTTATGCATCAGAAATGAATAAAATGTATTCTTTGTGTGAAGGAAAAAATCCCCTTACCAAGGCGCGGATACCTTACCATTCTCTTAAACATAAAAATCCGGAGCACACAGGCTCCGGATCAATCAGCAAGCACCCTTCCGATAAATCGCCGTTCTCCTTTTTCTCAATAAAAAGCGGCTGTCTGAAAGACACGGATATGCTCCGCGTTACAACAGCACCGCAATCAGCGCACCAATAGCGCCCAATACGCCGATTATACTGATAACAAAAGGAAAGCACCCGCATCCCATCGGTCTGCGCGGCGGAGGCCGTCTGTGAAAACGCGGTCCTATCGGTTCCATAGGACGGCGCCCGTACGGCCCTCCCGGTCTTGGTCCCGGCCTTGGCATAGCACACATCCCCTTTTTGTCTGCCCGATTTGAAGCATATGCAAAAGCCATATAAAATATGCCGCAAAACGTCGCGCATATTTATAAAGCGGCACTTCTGCTTTATTTTTATTATAACGCGCAAACATGGAGAAAAGATAAACAAATGCAAAATTTTCATCTGCGGAAAAGAGAAGCATAAGGTGGGGAATTCCTAATTCCATTCTAATTTCAACACATAGAGATGAGTATATCCCATGTATTCGAATAGCCCAATAACAACTTGTTCATAAGTAACATCAGTGATGAGGATAAGAAAGTCATCTTCATCCCCTTCGAAGCTGCCACTCTTCGCAACACAGGACTTACATTTTTTCTAATAGGAGAGCGAACATATTTAGGGAAAATCAGATTTAGAACAACGCCTTCATTTTTTCTGAAGTATCCATATTCTTACGAAAAGCACAGGACACATCCTAAATTTTCTTTTCAAAGTTATTGATTTTGATCTTCTCCTTTTTATTTTCTATTGTTCTAATGCGAGATTTTCTATGATTGGGTAAACAAAAAAACTGTAATCTCTGTAGGCTTGCAGCTCCTTATATACCCTAAAAATAGGCAAAATTATCCTTTTCTATGTTTTAAAGCTTACTGTTCTTTGCGACTTCCCATTTGTTAAAATATTTTTTCCCAACAACCATAAATAATGGTCGAGCTCTTTAAAATTACACTTTAGCCCATAATGCTTTTGAAAGGCTAAGATTATGCGTTTAAAACTTGGATAATCTTTTAATTCCTTGCGTTTAAAGGGATAAAAGTGATCACTGCATTGAAAATGCCACAATATCTTATCCACGTAATGGTCATAGATAGGGAATGCAAGTGGGTTGTGAAAACTGCAATATTTACTTGCAAATGAATAATGATTAATATGTACTATTTTATCTTCTCTTTTATAATCAATACCCATCAAATCCCCAATAAGGTTTACATCACCGCTTTGAAGCCGCGCATCAATATGGAGATCATGTATATGTTTTGCCATCGGATAAATCGAAGGAATATACGTATTATAAACTGTATTCAACGCGGCAACTTTCAGGATAATACCCTCTATTGACTCATTCGCAGGATAAATACATGTAAATAATTTCTTTAATGCTTCTTCCGACCTATTTAATTCCTCATCATTCTCCCATTTATATAAATATTTTTTTAATTTAGAATAAGATGGATGTGCAGATAAATTATTGTTAACCTCTAACATATTGATCACTTCCTCAATCTTCAAAAAGCTTGATTAAACTAATTATATTTTATCACTGATTCTCTATTCTTTTAACAATATCTTTTAAATGCTACAATACTCCTATCCTACATTCAGGAGGAAAATCATATACCTCTCGTTGTTGAGGATATAGTCAATGGTGAAGAGATGCCATGTTTTCTGACCATACCGTTTCGGCACTCCGTCTGCGTTGAGCTGATTGGCAATGGCTTGCTTGCCGCAGCCCTGCAGGTAGAGATGAAAAATCCGGCGCACAACCTGCGCCTCCGCTTCATTAATTTGAAGCTCGCCGTCTATGAGGTCGTACCCATAGGCGGCTCGGCAGCAGTTGAAATCGCCGGATTCCATTCTTTTTTGATAGCTCCACCGCATATTCTCGGATATGGTTTCCGATTCCCGCTGTGCGGCGATGCCGGGAAAGGTCATCACCAGTTCGAGGTCAATGGTGGCAGTATCGATGCCCTGCTCCTCGAAGTAGATGCTGACGCCCATTTCTTTCAGTGCTCTTGTCACCGTTAACAGTTCGGCAGTATTGCGGGCGAAGCGGGATACGGTCTTGGTGATGATGCGGTCGATCTTTCCTTTCTTACAGTCCCGAATCAGACGGTTGAAATCGTCCCGCTTGTCCATGCGCGTGCCGGTGACGCCCTCATCGGCATAAATGTCCACCAGCTCGTATTCGGGATGTTCTGCAACGTATTCTGTATAATGCTTGACCTGCTCTGCGAAAGAGTGAAGCTGATCTTCGGAATTGCTGGATACCCGTGTGTAGGGGGCTAACCGCAGGATTCGCTGTTCCTGTTTTCCGGCTGTCAGCTCGGTAATTGTTTTTCCCATGTTGATCTCCTTTCTGCGGATTTTCCGCTTTTCATATTACCGCTTTCTCTGCGGCAACACGAAGGATACCACATGAGTTCGCATACATCCAGCGAGAATGGCGAGAATTAAAGGAAAAGACATAACTTTTTTTGCGGATCATAATGTTCCGCCTGCAGTTGTGCGATATTGCGGTATTCCGTTTCTGTAATCAGCTTCATCGACAGCAGAAGGCGAAGCATATGTCATAGCCCTCCGGCCTTGGGCAGAAGACGCTCTCTGACAGTTCCGGGCGGCACATGCGGTCTACCCAGAAGGTGACCACCTTGCCGTGGCTCTTGGAGTAGCCGCACACGTAGTAGGCATCGCTGTTCCAGACCATATCGTAAGGAGAGAGGACATACACACGTCCGCCGTGCTTGTACCGCTTTTTCTTCTGTGGGGTGTATTCGATATATTTGAACATGACGGTTTTCTGCTGCTGGATCGCCGTATGCAGGATATCCACGGCGTAATAGACAGCCTCGTTGACGGTCTTTGCCTTGCCGTCCACAAAGAGGCTGCGCCGGAGGCTCTCCCCCTGATGGGGGCTTGCAAGCCCCGTCACCTTGCCGATCAGCTCGCGGCTCTTTTTGGGGGAGATGAACCTGGCCGCCTGCACCGCGTCCACCAGCAGCTTCAGCTCGGCAAGCTCCAGATGCCTTGTCCCGATGAAGTATTCGTTCTGACGGCTGCGGTTGCAGATCACATCAAAGCCGCTGTTTTGCAGCTCGGCAGCGTCCTCTGCCACCGTCTTGCGGGTAGTGGAGATGCCCATGGAGGCGAGATATGCTATGATATCCGCCGTGGTGGCGGGATGCTCCTCATCGGTGTGATCCCACAAATATTTGAAGATATATAACGCTCTGTTTTTATTGACCATTATCTTTATAGAAACTCTTTGCAAAAATCTTTTCCCTTGTTTTCTCGATTTTCCCTTTTCGTATAGTCTTGACCCCGAAAACAAAATAAATAATGTGGCAGACCCAGACGATGGCGAGGATCACGCTGGGTACGATTACGCCGGCCCGCATCATCATGAAGAAGCCGATTCCCATCACCAGCGTCACCGGGATGATGATGCCCAGCTTGGTCTGTACCGTCATCCCTTTTTTCTTCACAAAGGATTCCAGGTGCTTTTTGTAAAGTTTCGTACTGACAAACCAGTCGTGGAGCTTTTGGGAGGAATTGGCAAAGCAGAACACCGTCGCCAGAAAAAACGGCACCGTAGGCAGAATGGGCAGCGCTACACCAACGCATCCAAGCCCCAGGCAGAGAAAGCCCAGAATTAGAAATATCAACCGTTTCAGTTTCATAAATTCACCCTCTATCGATTTTTTCTATTTCTTTCCGACAAGCAATGCCGAACCGCAAAGCATTAGCTGTTTTGCTTCTTTGGAGTTCATGAACATTCCTTTTGTCGTATCGATTAGTTCCACCTGTTCATATCCCTGCTCCTTCAACCTTTCCACAAACGCCTGCATATCCCCATACCGTGTGGGAGACATCAGGTCGTGTATGGCAAAAACACCGCCTTTTTTCAAGACGCGCAGGGTTTCTATCAGCAGGGCCTGTTTGTCTGCGCGGGCTATATTGTGATACACATAATTGCTGGTCACGGCATCGAAGCTCTCATCGGGAAAATCCAGCCGTATAGCATTCCCACATGAAAAGCGTGTGTTTTTGACGCCTTCTGCTTCGGCATTGCTCTCGCACAGGCGTTTGTTAAAGGAAGCATATTCCTTTCCCCAGCGGTCGATCCCGACCATTTTCCCCTGTGGATTGCCTTTTGCACAGGCGATAGTCAGAGCGCCGCTGCCGCAGCCAACGTCCAGTCCGTGTCCTCCGTCCGGCAGACGGACATATTTCGCTATTCCTTCCACAATCTGTTTGGACAGCTTTCTTTTCCCTTCATAAGAAAAGGCTTTGTAAGCGCAGATACACCATGCAGCGCAGCCACCGCAAAACAAAAAGGCGATTCCGAATAGAAGACCCAGTGCAAGACGGAGCCCGCCCTGCACGCCGATCCCGCATACGCCGAACAAAAGGAAGCAGACAAGAATAATAGCTGAAACCAGCATCAACGTCCACATCATTCCTTTGGGCACCCAATTCGTATAATCCGGTTTCATATGATTTTTTTCTTTCCGCATCAGCTCATTCTCCCATGCTCAACCGAATAGACGGTATCCGCAATCCGCATAGTGGACTGCCGGTGGGAAACCAGCACCACCGTTTTGCCATCCCGTTCCTCGTGGAGGGATTTTAAGATGACGGCTTCGTTTAAGCTGTCCAGGTTACTGGTCGGTTCGTCCAGCAGTAAAAAGGGCGCATCGTGCAGGAAAGCTCTTGCCAGACCCAGCCGCTGCCGCTCCCCGCCGGATAAGGTGTCGCCAAGTTCGCCCACCGGGGTATCATAGCCCTGCGGCAGCGTCATAATGAAATCGTGCACCGATGCCTTTTTGCAGGCCGCCTCGATCTCTTCGTCAGTGGCGTGCAGCTTGGCGATCCGCAGGTTATTTTTGATGCTGTCGTGGAACAGATGGGTTTCCTGGGTGACGAAGCCCTCCATCTCTCGCAGATTCTTCGTATTGATGTCCGCAACCCTTGTGCCGGAAAGCGTTACACTGCCTTTCTGTACGTCCCAGAACCGCATGAGCATCTTAAGCAGCGTAGACTTTCCGCTGCCGCTGCGCCCCACAATACCCACCACGCTGTGCTTTGGTATCTTCACCGATACATCGGACAGGATGGTTTCCTTCCCGTAGGAAAAGGTGACCTGCTCCGCCGCCGCACCTTCGCACGCGATTTCCGGCTCTCCCACGACTTCTTCCACCACCGGGGTTTCGTCCAGAATATCCAGTACCCGGTTGCCCGCCGCAAAGGTGTTCTGCAGAGTGCTTCCCAGCGCCGCCAAGGCGATGACCGGGCCAAAGGAAGAAAAGAGGGCGATGGTGGGGATCAACACCCCGTCAAAGCCTACCGCTCCGCTTTGGCAGAGCAGGGCGGAAACAAACAGCATCACAAGGTCAAAAGCCAGCACCACCGTGTTGGTTACTGCCGAATTGCGGCCGGAGGTGCGTTTCATCCGTTCCTCGTCTTTGGCAAGGTTGTCGGTTTTCTCATTCATCTCATCCAACCGCTTCCTGCCCTGTCCGTATTGCAGGGTTTCCGAAAGCCCCCGCAGGCTGTCCAGCACAAAGCCGGATAAATCGCCTGACTTGGTGCGGAACTTCATCCCATTGTCCCCGCTGAGCTTAGAGGTCACCAAAGGAATGACAATCCCCACGGTGAGATACGCCGCCAGCGCGATGAGCCCCAGCAGCCAGTGATAGGATCCGATAAACAAACACATTACAATCGTAAACAGGAACGCAATGGCCGCCGGGGAGATGGTGTGGGCGTAGAATACCTCCAGCAGCTCGATGTCGGAGGTGATGACCGAAATCAAGTCGCCCTTGTCCCGGCCCTCCAGCTTGGCAGGGCAGAGCCGCCGCAGCGCATGGAACACCTTATCACGCAGAAGCGCTAATAATTTAAAGGCGATAAAGTGGTTGCAGGCCTGTTCCGCATACCGCAGGAATCCCCGCACGATGGCAAACACCACCACACAGACAAACAGGGCGGTCAGGGTGAAGGGAGTATCGAACCGCAGCGCTTCCAGCACCGCATAGCCGCCGAAGATGGTGATAAAGGCGGCGCAGAGATGGCCCACGAGTCCCATAAGGACAGCCAAGAACATAAACCCGGTCAAGGGTTTCACCAGCCCAATCAATCGTGCCATCACCTGGAAGCCGCTTCGTTTTTTCATGCCGGTATTCATGCGCGTTCACCGTCCTTTCCGTAGTTTTCCAGCGCCTGCTGGGCGTTCCACAGCTTTTCGTACAAGCCATGGCTTTTCAAGAGTTCCGCATGGCTGCCGTGTTCGGCGATGTTTCCGCCATCCAGCACATAGATGTTGTCCGCTCGCACCACATTCGCCAGCCGGTGAGAAATGAGAAGCACGGTTTTGGTTTTCGCCAGCCGATGAATTTCGGCCATGATGTCATTTTCGCTTTCCACATCAATGTTGGAGGTGGCCTCGTCAAAGATGTAGACCGGGCTGTCGTGTAAGAGCGCCCGTGCCAGCGCCAGCCGCTGACATTGACCGCCAGATAGATTCCCCGCCTTTTCGAGCAGCGGCGTGTCCAGGTTCTGCTCCGCTTTC
>ERZ1643247.3392-NODE-3392-length-11284-cov-10.918782_pt1 | contig 11284 bp, 7 predicted proteins | sample MGYA00579264_ERZ1643247 | MGnify/ENA primary metagenome ERZ1643247 (study PRJEB29033, sample SAMEA4952262) | chicken gut metagenome | biome: Broiler Chicken; feature: Gastrointestinal Tract; material: Caecum | place: Ireland | collected 2018 | study: Broiler... | reverse complement strand
GCCCCGTACCCCAAATTCAGAGAGAAGAGGCCACACTTCCATCTGCGGCTCAGCCCACTTACCGCAGGCCAGGATTTCTGGGGATACCAGTTTACCCACCCTTGGGTGGGGCAAGCAGAGCACCTGGCTTGCCGCAAGCGGCAGCCTGGCGCATTTGCGGGCGCAGCCCGCACCCACTCCGGGAGGAGAGCCGGACGACCACAGGAAAGCCACTGTCGCGGCTGTGTCGCCCCTGTGTGCCGCTTCTAAGAAGGAGTCGAGGGCCCCCCAAGTATCTGAAGGTCAGGCCTCCAGATAGGAGCCGCAGACATCAGGCTCCGGTTCACTCAAAGATGAGATGCTCGATCTGGCTTTTTTCCAGGTACTGGAGCGTGGCGCAGGAAACAGGGTCGGCGCTGTCTCTGTGGATGATCCGCAGGTGAACCTCGTAGTTCCTGCACAGCAGCTGAATCAGCTTGCAGAACGCGGAGATGATCCGCACATCCAGCACATGCTCGGCCTCCAGATGAACCCCGGTTTCCCGCTCATAGCCCAGCGCGAGATCAGTATGGATGGGGATGAGATCCCGGATGTAGTGCTCATCCAACTGGGTCAGAATATGGGAGCCCACCTTCTGCAGAATCTCCGTGAGCAAATCCGCCAGGAGAAAATACCGAATCCCGGGCATGCACTGGCCGCGGAGAAGTATGGTACAGTTCGACGCGGGCTGCTGCCGGATCGGCTCTGGCGGCAGTCCGCCATCCTTGATCCTTCCGTAGAGGCTTTGAAGCCGCTCGTTGGGGGTGATCCCCAGCTCCCGTAGCAGGGTGGTTTCAAACTGCTTGTAGTAGCGGATGGCCCGCACCCGTTCTCCCATCCGCAGATAGGCCTCCATCATCTCCAATGCGGCATCCTCGTTGTTGGGCTCGATAAAGGCAATTTTCTGTAGAACCTCAAGGCAGCGCTGGTTCTCTCCGGTCCGCTTCCAGTATTCGGACAGCGCCTGAAGAACCGTGATCTGCTTGCGCTCGCACATCATGCGATCCAGCAGGATGAGCTCGTTAAACTCGTTGCAATTTTTTAGATACCAACCCTCCATCACCTCTCCGGAAAACAGCCCGCAGATGCGGAGCAGCTGGTCGATGTCACTCTGCTCCGGCCGGATTTCCCTGATGACGGTGAGGTCGGACCACCAGGGATACTCCTGGTTGAGCCGGCAGCCATCCTTCTCCGAGAGGATCAGCGTCCTGCCCTCCCAGGCCGGAAGGTACTTTTTGAGAAGCCATACATGGTAGCGCAGATTGTATCTGGCCGCATCTGGTGCGCTGTCCGGCCACAGGTAGCAGCTGAGCTTGTCTCTGGTCAAAAAGTGGGCCTCGCTCTGGATCAGCAGATAGAGCAGAGCAATGCTTTTGTCCGCCAGCTGTCCGCCCAGGGGCTGCCCGTTCCATTCCAAGGTGATTTTCCCCAGCAGGTGGATATTCAGCACTGGAAACCACCTGCCTCCCGGTCGTAGACCACTGCGCCATCCTTGATGGTGTGGGTAACCTGCAACTTTCGGATATCCTCTGTGGGCACGCGCAGGATATCGCCGGAAAGGACCACAACGTCCCCGCGGTAGCCTTGTTTCAGCATGCCCCGGTCCCGCTCCAAGCCCAGCGCATAGGCGCCGCTGGAGGTAAACATGGCGATGGCCTCCTCCACGGACACGCGGTTTTCCCTGGTGGGGTGGTTGACAGCCGCATAGATGGCCTCCAGATAGTTGGCTTGGCACACGTCGCTGTCTGTGCCGCCGCAGATGGTGACGCCGGCGTCCAGGATCTGCCGGAACGGGTTGGTATCTTTGCTGTGGGCTCCCAGACGAAGCTCATACATCTTTCCCTTCCCGCCCCAGTTCAACTCATAGCTGGGCTGCATGGAGAAGAGGACGCCAAGCTTTTGGGCAAGGCGGATGTGCTCCTGTGAGGGCAGCTCCGCGTGCTCCAGCCTGTGCCGGAGATTGAGGTTGCCGGTCAGCTCCGCGGCCCTCCGGTGGGCGTTCAGCGCCAGATCGATGGCCCTGTCCCCCACCGTATATAAGGCCAGCTGGAGGTTCCGGCGGTAGCACTGCTCCACCAGCTCGTCCATCTGCTCCTGCGTGAACTTCAGCATGCCCCGCTTCTGGGGCGCGTCGGCATAGTCAAAGGAGATGGCCGCCGTGCGGGCGTGGAAAGTGCCGTCCACATAAAGGCAGCCTCCCACGCGGTGCAGGCCCATTGCCTCCACTCGGTCCAGATCCAGTGTCTGGAAAAAAAGCTGGATATCCGGATAGACCGTGTGCTGAGTGCTGATCCCCTGAATGAATTCCGCGTCCCGGTCGCAGTAGAGCTCGCCGCCCTCTACGGCGGCAATGGTGGTCACGCCCTGTTCGGCTAAGGCGGGCATCAGTTTTTGCAGGGCCTCCAGCCGGAAAAAGTCGGTGGTTTTCCGGAGAATATTTCCGCGCAGCATGGCATTGGCGTTGTGCTGAAAGAGCCCGGTGGGCATGCATTTTTCGTCGCATACAATCCCCGGTTGGGTAAACGGGATTTTGTAGTAAAGCATTGCGTAGGTGTTCAGGATACTAGCCTGGTAGTCATAGGTGTTGATCCACACCGGGGAGTCCTTCCAGAAGGCGTCTAACTCCGCACGGGTTGGGAGCCGCCTCTCCCGCAGGTTCTGTACATCCAGACGGATTCCGTGGATGGGGAGATCCGGATTTTTCCGACCCTCAGCGGCAATACATGCGCCAATCTCCTCGAAGGATTGCACCCTGCCCAGATCTAGATACAGATTGTTGAGCGCGGTTTGCACCAAATGGAAGTGATTGTCGATAAAGCCGGGCAGCACACTGCCCCCGCGGGCATCGATCACCCGGGTATGGCCGTCACAGACCTCTGACCAAGATGCCCCAGCGCCCAGAGCTGCGATGCGCCCCTGCCCCAGGGCGAGCCAGTCCGCGATCCCGCCGTCCATCGTTAGGCATATGCCGTTGTGTATCACAAGTTCAGCCGCCATGGCGTCTTCCTCCTTGCTCTCCATTATAGCGCAATCCCGGGCGTTTACAACTACTTCCAGCGCTTTTTATTTCGCCGGCTCCCCACCGGCAAGGGTTTCTGAGAGAAAATCATAGATGGTCTGGGCCGTTTTCCAGACAGAGTCCAGCTCCACATATTCATCCTGGCTGTGGTATCGTTGGCCGGCTGCGCCGAAAATAACGGCTGGAGCGTTCAGGCGGGTGCCCAGGTAGCAGAAGTCCCCGATGCTCTGAAAATAACTGATCTCCGGCTGTCTGCCCGTCACCCGCTGGATGGAGCGCATAAAGCGCTGCACCATGGGCTCATCTGGATCCACCGTATAGGGCATGAAGCCCTGAGAATTGGGGGACGGCGCGTCCCGGAATCGGATTTCGTACCGGCATCGAATGCCGGCGCGCTGTATAGCGGCCTCAATCTCCCGGACGATGGTCTCGGGACTTTCACCCACTACAATATGCCAGAACAGCTTAACAGAGGCAAAATCAGGTACACTGCAGGCACCGCCGTCGGCCTGCATAGAAATCACGCAGCAGATGCTCTTCCCCAAGTGGGGATCCTCCATGTGATGGATCCTTTTGAGTTCACAGACCACCGCAGCCATATCTTCAGCCGCGCTGATGCCAAGATCTGGGGAAGCCGCATGGGCCGAGCGCCCGAAGAACTGAATCTCCAATCCATACCCTCCCTTAGCGCCAAGGCAGAGCGTAGGGAAGGGCCTGCCGGTAAATCCGGCGCTGGGCTCGGCAATGATGGAAAAGTCCACGTCGTCCAAGAGACCGTCTTCGATGAGTGCATTGGTTCCCAGGCCAAACGGGCCCTCTTCCACCGAGACAAAGGAAGCCTTGACTGTCCCACAGAAACGTGGAAAATCCCGATGAAAGTGGGCCAGTGCCACCATCAGGGCAGCACAGCCGGACTTCATATCCAGTGCGCCGACCCCATAGAGTCTGTTCCCGTCCAGTTCCCCGGCGGGATCTCTGGTCCAGCCGCTGCACTGGAGTACGGTGTCCAAGTGGCCATTGAGGCAGAGGACAGGTCCATCCTGGCCGCCATGCAGCTCCAGATACAGGTTTTCTCCGTGAAAACCTGTGGCCTTGTCATCTGCATAGATATGCCGGCGCGGAGGCAGTCCCTGCTGTGTAAGCCACTCAGCGGCGTAGTCCATGATCTCATGCTCCTGAAAGTATGGGCTGTGGATGGCCACTAGGGCCTGCAACAGTTGGGTAGTTTCCTGTTTCGTGATCATAATTTTGTTTCTGCTCCATTCTCCTTAAAAATGAACAGGCCCGTAACCGCGTAGAAGATGGCGACCAGCGGCACGATAAGAGCCAGAAAGGTATAGGGGATGTAGTCCACGGTGTTTACGCCAAGCACACCGGTAAAGTACACGCCACAGAGCCCCCAGGGTACCAGCGGCGAAGTCACCGTGCCGGAGTCCTCGCAGGTACGGGACGCGACATTGTTCTTGATACCCAGCTTTTTATAGGCAGGCAGGAACATACGGCCCGGGATCATAATGGCTACATATTGGCTGGCAGAAAGCATGTTGACGAGGATGGCAGTGACGATATGGGTGGGGATGAGGGTGCGTGCGGACTTCGTCAGCGCGGAAACCTTGTTCAGAAGCACCTCCAGTACACCGCTGCTTTCCAAAATCCCACCATAGCTCAGGCCCAGAATGGCCACCGACACGGTCCACATCATGGACTCGATGCCGCCCCGGGAGAGAAGTTCATCCACAGAGGCAATTCCGCTGTTCATCACATACCCAGTGTCCATAAAGGTCATCATTTCCAGCAGGGTATACCCCTGAAACACCATTGCGATCACCATAGCCGTCACACCGGCAATGATCATGGTAATGACGGCGTTCACCTGTTTGGCGCCCAGTATGATCACCAACAGCATGGGAATGATTCCGACTATGGCATAGAGCGGCGAAACGTTAAAGTTCGAGGAGATCCCGTCTAAGATCAGTTCAACCGTTGAGGTGTCGATGCTGTCTGCGGAATAGCGCATCCCCAGAATAGCGTAGAGCACAACAGAAATGATGAATGCCGGTATGGTGGTATAGAACATGCTTTTTACATGCGCAAACAAGTTGGCCTCGCAGACCGCAGCCGCCAGGTTTGTGGAGTCCGAGAGAGGAGACAGCTTATCTCCGATGATTGCGCCGCTGATTACGGCTCCCGCCGTGAGCGGGGCCGGTATGCCCAGCCCAATGCTGATGCCCATAAAGGCGACGCCGAAAGTCGCGCCCGTAGTATAGCTGCTTCCGGTTGCGATGGAGGCTACAGAGCATACCAGCGCAACCGTCATCAGGAACACGGTCGGACTGATCAGCTGAAGTCCATAGTAAATCAGCGCCGGAATACTGCCCGCCGCGATCCAGGCGGGGATAAGCATGCCGATGAGGATCATGATGATGTTCGGCATGGCGGAAATCTGGCAGCCGTGCAGGATTCCTTCTTCCACAGTTTTCCATTTGGTTCCTGTGACAAGGAGCAGGAATGCCGCAAACGCGGACGCGAAGATGAGCGTCATGCGAATATTAGGGCTGCCTGTCACAACCACTTGGGCTACAAGAATTGCAAATAGGAACAGAATGATTGTCAGGGATACTGCGAAAGATGGCTTGCGGGGTTGATTTTCCATAGCTGAAACCCTCCCTGTTTTAGAATGGACATAAGCATAGCAGGCGAGAGTTGGTAACCACCGGTAAAAAATAGTTTATTTTTCATTTTAAGCCCGTTGTTTTTTGGTGTAGACCGGCTAAGCCCAAACAAAATTTAAACAGTATAAAACCTGACTTTGGGGAAAAAAGGTAGACACCCCACAGGATGCGCCGATTTAAGCAGCATTCCCACATAAAAATTCAGAGAAAGAACGCCTCCGGGGAGTCCCGTTTCGGGCCCTTTGGGGGCGTTCGATTTTCGTACTAGGATAAAGGACCGCGGCGGTAAACCGCCGACGGCCCGGTTACAACGCCCCGCAGTGCGGGGCGTGTCAAGGGGTTACGGGGTTTCGCCCCAGAGGAAACTTAGGTGGTCGCTGAGGACGGACTTCGGAGTTTTGGGTGGTCGGTGGTTTTGAGAAAGGCAGTGTTCCCAGCCGGTTCCGGCCTTTTTGACCGCCGCTGTGGATCAAGAGCGCAAAACATAGAAAGCAGTATTCAATATGAGAGAAACACAAACAGTTCGATCAAAATGGCACGGGCCCGGCATCTAATAAGAGCCGGACCCGTGTTTATTCTATTTTTTTCTGCCCGTGATGCTCAAGACAGGCCAATCATCTGTGCTAGGAAGGCGAAACATAGTCCGGCCAGCACCAGTGCCCCGATGATCTTGGCGGCAAACTTCACCCACTGCTGATAGGTGACTCCGCCCAGCTCCAACCCGGCCATCAGCAGACCGGAGCTGGGGAAGAACCAGTTGGTAAAGCCGTCACCCAGCTGGAAGGTGGTGACCACCACCTGCTGGTTGATTCCAAGAATATCTGCCAGGGGCTTGAGCATGGGGAAGAGAATAAACGCCTTGCCGCTGGCCGATGTGACAAAGAAGTTGAAGACGATGACGAAGATATAGAGCAGCAGAAGCACCACAAAGGGGCTTTTCCCCTCAAAGACGTTGGCGAGCGCGTGGATAATGGTGTCCACAATTTTGGCCTGATCCATCAGCAGGTAGATGGCCCGGGCAACACCGATGACGATCACCGCCGACATGACGGTGGTGGTACCCTGGATGAAGTCGGTGCAGGCCTTGCTGGGGCTGATACCATTGATCACCGCCACAGCCACTGCCAGAATCACATACAGGCCGCTGAACTGTTCCATTCCCCAACCCAACTGGATGGCTCCAAAGACCTGTACGATGAGAACGACCACAAAGGCCAGCAGAGTGAGCACCCGGCGGGGAGTCATGGGAACCTGCTCTGTCATGAGTTTCTGCTCCTGTCGCTCACCTCTCTGGAACTCAGGCATCACGCTCCGGTTTGGATCTCGCTTGATCTTCCGGCAGTAGCTGGCCAGGAAAAGCGCCAGGATCAGATAACAGATGACAAACTCCATTAGGCGGAACTGCCAGGCGGTGAAAATAGGGACGCCGGCAAGCTCCTGACAGATTCCGGTCGTAAAGGTGTTGAAGGCGCCTGTACTGAAACCGATGCAGACACCCAACTGTACGATGGCTACTCCTACAACCCGATCATACCCCAAGGCCAAGGCCAGACTGACCACCATAGGCACGAAGGGAAGTGCGTCCTCCCCCCAGCCGATAACCCCCAGCACACCGAAGACAAGGGTCAGGCCCAGAACCACAAAGACCTCCTTGCCCCTGGCCGCAGCAGTGAGCCGCTGGAGGGCGGCGGAAATGGCTCCGGTCTGCTCGATGACATAGAGCACACCGGAGATGACCATAATCGAGATGATAATGTCCGCTGACTCCACAATGCCGTGGGGGATGTCATAGAAGAAGTCAAAGAAAGTGATGGGATTGTCATTTTCCACATAGCTGAACTGGGTCGGGTCTACCGCACCGTTGGCATCTCGAACAAACTCCCCGCTGGGGATCAGAAAGGACATTACTGTGACTGCCAGCATGATGCACATCAGGATAATGATCACGTGAGGCAGCTGAAAGCCTCTCTTTTTCTTATCCAGTCTCATTGGAATGGCTCCTTTCTCTGGTATCCGTTCACATGGAGGTTTGGCCGGCCCACACAAAAGGTAGAGTCACCATGGCTTTCACTCCGTATTCCAGCGCCTGCTCATCGAAGATGATATTGGGATTATGAAGCATGGGATTACCTGGCTTTCCTGCGCCGATCCAGCAAAAGAATGCAGGAACCTGTTGTGCGATGTAAGAAAAATCCTCACTGCCCGCGAAAGGCCGGGTGGAGCGTACCACATGCTCCGCCCCAAAAACTTCCTGAAGGGCCGGAACCAACTGCTCTGCCAAGGAGGGATCCACAGTAAGCGACGGGGTGAGCAGGGTCTCCACCGTGCCTTCCGCCCGGTAACAGGCCGCCTCTCTCTCAACAATCTCGCGGATGCGCTCCACCAGACGCTGGCCCAGCGCCCGGTCAAAGCAACGAAGGGTACCGGCCATCTCGCAGATTTCCGGGATGATATTGGGATTCTGCTGACTGCCTGCGTGCATGGAGCAGATAGCTAGAATGGCAGTATCAAATCCGCTCACCTCCCGCTGTACCAGCCCGCTGAGTGCCTGAAACACCCCGTTGGCCGCTGCCAGGGCATTGATTGTCTCTTCCGGCTGGGAGCTGTGTCCCCCCTTCCCCTTGAGCTGGATAAAGATGTCGTAAATATCTGATGTGGCCACACCGGTACAGTAGGAACACTCACCCACCGCCATAGTGGAGTCCACGTGGAGCGCGGCGGCGGCATCTACGTGAGGATTTTCCAGAAGTCCCGCCTCTACCAGGGACTGGGCGCCCGTACCCAGCTCTTCTCCCGGCTGAAACACCAGCTTCACCCGGCAGGGGAGTTCCTGCTCATGCCGCTTCAGCACCTCGGCGGCTCCCAGAAGAATGGCCGTATGCATGTCGTGCCCGCAGGCGTGCATGCACCCGTTTGCAGCGCAGAACGGCAGGTCGTTGTGTTCCTCTACCTGAAGTGCGTCCATATCTGCCCGCAGAAGCAGGGTCTGCTCCCCCTGGCCCAGCGTCACAACTTGGCCGCAGGTTCCAATATTTTGGGGGATGCAACCTAGCTCCGTCAGAATCTTTCGGACATAGCCCGCGGTTTGTGGCAGATCCAGACCGACTTCCGGAATTTGGTGCAGCGTCCTTCGGTGCGCTACCACATGTTCCTGCACCTCGGCCACACTTTGCGCAATGGTTTCTTTCATGCCTTCTCTTCCTCCTGTCGTTTTCGCCATGAGCTCTTGACTTTTTTACATCGCTATTGTACGATTTAGCCACTGGTTTGACAAATTAAACATCTCTATCGCTTCCATACGAAATTTTCATGGCTGGTGAGACATTTTGGAATTGTCAAAGTATGAGGCCTTTTTGAAAACTGTAGAGCTGGGCAACATCACGCAGGCCGCCGATGTGCTGGGTTATACCCAGCCGGCGGTCAGCCGAGTCATCGCCGATTTAGAGCGGGAGTGGGGTGTTCCTCTCCTCATTCGGAATCGGACAGGTGTGTCCCTGACACCGGAGGGAGAATATCTGATCCCCCAAATCCGTGCGGTCTGCGCTGCTCAGCGAGAGTTGGAGGGCTCTGTAGAGCGGCTCTTGTCCCTGGATGGCGGTACAGTACGGGTTGGAAGCTTTCACAGCGTGGCCGCCAACTGGCTTCCCCAAATTGTACGCTCTTTTCTACAGGTTTACCCGAATGTAGAGATTCAGATCTCCTACAATTTGGAGTATAGTGCCATCGAAAACAACATCATTCAGGGCGGAGTGGACTGCGGCTTTGTCACCCTGCCTCTGTATGTGCGCACCACTCCGCCGCTGCATACGATTTTTCTCAAGCGGGAACAGTTGTGCGCGGTGCTTCCCGCAGATCATCCGTTGGCCCAGGCCGAGGCTTACCCAGTCACCCGCTTTTCCAAGGACCCCTTCATTCCCATCCGTGAGGATCAGGATCGGGATATGAGCCGCATTTTTAAATCCTGTGGCGTTCGCCCCAACATTCGCTATTTTGCTGAAGACAGCAACATCATTGCATCTATGATCGAATGCGGACTGGGGGTCGGAATCATGAGCGAACTGATCCTGAACCGGATGCCTTACCATATCGTCCATATTCCCTTGGACCCTCCCCAATACAGGGACATTGCTCTGGCAGTTCGCTCCAACGGCATTCCGTCACCGGCAGTCTCTCGTTTTCTGGACCATGTTCAGAATTGGGTTGCCGAGCATACATAATTCCGAGAGCCTTTGTGAGGTTTGGGCCAAGGACATCGATCCCCGCCAGGGTATGCAAAACTTGCGCCGCAAAACAAAGAGAAAGCTCTTCCCTCCGGCACAAATGTGATGCCGTTAACAAAGAGATCTCCGGGCGCGGCCAAATGATAAGGATCTGTTAACTCTGGCAGTTTGGGGTGGCTATTTTCATCCTTATGCGGTATCGTGTGGTGCTGCAAAGTAGGTGAGCCACATGGCAAAGAAGCGGGCCAACGGTGAGGGAAGCATCCGCAAGCACAGCGATGGCCGCTGGGAGGGCCGGTACACCGCCGGATACCACCCGGATACCGGCAAGCGGATCATCAAGAACGTGCTGGGCAGGACCCAGGCCGAGGTCAAGGCGAAGCTGAAGAAGGCCATTGAGGAGGCTGGCAGCCTGGACGTGGCCAGGGCTGGAAAATACACGGTGGCCGAGTGGCTGAGACTGTGGTTTGAGGTCTACGCCAAACCCAACCTGCGGTTTTCTACGGCGGAGTACTACCGGCGGGGCATCGAGCTGCATACCATCCCCTACATCGGGGAGGTCAAGCTCAACCAGCTGACCACCCGGCAGATTCAGAACCTGTACCGGGAGCTGCAGCAGAACGGCCGCCGCAGAGCCGTGCAGAAGTCCAAGCGCCCTGGCCTGAGCAGCTCCACCATCCGGGGCGTCCACACCATGCTCCACAGCGCCCTGGACCGGGCGGTGAAAGAGAAGCTACTTCTCCACAACCCGGCCGAGGACTGTGTCGTGCCCAAGCTCCAGCGGCAGGAGATGAGAACCCTGAGGCCGGAGGATATGAGGGCCTACCTGGAGGCGGCGGAGCGCCGGGGCGTGCTGGCCCTGTTCTACCTGGAGCTGGTCAGCGGCATCCGGAAGGGCGAGCTGGCCGCCCTCCTCTGGACTGACCTGGACGCGGAGCACGGAACCATCTCGGTGAGCAAGCAGGTGGGGCGGAACGCCCAGGGGGAGCTGACGGTCTGCCAGCCCAAGACATCCAACTCCGTCCGGGAGATCTCCATCCCCCGGGAGGCGGTGGAACTGCTGGTGCAGGAGCACGAAAGGCACCCGGAGAGCCCCTATCTGTTTCCATCCCCCAGGACCGGCGGCATGTACCACCCGGACTCCATCGTGAACCTCCACAAGAAGATTTTAAAGGACGCAGGGCTGGAGTATATCAGATTTCACGATCTGAGGCACACTTTTGCCACGGTGGCGCTCCAGAGCGGCGTGGATGTGAAAACGGTATCCGCCATGCTGGGGCACTACGACGCCGGGTTTACCCTGCGCACCTACACCCACACCAACCGGCGGATGCAGGAGAAGGCCGCAGAAAAGA
>ERZ1643247.3390-NODE-3390-length-11286-cov-13.406998_pt1 | contig 11286 bp, 12 predicted proteins | sample MGYA00579264_ERZ1643247 | MGnify/ENA primary metagenome ERZ1643247 (study PRJEB29033, sample SAMEA4952262) | chicken gut metagenome | biome: Broiler Chicken; feature: Gastrointestinal Tract; material: Caecum | place: Ireland | collected 2018 | study: Broiler... | reverse complement strand
GTTCGTACGCAGCTACCAGTTTTTTAATCCAGTCGCAGCTATCCGCATATGTCATTGCCCGTTTCTTTTCTGCCTCCGTTCGGATCCCACGCACCTTTTCATTCAGAAACAGGTGTGCGAAAGTACCTGGTTTAATATCCAGAATGTACATCGCACAGTAAACCAGGTAATCGTCGCCGAACTCATACTTTGGAATTTCCTTGCTCATTGAAAGTCCTCCTTTATTTATGAATTTGTGCAGGAACAATGTAGAGAAGAGGCTTCGTTTTTGCAAGAAAAACAGACTTGGATTTTCTTGAAATTTACCGGCTCCTTGTATAGATTGTCAGCACCAAAATTTTATAGATAACGGAGCAGTTGATCATGGAAACAAAGCAAAATGACACGGGAAAGATGTCACGAACACAGAAGGTCATTGTGGTGGTCACAGCAGTTACTCTGGCGGTTATCCTCATCCTCATGTTTACCACAAGGTTCATGGGAAGCGGAAACACATATCCGATAGGCGACAGCCAGGAGAACAGCAGCACACAGACTACCGCCCCATCGGAATCCCCAGAGGAAACGGAACCGGATGCTCTTTCAGAGACGGATCAGCCGGAAAGCGGGCTGTCTTTCGGCAGTGTTCCCAACACTCCGGCAGTTCCTGAACTACCAGGCGGTCTTTCTCCGGAACTTCCGTCCGGGACAGGGAATACGCCCCCAACAGTACCGGACCGTACAGAAGAGGAACCTTCTTCTGAGCCACAGCAGCCGGAAACTCCATCGGAGGAGCCTTCGGAACCTGAACGGGGCAATACGGAAACGCCGCCGGAAGAACCGAAAGAATCGGAGCCGTCCGAGGAACAGCCAGGGAATTGGTTTGATGGGGCGTCGGTATCCCTGACAGACATAAATGAGTCTGCCGTAAGCTTTCAGATTGGAAGCGAAACAGTGACGATCCCTGTACAGACTACCATATTCAACGGGAGAGTAACGAAATCAGGGGTTCTGTCCGATTCCCTGCAAGGTTACTCCATTGGAGCGTCGGTAATGCTCTATTACCCGGAAGGCAGTTCTTTAAATGGAATCACACTTTCCGGAGCCTATGTCAAGGTGGATTCGAGCCGGCTGACAGTCAGCGGGGACTACAATGGGGATGGCAGCAAAATCGTGTTTCGGTTAAATGGAGTAAAACTCCCATAAGAGAAAGGATGGAACAGAATGGAAAATAAGACTTATGTGCTGAACAGGGAGACTGGAAAGATTGAGCTGTATTTCGAGAAATCGGAATACGATGCGCTGTCGGACGACCAGAGGGGAAGCCTGCGCAGCGGATACCTCTGGTCAAGAGCAAAGAAGGCATGGGTGAGCCGCACTAAATTTCCTAACCTTTACGGGGCGAAACGGGTTGCCCAGGAACTCGGTTTTACTGAAGAAGAAAGAGTAGGAGAGCGCCTTACCTATGAGGAACAGCTGGAGCGGAAGAAAGAACGGGCAGAGGCCAGAGCGGAGCGCTATGAAGGATATGCGGAAAATGCCCAGAAGCGAGCCAAAACCCGGACCAAGGAATTTGAGCATTTCAGCAAAGATATCGCGTTTGTCACGCAGCCCATCATCCCGGGACATGCCGGGTCCGAGGCATTTGCGAGACGCCGACGGCAGATTGCGGAACGGTTTGAAAAGGGGATGCAGGAATACCGCAAGAGTGATTACTTCAAAGAGAGGGCGAAAATTGCAAGGGAAACCGCAGAAAGCGCCGAACTTGGCAATCCATCCTATCTGAATAACCGTATTAAAGAATGCACGGCATCCATACGCAAGCTTCAGAAAAATCTTGACGCATACGATGAGATCCTCAACAAACTGAAAGCCCCGGATGATGGGAATACTACCTACAAAGGCAGGTATTCGGAGGAGCAGGTGCAGAAGTGGCAGGAGGATACGCTGGAAAGGATAGAGATTCAAGTTGATAAGCTCGGATTTTTCCAGAATTGCATGGATGAGATCGGCGGGTATCGGTTCAGTCAAGAAAACATAAAGCCCGGATATTTTGTTAAAATGCGTGGATATGGGAAATATAAGATATTGAAGGCGAATCCGACCACGGTTTATGCCAGATCAGAGACAACAGATATGGTCCACTCCTTTTACTATGCGGACATTGAAAGCATTATTTCCGACCAGGCGGAAACGCCGAGGGAAGATACGGAACTGCACCCATATGAAAAAGATGATATACTGGTCTGGGATCCGCATGGCTCAGGACGTTATCTGGCGGCCTACCAGGTTGTTGCTGTTACGGAAAAGACAGTTCAAATGCGGGAAATCGAGTTTGATTCCGATGAACAACCTGAAAAAAACAACTTTAAAAAAGAGGCAAGGGTCATTCGTCGCAAACCATATATCAATCTTATCACCAATCAGTGGGGAATTTGTGGTGCCGGGCAAAGAATATTGAGAAAACTTGCAAAGAAAGAGGATGATGAAAATGCGGAATCAAATATTTAATTATTCCATATCAGCTTCGTCTATTTCAAGCAGTCAGATCGCGCCTGAAAAAATCCAGGCGGCGTTGGAAAAGACTGGACTGCAGCATATTCTGGTGGAGTGCTTGCTGGACTTTGAGGCTACGGTGGAGACCTATCCGGATAAAGAGATAGCGGGATTTGCCAGACGCTGCGAAACATGGCTTCTGAATCGTGGCTCAGACGATATGGCGCAAAAATTAGCCGAGAGCTGCAGGGAGTGCGGAAGTGATAATCCCAAAAAGATTGCGAGAGCTATGTATGAGAAAGTTTGCGGTCATGGTATGACTTCTTTTGAGGCAGCCGAAGCGGTTTGTAACTGTATCGCCCAGAACGTAGACAACAAAAGTATATAGGTGTTGTAATTGCACAAAAAAGGTTAAGACAGATACTGCTCCATCATCAAATTTTTTTGATGGGGCACCTCCCTCATTTTATCTGCAAGAAAACAGGAAGTGATCCGCAAATGTAGCGAGATTGCTTCCTGTTTTCTTGCAGCTCTTTTTCGTTTTATATTCGAATTTCACAGGCAAGATCAAATATTGAAAGCCTACTTTTTGGGGGATCGCAATCTGAACAATCTTTTATTTTTAGAAGTTCCTGATTTCTCAAATTCGTAGCCCGGCAGCCGAATAGAATGATTATCAAGATTAAACTTTACGAGTTTGACGATTGATAAATTTTGCTGGTTATGATAAAATTTTTATACATATATTTAGCTAGTATTTAAACTTGTCTATGATGGTCATTTAGTAACAGCTTTTCGAGAAGTAGAAAACTCAATTCAGGAGGGACTATATGAAACGATACATAAGCATATTGCTATTGGCGGCTTTTTGCTTTTTATTGTCTGGCTGCAGCAGTAACCCACCAGCCGAAACAGAACAGACGGAAGGACTATCAGAGACGGTTGAAACAGAACAGACGGAAGGAATATCAGAGACGGTTGAAACAGAACAGACGGAAGGAATATCAGAGACGGTTGAAGTGGAACGGCCGGAAGAAATGCCGGATATGTGCCAAATCGGGAAAATGGAATTTGCCCTGCCAACAAACTGCACCTATTACGGAGAAGCGGAAGTGGAAGGCAGTGAAACCATTTACCTGTATATGGGGGATTATCAGGTAGTGGTGTCCTCTGACCCATTTCCGCATGATATTTCTCTGACAGACATGGACGAGGCTGCTTTAGAGCTGTATATAGGATCCTTGTCGGAGGGAAGCTATCAGATTGCGGGCTGTCAGGCGGCAGTGGTGGGGAAATATCCTTATCTGCTTTTAGCCTATCACGATGAGGCGCTGGAAACGGACTACAGCGTGTACCATACCATTATCGACGGGCAGGTTTATACCTTTGTCGGGTATCGGGAAGGGGACGAACCGGTCAGCGAACAGGAACAGGAATTTTTATATGAGCTGGTTTCTACCATGACTGAAGCGCCGGAGGAGGACGAAGCATGAGAAAATGGAAATTAAGATGGTTTTCTGTTGTTTTGGCTGCCGTGCTCATGGCATCTGTTGTTCCAAATTCCTTACGGGTCTATGCCGCAGAAGAAGGTGAACTGACGCAATACTGTTTTTTGTATATTCAGAATCCAAATTCGACAAATTTGATGCGGGAGAATCAGCAATGGAGAGATTACAGGGTCTGCAATTACGCATATGATTTGGGTAACGGCTGGTTTTTTGCTTTTAATATTGGGTGGTTGTTTCCCAGTGAAAATATGGAGGGAGACGGCCTTGTAGATACCATCCGTCAATCTATTGAAAAAAAGGTAGTCCCGGATGAACTTTTGGAGGCAAGAGGTGCGTATGGGAGCGGACCCTATGCGCATCCCGGCATGCATGATCCGGAGCAGTTTCCGCCTGTATTCTGGTATAGAGGGAAGACGGTGCCGCCTGAAGAAATGAAAGATACCGCTCTTTCGGCTCAAAGTCTCAATAAAATTGGATATCCCGTTATTGAGGCGGACGGATCGAATGTTTTTTTGGAGGAAAAGGCTCGTGTGGAGGAAGCATATGGCGCGATATGGCCCAATGGAATAGAATATTCCGGAGAAGTTCGGACTTACGAGACTGTAGTAACGGTTCCCCAGGGTGCTGCGGCACATTGTGTTGCCTATAGCAATGAGGACGACTTGCAGACAGTAAACGGGAGTTTAAATCCCACTTATACCTATGACGAATATGTAGAAGCCTTCGGGGAAGAGCCGCCCCTGCCGCCCGGTTGGGAATACGAAAAAGAAGATAAAAAGGAACTGGCGGCCCTGCTCAGGGACATCGGCGTAAATTATTATCCTTACTCCCGTTCCTTTACGGAGGACAGCTGGAAGCCTTTGGAGACAGCCTTTTATGCCGGTATCGACGTGTATAATAATGCCAATGCCACAGGAGAGGATATTGCCGAAGCGGTTTACAACATCAAATATTACCGGACGCTGCTGCAGCTAAAGCCGGGCGAAAAGAGCCTTGAACAGCAGCGCAGGGAAAAGGCGATAAAGGACTTTTGGAATATGATGACCAAAGCCATTGATAATTTCCGCAAGGTAAAGGACGCTGCGGAGTATGTGCCGGACGACCGAGTAGGGGATTGGGTTGATAAAGCAAATAAGGTAACGGATAAATTTGATAAGGCGGAAACGGTAGTAAAGGGCGGATATGACGCTTACGAGTGGTTTGACGCATTAAACAGGGCGTCAAAAACCCAGACCAGCGGCCAGGTAAACGAAGGGATCTATGATATTATCCGAAAGACAAATGAGATTATCATGACCCCATTCGGAAAAGGTGCCCAGGATTTTGCCGGAGAGGGCGGTGTTACGGTGGCGAAAGGGATCAGCGGAAAGGCTCATACAAGCAAAGTGGCTGATGGATATACTCAGGCGGGCCAATATGACGAGGCAATCCAGAGCATGGTTCCCCCGGCCTTGAGGCAAAACGGTGGCAGATAAAAAATCGGAATAAGATAGCGAAAAGGCGTTGAGCACATCATTCTCAACGCCTTTTCTGCGTTTGTTTTCGGCTGTATCAGCGGCACAAACAATAACGGTTTACCCGTTTATATTATGAACGGGTAAACCGTTATAAGTAAGATAATCGGTATATGTTATTGACTTATTCGGTGCTTTGTGGTAAAATAAAAATATTCCTAAATCTCATATTTTGAGAAGTCAAAACAGGCTTGATACCCCTGTATGATGTGCGGACTTGCCCCAGTAGCCTTTGCGAAATCGTGGGAAAGCACATCATTGACCTTCACACGAGTAATCCTTGTGAAAGTGTGTTGTAAGGAAAACGTATCGTGAATGTAGCCGGACATACTGACAAAGTGCCGGAGAGCTGGTTCCTCTAAAAAGAACCCGACAGATCTTCCACTGCTCGTAGAATGGGAATAAAGGGAGCTGCACACATAAGCAGTAAAAAAGTGTTTGGGGAGCAATCCCAACAGTCACACATAAGACTATAAAAAGTGTATTTGCCGACTGTCGTGTCCCGATGGGCGGGCAGGAGGCGGCTCAGCTTCAACGAAAATCAAATATGAGGGAGGCGGTTTTCTTGGGAAGAAGGAACAAGGAGTATTCCAAAACCCTGCACCAGCAGGCGTATGACCGCCTGACTGGTATGCAAGCCTTTGGCGAAAGCAAAAGGGAAGCAAAGGACACGGAAACGGATAGGGAAAAGATTTTTTCTTGCAGCACCTATCAAGCCTACTGGAAACACACAAAATATTTTATCAAATATATTCAGGCGAACCACCCGGACTGTACCACGCTGAAAAGCGCAAAAAAATATGTGAATGAGTGGCTGCAGGTACGGGCGGAACAGGGATTGTCTGCTTGGACGGTGCAGCTTGAAGCAAAGGCGCTCGGCAAGCTGTACGGGATAAGGCCGGACGATGAAAAATATTTTAAGCCGCCCAAACGGAACAGGGCGGATATAAAACGGAGCCGGGGCGACACAGTTCGAGACCGGCATTTTTCGGCTGCGAACAACGACGAGCTGATTAAATTCTGCAAAGGAACCGGACTGCGCCGAGGGGAGCTTTCCGATCTGCGGGGCGGGGAGCTGCGGACGAAAGCGCAGATTGAGCAGGAAATTTCCCGTCTTGAAGCTATACCGGAGCAGAAACGGACGAAAGCAGAAACCGGGCGGCTCGGCGTTCTGAAAGATACCCGGCTGTTCGATAGTGAGTATTATGTATTCGTCCGTAACGGAAAGGGCGGCAGGGAGCGTCTTAGTCCCATTATCGGCAAGCATGTGGAGCAGATAGTGGAACGGATTCGAAGCACCCCGGAAGGGGAAAAGGTCTGGCAGTATGTCAATGGGAATGCGGACATTCACTCGTACCGGGCGCAGTATGCTACGGATATGTACCGGGCGCACGCAAGGCCGATTGAGCAAATCCCTTATGACAAGGTAAACAAGGGGACGGGAAAACGGTATCAGAGCGAAGTCTATACTTGCAGGAAGGACGAAGCCGGCAAGAAGCTGGACAAGGCAGCTATGCTGGTATGCAGCAAGGCGCTGGGACACAATCGGATTAGCGTGGTAGCTGACAACTATATCCGTGGTTTGTAAGGGAGGAATGCGGTATCGCTGAATTTGTAAAAAAGACGATGTTAAACTACAGGGCAGTTCCGGGCGGGCAGTCTGACCCGGAGTGTACCCATGTGATTTTAGAGAAAGAGGAATATGGAAGGCTGGTTGCCGAGAAACAAAGGGCTGTGGAGGACGCAGCCGAAGCCAAAAGATCAGCAAGGCTGCAGATAGACAGGGAGTGGAGAAACGCACAGGCCGAAATAGAACAAGCAAAGCAGGAAGCGCAGGAAACCGTGGACAGTATGCAGGAGACGCTTGACGGGGCATACAGGGAAATCGAGTACCTGCAAAGTCTGAATGAAAACCTGCTTCGTATCTCGAAAGAAAGAGCAAACGCTGAACGGAAATTAAAGCCGAAAAAAGGGCATACTGGTTATGTAGTGCTTGCCTCGAAAGAGAAGGAATACCGCTACAAGGTAGACCGGAGAAATTGGGATGCGGTTATGCTTTGGGAAACAACGGTACAAAGCCCATACACAGTCGATTTTACGGAAGAACAGGCAAGGAAACAAACGGAGGAATTGACGGACATGGGCGGTCTGATTTCCCGCATAGGGATTGAAGAATGCTTCCCAGGCAAGTACGATGATATGATAGACAGCCCCAGAGGGTTCCAGTTAGCAGCTTTGAATGTTATGCTGGAAAGGCGGCTGCAGGCGAACTATAAGACGGGGTATTGGGAGGTTGTCTTTTCCCATACAAAGCCTCTTGGCCTCGTGCCGGAGGATATGCGGGCGCATTGACAGGCGGTGGACTTGGTTCTATAATAAAAAATAGGGAAAAACTCTATTGATAATCTAAGCCCCCTGTAGGGCTTGTCCCATATTTTCTTTTTCTGTGTGATATGGAGAAAGCCGGAGAGGAAAAGGGGGTGTGCGGAGGGGTGTGGGAATGTGGTAAACCTGAAAGGTTTTCCATCATTTCCATGCCCCGGAGCAGGGGGAAAGGGAGAGGTGGCTTTCTCTTTAAGCCCCCGAAGGGGGCGCTCTTTGGCTCTCCCTTTCCCCCTATCGTTTTCAGCAGTTTTGAGAGGTGTCGTAGATGTCTGATTATATGGATTGTTATGAGTATCTGAGCGCCCAGTTCCCGGAGGTGGGCGGCTGTGAATTTTATGAGGAACTGTTCCCGGATAATGAGAAATCCGGGGAGATATATACGGATTTCTCCCACCCGAATGCTATCTATCTGTATAGGGACGAAGAAAGAGGGCGGGAGCGTCGCCGGATTATGCTGAAAGATACCTGGGAACAGGATTACATGGAGTATGTGGAGCAGAACCCTTTAACGCTGTGCAGTGGTCTTGTGTACCGCAGGAGGGCAAATAAGTTGCAGAACGCCCAGCGTATGAACGCCCTTATTTTTGATTTGGATGGTGTGGGACTGATGGAGCTGCGGAACTTGTTTCTGCGGTTTGGCGGTGATCCTGAGAAGCTGCGGCGGCTGCCTATGCCGACTTTTATTGTGTTGTCCGGCACAGGGCTGCATATATATTATGTTTTTCAGGAACCCGTGGATTTATACCCGAATATCAAGGTGCAGCTTAAAAGCCTGAAATATGATCTGACTTTCCGCATGTGGGAGTATAAGGCCACATCGAAGCAGAAAGCGATACAGTATCAGTCTATTAACCAGTGCTTTCGCATGGTGGGGAGTATCAATGATAAGCATGGGACGGAACTTGTGGCCTTCCGAACTGGGGAGCGTGTTACGCTGGACTATCTGAATGCCTACGCAAAGCCGGAGAACCGGGTAGATGTAAATAAACCGTTCCGGCCTACGAAAATGACAAGGGCACAGGCAAAAGAGAAGTACCCGGAGTGGTATGAGCGTGTTGTGGTACAAGGTAATAAAAGGCGGAAACAATGGGATATTGCCGGGAAGGTGCATGGCAGTGACCCGTATGCGCTTTATCACTGGTGGCTGCGGCAGATCGGCGGGATTGAAGGCGGCCACAGGTATTTCTTTCTGATGTGCCTTGCCATTTATGCCTATAAGTGTGGGGTGCCGAAGAAGCAGCTCCGTCAGGATATGAAAAAAGCATTTGCAGAGCTGCAGAAGGTGGAGCATGTCAATCCCTTGACCGAGGACGATATACGGAGCGCACTGGAGGCCTACGATAAGGAGTATTACAATTTTACAATTTCCGACATTGAGGCTTTGACGAATGTGCGGATTGACAGAAATAAGAGAAATGGAAGAAAGCAGGAACAGCACTTACAGTTTGCTCGTGGTATTCGTGGTGTTAAAGCGAATTTGGGAGAACATGTTTCTGGTGGCGGTCGCCCATCGGCACGGGAACGGGTGCATGAGTGGAGGGAGCAGCACCCGGAAGGCCGGAAAGCCGATTGCCATAGGGACACTGGCCTTGACCCGAAAACCATTCGGAAATGGTGGGAGTATCAGCCATCAAAAGTGCAGTTTGAGGACGGGCATATTACGGTGAAAGTTGCTCCGTCTCAGAAAATGAGTGATCTGCTGGTCGAGGCGTTTAAGGACAGGCCGTAGAATGGCCCCAGGAGGCCCTGTGAGGCGTTTTATCTGTTCAAATGGGTTTTTATCTGTTGAGGATAAAAAACGCCCATAAGGGCGTTTTTCGAGCTTTTTGGCGAGGTTGTAAAAGTAAAAAATATTTGCAAAGCACTTGCAAAACGCATGAATATTGAGTATAATAATAGTGCAAATTATAAAGAGATGAAAGGAGTGCATTTATATGGCTGCAACGAAAGGAAATATGACTTTAAGAATGGAACCTGAGTTGAAGGCACAGGCGGCTGCCCTTTTCAAATCTCTTGGAATGGATTTGAGTACCGCAACAGGTATTTTCTATCGGCAGGCGCTCAGGTGTCATGGTTTGCCTTTTGAAGTAAAGCTCGACGAGCCGAATGAAGTTACCTATGCGGCTATGGAGGCGGCAGAAAAGGACGAGGATATGTATGGCCCCTTTGATAGCGTGGCGGAAATGATGGAGGCTCTGAATGCTTAAACCGGAATTTTCAGGACAGTTTAAACGGGACTATAAATTGGCAATAAAAAGAGGTTGTGACCCTAAGAAGCTGGAAGAAGTCGTTTCTATTTTGTGCCGGGAGGAACCATTACCACCGTCATACCGAGATCACGCTCTTACAAATTCGAGAAACTATAAAGGCATGAGGGAGTGCCATATTGAACCGGATTGGCTTCTGGTTTATAAGATTGTTCGAGAAACGCTTATTTTGAAGCTAATCCGTACAGGCTCTCATAGTGATTTATTCTAAGAAAGGAGACGGGCTGCAGATGGACGGGTGGAACAAAGAAGAGATTAGCCAACTGCAGCTTCCCGATCCAAATGATACCGACCCACACCCCAGGCTCTTGCTGAATGGGTATGGTATTCATGCGGGGAGCTGTTATACTGCGCTCATGCCAGACGGGTGGCATGAGATTACCCTTGAAATCAGGTGGGAGCCGACTGGCCCTGCCTGCTGGTACATATCAACACCGGGGTATCGGGATATTTGTCCGATTGGCCTTTTCGTAAAAGTATGAAAACAATCCGACAGATTGCCACGGAATGCGGCGTGTCTGAACAGGCGGTGCGGGCATGGTGCAGGCGAAACAATGTTGCGAAAGATGCGAAAGGAAGTTTCGCAATTGACGAAAGCATAAAAACCGCCATATATCAGCATTATCGGGTGGTAGAGCGAAAGGAAGTTTCGCAACCTGCGAAAGCAAGTTGCGAAACTTGCGAAACCTCCGAAACAGTGTTGATTGCCATGCTTCAAAAGGAATTAGACCTGAAAAGTGAGCAGCTCGCTGTAAAGGACAAGCAGATTGAGGAACTGAATGCAAGGCTGGCAGAAAGTAACGCCGCCCTTGTCGCTGCACAGCAGACCGCACAGGCGGCGCAGGCGCTTCATGCGGGGACAATCCAGAAACAGCTTGTCGAAGGCAGTGCGGCCTGTGCAGATCAATCCGAACAGGAGCCGCAGGAAAAAAGAAAATGGTGGAGCAAGCTGTTCAAAGGTTAAACGGACAGGAAAATAGAAAATCCAATTTAGGAGGGGCTATATGAAACGATACATAAGCATATTGCTATTGGCGGCTTTTTGCTTTTTATTGTCTGGCTGCAGCAGTAACCCACCAGCCGAAACAGAACAGACGGAAGGAATATCAGAGACGGTTGAAGTGGAACGGCCGGAAG
>ERZ1643247.3389-NODE-3389-length-11286-cov-14.742766_pt1 | contig 11286 bp, 7 predicted proteins | sample MGYA00579264_ERZ1643247 | MGnify/ENA primary metagenome ERZ1643247 (study PRJEB29033, sample SAMEA4952262) | chicken gut metagenome | biome: Broiler Chicken; feature: Gastrointestinal Tract; material: Caecum | place: Ireland | collected 2018 | study: Broiler... | reverse complement strand
ACAAGGGCACCTGCCTGGCCTATGATCCCACCCTGGCCGCGTCGGTGTACCTGGAGAACGACCTGGAGCAGCTGATGCGGACCCATTCCGCGCTTTGAGCCTGCGGGGGGAATTCGCCGCCGTTTCTTTCAAAACCGCGGGTGAGGGCACTCCAAAGCTTTCCCCCCTGGAGAGAAGGCGCCCTCGAAGGGGCCGGATGAGGGGACTCCCCCCAAAAGCCTTCCCCCTAGGGGGGAAGGTGGCTGGCCGTCAGGCCAGACGGATGAGGGGGCGATGATAGAGCAGTTTCATTTCTTGCAGGGAGGTTTCGCCGCCTGCGGGCGGCGAGTGACTTTGCCCGCGGCGGCTCGTCGTCGCAAAGTCCACTCGACTCCGTTTCCGCCTGGTGGCGAAAACTGCGCTCGTTCCCTTGCTCCTCCTCTTCCCGGCGAACCCACTTCGTTGGGCTTCGCCGGGAGGTACGAGAGAGATTACCCAAAACGCCGCCGGGGACGGCTCCAGATGAGCACTTCGTGCTCATAGTCGCCCACCCTATCCCCTCTGTCGCTACGCGACATCTCCCCCTGACAGGGGGAGTCGGCCCCGGACCCCATTTACGGGGGTTACCCCTTGAGGTTGGCAGAATCCTTCCGGCGCACAAAATCAGGAGTGCTTGGGTGCCATTCCGTCCGGCCCCACTGGGGGCCTGAGCGGGAAGAAAATTGGGACTGGTGCGGTTTCGCTTCTGCGCCTGCCGTCTCCGAACCAACGCTCCCGGTCTGTTGTCCGCCGTAGGGGCGCACAGTGTGCGCCCGCGGGCCGGTCAGGGACCGGCCCCTACGAGAGAAATGGAACCGTCCCTGTATCCGTGTAGGGGCGGGTGTCCTCACCCGCCCGGGCCCGTAACCAGACACACCGGGCCGTCCAGTGTCCGGCCCCTACGAAAACCAAACCCGTTCCGGTCACGCCATCCCCCCGAGCCGCACTTGAGCCCCACCACGCCAAAAGGCGCGCTTTCCACCAGGAGGAGCATCCCCCAAAGGTTACCGGACGCCCAGCGGCAGCGGTCATAGACGGGAAACCAATCAGCTGAGCCACCCGCGCCTTTGCGTTGACCGCCAACGCCTCCGCATTGGCGGCCCCCGTGAAACGGGGTCCGGGGAAAGCGGCCTATGGGCCTAGGCGGAGCGCAGCGGAGCCGTAGCCCATCGGACGCGTCCCCGGGGGCGTTTTGGTTCCTTTGCCGCCATGGGCAAAGGAACTCGCCGCCCGCAGGCGGCGAAACTCCCCTGCGAAAAACGAACGAATCCGAAACCTTGCCCCCTCATCCGCCCCCTTCGGGGGCACCTTCCCCCCAGGGGGAAGGCTTAACAGCGCGCCGGGCCGCCGTCCCCAACAAAACAACGCCCACCGCCTGCCGACGGTAAACAAACTCCACGACGAGGTGTTATAACATGTTCTACTATTACGAAAAGGACAACAAAATCCTGGCCTCGCAGCGGGCCGGTCTGCCCTACCCCCAGAGAGAGCCCATCCCCGGCGCCCCCATCTATTACCTGGTGGAGGGCGACCCGGTACTGGGCCGGGGTTCCTTCAAGGTGAACCACCCGGGCCAGCTGAAGGCCCCCCACGGCCTGGAGGTGCTGGACGCCTCCCGCCTGCCGGAGTTCCCTCTGGACGCCACCCTGTCCGCCGCCCTGGAGGCGGGACAGCTCACCGCCGTGAACACCGGCCGGGTGGGCTGGGAGTCCGTCCTGTCCGCCGCCCCCAGCGCCGGGAAAAAGCGGCTGAACATCCTGGCCATCGGGGATGTGGGCTCCACTCTGCTCACCGGGCTCAAGCTGCTGGGGGGCGGCGTGCTCTCCTCCATCGGCATCTGCGACGTGAGCGATCAGGTCACCGCCCGGTGGGAGTTTGAGATGGGGCAGATCAACCTGCCCTGGGACTACAACGCCTTCCCGGACGTGGAGGTGGTCCCGGTGGAAAAACTCTTTGACTGCGACGTGTTCGTGTTCGTGGCCTCCCGGGGCATCCCCCCGGTGGGCTCCAAGGTGAAGGACGTGCGCATGGCCCAGTTTGAGACCAACGCCGCCATCGTGAAGCAGTACGCCAAAATGGCCCGGGCGGCCAACTTCCAGGGCCTGTGGTGCGCCGTGTCCGACCCGGTGGACCCTCTGGCCAAGACCGCCTATCTGGAGAGCAACAAGGACGAGAACGGAAATTGGGACGGCAGGGGCCTGCGGCCCGAGCAAGTCCAGGGCTTCGGCCTGGGGGTAATGAACGCACGGGCGGCCTACTACGCCAAGCGGGACGAGAAGCTCTCTTCCTTCCTCACCGAGGGGCGCTCCTTCGGCCCCCACGGCAAGGGGCTGTGGATCGCCAACTCCATCGACTGCTACGACGAGGCGATCTCCCGGGAGCTGACCCAAAAGACCGTCACCGCCAATCTGTGGATGCGGGAGCTGGGCTTCAAGCCCTACGTGGCCCCCGCTCTGTCCTCAGGGGCCCTGTCCATCCTGCTCACCCTCCGGGGGGAGTGGCACTGCGGGTCGGTGTTCCTGGACGGCGTCTTTATGGGGGTCAAGAACCGCTATACCCCCGCCGGGGTGGAGACCGAGCTGCTGCCCTGTATCCCCGACCAGCTCTTTGGGCATATTCAAGAGGCGGCGGAGGAATTGAAGCGCGTTTTGTGAGCGGAGCGCCGGATACGTTCACGGCCTGTTGAGAATTTTTGTGGTTTCTGGGCCCGCCCTCATCCGTCTGGCCTTCGGCCGTCTTTTCCCGACGGGGAGAAGGCTTGCGGGCGGCCAAAGGCCGCCCCTACGGCGGAAAACGGACCGGGCACGTTGGTTCGGAGGCGGCAGGCGCAGAAGCGGAACCGCACCAGCTCCAATTTTCCTCCCGCTCAGGCCCCCAGTGGGGCCGGACGGAACCGCGCTCAAGCACTCCTGATTTTGCGCGCCGGAAATGTTCTGCCCACTTCAAGGGGTAACCCCCGTAATGGGGGACCGGGGGCCGACTCCCCCTGTCAGGGGGAGATGTCGTGAAGCGACAGAGGGGGTAGGGTGGCGGTCCTATGGGCACAAAGTGCCCGTCGGCCGCGTCCCCCGGCGATCCTCAAGGTGAATTGCCCCGAAGGGGCAAGAGAGGGTGGCCTGGGCCATTGGTTTCTTTCCCATCGCTGGGAAAGAAACTCGCCCCGCAGGGCGAAATCCTGCTGAACGGCGCGCCGAGTCGTCGCGCCCTACAAAAGAGAGGAAACAGCGCGCGCCGCCGAGCGGCCCCCTCTGTCAAAAAAGAAACGAAGGTGTCACCCATGTCCCTGACTGTATACTACCCCTCCCTGGACGGCCCGGCTCGGCAGGCCCGCCTGGACCGGGTGCTCTCCCGGGCCCTGGCGGGCCGGGAGGTCCAGGTGATCCGCCGGGCGGAGGACCTGGACCGGCGCAGATATCCCCGGATTTTATTCGCCCTGCCCCTGGATGAGGCGGGGCAGAACTTCGAATATTTCCGCATGCTGGCCCGCCTGCGCCGGGAGACAAATCTGCTGGAGGGCTGCACCGGCGGCCTGATCGTGGACGGGCCCGGGGAGCTCTACACCAAGTCCACGGCGGCCGAGCTGGCCCTGGCCATGAACCAGGCGGGATGCGCCCTGGTGGGCCGTCCCCTGGTGGAGGCCACCGGCTCCCTGGCCAACTTCCGCATCCAGGCCAAAAACCTGGGCGCCGACCTGGCGGGGGCCTATGAGGCGGCCGCCCGGGAACTGGCCGACCAGGCGGAGACCTTCGTGTTCCCCGCCCGGGAGCGGCCCAATCTGCTGGCCCTCCACGCCTCCAGCCACCACACCTCCAACACCATGGCCCTGTGGGGGGAGCTCCAGAAGCGCCTGTCCCCCCGGTGGCAGGTGGAGGAGATCGGCCTGCGCAACGGCACCCTGTCCGACTGCTCCGGCTGCCCCTACACCATGTGCCTCCACTTCGGCGAGCGTGGGGGCTGCTTCTACGGCGGCGTCATGTCGGAGGAGGTCTACCCCGCCGTGCGGAGGGCGGACGCCCTCATCCTCATGTGCCCCAACTACAACGACGCCCTGTCCGCCAATCTCACCGCCTTTATCAACCGCCTCACCGCCCTGTTCCGGCAGACCCGGTTTTACGACAAGGCGGTGTTCGCCCTGGTGGTGTCCGGCTACTCGGGCAGCGACACCGTGGCCCGGCAGCTGATCTCCGCCCTGAACATGAACAAGTCCTTCTACCTCCCGCCCCGGTTCGCCCTGCTGGAGACCGCCAACGCCCCCGGCGAGGCCCTCTCCGCCCCCGGCATCCAGGGCCGCCTGGACCGGTTCGCCGCCGGAATGGAGGGTCTGTTTGCAGAGAACAAAAATTGACAGAAATCGGCGCGCCATGATAAAATAAAACCCCTCCCGGTTTCGGGAGGGGAGCGTCGCTGTATTTTGGCGGTTAGCTACTCCCCCGTGAAAGGGGGTGAGGCTGATATGGGACACCGAGGAAAGCAATTTCTGAGGCTCTGTTTGTGTTTCGCCGTTCTGGCGTACATAATGACCATAAAGGCGTGCTGACCGCTCGGCTGGTACCCAAGCGGTCAGCGGGTTAAACCTGTTGTCATGTGAGGGCTAACCGTCACAGCGGCGCTCTTCATTTTTATTATACCATCCCTCCCAGGTTTGTCAACCGCCGGGAGGGCGTTTTGTTTTTCTCAGTCCTGCTCCCAGTGGCGGGTGCTGTGCACCCCCAGCCGCCGGTGGTACACCGTCACAATGGCCTCAATCTTCTGCATACACGCCGGGTCGTCCAGCTCCGGGTCCTCCAGGATGTCGAAAATCTCCGCCAGCGCCTCCTCCGCCTGGGCGTGCGCCTCCGCCTGGAGCCGCTCCGGCGGCAGGGTGGACAGGTACTCCTCCACCAGCTTCCCCAGGGCGGCGTGGCGGAGGGCGGTGGGGATGATTTGGGTATAATCTGTTTCTTTTCTCTCCATAAAATTACCCCCTAAACTCCATTTGACATCTAGTGAATGTCATTCTTGCTACCAGCATACCATACAATGGTCCAAATGACAATCACAAGATGTCAGGGGGGAGCTGGATGTTTAAGAATCGAGGAGCAGATGGCTCCCTCAATCTCTGCGGAAAACAAATCGCCGCCCTTCGACAGGCATGCTCTCCCAAACTGTCACAGAGGGCTTTGGCCGATCAGCTCCAACTGTGCGGCCTGGACCTGGATAAAAACGCGATTCAAAAAATTGAGAGCGGCGAACGTTTTGTTACAGATATTGAATTAAAAGCATTTGCGGAATTTTTTCATGTCACAGCGGATGAATTGATGAATCCATAATTTTGTGTGGGCGGGTCTAGGACCCGCCCCTACGCATATTTTGCGGCGGTTCCGTCTATTTTGTAGGGGCGGCCCCATGTGGCCGCCCGTAAGCCTTCCCATCGGGGAAAGGTGCCCCGGGGGCCTCCCCCGCAAAGCCTTCCCCCTGGGGGGAAGGTGGCTGGCCGAAGGCCAGACGGATGAGGAGGCTCCCCTTAAAAGCCTTCCCCTTGGGGGGAAGGTGGCACGGCGAAGCCGTGACGGATGAGGGGGCGATGATAGAGAAGTTTCGTTCCTTGCAGGGAAGTTTCGCCGCCCCGGCGGCGAGTGACTTTTTGGACGCCCAAAAAGTCACCAAAAAAGCGCCAGGGGGCGGGCGCAATCGGCGGTTCGGCAGAGCCTCCCGCCTCCATGCCGCCCGTCCCCTAGAACCCCCATTACGGGGGTTATCCCTTGGGCCGGGCGGAAAACTTCCGGCGCGCAAAATCTGAGTGAGTGCCTAAATTCCAGCCGGGCCACTGGGCCCTGGGTGTGCAAAAATTGAGGCCGGTGCGGTTTCACAGCCGCGCCTGGCTTTGCCGAACCAACGCTCCCGGCACGAATCCTGGCGGGCCGGTCTGGGACCGGCCCCTACGAGAACAACGTGGCCACTCCCATATCCGCCGTAGGGGCGGGTCCAAGACCCGCCCGAAAGCCTTCCCCCTTCCAGGGGGAAGGTGGCACGGCGTAGCCGTGACGGATGAGGGTGACCTTTTGCCATGCACAACCCCGGCGGGAGGCCCAAGGGCCTCCCCTACCCAAACCATGAGAGGCATTCTTAAACTCCGTAGGGGAGGGGACGACTCCCCTTATCAAGGGAGATGTCGAGCGCAGCGAGACAGAGGGGGTAGGGAATTGCCCCTCCCGCAAAGCCTCCCCCCTTCCAGGGGGAAGGCCGATTGTCCATCCCGCCAAATTCTACTTGTAATTCCCAGGGAAATCGACTACAATAAGACCATAGAATACAAAGACCCCAGCGAAAGGAAGGTAACGGCTTATGAAACTGCAAAACGACTTAGGGGAGATCCGCATCAGCAGCGAGGTCTTCACCGCCGTCACCGGCAGCGCCGCCACCAACTGCTACGGCGTCAAGGGCATGGCCGTCCGGTCCAAGACGGACGGGCTGGTCCACCTGCTCAAGAGGGAGTCCATGGCCAAGGGCGTGAAGGTATATTACAATGAGGACGGCACCGTCTCCATCGAGCTGCACATCATCGTGGAAAACGGGGTCAATCTGATGGCGGTATGCCGGTCCATCATGAGCGAAGTGCGCTATGTGGTCAGCAAGACCACCGGCGTGGAAGTAAAATCTGTGGACGTCTGCGTGGACTCCATGCGGTTTTGACGGACAATGTAGAAAGGAACTGGGCCGATATGAGACAAACCATTGACGCGGCGGCCTTTCAGCAGATGGTCATCCACGCCGCCGCCGCTATCTCTGTGGAAAAGCAGCAGGTCAACGACCTGAACGTGTTCCCCGTCCCGGACGGCGACACGGGCACCAACATGAGCCTGACCATCGCCGCCGCCGCGGGAGAGATGAAAAAGAAATCCTACGACACCGTGGGGCAGGCCGCCCAGGCCACCGCCTCCGCTCTGCTGCGGGGGGCCCGGGGGAACTCGGGCGTTATTTTGTCCCTGCTGTTCCGGGGCTTCGCCAAGGCCATCAAGGACCGGGAGACCATGGACGGCCGGGACCTGGCCATCGCCCTGGACTTCGGCGTGGCCGCCGCCTACAAGGCGGTGATGAAGCCCGCCGAGGGCACCATCCTCACCGTCTCCCGCATGGCGGCCGCCCGGGCCGCCGGCGCCGCCCGGGAGGACAACTGCGCGGAGGCGGTCCTCGCCGCCGCCATCGAGGAGGGCCAGACCGCTTTGGCGGACACGGTGAACCAGAACCCGGTGCTGAAAAAGGCCGGGGTGGTGGACGCCGGCGGCAAGGGCTTCCTCATCATCCTCCAGGGCATGCTGGACCAGCTCCAGGGCAGGCCCATGCCCGAGCTGAGCGAGGAGGAGCCCGAGGAGGAGAAGGCCGACTTCGGCGCCCTGTCCGCCGAGGAGATCACCTTCGCCTTCGACACGGTGTTCATCGTCCGGAAGCCCTCCCCCCATGTGAATCTGGAGCCCTTCCGCACCTACCTCAACGGCATCGGCGACAGCCTGGTGATCGGCGAGGACGACGAGGCCTTCAAGGTCCACGTCCACACCAACATCCCCGGGGCAGCCCTCACCGAGGCCCAGAAGTACGGCACCCTGGAGCTGGCCAAGATCGAGAACATGCGCACCCAGGCGGAGGATCTGGCCGCCGGGCGGCATGTCCAGAGCACCGACGACCTGGAGGCCGTGGAGGAGGAGCTGGAGAACCAGGGCTGCGCCCCGGCCGAGCCGGTGAAGGCCGCCCCCGAGAAGGAGTACGGCTATGTGGCCGTGTGCGCCGGCGCGGGTCTGGAGGCCGTGTTCCGGGACCTGGGCGTGGACGGGATCATCTCCGGGGGACAGACCATGAACCCCTCCACCGAGGACATTTTAAGGGAGATCGACCGCACCCCCGCCCACGTGGTCTATGTGCTCCCCAACAATAAGAACATCATCATGGCGGCCGAGCAGTGCGTCCGCCTGTGCGAGGACAAGACCGTGGTGGTCCTTCCCACCAAGACGGTGCCCCAGGGCATCGCCGCCATGCTGGCGGTGGACCCGGACGCCGGGCGGGAGGAGCTCACCCAGATCATGACCGAGGCGGCCCAGCGGGTGCGCACCGCCGAGATCACCTACGCCGCCCGGGACTCCGACTTTGACGGCTTCGCCATCAAGGAGGGGGACTACCTGGCCCTGATGGAGCACCAGCTCTTCGGCACCGACCGGGATCTGGACGCCCTGCTGGACCGTCTGGCCCGTTCGGAGGACATCCAGAGCGCCGAGTTCCTCTCCATCTTCTACGGGGAGGACGTGACCGAGGAACAGGCCCAGGAGGCCGCCCAGAAGTTCACCGACGCCTGCCCCAACGCGGAGGTCAACCTGCTGCCCGGAGGACAGCCGGTGTACTACTATATGATCTCCGCTGAATAACGCAAAACAGCCGCCGGATGGCGGCTGTTTTTTATTGGAGCCAAAAGAAATCATGCAGATAGGTTCACGGGCGGCCAAAGACCGCCGGCGGGCCGGTCTGGGACCAGGCCCTGCGAGGGAGATGAGGCCGTCCGCGGCAAGGCAGGCGTCCCCGCCCGCCTTGCCGCGGACGGCGGTCCCAAAATCCTTACGACTCCTTCTTCTTCCGCTTGTGCTTCTTCTCCAGCTTTTCCACCAGGGCGGCGGTGCGGGTACGGTAGTCGTCCAGCTCGGTGACGATGCCCATGAAGGAGGACACCATGTCCAGGGAGGCCCGCAGGGTGCTCTGCTCGCTCTCGTGGATGGCCCGCTTGGTCAGGCGCATGGCCTGCTGGGGGGCCTCCAGCAGCTTCTGCATGTACTCCTCCACAAACTGGTCCAGCTCCTCGTCGGGGACCACCCGGGTGACCAGGCCCATCCGCTCGGCCTCTTCGCCCTTTACAGTGCGGGCGGTCCAGAACATGTCCAGGGCCCTGTCCCGGCCCACCAGCCGGGGCAGGAAGTAGGCCCCTCCGTCCCCGGGGACGATGCCGGCGTTGAAGTAGCTCTCGGACATGGAGGCGCTCTCGGCGGCGATGCGCACGTCGCACATGAGGGCCATATCCAGCCCCGCGCCCACGGCGGGGCCGTGGATCTTGGCCACCACCGGCCGGTCGATCTCCTCCAGGATCAGGGGGATGCGCTGGATGCCCTTCCACAGGGAGTTTTTCCGGGCCAGGGCGGTGGAGGTGATGTCGTCGTGGCTCTCAAAGAAGCCGTCCCCGGCGGCCATGGCCTTCACGTCGCCGCCGGCGCAGAAGGCCTTGCCGTTGCCGGACAGGAGCACCGCGTAGATGTCGTCCCGGTCCCGGATGTCCTCCAGGGCGGCGGTCCACAGGTGGATCATCTCCTCGCTGAAGCAGTTCAGATGCTCCGGGCGGTTCATGGTGAGGCGGGCCAGGTGGCCGTCCACCTCGTACAGAAAATCGGACATAGCAGGTAACCTCGCTTTCCCCGCCCCGGGCTCCTTCTCACAGTACCCGGGGCGGAACATTCCTTCCAAAACTTCCGCCCCTATTGTACTGGGTCTTTGAGGAGATTGTCAATCAGAAAGCGCGGCGGTGAACCGCAGGACCAGCACCCCGTTTCCAGGGTCCTCCTGAAGAAGCCGCCCCGTCTCGATGGTGGACTGGTAGCCCTGGCTGTCCAGCACCTCCACCGTCCCGGTGAGGCCGCCCAGGTCCTCCCGCTGGCTGGACAGGCGGCTGCCCGTCTGAGAGAAGTCCACCTGGTCCAGCGCCAGGGCCAAGCCCACAGCGTCCACCCGCTTGTCAGAGAACGTCTTTTGCCAGGGGAAGGACCAGTCCTCCGCCCCCGGGGAGAGAGCCAGAAACAGGTTGGGCAGAAACTCGGTAGTGGGCCACCAGAGATCTAATTTCTCCCCGTAGGAGCTCCCGCGGGGGGACCAGGTGACGGAGAATCCAGTGACATAGCCATCCTCGTCTGTGGAAAATTCCACCGGGCCCCACTCGCTGTCCTCCAGTTCCAGCCACATCCAGCCTTCTTGGAGATCCTGATAGACGGGAGGCGCATCCCGCCAGCGGCCGTCCGGCTCCAGGGACAGCTGGGGCCGCTCTCCCCATAGGCTCTCCACCCGCCGTTCCAGGAAGTTATAATTTTCCACCACCTGTTCGGGGGTGAGGGGGCCGTCGGGGTTGGGCAGGCGCCAGCTCTCGCTCACAATGGCCATGCTCGGAAGCGGGAACAGCAGGGAAATGGCCACGTAGGCCGCCACCCGCTTCTTCCCGGCGGGCCGGACGGCGTACCGCAGTCCCTGGTCCCAGGGCATCACCTGATCCTTTACGCACTTATCATAGCAGGTGCCCAGACACAGGAGATTCAGGAAGGGGACGTTCAGGGCGAAGCCCCGGAGAAGAATCCAGGCGGTCCGGATGACGGCCCGCTCCAAGTCCAGCTTGCTCCCGTCCTCCCGGCGCACCTTCAGCCGCAGCAGCCGCTTGCCGGGGGTGTACCCCCAGGTGCACAGCAGAATGGGCTCCAGAACCAGGAGGAACAGCCAGGCCCCCCAGGCGGAGACGAGGGTGTCCGCAAAGCCCATCAGCCCAAACTCCGGCCAGTACCAGTGCAGGACCAGGTACTGCAGGGCGGACCAGAGAATGCCCGCCAGGCTCAGATCCAGCGCCCGGGCGAAGAACCGCCGCCAGGGGTAGGGGGCGGCGGCGATGGAGTCCTGCTCCGTCGGGTCCACCCGCCGGGACAGGGGGAGACTTTTTTCCTCCAGGGCGGCCAGCCAGGGCTCCGGGTCCAGGTCGTCGTAGGAGGTCTCCGTCCGGCTCAGCTCCTCACACACCTGGGCGTACCGCTCCAGGTCGTCCCGGTCCCCCTCCAGGGCCAGAGCCTGCCCGGCGAGGGCCCGGCTCAGGGACAGCTCCCCCGCCTGGAGGCGGCGGATGGCCTCCAGGTCCAGGCTCAGCCGCCGCAGCAGCTTGATCTTCTCCAGGGTGCGCACGTTGTCCTCGGAGTAGTCCCGGTAGTTGTTCTCCCGCCGCTCCGGGGTGAGCAGCCCCTCCTGCTCGTAGAACCGGATGCTGGTCCTGGGCAGGCCGGTGCGCCGCTCCAATTCCTTGATGGTCATGGTTTCCCCCTCCTTACACCCCCAGTGTAGGGTATCCACCTGGTATATAGTCAAGAATTTTTTTCAAACTGGGTGAATTTTTCTTGAAAAGCCGCCTGCCGCGCCGGGCGGAGCGCAAAAAAGCGGGCCCCCAATGGGGGCCCGCCCAGGCTGTCGAAAAAGTCTAAGGACTTTTCCGACAGCCTGCAAAAATGCCGTTAC
>ERZ1643247.3387-NODE-3387-length-11291-cov-31.438590_pt1 | contig 11291 bp, 12 predicted proteins | sample MGYA00579264_ERZ1643247 | MGnify/ENA primary metagenome ERZ1643247 (study PRJEB29033, sample SAMEA4952262) | chicken gut metagenome | biome: Broiler Chicken; feature: Gastrointestinal Tract; material: Caecum | place: Ireland | collected 2018 | study: Broiler... | reverse complement strand
GCGCCCTATGGTATCAGCCAGTCCGAATTTCTCCGGCAGGCGATACGGCGCACCACCATACGCCCTATTACTCCGATTGTGCTCTACACCCACGTTCCCGTCCTGGATGCCTTCCAGGAGCGGGGCCTGGTGACGGAGCGGGAGGGCTGCTATTATATGGACTTGGCGGGCCTGGTGGCGGAGATCGAGGTGGGCACCACCTGGGCGGACCTGGGCCTGCCGGAGCTGTATGGCACGGTGGCGGTGAACACCACCGACCCGGTGCGCTCCAACTCGGGGAATATGTTCGCGGGGCTCCTGGCCAACGTGCTGTGCGGCGAGGTAGCGGACGAAGAGAACGTGGACGCGATCCTACCGCGGCTCCGCGCCATCTTTGAAAAGCTGGGCTATATGGAGGCCTCGTCCTCCGACCTGTTCGATCAGTTTTTGAAGACCGGCATGGGGGCCAAGCCCATCATCGCCGCCTATGAGAATCAGCTTTTGGAGTTTGCCGTGGAGAACCCGGAGGACTGGGAACAGTTGAAAGATGACATCGTCATGATCTATCCCACCCCCACTGTCTGGTCCTCCCACATCTACATCGCCATGGACGAGGCGGGGACGGCAGGCATTGACGCCCTGCTGGACCCGGAGATTCAGAGGCTGGCTTGGGAGAAACACGGCTTCCGCACCGATGTCTCCGGCACGGACAGCGATAGTGCTGGTCAATCACCTCTCCGATAGGCCGGAGAGTAAACAGCAGATTTCCGTTGCGCCTGCCGCTGGACTTGGTAATGACCTCGGTGGGTTCGGTGGTGATGAGACCACGCTCCTCCAGTTGACGGATGTACTTGCGGACAGTATTTTCACTCATGCCCACTGCTTCGCCGATGGTTTTGATGCTGGGCCAGCACTGATGCGTCTTTCGATTTTCGCACCGTTTCAGGAAACTGTACACCGCCAGCTCGCCATAGTCCAGTCCCAGCTGGAACAACTCGTTGGGCAGGAAGAAACCGTCCCGATAATTTCCGTACTTCATGTGCCGCCTCCTGTGTGTTCCTTCACCCACTGGATGAACTGCTCCTTGGGTACCACCATCCTGTTGCCGATGCGCAGTACCGGGAAGCCCGGCTCGTGCATCAGTTCATATCCGCTGGACGGTGAGACGCCCAATACCTTCGCCACTGTTTTTGAGTTGAGAAACAGCGGCAGCTCCTCATAATTTTTGTAGGCAGACTCTTTCATTTTGATTACCCCCTCTACTACTTTACCCGAGGACATTTCTCAAGTGACATAGAATTGACATACCTGTGCCTCTTTTACCCCCTCACTATGTATTGGGGAAATAATATCCTTTTGACATATTTCTGACAGAAAAGCGGAGCGCCTGCTTTGTCAGCAGACGCTCCGTTTGGTGTTGGATCAGTTCAATTTTGCACTGGTTTCCTCAGACGGCATTTTCCCTCCGCCTCGTCTCGCTCTTCCAAGAGCAGGGCTAAGGCAGAGAAAAACTTCTTTTGCAGATAGTCCACGCTGCCCCGGTTGAGCTGATGGGCCTCTGCGTACTTGCGGATGGACAGGCCGTCTACAAACCGTTCCCGGAAATAGTCCCGGTATTCTGACAGGATGGTTTTCAGAGCGTTGTCCAGAAACTGCAGATCCTCTTTCAGCTTGGCGAAATCACTTCGTGTGATGGCCGCATATCTTTTTTCTTTCACGCAAAGGTGGTATTTGTTCCAGTCGAAGGTGTAGTTCTCGCAGAATTCCTTGGCGTATGCGTGGTAGGTGAGAGACTGCTGATACTCTTGGGAGTCGTATTCTTCATCCAACTGCCGCCGATGCCGTTTGCGCACCGGCCCCCGGAAGCCCTCATCTTCCAGTCTTTCGATGGCAGCCGCTGAGATCTTCATGTTTATCTGCCGCTTGTACTTGGCCTTCCGCTCTCCATCCACTTTTACGAAGGCGCAGAAGGATTTTTTGCTGGAGGTGCAGTACCTGGGGACATCCGCGAAGGGATAGGCGGTCCAGATGACGGTCTCCTCTCCGGTGTCGGCATCGGTGGCCGTGGAAATCACATAGACCACCTTGCCATCGTACCGCCGGTAGTACCCAGCACAGATCCGCCTGCCCGCCATTGCCGTCCCTCCATTCTTTTTCTGACTTCAGTATAGCGGAGCATGGGCCTTCTGTAAATGGCAAAAGGCTTTTCTTTGTTTTATTCCCCAGCAGGATTTGAGGGCGCTTGCCTGTTATAGACGTTTTATTATTTAGTAAAATTTTAGTAAAATTTATTGACTTCGACAATATGTGAAATATAATGTCTTTAGAACGACACGAAAGGGGGGAACCTCATGGCAACGATCAAGGATGTGGCCCAGGCGGCCCAGGTCTCGGCCGCGGCGGTCTCCCGGGTTTTGAATAAGGACGACAACATCTCTGTCTCGCCGGAGGTACGGGCCCGGATTTTTCAGGCGGCCCACGCCCTGGGCTATGTGTCGCCCCGACAGCGGCGGGCGGCGGAACACAAGACCCATCTGGTCATCGGGGTGGCGGACTGGCGGATCATCCGCCCGGATCGGCCCAACGTGCGTCTGTCCTCCCTATCCTGTCTGGTGCAGATGATGACCGACCAGTACGAGGTCTCCTTTGTCCGGCTGACCTTTGGGGAGCCCCAGAAAGTGGACGGCATCATTGCCCTGGGTGTGTTCAGCGAGAAAGAGATCGACTTTCTCCGCTCTCTGTCCTTTGCCATCGTTTTCGTGAACTCCAATCAGCACAACTATGAGTTCGACCAAGTGCAGGTGGACTTTGACCGGGGCCAGGAACAGATGGTGGCCTATCTGCTGGATCAGAAGCAGTACACCGGCCTGGGATATATCGGCGGCATCTACGACGGGGCCAACGGCCGCATCGGTGCCCACCGTCTGGCGGCTATCCAACGCATCCTGGAGGCTCGCGGCCAGTATGATCCCCGCATCTTCCATGTGGGGGAGATCAGCCGGGAGAGTGGATACGCTCTGGCGAAGAAAGCCGTGGAAGAGCATACCCTGGCGGAAGCGGTTCTGCTGGGCAGCGACGAGGTGGCCGAGGGCGCTCTGGAGGCTTTCCGGGAACTGGGCATCCGTGTGCCGAAAGATGTGGCTGTCATTATCTATCAAGATATTCAGACTTTGGAGAGCAAATGGCCCACCGGCACCTGTCTGGAAATGTTCCCGGACTATGTGTGGGAGAACGCGCTGGAGCTGTTGTTTGGCCGAATCAGCCAGCGCCGCTCCCAGGCGGTGACCGTCACAGTGCCCACTCACTTGAAGATCGGTGACACCGCCTGACTTCCCGAAACGGTTATCAGAGGGTTTCCCCTCTGTAACAGATAAGTCCAAAATCAACCCCAAAACATAAACGAAACATCGAGGAGGATCACAGTATGAAGAAAGCACTTTCTCTCCTGCTGGCCGGCGTGATGTGTGTTGGCTTGTTGGCCGGCTGCGGCGGTCAGAACACGGAGGACACCCAGGGCTCCGGTAGCACGCCGGACACCAGCAGCACCCAGGAGACCGGGAACAAGACCATCGACACCCTGCGCATCGCCTTTGTCCCCTCTCGGGAGCCGGAGGAGATCATCACCGCCACAGAGCCCCTGAAGCAGATGCTCACCGACGAGCTGGCCAAGTTGGGCTACGACGTGGGCGAGGTGGACATCACCGTGGGCACCAGCTACGAGGCGGTGGGCGAGGCCCTGTCCGCCGGCACCGCCGATGTGGGCCTGATCCCCGGCGGCACCTATGTGCTCTATGACGACGGCTGCGACGTGCTGCTGACCGCCACCCGGGACGGCCTGTCCATCGACTCCGATAACGCCAAGGACTGGAACGACAACGCCCCCACTGAGCCCACCACCGAGCAGGTCACCAGCTACCGCGCTCTGATGATCGCCGGCCCCTCTGAGAAGGGCCAGGAGCTGGCCGCCAAGGTCAACGCCGGTGAGGCTCTGACCTGGGAGGACGTGAGCAGCGCCAACTGGAGCGTGGCCAACTCCTCCTCTCCCGCCGGTTACATCTATCCCTCCCTGTGGCTGCAGGAGAACTTCGATCACAACATCACCGACCTGCCCCACGCGGTGCAGTCCGACTCCTACGGCAGTGCCTTCGCCCGTCTGGCCTCCGGTCAGGTGGACATCCTCTGCACCTACGCCGATGCCCGCCGGGACTATGAGGACGAGTGGACCGGCGAGTACGGCATGACCAACAGCATCTGGGACGACACCGCCGTGGTGGGCGTCACCCCCGCCATCTACAACGATACCATCAGCGTCAGCAAGACCTCTCCCATCATGGACGACGACTTCAAGGCCGCCCTGTCCGAGGCTTTCATCAATATCGGCAACACTGAAGAGGGCAAAGAGGTCATCGCTATCTACAGCCACAACGGCTATCTGCCCGCCCAGTCCTCCGACTACGACTCCGAGCGGGCCGCCCAGGAGATGATCCAGTCCCTGAACAGCGCGGGCTAAAACAATCCAGCAAGGACCAAAAACGAGGGAGGGAGGCCGCGGCTTTCCTCCCTCGTTTGGAATGGAGATCATACAATGATAGAATTCAAAGAGGTAGAAAAACGCTATCCCAATGGGTATGAGGCCCTGCGGCACATCAACCTGACCATTGACCAGGGGGAGTTTGTGGCCATCATCGGCCTGTCCGGCGCGGGCAAGTCCACCCTGATTCGTACCATCAACCGGATGCACGACATCACCCAGGGGAAGCTGACAGTGGACGGCACTGACGTGATGTCCCTCCATGGGAAAAGCCTGCGGAAGTTCCGGCGGAAGATCGGCATGATCTTCCAGTCCTTCAATCTGATCACCCGGACCACCGTCATCAAGAACGTGCTCACCGCCTTCGTCCCCGACCTACCCTGGTGGCGGGCTACCTTCGGCATCTTCACGAAAGAGGAGAAGATGAAGGCCCTGGAGGCGCTGGACCAGATGGGGATTCTGGACAAGGCCTTTGTCCGGGCGGACCAGCTCTCCGGCGGACAGCAGCAGCGGGTGGCTCTGGCCCGGACCCTGGCCCAGGACCCCCAGATCATCCTGGCAGACGAGCCGGTGGCCTCCCTGGACCCGGTGACCGCCAAGCAGGTTATGGATGACTTCCAGCGGATCAACCGGGAGATGCACATCACAGTCCTCATCAACATCCACCACGTGGAGCTGGCGCTCCAGTATGCCACCCGGGTGGTGGGAATCCGGGCCGGTGAGATCGTCTACGACGGCCCGGCAGACCAGGTGGACCAGGCGGTTCTGGATGCCATCTACCAGGGGAAGCAGGAGGAGCCGGCATGAGCGTATATGACAAGATATTTCCGCCCAGGGTACTCACCCTCCCCAACGGGAAACAGATTTCTAAGCCCCGTTCCCGGGCTCCGCTGGCGGCAGTCATTCTGGTGGCCATGACGGCCCTCTCGGTAGAGGTCACTGGTTTTGACATGGGCGTTCTCGTCAGCCGGATCCGGGAGTTCTTTGTGATCCTGGGGGAGATGATCCCGCCGGAGTGGGACTATATGTCCCAGATCTGGCAGCCCCTGTTTGACACCATCAAGATGTCCCTGCTGGGCTCCTTCATCGGCTCGATCCTGGTGGTTCCCTTTGCTATGCTGGCCTCCACCAATATCATCCACAGCCGGGTCATCGTGGCGGCCATGCGGCTGCTGCTGAGCATCATCCGCACCCTGCCCACCCTGGTCTCCGCCCTGATCGCCACCTACATCTTCGGCCTGGGCACTCTGGCAGGCACCACAGCCATTGCCATCTTTACCTTCGCCTACATCGGCAAGATCCTCTACGAGGAGATCGAGACCGTGGACATGGGTCCCTTCGAGGCCATGGAGGCCATGGGGGCCACCAAGGTGCGGGCGTTCATCAGCGCCATCGTGCCCCAGGTGCTGCCCTCCTATCTCTCCAACTGCCTGTTCTGCTTCGAGGGCAATGTGCGTTACGCCTCCATCCTGGGCTATGTGGGCGCCGGCGGACTGGGCCTGATCCTCAACGAGAAGATCGGCTGGCGGGAGTACGCCAGCGTGGGCATGATCCTGCTGGCCCTGTTCGTCACCGTGTTCATCATCGAGACCATCAGCCGCGCCGCCCGGAAGCGGCTGGTATAAGGAGGGGACGCCATGAACAACCGAATCGAAGCGGCCTATGCGCAGCGGCCCCGCCGCTGGGTGTTTGAGCTGGCTGTGGCACTGGTCGTGGTGGTCCTGCTGGTCTGGAGCGGCTCCGCCGTGGAAACGGCGGGCACCACTCAAAACGGCGCGGTGATCGCCTGGAACATCCTGGCGGGCATCTTTCATCCGGACACGGACCTGCTGTTCAATCTCACCACCCAGGGCGTGCCCTATTTGCTGCTGGAGACCATCTGTATCGCGTTCCTGGGTACCATCGTGGGCGCGATTATCTCCATTCCCCTGGCGTTTCTCTCAGCCTCAAATCTGACGCCCAAGCCCGTGGCCTTTGTGGGGCGCATCATCATTATGGTCATCCGCACCGTGCCCGCCTTTGTCTACGGGCTCATGTTCATCCGGGTCACCGGCCCCGGCGCCTTCGCGGGACTTCTGACCATGTCCCTGTGTTCTGTTGGCATGGTGAGCAAAATGTATATCGAGGCCATCGAGGACCTGGATGTGCGGGTGCTGGAGTCCCTGGACGCGGCGGGCTGCACCACCTGGCAGAAGATCCGCTACGGCATCCTGCCCCAGCTGATGCCCAACTTCGCCTCCACCGCCATCTACCGCTTTGACATCAACCTGCGGGACGCTACGGTCCTGGGCCTGGTGGGGGCGGGCGGCATCGGCGCGCCGCTGATCTTCGCCATGAACGCCTACCGCTGGGAGGAGGCCGGCGCCATCCTGGCGGGCCTCATCGTGCTGGTGCTGATCGTGGAGTGGATCTCCACCAAGATCCGGGTCAAGCTGGCCAGGGGGTAAGCATGGAGAAGACGTTTCAAATCTACTATACCTCAGATACCCATGGCCATGTATTCCCGGTGAACTATGCCTCCAACAGCCCGGAAAACGCCGGACTGCTGAATCTGGCCGCTCAGGTTGAAAAGGATGGGAACACCCTGGTGCTGGACGGCGGCGACGCCCTCCAGGGGACGCCGTTGACCCAGTACTACCTGGAGCACCGGGAGGAGTGGCCCATCCACCCGGTGGCCGCCGCATTCAACGCCCTGGGGCTGGACTACTTCACCCTGGGCAACCACGACTTCAACTTCGGCTACGAGGCCCTCCGGGAGTACCTGGAGGCCATGGATGGCATGTGCTTGTGTACGAATGTGGAGGACTTGGGTGGGCAGTTGCGCATCCGGCCCTGGGCGGTGCACACCCTGGACAATGGGCTGCGCATTGGTATTACCGGCGTGGTCACGGATTTCGTGAACATCTGGGAGCAGCCGCAGAATCTGGAGCGGATTCGGATCACAGACGCCTTCCAGGCGGCCCGGGCGGCCTGCGCCGCACTCCGAGACCAGTGCGACGTGTGCGTATGTATCTACCACGGCGGCTTTGAAGAGGATCTGGCGACCGGGCAGCTGCTTTCAGACAGCGGAGAGAATATTGCCTGTAAAATTGCCCGGGAGCTGGACTTCGATCTGCTCCTCACCGGCCACCAGCATATGGTGGTGGAGGGCGTGAATTTGTCCGGCACCTATGCGGTACAGTCCCCGGCCAACGCGGGGCAGTTCCTCCACATGGTTGACCAGTGGGATGGAGCGAAAAGTCGTTTTCAATCCAATCTGATCCCAGTGGGCGGAACACATCCGGCGGAGCCCTATCAGAGTTTGCTTCCTCTGGAAAATGCCGTTCAGCACTGGCTGGACCAGCCCATTGGTGTATTGTCCCAGGCTATCCCTCCGGAGGGAAAGCTGGAAGCAGCCCTTTACGGCAGTCAGGTGGCTGCCCTGTTCAACCAGGTGCAGTTGGCGGAGACCGGGGCGGACTTCTCCTGTACCAGCCTGGGGAACGACCCAGTGGGGCTGGCCTCTCCGGTGACTATGCGGGGGGTGACAGCGGCCTACCTTTTTGCAAACACCCTGGTGGTGCTGGAGGTAACGGAGGAGGTGCTGAGACAGACTCTGGAGCGGTGTGCCGCCTACTTCACCCTGGTTGATGGTCAGCCCCAGATTTCGGAGGAGTTCTTGCTCCCCAAGGTGGAGCACTATAACTACGACTTCTACGCCGGGCTCTCCTACACCTTTGACCTGCGCCGCCCTGTGGGGAAACGGGTAGTTCGAATGACGAAGCTGGACGGCTCCCCACTGGGAGACGGGACCTTCCGTCTGTGCACCAGCAACTACCGGGCCACGGGCACGGGTGGATACGAGATCTTGAGGGAGTGTCCCGTCCTGTGGCGCGGGGGCACAGAAATGCCGGATCTCACCGCCCGCTACATCCAGGCCCACAGCCCGATGCCTCAGTTGCATAACGTGGAGATGCGGGTGATCTGGTGAAGCGTTCTTGACAAGCCACAAGGAATGTGTTTTTATAAATCAAACAGAGGAAAGAAGGTGGAGAATGGGCAGATTCAATGTTGCTGTGGAAGTTGTTCAAAATGCCGGAGATCTTCTGCGGCAGTGCCGTCTGGAGGATGCGGAGATTTGCCAGAAAACGAGCCATCAGGATCTGGTCACCCGTTGGGATCGGAAAATCGAGCAGTTATTGCGAAATGAAATACTGACAGCCTTCCCCCAGGACTCCATTGTAGGTGAAGAGTATCCGCCGGAAGCGCATCGCACCGGGTCGGTGACTTGGTATATTGATCCCATCGACGGGACCACAAATTTCATCAATCAGCATCAGAACTACGCCATCTCCGTGGGGTGCTGGGAGGGAAGTACCCCGCTGTTCGGCCTGGTGCTGGATGTAGAACGCAAGACGCTGTACTGGGCCAGGCACGGTGGCGGCGCATGGCAGAATCAGACGCTGATCCACACCTCCGGCCGGCGGGAGCTTTCGGAACTGCTGCTGACAACGCCGGGCCTGCAATATACCTTTCTGGAGCCTCATCCGTACCAAGAGCGGATGATTCGGTTCTCCCGGAAGGTGCGGGGCGTCCGCTGTCTGGGCTCCGTGGCCCTGGAACTGTGCGAGGTGGCCGCTGGCCGGGCTGATCTGTTCGTCACCATGCGCTCCTCTCCTTGGGATCACAACGCGGCGCGGATCATCCTGGAGGAGGCCGGCGGTGCAATCTTCGCAGTGGATGGGGGCGAGCTGCCCCTGAACCAGAAGAGCGCGGTGCTTGCACTGAATACGGCCGATTTGAAAAAACAGATCCTCAGCATATAATATACAGAGGCAGATTTTCGAGGACCGAATCAAGTGGGATCCACGCAAGATACCTTTTCGTTGTTTACTGCCCCGCAAATCTTGCGGCATACCCATCAGCACACTCGCACGATGGACAGATCAATAACAGCAAACCCCATTCCGCACTGCTCGGATATCTTCTGAGTGGACGGGATGGGGTTTTTATTTGCCCACGGCTGGGACGTTTCGCAGGCCGCCTTATGACAGGGCGGCGATGATCTTCTCCATAGCGGCATAGCTGGGCATGGCAGCCACCTGTGTGATCTCCGCGGCCAGGTGGGGGACGCCGAAGTGGTCTTCGTCTGCGTCCGTCCCGGATACCTCGGTGCGGAAACCGTGGCTCTCCCAGGCCAGGCGCTGAATCCCCTCGTCCAGCAGGGCATCAATACCCGCCTCCCCCGCTTCGACCAAGGCAATGTAGATGTGGGAGGACCAGACGGTGGGAGTGGGGTAAATCAGCACGATGTCATCCTTCAGCTGCTCCCAGTCCTCCGGATTCTCCACGGCGAACTCCAGCAGCTGATTTTCATAGCCAGCAATCATGGGCTTGGCCCCCATGCCGGTCTTGAGAAACTGGTCGAAGAGGTCGGAGGAGGACGCCTCCATATAGCCAAGTTTCTCGAAGATGGCCTGCAAGCGGGGCAACACCGCCTCCACGCTGTCCTCATCCGCCACCCCGCCGCACAGCACATTGGCCAGCAGCCCCGCGAACATATTCCCGGAGTTGGAGCGCACGGGGTCGGTGGTGTTGACGGCGACAGTGCCGTAGAGCTCCGGGAGCCCCAGGTCCGCCCAGGCGGTGCCCGCCTCGATCTCCGCCACCAGGCCGGCCATATCCATATAATACACCCCATCCCGCTCCGTCACCAGCCCCTCTTTCAGGAACGTCTCCAGGATGGGCCGGTGGGTGTAGAGGACGATGGGGGTGTTGAACACGATCTGGCTCCTGTCCGGCGCGCCGTAGAGCTGCTGGTAATACTCCAGGGCGGTCTGGCTGGAGGGAAAGAGAAAGTCCCGGCCCTCATGGTCCGCTGTAACCATATCCAGAGAGCCCGCCTTGGCATAGTCCAGGGTGAGCCCGTAGTTCCGCTCCAGGATGTCCTGTACCGCCTCGTCCTCCAGCAGGCCGATCTTCTCGCCCCCCACATAGCCCCGCAGGACAGCGGGCTCCGGCTGGGGGCCGCCTCCCAGCAACAGATAGACCGCCGCCGCCCCGATGACGGCCAGCAGGATGATCAGACCGATCCATTTTGATTTGCTTCCCATTGGAATCCCTCCGTGTTCAGCAGGCCCTCCATGACCTTCATGTCCGCCTCCGCGTCAAACCGCTCCGAGGCCATCAGCTGGCTGAGCTGTTCCTCGAACCCAGTCTTCAGCTTGGGCAGAATGGCCCGCACCTTCCGCTGGAACTCCCGCACCTCGGAAGTCCCCAGCCCGGCCTCCTGGAACTTCACATACTGCCCCAGGATCCGGCCCACCGTGTCCAGATAGTAGGTGAGGAAGCGGTTGGCCGACGAAATCTTCTCCGGATGCTCCCGGAGATACCGGTAGAGGCGATCCCCCGTCTCCGTGAGGGCCAGGGCGTCCTCGTGGGTCCGGACGTCCGTGATGCGACCGGCGGCCGAACGGATGGCCTTCAGATCCCGCTCCGCCTCCTCCATCAGGGCCTGCATCTCGCCGCCGTCTGGCCGCTGGGCGAAATAGAGGGTGATGGGATCCGCTTTTGGGGCCAGCAGGAACCACAGGCCCAGATAGATTCCAACTCCCAGCGCGGCGCTGAACAGAAAATTCCAGTGGAGGCCCAGGGCCAGAACCAAAAAGACCGCGATCCCCCCGCCCAGCGACAGCGCCAGTTGCCGCAACTGTCCTTTTTTCATCTCAGTTGTACCCCTTCACGCTACGGAAGGCCCCGATCAGGTCCTCCCGGCCGTCGAAGACCCGGGCGTGGGTCAGTT
>ERZ1643247.3381-NODE-3381-length-11296-cov-37.390357_pt1 | contig 11296 bp, 13 predicted proteins | sample MGYA00579264_ERZ1643247 | MGnify/ENA primary metagenome ERZ1643247 (study PRJEB29033, sample SAMEA4952262) | chicken gut metagenome | biome: Broiler Chicken; feature: Gastrointestinal Tract; material: Caecum | place: Ireland | collected 2018 | study: Broiler... | reverse complement strand
GAAATATTGAACTTTCAAGGTTCAACACACCTTATTGGTGTGGGAAGTCTTAGTATATAATATATACCGCATCAGTTTTACGGATTCCCTGTGTATCAATAATCCATCGCTTCCAGGTAGATTTCCCGGACTTCCTCTTCGGTAAATACTTTCGGGTGGTTCTGGATGCTGGCAAGAGAAACCTTGAAGGCGTTGCCGGTCATCCAGTCCACGTCTTCGGCTTTTACACCTTCCGCGGAAAGGTTTGTCCTCAGATCGAGTTTTTCAAGGAACCGGGTCAGTGTATTCACGAAATCCGTTTCATCTGTCCCGCCGAGAAGCTGTGAGATCCTGGCGAATTTTTCCGGTGCCGAGGAGATCGAGCGGCGGTAGATGACCGGCGCAAGAGCGGCAAGCCCTCTTCCGTGAGTGATGTTGCGCAGGCCGCTTGCCGGATGCTCCAGCCCGTGAGGAGCGGTCACTCCCGCCTGGTTGATGGACATGCCTCCCAGTGTACTGGCGAATGTGATCCCGCACCATGCTTCAGTCTCTTCAAGACCGTTATATACCGGAATGAGATTTTCCCCGATCAGCCGGATCCCTTCCAGGGCAAAAAGTTCTGTGACCGGGGAACAGGTTCTGCTCAGGTATGCCTCCATACAGTGGCAGAGGGCGTCGAAGCCTACGGACGCCAGCACTTTTTTCGGCATGGTCTTCATCAGTTCCGGATCGATGATGGACGCCCTGGCGATCACGGAATTATCCCGCAGCGATTTCTTATCTTTTGTCTCGTCATCGGTAAGGACGGCGAAACAGTTTCCCTCGCTACCGGTCCCGCATGTGGTGGGGACGAGGATCAGGGGAAGAGCGCCCTTTCCGGTTTTCTTACCATATATATAATCAAAGACCGGCCCTTCATTGCAGGCGGCAAAGGCGATTGCCTTGCTGCAGTCCATGATACTGCCGCCTCCCAGACCTACGATGACCTGGATCCCGGCCTCTTTTGCGATCCCGGCGCCCCGCAGGACTGTGGAAGCCAGAGGATTGGGTTCCACTTCATCGAATACGGTCACCTCAGCCCCTGCTTTTTCAAGCAGGGACTTCGCGCGGCCCAGGAGCCCGGAACGCTTGGTGCTGTGCCGTCCTGTGACGATCATGGCCTTCTTCCCGTAGCGGGCAGCCTCATCTCCGAGAACTTCTGTTTTCCCGGGACCGAAGATCAGGTTTACCGGAAGATAGTATTGAAATGAATTGATCTGCATCATTTTTCCTCCATTCTGTTTCCGGATCTATGCGGTGAGTTCTTCCACGGCTTCCCGGATGATCTCGGCCGCCTTGTCGCAGTGCTCCTCTGTCAGGATCAGCGGCGGCACCATACGGATCACACTGTTTCCGATGGCCGTGATCAGCAGCTTTTTGTCGAAGCATTTGTGCTTGACGTCCACGGCGTTGACGGTTCCGTCAAATTCTACGCCCACCAGGAGGCCCTGTCCCCTGACTTCCTTGATGTGGGGAAGCGTCTTCAGCTTATCCATAAAGTAAGCGCCCATTTTCTTTGCGTTTCCGGCAAGATCCCGGTCCAGAAGCTCTCCGATCTCCGCCAGGGACGCGGCGCAGGATACCGGGTTGCCTCCGAATGTGGTTCCGTGAGAGCCTGGTGTGAAGGCTTGTGCCACCTCCGTTGTAGCGCAGATCGCGCCGATGGGCATTCCGCCGCCCATGGCCTTTGCCATGGATACGATATCCGGCTTGATCCCGTAATTCATGTAGGACATGACGGCGCCTGTCCTGCACCAGCCTGTCTGGACCTCGTCAAGAAGGAGCAGCATTCCTTTCTCATCGCACAGCTTACGCAGTCCGGACAGGAATTCCTGCGTTGCCGGGTGAACGCCGCCTTCTCCCTGAACCGGTTCAACCATGATCGCTATGGTATCTTCTGTCACTGCATTTTTAAATGCCTCCAGGTCATTGAACTCGGCATAGGTAAATCCGGGGACCATGGGCTTGAATCCGATCTGGCATCCGTTGTCCGGCTGGCCTGTCGCGCTCATGGATCCGTAGGAGCGGCCGTGGAAGGACTCTTTTGCGGTTACGATATTGTAGCGGGTCGGTCCGTATTTTTCCACGCCGTATTTTCTTGCCATTTTGATCATCGCTTCGTTTGCCTCGGTTCCCGAGTTCTGGAAAAAGATCTTGTCCATTCCGATGGCGTTACATATTTTTTCCGCCAGCAGCGCCTGGGGGATTGTATAAGGGTAGTTGAAGGTATGCATGATGTCATCCACCTGATCCTTCACCGCAGCTACGACTTTTTTATTGCAGTTTCCCGCGCTGTTTACCGCGATACCTGCGTAGAAGTCCAGATAAGCCTCCCCGTTTTCGTCATAGATGTACATATCTTCCGCGCGCTCCGCGATCATGGGAAATCGCTCGTATGTATCGATCATATATTTCTCAACAAGTCCTTTGATGTCTTCTTTTGTATATCCTGTCTCAGCCAGTTTCATGTTCTTTTCCTCCGATCTTCTTACCGCAGTCCCTTGATCTGCAGATAATCTTTTATTACTTTTACGCAGTTGTCGATCCCGACTCGCTCGCTGTTGAGTGTCATGTCATAATTTACCGGGTTTGTCCAGTAATTCCCGTGCGTATAGTAAGCGTAGTAGTCCGCCCGGTATTTGTCTGTGTGGGCGATCGTTGCGTTGGCGACTTCCTTGGTGACGCCCATGTTTGCGATGGTCCGTTCCACGCAGAAAGCGCGGGGCGCTTCCACGTAGATGCTGACCACATTGGGCCGTCCTCTTAAGATCCAGTCGGCGCATTTCCCGACAATCACACAGGATTCGGTATCAGCCAGATTCTCAATGATCTGTTTCTCGTACTCGAACAGGGTGTCATCCGAGACGAACTTCTCGTTTCTGGCAATGTAATGCTTCGCACGGGGCAGTCCTTTCAGAAAACTGGAGAACCCTCCATGGGCGCGGATCTTTTCGTTTACTTCCTCAAACAGCTGCTCGTCCAGTCCGCTCAGCTGGCTGGCAAGAGTAAGGATCCGGTTTTCATAACAGTGGATCCCCAGTTCCTTTGCCAGCTTCGACGCGATCTCTTTTCCGCCGGTGCCGAATCCTCTTGCGAATGTCACGACATAATTTTTCATCTGTCATCCTCCTCACGCGCAGACAATGGTCAGCCGGCCAGATATCTGCTCAGAAATTCTCTTGTCCTCGGATTTTTCGGTGCGGTAAACAGGACGTCCGGGGACGCGTCCTCCGCTACATAGCCCTTATCCATAAAGATTGTTCTCGTTGACACGTCTCTGGCAAAAGCCATCTCATGAGTCACGATGATCATGGTAAGCCCGGTCTCAGCCAGCTCCTTCATGACTTCCAGAACTTCTCCAACCATTTCCGGATCCAGGGCGCTGGTGGGTTCGTCGAAGAGAAGGACCTCGGGGTTCATGCAGAGCGCACGGGCGATGGCGACTCTCTGCTTCTGACCTCCTGAGAGCTGCGCCGGTCTGGCGTTGATGTAGGGGGCCATCCCTACCTTTTTCAGATGGGTGATGGCGCGGTCAAAAGCCTCTTTCTTTGAGAGATGGAGTACCTTCCGTGTGCAGCACATGCAGTTTTCCAGCACGGTCATATTGTTGAACAGGTTGAAGGACTGGAAGACCATGCCCACTTTTGCCCGGTATCTGTTGATCTCTCTCTGGACGTCTTTGATCTCTTTTCCATGATAGAGGATCCGTCCGCTGGTCTGATGCTCCAGTCGGTTGATGCACCGGAGCAGGGTGGATTTCCCTGAACCGGATGAACCGACGATGCAGATCACTTCTCCTTTATCTACGGATATATCTATTTTTCTGAGCACCTCGTGGTCTCCGAAGGATTTGCTCAGATCTTCAATGCTGATGATATTCTCTGCCATAGTTGCCGTTTCTCCTTTCTGATCACAGTACATACCTGATCTCTACTGAGCCTCCATGTACTCCACCGCAAGAACATAGTCCTTCTTTCCTTCCATCTTCTTCTCGATCAGGTTGAAAAGTCTGCTGAATACGAAGCAGAGTACAAAGTAGATCACTGCGATGACGAGATATGCCTCGTAGTATTTATAGTAATTGGCTCCTGCTGTCTTGGCAGCCATGAAAAGTTCCTGCACCGCGATAACGTTCAGCACGGAGGTCATCTTCAGGTTTGTGAGGAACGTGTTTGCCATTTCAGGGAGTATGTTGCGGAATGCCTGCGGAAGCACGATAAAAAGCATTGTCTTCAGAGGAGACATTCCCATTGCCAGAGCGCCTTCCCTCTGGCCTGTGTCGATGGAATTAATCCCGGCCCGGACTGTTTCAGCCATGTAAGCTCCTGTGTTGAGGACTGTTACCAGAACTCCGGCAGCGACGGAGGAAAGCTCCACGCCTGACTGACGGAGACCGTAATATACGATCATTGCCTGTACGATCATGGGAGTTCCCCTGAAAATCTCCACATAGATCCGGCATATTGCCTTGACAAGCTTAAAGACAGCGGCTTTTACGATATTATCTTCTTTTCTGATCCTGATATCCTGGATCAGTCCGACCACATATCCGAGTATGAATCCGAGAATGGTCCCGATAATCGCTATGTACAGTGTCAGGATCGTTCCCTGGATGAACATATTGGAATATTTTTCGGCGAGAAAGACCACCCATTCCAATGAATTTGTCGGCTCAGTAATGTTAAACAGCATGCAGAATACCTCCCTTTTTTATCCTGTCTTTATCCTGTGTTATTCTGCCGCCGGCTGCAGCTTGATCACCTGATCCATCAGTTCGTCCATAGCGGCTTTGTCGTTCCAGCCTATGGCGTCCATGGCTTCCTGGATCTGGTCTCTGAACGCTGTGTCGTCTTTTCTTGTGGCGATACATACATTTACCATTTCGTCATCTCCTGTAAATGTATCGGAAGGATCCAGTGTGATCACTTTCAGATCATCGTTTGTCAGCGCTGCGGACTCGGCTGTCGGAAGATCAACTACGCACACGTCGGCAACTCCGTTGGAGATCGCCATGAAGCACTCGGATGTCGTCTCATAGTTTCCGGCCTGTACTCCGCCCTCGACCTGATCCAGAAGAGGTACCCATCCGGTTCCAAGCTGTGTCGTAAGTTTACATCCGGTTCCGGCAAGATCGGAAAGTTTCGTTACATTTTCATATTCCCCGCCCGCCTTTACGACGATGCAGTTGTCTCTATAGTAATATGGCTCTGTAAAGGAATAAGATATCTCACGTTCGGCTGTGCGTCCCATACCGGCGATGATCGCGTCATAGTCGCCCGCATCCAGGGAAGTTCCGATGGAACTCCAGTCTACTTTATGGATCTCCAGTTCCATTCCCATCTCATCGGCAAGCTTCTGGGCCACAGCGACATCGTAGCCGTATGCATAAAAATCTGTTCCATAGATCGGGACCGCCTCGGAACCATCTGCAAGTTCCGCTGTCTCCTGCGTCCAGTTGAAAGGAACATAGTTGCATTCCATTCCTACCCGAAGAACATTATCGTTTTCCGCAGCTGAAGCCGTATCCGTACTGTCAGATCCGCAACCTGCTGCCATTGCCATTGTCATTACGGCTGTCATACATACCGCAGCCGCTCTTCTATATCTTTTTTTCATAATAAACTCCTCCTTCTGATAACAGAAAAGACGTTCATCCCGGCTGAGGGAATGAACGCCTTTGTCCATACATGTTTATTTCTGTATTTTATGCTCAAACTTAATCGAATCCTGTCTTCTGCTCGTCTGCAGTCCGGCGGAAGAACAGCGGATATAACAGAAAAGGCGTCCATTTCTCTCGAAATGAACGCCTTTGTTCTATGCTGCTGTCATATGCCTGTTCGATTAAGTTGACTCGATTATATATAAAATCGGCTGGGATTGTCAACGTAAGTTATGCATATGATTTTTTCAAAAAATTCGAATTTTTTATGCAATTTTATAAAATATAGTTCCGCTTCAGATACGATTTGCGGCTTCAAATGTATCCCGGACGGCATAGATATTCAGATGGCTTAAGGAGAAGGAAAAAGAAAATCGGCGAACGCATTGCGGGTAGAAACAAATCAATTGTATCAGGATCATATACCTTGAGTTTCCGCAAACTGCATTGAAAAGATAGATATGTCCTCTCCAAGTACCAATCTGCCGTTTTTTTGAGAGTTCTGGAATGGCAGTACCGAGAATAGAGGCACTTTTATAAGCCCCGCCGGAACCGGGCTTGGGGAGACATATTCTTTTATCTATTCAAACGGTCAGCTTAAGGCATAGTTGACGGTACGCCGGACGCTTTGTCCGGTACCAGAGCCGGATGCCCTCTTTGGCATATGACAGTATGCCGGAGATGCCTTTTGCCAGCCGATAATAGCAGAAACTGACTTTATCCTTGATTGGATCTGCTTCCTGTATGATTGAAACTTTCAGGGCGTTTGTCTCAGGACTTAATTCTTCCTGAGCTAAAAATGCCATAGCTAAAGTAATATAAAAGTTAAGCGCATTAATGGCTTCCAGTTTCCTTACACGGAAATTTTCAAACTGATAGGTCTGCTTTTTACAACGAAAATATTCCTCGATCCGCCATATGCCGATATTTTAGAAATGCCGATATAATCTCTCTGAAATCCCATGCCTGCCGTGATACCAGGCATGGGAAATAAAATGTCGGCATTTATTTCAAGCCGCAAAGGCGTTTGAGCACTTCTTCATCATTGGCATACTTGAAAGCAACATCGTCCTTAAATACGGAACTGTCGCTATCGCTAAGCTTATGCAACGCCTCCCGCTTCATTTCTTCGGTAATCTTTGCGTAGAACCGGGTCGTTTCTATATTCGAATGACCGAGCCACTCAGATATAGTGGGAAGCGGTACCCCGGCCTGATAAAGATGCATGGCTCTTGTTCTTCTGAAAAGGTGAGAGTGCAGATGGATCAGACCCGGATTGCTCTTGCGGACTTCGTCCTGGCAGCCTTCCAGTATACGGCTGACGTTATCACGGGACATCTTGTTCTGCCTGCCATTACGAAAAGTGTAGAAAACCAGACTCTCCTGGCTTTTGTCAGGATGGTATTTTTGGCAGTAACATTCGTATTGTCTCCCTATTTCCTTAGACAGGGGAGTGATCCTGTGCTTCTTCCCTTTACCGTAAAAATGGACATCGGCCTCCCCATGGGATGTCGGCTTAATATCCAGAAGTTTCAGCGACAACACCTCATTTATCCGTGCGCCGCTCTCATACAGCAGTGACAGGAGAAAACGATCCCTTATAGCCTCGCGGTTACTATCTGTACTTTTGAGAACCAGATACACATCATTTACAGAAAGCCATGTGAAGTCAATCATCCTGTCATCGTCAACATCACTTATCTCACGGATTTCTTCATACTCAGTGAGGGAGAGTGCATTCTTCTTGTAAAGGTACTTGCAGAATCCCCGAAGATCTGACAAGCGATGATTGATGGTAGTCGCCACATTTTTACGTTCAGACTTCAGCCATGCCATGAAGCTAACTATGTTTTTCTGGCTGAAATCGGATGACTGCATTGTCATGACGGTCACCTTATGTTCAGATTCAAGGTACGTCACAAACAGGTTTATGCTATATCTGTATGAAGTGATCGTGTCCTCGTCACGATTTCTGACCCCTGGAAGGTAGGCTCTCATAAACTCGCCCATAAGCGATATGAGCCGCGGATCTTTTGCCTGAATCCTCATCCTCCGTCACCCCCTCCGTAGACATGGGAAAGAAGATCCCAATCTATGCCCTTGGATCTGCGTAGGTTCTCTGGAAGAAGGTGGACATAATAAAGCGTGGATGTAAGTTCTGAATGCCCCATATATGCTGAAAGATAAGGTAGCAATTCCATCACATCCCTGCCGTTATTTATCCAGCGGATGATATTGCGTGACGCAAAGGCATGCCTCAGATCATAAGGCCTTGGGGTTCCCCTCCATGAAATGCCGCTTCTTGCGATCAGCTTCCTCCATATCTGATTGTACCATGATGTTTCATACGGCGTGCCGTCCCATTTCTGGAAGAACCATTGCCTCTTTCCTGCAACGGAATCGTACTTCTGGCAGAGAATACGCATATCCTCCGACATGATGATGTGGCGGTCCTTGTGTCTCTTGGACTGCCGTATATAAACATCTCCTGTATCCAGGTTTACATCCCCGGTACGTATTGCAGGCGGTTCCTGCGGACGAAGGCCACAACAGTAAAGGAAACGGCTATATACCGGGAGAACGACCTCTGGCAGATATCTTTTTCCGCGAGTTTTCCCGACATATGAATCAATCGTTTTGAACAGCCCGGAAAGCTCTTCGTCAGTAAAAAGATATGGATTGAAGGATATACGCTTTACTGTATAGTCGTCATCCTGTATGAAATCATCATATCCAAGGAAGTTCAGGTATTTCGTGTACTCCCGCAGGAGTGAAATGAATGCGGCTTTGCTGTTGTTGGTATAAGGGTAATAAGCAAGCCATTCATCTATCATTTCCTGAGTAATGCGGTTTGACATAGGGTGCTTTTTTACGCAGAAGTTTATAAATGGTGGGACTGAACTCTTATATGTGTCGGTGGCATATCCGACAGAATAGCGGTATTTCATCATTTCTTCAAACGCGTCATTGAGCCTGACACCAAAGGTCATGAGCCACCACCACCTTTCATGGAGGCGGTGCTTCCTTTCCGGCCGGCATAATAGCCGCTGGAAATAGGACATCTGAAAAATCCAATGCCACAAATGATATCTGGCTTTTGTCGTGGGTGATGTACGGCTTATCCTCTGTAATAGATTTATGCCCCATCATCTGGGATGCGGTTTCAATGGGGACTCCCCTCGAAACTATGACAGTCTCAAAAGAACGCCGTATACTATGGAATCTCCTGAATGCGATTTTCGATACGCCTGCTTTTTTGCAATACTTGTCAATCATGCTGCCAAACCCTTTTGACAATCTTCGGTACGGAGCTTTTACTGTCAGGAAAACCTCTGGAATATCGCATTTTGGACGCCATTCAAGGATATAGTCAGCCAGGGCATTCAATGTGGGACCATTCATTTCAGATATGATTGGCGTGTGCGTTTTCGACTGTATTATCGACACTTTTTGATTAATCCAGTCTATATCTGATAGCTTGATTCTTATGATGTCGATTCCACGGAGACCTGTACAGTATGCGACAAGTATAATCGCAAGGTCTCTCTTGCCAATAGCGTTGTCTGTATTGACTGCTTCAACTATTTTAGTTATTTCTTTCTCAGAGTAGGCAGGGATCATGCGTCGGTGGTCATTCTTCAGCTTCAGGAGAGAATAATCACGTTGAAGGCAGCCATTTCCATGAGCCTTCAGGTATTCTGTGGCGTATTTCACGCACCTTAAAGTGCGTCCGGTACTGCCACCGTTTGAAACCGGGACTTCGTTAATGAGAAATGACATGACAGTAGCATCGTCAATGCGCTCCGGCTTTATGCCTTGCTGCTCAGCATACCACAGGAAATGCCTTGTAGGAGCGCGGAGATTATTTTTAGTCGCATCGCTGCTCACGTAGCTGTCAAGTATCTTCTCAACAAGTTTTCCTGTTTCTTCGGATACAAGATATTTACGCAACGGATGTTTGGCGTTTGAAAAGTCCACTTTGCCTGATTCTACAATCGAAGATAACATACGTACCACCCTGAGTTGGAATCTTCGGTACTCCTTGCATATCTCTCCCGAAGCGTATCTCCTGTCGAGATCGTCCCGATAGGAATCAATGAACGCCGGAGAATAGGAAACAACTTGTCTTGCTTCCCCAAACTTAATTATAGAGTTACAAATGATTTGGTATTGCTCCGTGGACACTTCAAGTATCCCGTAGGCTCTCACCTCCTCCATGAGTTGATCGGTCAGCGATTTTAGCAATGGGCAGGGCTTTATCATATATGGCCTCCTTCCTATAGTGATGGTTGGTTACATCTCTATAGTAAGAAATGCCGATATTTTTATAAAGGGTTATCCACTTAATACCTCAAGAAGCCGAATATCGGCATTTCTAAAACATCGGCATATGGCAGATTGAGGTTTTCTTCAAGACCTGCAAATCTATGCTGAATCTGATTGGAGAATGCCGCAGCTTATCCTATGATGCACTGACAGCTCACGTAGCTATCGTGTTTACCAGATACATGTTACTCGCAATGGAACAGCGCCAAAATGAAGATCAGAGGACGCTTGGCGAATTGTTCTTTTTCCTAGTTGATGAAATGGCGGACATTACTTTCCATAGATCACTTGGCATCCTAATGGATGCCTTGATGGCAAGCCTTCAGGAAATCTTAAAACTCAGCGATGAGCAATTGACAGCTTTTACTGCTGATTTTGAAGCAAGACTGCCGAAATATCTGCGTAACGCACTCCATCCAGAGGCTATAGGGGCATAAATCACTATTTTGTCAGCTGAAATATTGAATTTTCAAGGAGCGAAGCCCATTTCAAGTATGGGAAGTCTTAGTTAATGACTCTTCCGGAACCATATCTTTCTCCCGAAAAGAATAATAGGCATTTTCTTTACTGACTATGATATGATCGTAAATCTGTATCCCCAAAAGAGCAGCTCCCTTCTGCAGACGATCCGTCACAGCAATATCCGCTTTAGACGGAGTCAAATTTCCGGACGGATGATTGTGGATCAGGATCATTCCGGAAGCATTTGATAAAATTGCACTTTTAAAGACTTCCCTTGGATGGGTAAGCGTATGATCAAGAGCCCCGACTGATACAATATTCATATTGATCGGCCGCAGATCTGCCTGCAGGTTCACAATGCAAAATAATTCCCTGTCCATCTGAGCCAAAAATTCCTTCATCACCCGCATTGCAGCCCTGGGACTGTCCATCGGTTCCTCACTGTATAAAGGAGGCTGTTCCACCATACGGATTGCTACCTGTTCCAGTTTATCTGCCATGTTCTTCACCTCCGATCGGAATGCTCATAAAAAATTCCTGTCCTTCCAGACTGCGTATCTGCCTTGCCAGCTCATCTGCTGTCAGAATTTCGTTATCCTGCATATTTGTATCATCAATATTTTTCTGATTTATGGATTTTTCTGTTTCCATTTTCTCGCCTCCTAGTAAAAATCCCCCGCGGCTGTTTTCGCCATCGGGGGATTGAAATAATCATCAAATAAATCAAAGCGCCATCTCTGTGCTTTTATGTTTTGGCTTCTCCATCCGAACCTGTTTGTTGTTGATTTCTTAAAATAGCATATTTATGATCTACTTGCCTGGGCTCTTCCG
>ERZ1643247.3380-NODE-3380-length-11297-cov-7.888988_pt1 | contig 11297 bp, 9 predicted proteins | sample MGYA00579264_ERZ1643247 | MGnify/ENA primary metagenome ERZ1643247 (study PRJEB29033, sample SAMEA4952262) | chicken gut metagenome | biome: Broiler Chicken; feature: Gastrointestinal Tract; material: Caecum | place: Ireland | collected 2018 | study: Broiler... | reverse complement strand
TTTTTTGGCGGGAATCGGAATCTGATGGGAATACCGCTGCCCGGATGCGCGCAGAAAACAGCGGAATACAGACGGATGGATGCGCCTTTCGGAGATCAGATGCGGAAATTCTGAGCGACTTTGAAGCGGAATTTAGTAAAACTTAACACCCTGAATACAGGCGTTAGAATTATCAATGGAGCTGTGAACGGAACGTGAGTTTCCATTGATAATTCTGTTTTTAGCCTGTATTCAGGGTGTTGTAGTTTTACTGTTCCGCGGAACGGAGTTCAGAATTTCCGCATCTGATCTCCGAATACGGTTCTCGCCGGTTCTGCATTCTGATGTTTCAGACCTCAGCCCCACATCCGTATCCCGTCAGAGCCAGATTTACGCGCAGCTCTGATCAGCGGATTCGAACTGGGAGTTATAAAGATCTGCGTAGAACCCGCCTTTTGCCAGGAGTTCTTCGTGTCTTCCCTGTTCCACGATATCGCCGTCTTTCATGACCAGTATCAGATCCGCGTCCCGGATGGTTGACAGTCTGTGGGCGATAATGAAGCTTGTGCGTCCTTTCATCAGGTTATCCATTGCCTTCTGGATGAGTACTTCGGTTCTTGTATCTACAGAACTGGTCGCTTCATCCAGAATAAGGATCTTGGGATCCGCCAGGATGGCTCTTGCAATGGTAAGGAGCTGCTTCTGTCCCTGAGAGACATTGCTTGCCTCTTCATTCAGCTCCATATTGTAGCCTCCGGGCAGGGTCTGTACGAAGCGGTGTACATGGGCGGCTTTCGCAGCCTGGATCACTTCTTCGTCTGTGGCGTCAAGTCTGCCGTAACGGATGTTTTCCATGATTGTACCATGGAACAGCCAGGTATCCTGGAGCACCATTCCGAACATTTCCCTTAAGTCGCTGCGGTTAAACTCCCGCAGATCGTGTCCGTCGATCCGGATGGATCCGCTGTTTACATCATAGAACCGCATAAGCAGCTTGATCATAGTGGTTTTTCCTGCTCCTGTAGGACCTACAATAGCAATCTTCTGGCCTTCTTTCACATTTGCAGAAAAGTCATTAATGATAATTTTGTCCGGATTATATCCGAAATGCACATGATCGAACTGTACATTTCCCCGCAGTCCTTCTGTAGATACCGGATTTGGCACTGTCTGTTCCTCTTCTTCCTCTTCCAGGAATTCAAACACTCTTTCCGACGCGGCTGCTGTGGACTGGAGCATGTTTGCCACCTGCGCCACCTGCTGAATAGGCTGGGTAAAGTTTCTGACATACTGGATAAAGGACTGGATATCACCGACCTCAATTGTGTTACGGATTGTCAGATATCCGCCCAGTATGGCTACCGCCACATATCCCTGGTTGCCCACGAACTGCATAACCGGCATCATCATTCCGGAAAAGAACTGAGATTTCCATGCGGAGTCATACAGCTTTCCGTTTGTCCTGTTGAATTCTCCGATTACGTCTTCTTCTTTATTAAACGCCTTGATAATGCTGTGGCCGCTGTAGATTTCTTCTACCTGTCCGTTTACATTTCCAAGGTATTCCTGCTGTCCCCGGAAATATTTCTGGGAATGCTTCATTACAAACGAAATCAGCAGCACGGATACCGGAAGCAGAAGCAGCGCCACCAGCGTCATCAGCGGGCTGATAGAGAGCATCATGATAAGGACGCCGATAATTGTTGTCACGGATGTGATCAGCTGGGTTGCGCTCTGGTTCAGGCTCTGTCCCAGTGTATCCACATCATTTGTCACACGGGAGAGCACTTCGCCCACCGGCTTTGTGTCAAAATAATTCATTGGCATACGGTTGATCTTTTCCGAAATCTCTTTGCGCAGCCGATAGGTGGTTTTCTGTGATACACCTGTCATAATGATTCCCTGTATGAAGGAACAAAGCGCGCTGATTACATACAGTCCCAGCGTAATCAGAAGGATTCTTCCGATTTTCCCGAAATCCATTCCGCTTCCGCCGGACACTGTACTGACCAGACCATTAAAGATCTCGGTTGTTGCCTTTCCCAGAATCTTCGGGCCTGCAATATTGAATATTGTACCGCATACAGCAAAAACAGCGACAAAAAACATGTGTACTTTAAACGCACTCATATACCGGAACAGCTTTTTAATGGTGCCTTTGAAATCTTTTGCGTTCTCGCCGGACATGCCGCCGCCATGCATTCCTCTTCCCATTGGTCCTCTAGCCATTGCACTGCACCTCCTTTTCTCCTGCGCTGCCTGTTATCTTTTTCCTGTCTTCTCCGCTCTTTCCCTGATTTGCCAGTTCCGATTCGGACAACTGTGACGCGGCGATCTGACGGTATACTTCACAGGATTCAAGAAGCTCCTGATGGGTTCCCATTCCCGCGATTTTCCCTTCATCCAGTACAAGAATCTGATCGGCATTGAGAATCGTACTGATTCTCTGCGCCACAATCAGCACAGTACTGTCCTTTGTTTTCTTTCGGAGCGCTTTTCTCAGCGTAACATCTGTCTTAAAGTCGAGAGCGGAAAAGCTGTCGTCAAAAATAAATACTTCCGGATGTTTTGCTATCGCTCTGGCAATCGACAGCCTCTGTTTCTGGCCGCCTGATACATTGGAACCGCCCTGGGCGATAGGGCTTTGGTATCCCTCCGGCTTTTCTTCGATAAACTCTGCCGCCTGGGCGATTTCCGCCGCTTCCTTCATCTCGGCTTCACTGCCGTGAGGATTGCCGAACAGAATGTTGGAGGCAATGTCTCCCGAGAAAAGCACACCTTTCTGCGGTACAAATCCAAGCCGTTCTCTGAGTTCATGCTGGCTTACCTGACGGATATCCGCTCCGTCCAGAGTGATGGAGCCTTCCGTCACATCATAGAAACGGGGGATCAGGTTTACCAGCGTGGATTTTCCGCTTCCGGTACTGCCGATAATCGCGGTAGTTTTCCCCGGTTCCGCCGTAAATGATATATCATGAAGGACATTTTCATCCGCCCCCGGATACCGGAAGGACACATGGCTGAATGTGAGAACGCCTTTCTTGCTGCTGTCAAAGGATGCCGGATGTTCCGGATCGTGGATCACAGTCTGACTGGACAGCACTTCCTCCACACGGTCCGCCGCCACTGCCGCTCTGGGCAGCATAATGGAAAGCATGCACAGCATAAGGAATCCCATAATAATCTGCATGGTGTACTGAATAAATGCCATCATATCACCCACCTGCATCTGGCCATCACTTATACCGTGTGCGCCGTTCCACATGATAAGCACGGAAATGCCGTTCATTACCAGCAGCATAACCGGCATCATAAAAGTCATGGCGCGGTTTACAAACAGGTTGGTCCGGGTCAGGTCCCGGTTGGCCCGGTCAAACCGCTCCTCCTCATGTTTCTGCGTGCTGAAGGCACGGATTACCGACAGTCCGGTCAGGATCTCACGGGTAACCAGATTCAGTTTATCTACAAGATTCTGAAGAATCTTAAACTTCGGCATAGCCACAACAAAAAGTACCAGAATTACCAGTGCAATCAGAATGACAGCAAGGGCAATAATCCAGGACATGGATACATTGGTCTGGAATACCTGAATAATTCCGCCGATTGCCAGAATCGGCGCATACAGTACAATCCGCAGAAGCATTACCGTAAGCAGCTGAATCTGCTGGATATCATTGGTACTTCTCGTAATCAGAGAAGCCGTAGAGAAATGATCAAACTCATTGTTTGAGAATCCCACAACCTTGTGGAACACTCTGCTTCTCAGATCCCGGCCGGTAGCAGCGCCCACACGGGACGCCAGAAAGCCCACAAGAATACTTGCCGCCATTCCTAAAAAGGCCAGGCCAACCATTTTACCCCCAGTCACAATCAGGTAGTGTATCTGAATATTGTCCATATCCATTCCCAGCTCTTCATAGGCAGACTGAACATAGGCCACTGCAGCCTGCTCCAGAATGGTATCCGGCAGATCAGACAGCTGTTCATCCATCCTCTGCAGCATAGCTGCCCGCTGCTCTTCCGGAAGCATTTTCATAAGATCAAAAACAGACAGATCTTCTGTATCCGCCTGAGACGGCATATTCGCCTTCAGCTGTTCTTCTATCTGTTTTGTCATATCGCTTCCGGATTCAAATCCGGCGGTCAGCATCATGGGGCCCTGCAGAATTTCACTGAGCTCTTCCGTTTTTTTCTCACTGTCCGACACAGAATCTTTCAGTACATAAGCCTCCACATCATAAGTGCTGTCATCTTTCTCATAAGCGTCAAGCACTGTCTTCTGATCCTCCGCCGGTACAAACAGGAGCAGCTTCTCCATCTCATCTGCGGAGACGGCCCCGGGGATCTGATCCTCTACGCCCCCCTGCTGGATTCCTACATTTACAATATCCGATGTGTACGCAGGAAGCGACAGATCACAGTAGGCCTGTATAAACAATATTACAATAATCGCAATCAGAGCTTTCCAGTGCTCTGCCGCATATTTGAATAAGTTTTTCATACCTCTTCTTTCCTTTCATAATTTTCCAGATTATCCTTAACCTGCAGCATCAGTCTTCGGAACAGAAGCTGCTCCTCCAGGCTCATGCCTCCCAGGATGATCTCATCCATTCTTTTTCCTACATCTTTGACTGACTGAATACAGGATTTGCCCCGTTCTGCCAGAGTAAGACGCATCACCCTCTGATCTGATTTATCCGGTTCCCTGGTAATATACCCCTCCCGTTCCATCTTCTGAATCGCTGAAGTGATGGACGGGGCGGTCATATTCAGCTCCCGTGCCAGTTCCTTCTGAGAAATTGACTTTCTGCGGTGAAGAGTAAAAAGAATCGCTGCCTGGCTGCGGTTCAGATCAAACTCCTGATACATACATTTCGCTGTATTCAGCATCTTATGCAGAACAATGCCCATAATTCCCATCAGCGGAATATCATTTGTTTCACAGCTCATTTCCTTCCCTCCATAATAATTTCCCTGTTCTTTCCGCAGGTTTGGCGGTTCATTCGTCGGTGCGCGGAAATTATTTAGTTAGACAACTAAACAATAGACTAGTATTTCTGCATAAAAAAAGCAAGTAAAAAAATATAATTTCACATTTTTTTCATACTTTTTATATAATTTTAGTTTTGCCACCAAATTATTTTTCCGGAAGCAAAAGACGTTTTGATGAAACCGTCCGGAGTACGTTCATGGCAGTCCTCCTGCTGCCGGTTGACAGTTTAACCTCCGTGGTGGTATATTATCTCATAGTATGAGATATAAAGGAGATAACGTATGGATTACCGTAATCGTGCAGAATATTTCCTTCATTATATGAGACAGCTGAACCGTACAGCAATGATCCGCGGTCTGACCAGCCTGGCCTCCGGGGAACAGGCGGTTCTTTATTATCTTGCATTTCAGCATGACGGCGCTTCTCCGGGGGAACTTACTTCTGCCTTTGATATCAGAAGTTCCAGAACTGCCGCCATTCTGAATACGCTGGAAAAGAAAGGCTATGCCCGCCGTCTTCAGAATCCCCGGGACAAGCGGCAGGTTCTGGTATATATTACAGAACCCGGAAAGCAGGAGGTAAAGGGAAGATACGAAGATGTCATCAGCCGCATGGCTGAATTTCTGGAACTTCTGGGGCCTGAAGACTCGGAAGAATTTATCCGGATTGTACGGGATGCCGTTCTCAGAAATATCGATAAGTAAGAAAGGAGTTTTGTTTATGAAATCACTTGCAATTGAAAGGGAATTTGGCAGCGGGGGCCGCGAAATCGGGAAAAAGGTAGCTGATATGGCCGGAATTTCCTGTTATGACGGCAGCCTGATCGCTCAGGTTGCAGAGGCAAAAGGACTGTCCCTGGACATGCTGAAAGAATATGATGAGAAAAGAACCGGAAGTGTTCTGTACAATATCGGCCTTCTGGCAAGTTACAATTATAACCGCAATAATTCTCAGGTATTTGAACTGTACTATGAGCTGCAGAAAACCATCAAGTCACTGGAAATGCAGGAGCCTTCCGTATTTATCGGCAGAAGCTCCACAGAAATTCTCCGGGACAACCCCCGCACGGTCAGAGTATTTATTTATTCCTCCGATATGGACAAACGGATTGACCGGATTGTGCGCACGGAAAATGTAACTCCCGAGCAGGCTAAGAAGATGATGGAAAAGAAGGAACGGGAACGGAAGGATTATTTTAAATTCTGGACAGACAAAGACTGGTCCGATAAGAAAAATTATGACATGGCGCTGAATACTTCTTCCCTCTCAACAGATGAATGCGCCCGGATACTGTTCTGCGCAATCAACACTCCGTCTGCATAGAACATCCGGTATAATCCGGTTCTGCATCTACAGATTCCGGACATATATTTTACATAAAAATAATCCCGGACTGTATCGTATGCGTCTCCATAGATGAAACGCATATGATACGGTCCGGGATCTTTTTTTACTCAGATACAGAGACTCCTTCTTCTTTGCCGTTCCCCTCCCTGCGGGAAATCGTTCTGACGCTGATGCCGTTCACCTCAATATGATCGTCTACCGGAATAACCAGACACTGTCTTCCGTCAATAATTCTTGTCTCCACCAGGTCTGCTCTGTCCGGATTTACCTTAATAATCACATCCGGCGTCTCAATATTGAATTTCTTCGTTTCCGCGATATTGGATGCCTGCAGCTGCCCTTTCTCACCTGCATTTTCCGCGAAGTTTTTCTCAAAAGTCTCCATCTTGTCATTCGGGACTCCGCTCTGTTCAAAGATCTTCTTCACATCTGTGCAGTCGAGTGTCAGAGGCTCCGGCTCTTCTTTGTGCTCCTCGATCAGATCCGCAAGCGTTTCATGGATATTCCGGACAGTCTCATAATCTCCTTCCTCGCCCAGAGTATCCTCGATAATCGTCTGAAATGTCTCTTTCTGCGTATCCGCCGACATAGGTGTGGCAGCCCCCAGAAGCTGTTCGATCATCTCCGGCTGAAGATCCTCGGATTTCTTTGTATAATACAGGACACTGTGCAGATCTGTCCCCCTGTCATTAAAAGCAGGAAAAAGGAATCCTTTGTCCGGCATATCCACAATCCAGTCCCGGATCCGGTCCTGAATCCGGTTATCCTGGGCATTGTAGCTGAGTCCTGCTTTGGACAGAACAACCGGGCAGATGCTCATCATCAGATACTCATATACTTCATCTGACGCGTCAAACATTTCCATGCCGTCGGATGCCTTTCCCGGAACATCGTACATCGCATGGATCAGGATTATGTAATAATTTTCTCCATAGTCATAGGCTGCGATTACCTTATCGTAAAACTCTTCCAGAAGCATATCATCCTGCAGCTTGCTGTCCCGGAGCTTAAGCAGAAATTCCTGGGTGCCGCCCGGCATCTCCGCATCCAGCGGGAACTCCAGGTTCAGCATGTTTTTCCCCACTGTTCCCGAAAGAGTCTTTTTGAAAATATCAAAATATTTGAATGCTTCTTCTTCAGGGAGCGAAAGAAACGCATCCTTTGACTCCATCTGTTTTATCTTCTCATGATCCACATAACACCCGCAGATTCTTGTAATTGCGCAGTTGCGTGGTGTGAATTGTTTCCGGATCTCAAGTATTTCCTTCTTATTCATGTCGTATCCTCCTCGCCTGTCCTGCTGTCCGCGGACATTTGTGCAGAAATATTTTACACCTGTTTTCCTGCGAAAAAAAGATTTGATTTCCCTTTGTTTCTATGGTATTATAGCCAAGGATTTTAAATCCGGTTTTTATTTTACAGATTACACCTGTCTCCGCCCGGCGGCAGAGACGGTACAGAGCATTCATCCCGCGCCGTAAGGCCGAAAAAGGTACGGGTATGGATGCCTTTTTTATAAAGGAATCCATAAGATAGGAAAGGAACAAAAATTTATGAGCACTATCTCCGCGGAAAAGATTTTTCCTGTTTTTCTGAAATATGTATCCGCCAATGTTCTTGGAATGATCGGTTATTCCTGCTACATCCTGGCGGACACCTTTTTCATTGCCAGAGGCATCGGCGCCAGTGCACTTGCCGCGCTGAATCTGGTTCTTCCGGCCTACAGCCTGATGAACGGAACAGGGCTGATGATCGGCATGGGCTCTGCCGCCCGCTACACTCTTTCTGCAGCGCAGCCCCGCGACAGGGTTCACCGCACAGTTTTTACACATGCACTGTATCTCGGCATCCTGGCAGCTGTAATTTTCAGCTCTGCCGGAGCGCTGTTTCCCTCTCAGATAGCGTCTCTTCTTGGCGCAGACGCCGATACTGTCGGATATGCATCAGACTATATCCGCATCCTCCTTATATTTTCCCCGCTTTTCCTGGGGAATAATCTTCTGCTTTGCTTTGTCAGAAACGACGGTTCTCCCCGCCTGTCCATGACGGGAATGATCGTAGGAAGCCTTACAAATATTGTGCTGGATTACGTATTTATCTATCCTCTTGGCATGGGCATGACAGGGGCCGCCATAGCCACAGCAACCGCCCCGGTTGTCAGTATGCTGATCATGTCCCTGCATTTCATCAAAAAGAAAAACAACTTCCGCCCTGTACGGACGAAAGTTTCCCTGTCCCGCTGGAAAGATATCTGCAGTCTGGGAGTGTCTTCCCTGATTACAGAAATGTCTTCCGGCATTGTCATTATTGTATTTAATTTTCTGATTCTGGGACTGAGCGGCAACACAGGAGTCGCCGCCTATGGAATTCTGGCAAATATCGCTCTGGTGCTGGTATCTATCTTCACCGGAATCGGCCAGGGAATCCAGCCCGTTGTCAGCCGGTACGCAGATGAGACAGGCAGGCATCAGCGAAACCGGCTTCGCAGATACGCCCTCAGCGCGTCCCTGCTTATGGCGCTCCTAGCCTATGGACTGATCGGCATATTTGCCGTTCCCATCGCAGAACTGTTTAACCGGGACCATACCCCGATTCTTACATCAATCGCATCAGAAGGCATGCGGATTTATTTTATCAGCCTGTTTTTCTCAGGCATCAATATCGTTGCCGCAGCCTTCCTCAGTTCCGCCGACCGGCCGAAAGAAGCGTTCGCCGTATCCATCCTGAGAGGATTTGTACTCATCATTCCGATCGCCTGGCTTCTGTCCGTCCTTCTGGGCCTGACCGGCATCTGGATGGCAGTTCCGGTAACAGAAGCACTGGTCTGTATTCTGTCAATTATATTCATTTTCAGAAAATAAAAAGAAAAGGGGACGGACCCCTTTCACTGATATTTTCAGAATATTCAGTGAAAGGAGTCTGTCCCTTTTCCTGTATGAAGGATCTCATTTGCATTTCTGATCCGCTCTTTTGTGGGCGGTTCAATCCCTTCCAGGGGATATTCATACCCCAGCTCTTTCCACTTGTATTCGCCAAGAGTATGGTAAGGCAGTACTTCAACTTTCTGTACATTATTTAATGTCTTTATAAAATCATAAAGTTTCTCAAGATATTCATCCGTGTCATTTCTTTCCGGTACAAGTACGTGTCGTATCCAGACCGGCTTTTCAATCTCAGAGAGATATTCCGCCATGTCCAGAATATTTCTGTTGCTCCGGCCGGTCAGAATTTTATGCTGCTCATCATCTATATGTTTGATATCCACAAGCAGAAGATCCGTATATTTCATCAGTTCATTAAATTTCCCGAAAAACGGTTCTTCCCTTGTAAAAGGCGCGCCGCTGGTATCTATAGTGGTATGAATGCCCTGCTCTTTGGCCTTCCGGAAAAGCTCTGTCAGGAAATCAATCTGCATCAGAGGCTCGCCGCCGCTGACCGTAATTCCTCCGCCGTCTTTCCAGTAAGACCGGTAGCGAAGCGCATTCCGAATCAGCTCATCCGTACTGCGCAGCTCTCCGTCCGTCATATTCCAGGTATCCGGATTGTGGCAGAACTGGCAGCGCATGGGACAGCCGCTGACAAAAATGACAAACCGTACGCCCGGCCCGTCCACAGAGCCGAAACTCTCGGTAGAATGAATGTATCCTTGCATATTTTCTCCTTTCAGGGACGCAGCCGTTCACAAGTCTGCGCCCGCTTTTACAGCAAGACAGGCGGCACTTACGTTCCGCCTGTCTCTTGTCATTCAATATCCGTCAGATATCTCTGTTATTCTTACATTCTGTCGTGGCAGGTTCTTGCGATTACGTCAAGCTGCTGCTCTCTTGTCAGGTCGATGAATTTTACAGCATAACCGGATACACGGATTGTAAAGTTTGCATACTCTTCTTTCTCCGGATGCTCCATCGCATCGATCAGTTTCTCTGTACCGAATACATTTACATTCAGATGATGTGCGCCCTGATCGAAGTAACCGTCCAGTACATGTACCAGATTGTTCTTTCTCTCGTTGTCATCATGTCCCAGTGCTCCCGGGCTGATGGTCTGTGTATTGGAGATTCCGTCAAGTGCCTGCTCATACGGCAGTTTTGCAACAGAGTTCAGGGAAGCCAGAAGTCCGCTCTTCTCTGCGCCGTAGGACGGGTTTGCTCCCGGTGCCAGCGGCTCGCCGCCTTTTCTTCCGTCCGGAAGAGATCCGGTAGCCTTACCGTACACAACGTTGGATGTAATCGTAAGGATAGAAGTTGTAGGCTCGGAATTTCTGTATGTATGGCATTTTTTCAGCTTGCTCATGAATGTGCGGAGCAGCCAGACTGCAATCTCGTCTGCACGGTCGTCGTCGTTTCCGTATCTCGGGAAATCGCCCTCTACTTCATAGTCAACCGCAAGTCCGTCTTCGTCACGGATTACTTTTACCTTTGCATATTTGATTGCGCTTAAGGAGTCAACTACATGTGAGAATCCTGCGATACCTGTAGCAAATGTACGTCTTACATTTGTATCGATAAGAGCCATCTCAGCAGCCTCATAGTAGTACTTATCATGCATGTAGTGGATCATGTTCAGTGTATCAACATACAGCTTGGACAGCCACTCCATCATCTGGTCGTATTTCTCCATAACCTCGTCATAGTCAAGGTACTCGGATGTGATCGGTCTGTACAGCGGAGATACCTGCTGTTTTGTCTTCTCGTCAACACCGCCGTTGATTGCGTACAGAAGGCATTTTGCAAGGTTCGCACGTGCTCCGAAGAACTGGATCTCCTTACCTGTCTCTGTTGCAGATACACAGCAGCAGATGGAGTAATCGTCGCCCCATACCGGACGCATTACATCGTCATTCTCATACTGGATGGAACTTGTCTTAACAGAAATATAAGCGGCATATTTCTTGAAAGTCTCCGGAAGGTGTGAAGAATAAAGTACTGTCAGGTTCGGCTCCGGTGACGGTCCCATGTTCTCCAGTGTGTGAAGGAAA
>ERZ1643247.3374-NODE-3374-length-11308-cov-73.294410_pt1 | contig 11308 bp, 14 predicted proteins | sample MGYA00579264_ERZ1643247 | MGnify/ENA primary metagenome ERZ1643247 (study PRJEB29033, sample SAMEA4952262) | chicken gut metagenome | biome: Broiler Chicken; feature: Gastrointestinal Tract; material: Caecum | place: Ireland | collected 2018 | study: Broiler... | reverse complement strand
TCGCGGCAGGAGCTTCCGGGAGATTTGCGAAGGCGTTGCCGCAAAAGCCGTTTCGAACGCGGTACCATGCGCTGGCGCGCATGATCGGCAGACTTTCCCCTTTGGGGAACCTTGGGGGGCAAGGGGGCGCCAGCCCCCAACAGGCGCGCATGACCGGCAAACGTCCCCGTTTGGGAACATAGGGGGCAAGGGGGCGCCAGCCCCCACCCCGAAGCGGTGGAGGTGCGGCGGCCGTGGCGAGCGCGCACGCGCTCGCGGCCTTCCCCAACGGCACCGAAGCTCCAGCCGCGCAAGCGGCGAGGAGTTCGGCCAGGTCTACCGCGCCAGCGAGGACTTGGGGGTTTCCAAAGGGGGGCGTCTAGCACCCCACTTTGGTCCGGGGATTCGCAAGGGGGTGAAACTCCCTTGCGCCTGTCTTTGCCTACTTTCTGCAGGAGCAGAAAGTAGGGGCCCGGCGCGGCCTGAGCGCGTCGAAGGAATAAACGAAAAATTTAAGAGAAGGGAAAGGAGATAAAAAAGAAACCCGAGTGCGTCGAATGGAAAAATCAAAAATTTAAGAAGCGGTAAAAGAAATAAAAAAGAAAAAATTTTTTAGGATTCGCCTTTTCAGGCGAAAATCCCCCCCGTTTTGTAAGGAGAAGTGAAGAGACTATTCCCCTTCGCTTCGAATCAAATGGAAAGGAGCGTATGATGAACTTTTTCCGAAAAAAAGAACAAACGAAAGAACCGGAAAAGGCCGCGGCCGTGAGTGTCCAGACCGCCGCCGAAACACCCCCATTTTCGGGGCTTCTGCATTACGCGCCGGCCGAAAATGGGATGCTTTCGCTGTACACAAAACTGCGGCAGAGTGTGCCGATTGTCGATGCCGCGCTCGATAAGATTGTGAGGCTAATCGGCGAGTTTACCGTCACGTGCGAGGACCCGAAAATCGAGCGGGAACTGCGGGCCTTTTTACAGGACGTCAAAGTCGGCCCATTCGGCTGCGGCGCGCTCACGTTTTTGCAGTCGTTTCTCGATGACCTGCTCACATACGGCAACGCCGTCGGCGAGATGGTGGTCGCGAACGGGCAAATCGCCGCGCTGTACAATGCGTCGCTGTCGGACGTCGAATTTTCGATGACGACGCCGCTCGATTGGCAGGTGCGCCGGCGCACGCTTTCCGGCAGCGAGCCCGTGCCCTACCCGGCGCTCGTGCTGTCGTCCGCGCGCCGTCCGGAACCGGGCAGCGCACGCGGCAGGTCGCTGCTCGAAGGGCTCCCGTTTATGGGCGATATTTTGCTCAAGATTTACCATACAATCGGCAAAAACTGGGACCGTGCTGGGAATGTGCGCTTCGCCGTGACCGTCAAACCGGACCAAAACGCGGCGGCATTTGCGCCGCAGTACGCGCAGCAGGTGGCCGAGGAGTGGGGGCGCGCGATGAAAAGCGAGCGCGTCAGCGACTTCGTGGCGGTCGGCGACGTGTCCATCCGTGCGATTGGCGCCGACGGGCAGATTCTCGACAGCGAGGTGCCCGTGCGGCAGATGCTCGAACAGATCGTCGCGAAGCTCGGGCTGCCGCCGTTTCTGCTGGGCCTTTCGTGGTCGAGCACGGAGCGCATGAGCAGCCAGCAGGCGGATGTTTTGACGAGTGAACTCGAAAGTTATCGCCGGCTTTTGGACCCGATTCTTTACAAGCTCTGCCGGACGTGGATGGCGCTTTCGGGGGAGATTTGCGCGTTTTCAATCGACTGGAATGACATCACATTGCAGGATACGACGGAGCTCGCGGCGGCGGCGTTAAACCGCGCAAGGGAGAAGTTAGCGCTCGCGCAGGCGGCGGCCGTAAAGGTATCACCGGCAGATGGAAAATAGCATCGGAAAACCGGAAAAACCGGCCGCAGAAAAGATCTTATATTGACAGGAAAAAGGAGCATGCAGATGAGAAACGGATACATCTTAAAAAGCGCGTCTTCGCCGCAGGATACAGACCTCGAAAAGATTAATTTATATACGCGCCGGAAATTTTCCGCGGAGGAATTATACACATTTTGCGTGGTATTATGCGACAACGACATTGACCGCGATTTCGAGCAATTTTCGACGGATTCTTTGGGGACGCTCGCGCAGTTATTCTGCGGAAAGACGGGCATTTTTAACCACAGTTTCGACGCGAAAGGGCAGTCGGCGCGCATCTACGACGCCGCGGTGGAGGCGGTGCCCGGGCGCACGACGAGAAGCGGCGAGCCATACAAACGGCTTGTGGCAAAGGCGTACATGCTGCGCACAAAGGGGAACGAGGACCTGATTTTGGAAATCGACGGCGGCATCAAGAAGGAGGTCAGCGTCGGCTGCGCGATGGGGAAGGCGGTGTGCTCGATCTGCGGGGCGGACCTGCGGCAGGCGCCGTGCGGCCACCGGCCGGGCGAGGAATACGGCGGCAAGCTGTGCTGGCGGGTGCTCTCGGACCCGCAAGACGCGTACGAGTGGAGCTTTGTGACGGTGCCGGCGCAGCGCGAGGCCGGCGTGACGAAGGGGCTTTGCGGGCCGGGCGGCCGGAAAGACACGGACGACGCGGTGCTCGGGCGGCTGTGCCGCGAGGCGCTTTTAAAGCGCGCGCAGACGGCGCTGCACGTTTTGACGCCGGGCCTTTCGCCCGACGCGGCGGCGCACATGGCGGCGGGGCTTTCGCCTTCGGAACTGCTTTCGGCCGGCGAGGCGCTTTTGCAGGCGGCGTCCAAAAAGGTGCCGCTTACCCCGCAGCTTGCGCCGGAAAAATCGCAGAAACCGGCGCAGTCGCTCGACGCCTTTTTGATTTGAACCTCGAAAAAGCAAACGCAGAGTTTCGATAGAAAAGAACTTTTAAAAAGTCTTTTTAAAATGAAAAAACGCGCGTACAATCTACCGCGTTTTCATAAAGCGGAAAAGGGCAAAGGCCGCTTTCAGATTGCCGAAAAAGGAGGTGAAAATTTCCGAAAAACGCCCTTTTCCGACCACCGATTAGAAAGGGACAATGAATCAAAAAGGAGGACGCAGTTTAAGATGGCGGATACGTGTTATTTGGGATTTCAGGAAGGTGTTGCGACGTTTCTGTGCAGCGAAGATTTGGGCGCACAGGTGCCGGTGAAAATCACCGCAAATGGAACCGTCGCCGCGGCGGCGGATGGGGAGGCTTTTCACGGCGTGACCGCGGGCCCGGCGCGCAAGGGATACGTCGCCGTGCAGCTGACGGGCTTTGTCGAGCTGCCGCTCAAAGACGGCGGCACAAACCCGTCGCTCGGCTTCGCGGCGCTTGCGGCCGGCGGCAATGGGAGCGTGACCTCCGGCACGGCGGGGACGGCTGGGACCTGCCTCGTTTTAAGCGTCGATACGGACGCAAAAACCGTCGGTTTCCTGCTGCCGAATTGACGAAAAAAGGGGGCATTTCCCCGCAGAACAGGCAGCGTCAAAGCGGCCGAAACCGGCTTTTTACCACACAAAATCGGAAAGGAGATTTCGATGGCAAATTACGAAACGATTCAATTGGAAAAGGGGATGTATCAGGCGAAAAACGGCTTTACGGCCGCGCTCGAAAGCCTCGATCATTCCGAGAATTACCGCGGCACGCCGCTCGAGGGTTTGGACGCCTATCAGCGGCAGCTAAAACGCTTTGATATCCACGTCAGCGGCCGCGGCAGCGACCGTGTGGAAAAATTCTTTCAAACCGGCAGCAGCGCCGCGCTGTTTCCGGAATACGTGTGCCGCGCGGTGCGCCAGGGCATCGAGCAGGAGAACGTGCTGCCGCAGATCGTCGCGACCGTGACGCAGATCGAGGGCCTCGATTACCGCACGATTACGAGCACGCCGAGCGAGGACGAGAAGGCGTTAAAGCCCGTCGCCGAGGGCGCCGAAATCCCGCAGACGGTCGTGCGCACGCAGGATCATTTGGTGAAATTACACAAACGCGGCCGCATGCTCGTCGCGAGCTATGAGGCAATCCGCTTCCAAAAGCTCGACCTGTTTACGGTCACGCTGCGGCAGATCGGCGCGTACATCGCGCGCGCACAGATGGCGGACGCCGTCGAGGTGCTGCTGCACGGCGACGACGGGACGGACGCGGCCGAGGAAGTGTCTGCTGCCGCGAGCGGGACGCTGACGTACGCGGACCTGCTCTCGCTGTGGGGGGCGCTGGCGCCGTACCGGCTCGACGCGATTCTCGGCGGGACGGCGGCGGTGCAGGACGTCCTGAAGCTCGACGAGTGCCGCGACGCGCAGGCCGGGCTGAATTTCCAGGGGACGGGCCAGCTGATTGCGCCGATGGGCGCGCAGCTTTTGCATGTGCCGGACGTGCCGGACGGGAGATTGATTGGCATCGACCACACGTGCGCGCTCGAAATGGTGCAGGCCGGCGACGTGCAGGTGGACGCGGATAAGCTGATTGACCGGCAATTGGAGCGCGCGGCCGTCAGCACGATTACGGGCTTTGCGAAGATTTTCAGCGGCGCCGTAAAGGTGCTGAAAATCACGGCATAAACGCATCGATTTTCATTCGGAAACCGTGAAATTTCACGGCGGGGTATGGGGCGGGAAACCGGCGGAAAGGAGACGAGAACAATAGACGAGAAAAACATCCTTTCGCGCGTTGCGATGTATCGCCACACAGACGCGGAAACGCTCGCTTCCTATGCGGGGCTCGTGACCGAGGCGGCCGCGTTTTTGGAGGGATTGCGCAACGGAAAACCGGGCGGGGAAACGCTTTTGGAGGCAGCCGCGGCGGCGCTCGTCAATTGGGAGCTTTCGATGCTCGACGCGAACGAAGATTTTACGGCGGGCGACGTAAAAATCGCAAACGGGGGCCGCGGCGTTTCGCAGGCCAAAGCGCTTTGGGAGCAGGCGCGCGCGGCCGCGGGGCCGTATCTTGCGCAGGACCAGTTTGCGTTTCGGAGGATCGGTTTATGAGCCGCGAAGCGCGCGTGCGCGGGCTTCTGACGCGCTATGGGGACAAGGCCGTTTGGAACGGGCAGACGTTCGGGGTGCACCTGTGGCCGGTCACGGAGGGAGCGGGGCCGAATAAGCTCTACCATTGCGTGGCGCCCGCGTCGTTTCTGCCGTATTTGGGCGACACGGTCGAGTGCCTGGGAAAGACGTATACGGTGTATAAAGTGGAAGGCGAAATCCTCGAAGGGGAGCGCCTGTATACGACCGCGATCCTCGCGTTATGCGACGAATGGGGGCGATAAAACATGGACGAAAATTTCCAGACGATGACGGAAGCGCTCAGCGACGCCCTGCGGCGTGAAACGCTCCGGTACCCGCACCCGTTTGACGAGGAAACGGACGCATAAACGAAAGAAAAAGCCGGGAGAGAATCCGGGAAAACCGAACATTTCCCGCATACAAAAAGGCGTTCAAAAAGGGGGAAACGCGATGGAAAAATTGAAGATGGTTTTCCGCGATTTCGTTTGGCCGCAGCTGCCGGAGGAAATCACGGTTTCGGACACGCGCCAGGCGCAGAAACTCTCGCTGCAAAAGGCCGGCGAGGCCGTGCAGGACCTGGGGCCGGCGGGGCGGACCGTGACGGGAGAGGGGCTTTTCCTCGGCGCGCGGGCCGTTTCGGACTGGGAGGCGCTGTGGCGCTGCTTTTCGGTGGGCGGCACCGGCACGCTGCTTCTGCCGGGCGCCGGGCCGATGGAGGCGCTGTTTTTAAAGCTCGCGCTTTCGGGGCCGCCGCGCGAGGGGCGCATCGCGTACACGTTTACATTTTGGGAGGCGCCGCCGCCGCTGCGCACGCCGCGGGTCGTTTCCGCGCAGGCGGGCGATTCGCTGTGGCGGCTCGCAAACCGCTGGGGCGTGCCCGTGGATGCGCTGTTAAAACAGAATCCAAACCTGCCGTGGTGCAATGAAATCGCGGAAGGGGAACGGGTGGTTTTGCCATGAAAGCGGTACTCGAATCGTTCGACCAAATAAAGCGTTTCCCGCTGCCGGATTTCAACGCGTTTTCGCTTCTTTGGGAGGCGGACGCGCCGGCCGCGAGTTTTGAGGGGACGTTCCCGTTTTTTTCGGTGCCGAAAGGGCTTAAAACGCCCTTTCTGCGCCTGAGCGAATGGGGCGAAACGCGGTTTTTCGGGCCGGTCGATGTGCTGACGGAAACGGCCGGAAAAACGGCGTCCTGCAAGGTGGAGGCGCGCAGCCTTCCCGCGCTTTTATTGGACAGCGAGGCCGTGCCGGCGACGTATCATGACCCCGATTTGGAGACGCTGTTTGCGCGCCACGCGGCGCCGTATGGCTTTTCAAAAATTGTCGGCGAAAAACGCAGCGTTTCTGGCACCTATTCGGTTTTAAAAGGGGCGAGCGAATGGGCGGCTTTGGAGGGGTTCTGCAAGCGCTGTTTGGGCGTGCCGCTGTACGCGGTGGGGGATACCTTATACGCGGGAAACCGGCCGAAAAAAGCGCCGCTTCGTTTGGGGCGAAACGGCGTACCGGTCTGCGCGGCGTCGAAGGTGGTTTCGCCGTCGTATGCGCTGTCGGAAATCTGGGGGAAAACGGGCGATATGTGGGAAAAGTCGATCGAAGACGAAGACCTTCTTTCCTGCGGAATCCGCCGCCGGCGCTTGTCGCAGGACCCTTCTAAAACGTACGCGGCCGCGCGGAAAAACGCGTGGCGGTTAACGGTGATAGTGCCCGGATTCCTGCCGGCGGTATGCGGGGAAAACGCGGTGTTTTCGCGCGCGGCCGGGCAGGCGGAAACGGGGGTTATTCAAAGTATCTTGTGGTCGCGTTCCGATTCCGGTGAAACGACGCGGCTTGTGCTGCAAAAGGCGGACGGATTTTCGAAATCTGCGGCATCATAAAAAAAGGGGGGACGGTTATTATGGTATGGTTAACAAGCCGGCTTTTGCGGGGGCGCGCGGCGGCCGGCGGCGAATATGCGTGCGTGCTGCCGGACGGCTGCGCGTTGGGCGACAGCGCCTACACGGGCGTGCGCTTTTCGGGGCCGTGGGGCCTTTCCTGGCGGCCGCCGGCGGGGGCGAGGGCCGTGCTCGTCCAGACGGCAAGAGGCCCCGCGTGCGTCGGCACGGTGGAGACGGAATCGGCAGCGCTTCAGGAGGGCGAGCTTTTGTTACAGGCGCAGGGCGGCGCCTCCATTTACCTGAAAAACAACGGCCAGGTGCTCATAAACGGCACGCCCGTCGCGGGAGGGGGTGCGCCGTGAGTTTACAGATCGAAAACGGCGACTACGTGCGCACGTCCGGCGGCACGCTGCGGGAAATCCACGGCGCGGCGGCCCTTCTGCAGCGCGCGGCGGCCTGCATTTTGGCGGAATGGGGGCAATTTGATTATGGAAAGCGGCTGGGCAGCCCCTTATACCGGCTGTCGGACACGCCGGGCGATGAGGCGCGCCGCGCGCTCGCGATGGCGCAAAAGGCGTTGCGGGGGCTGCCGGCGGTCAAGGCCGAATCGGCCGTCTATGACGGCGGCCGCTGCACGATTACGATTTCCTGCGAAGGGCAGACACAGCAGTTGGAGGTGGAAGTTTGATTTCGTATGAAGCGCTGCTTCGGCGCATGGAGGACACGTTTGCGTCGCTTTCCGGGTGCAGCCCGGAGGCGGCGGGGGACACGGACCTGCGGTTTCGCGTGCTGGCGGGGGAGGTGTACACGCTGCTCGCGCGGTTTGAGCGGTTCCGGCGGAATCTGGACCCGGACACCGCCGCGGGCGAGGCGCTCGACGCGCTGGGCGCGGAATATGGCGTCGTCCGGCGAGAAGCCCAGCGTGCGCAGGGGGTATTGACCTTTTCGAATGCCGCGGCGACCCTTGCGAGCGTGACGATCCCCGCGGGGACCGTCTGCAAGACGCCCGGCGAGGACGGCGTGCGCTTTCACACGCTCGAGGAGGGGGTAATCCCGATGAACACGGTCGGTTCGGTTTCGGTCAAGGCCGAGGCGGAATCGCCCGGCGCGGCGGGGAACGTGGCGGCCGGCACGGTCACGGTGCTCGTTTCGAGCGTGCCGCTCGTCTCGGCGGTCACGAACGCGGCCGCGTTTTCGGGCGGGCGCGCGGCGGAGGCGGACGAGATGTACCGCAAACGGCTGCACGCGGCCCTCGCGGCGCCGCCGGTCCCCCCGAGCGCCGGCTTTTACCGCGCGCTGCTCTTGCGGGAAGTGGACGGCGTGCAGTCGTGCGCGTTTCTGCCAAAGGGGGCCGATGGGCGCGTGGAGGTCTATTTAGGCGGGGCGGGCGCTGCGGCGGAGGAGAGCGCCGTCGCGGCCGCGCAGCAAGTGCTCGACGAAAATGCCGCGTTGAATCTTTCGTTTCTGGCAAAGCCCGCCGAGGCCGTCGCGGTGCCGCTGTCGATTGCCGTGACGAAACAAGAGGGGGCAGAGGCCGCCGCGGTGCAGGCCGCGTGCGAGACGGCCGTGCGCGAACGGTTTTTGGCGCTCTCGATTGGGGAAGCGCTGCCGGCGGCCGGCCTGATTGCGGCGCTCGCGGCGGTGCCGGGCGGATACGACGTCCTCCTCGAAAGCGCCCTGCCGGCGTCCCCCGCGCCGCAGCAGCTTTGGACGCTCGGGGAATTGGAAATCCATGTTTCGTAAAATTTCCACGCGCAAAAAGCCCTTTTGCGGGGCACACTGGAGAGGAGGCGGGCGGTTTTTATGGAGATTTTAGAGAGCATGTGCCGCAAGCTCGCGCCGCTGAGGCTCTACCGGACGGGGACCGGCGGCGTGCTCGACGCGGACCTGCAGGCGTGCGCCGACGCGCTCAACGAGGCGAAGGACGCGCTGCTCGAACTCGAGCGGGAGACGCTTTTGCAGACGGCCGAAAGCTGGGGCATCGACCAAAAAGGGCGGCTTTATGGCGTTTCCGACGGCGGCGCGGCCGTGAAGGCGGCCGTTTTGTGCCAATGCCGGGCACAGCGGGCCGGGAAACCCGTCACATTGGCGGCGCTGTGCGAGATCGCCGCAGCACTCGGCCTTTCGAACGTGCAGGGGCAGTCCGCGGCGGGCGGGAACCTCTTGCTGCTCGCGGACGCCGGCAGCGCGTCCCCCGCGTTTGCGGCGCGGTTTCTGGGCCGGTTCCTGCCGGCCGGCTGCACCGCCGTGCTCGACCTGCGGGGGGAGGCCGGCACCTGGTCGGCGCTTGATGCCGCGGCCGGGCCCTGGTCGGACCTCGACGCGGCCGGCAAGACGTGGGCGCAATGGGAGGCAGGCGTTTATGCCGTCGGGAGCGTATGAGCACGGGCGGCTTTTGGGATTTTTCGATTTTTCGATTTTTTAAAATTTATTTTTGCAATTTGAAATCGTGCCGGAGATCCCGAAACGAAGCGGCTTTCTTCTTTCGATTTTTTGAATTTTTCGAATTTTATTTATTATTATATTATGATTTGATTTTCCGTTTCTTTGAGCTCGATTTGAGCAGGCAAAAAGGAGGGTTTCGCGGTATGCCCGCAACGAACAAGACCGAAACATTGGGATTAAACCTTTGGCAGCCGGAGGACCGGCCGCTGCGCGCGGATTTCTGCGCCGACAACGAGGCCGTGGAGGCGGCGTTTGTCAGCCATCTCGCGGATACCACGCTGCACAAGACGCCGCAGGACGGCATTAATCTCTTGTGCGGCACCTACGCGGGTTCGGGGGAATTGCAGCAGTTTGACCTGGGCTTTACGCCGCAGCTTGTGTTTGTGTTCGACCAGAACACGCCGGCCGTCACGAAGGCCGCCGACGGCACCGTGGAGACGCGCTTTTTCTGCATCGGGCCGCAGTCGCAGCCCGACACGGCGCCCGCGTTCGTGAGCCTCGGCACGCTGTATATCATGCCGGGCACGACGGAAAACGGCGCGCGCACGGCGTTAAACGACACGGGCAGCCAATACCAGTACATCGCCGTCCGGTGAGGTTGCTTTTTCTTCGCGGGTGCGGTACAATCGTGAAAAAGGAGGGGCGCCTGATGTATGAAAACCGGGAGGCCATGCGGCCGCGCGCGCTGCTCGTCGCGTGCGATACGGGCGAATACGATGTGGAGTCGTCTTTGGCGGAATTGTACGCGCTCGCGCGGACGGCCGGCGCCGAGCCGTTCGGCTCGATGACGCAGAAGCGCGTTTCCCCCGACACGGCCACGTGCGTCGGCAGCGGCATGGTCGAGGAGATCGCGCAATTCTGCAAGGCGCATGAAATTGAGCTTTTGCTGTTTGACTGCGAGCTTACGCCCACGCAGGTGCGAAACCTCGAGGCCCTCTGCGGCGTGCGCGCCGTCGACCGCACGGCGCTGATCCTCGACATTTTCGCGAAAAACGCGCGCACGAAGGAGGGCCGGCTCCAGGTGGAGCTCGCGCAGCTTCAATACCTATTGCCGCGGCTTTCCGGGCGGGGCACGGCGCTGTCGCGCTTAGGCGGCGGCATCGGCACGCGCGGCCCGGGCGAAACGAAGCTCGAAACGGACCGCCGGCATATCCATGAACGCATCCGCGCGCTGCGGGCGCAGCTCGCACTCGTCCGCCGCCGCCGCGAGACGCGCGACCGCCGCCGCGAGAAGGACGGCGTCGTGACCGCGGCGCTTGTCGGCTACACGAACGCGGGCAAGAGCACGCTGATGAACGCGCTCACACACGCGGGCGTTTTGGCCGAAGACAAGCTCTTCGCGACGCTCGACCCGACGGCGCGCGCGTTAAAGCTGCCCGGCGGGTTCTCGGTGCTGTTGATTGACACGGTCGGCCTTGTGCGCCGGCTGCCGCACCATCTCATTGAGGCGTTCCGCTCGACGCTCGAAGAGGCCGCGCAGGCGGATATTTTATTGAATGTCTGTGATGCCTCGAGCCCGGAGGCGGCCGAGCATTTGAAGGTTACGCGCGAATTGCTGTTATCGCTCGGCTGCCACGGCACGGTGATCCCCGTGATGAACCAATGTGACCGCGTGCCGGCGCTGCGGGAGCTGCCGGTGATTGGCGGGGTGCGCATCAGCGCAAAGACCGGCGAGGGGATTCCGGACCTTCTGCGCGCGATTGAGGCTGCCCTGCCTGCGCGCATCCAGCATGTGCGGCTGTTCGTCCCCTATACGCAGGCGGCGCTTTTGCCGCGCATCCGGGAGAACGGGGCGATTCTTTCGGAGGAATATGAGGCGGCGGGGGTTGCGGTGACGGCGGTCGTTGGCCCGCAGCTGTATGGGGCGGTTGCCCCGTATCTGACGACGTGATTTTTTTCTATTTTTTATTCTGCTTGAAAGAGGGGGGCTTCGGCCCTCTTTTTTCTTTTTGTGGGGCTCTTATTTATCCTTTTTACGTCTTCTTAAAAATTTTTACTTTTCCCTTCGACGCGCTCGGGCCGCGCGGGGGCCCCTACTTTCTGGCCAGCAGAAA
>ERZ1643247.3373-NODE-3373-length-11315-cov-14.981883_pt1 | contig 11315 bp, 10 predicted proteins | sample MGYA00579264_ERZ1643247 | MGnify/ENA primary metagenome ERZ1643247 (study PRJEB29033, sample SAMEA4952262) | chicken gut metagenome | biome: Broiler Chicken; feature: Gastrointestinal Tract; material: Caecum | place: Ireland | collected 2018 | study: Broiler... | reverse complement strand
CTTCACCAGCAGAAGTTAATTTACCTCGAAAATACACAAATTTATGCCGAAACCACAATAATAATCATAAAGGAGACAAATAAAATGCCGGAATTAGAAAAAATAATTGAAGAAAAGCTCATTGATCAGTTGGTTTATGGAGACTCTCAGTGGACATATCGTGAGGATCTGAAGACGGAGGAAGATCTTTGGAAGAATTTTAAATATATCCTTGAACAGAATAATAAGGACAGGCTGAATGGAGAACCTCTGTCAGAAATAGAGTTTGAGCAGGTAAAAAACCAATTGCAGTTTTCTTCTTTCTATAAGGCTGGCGAGAGGTTGGTTGGAGAAAATGGCAAAGTAATGGTTCATGTGCAGCGAGATACAGAGAGGTTACATCTGGTAGTAATGAATCACGAGCATATTGCCGGGGGCAGCAGCGTGTATGAAGTGATCAATCAGTATAGCGCACTGGAATCCGGAGATGACAGTGCGGATGTATCACGGGATCGCAGATTTGACGTCACACTGATGATCAACGGACTTCCTATGATACATATTGAGTTAAAGAACCGGCAGCATTCCTATATGGACGCTTTCTGGCAGATAAAAAAATATATCAGTGAGGGAAAGTTTACTGGCATTTTTTCTGCTGTTCAGATGTTTGTTGTCAGCAATGGAGCAGATACGAAATATTTTGCGGCTGCCGGGGATACAGAGTTGAATCCTAAATTCATGAGCGGATGGGTCGATAAGGAGAACAATCCGGTGTCTGATTATCTTGATTTTGCCAAAAGTGTTCTATGTATTCCGGAGGCACATGAAATGATTGCAAGGTACACTGTTTTAGATGAAGATGCGAAACGCCTGATCCTTCTCAGACCATATCAGATCCATGCCATAGAATCTATACGAGAGGCTTCTAAGACTGGAAAATCCGGTTATGTATGGCATACCACAGGCTCCGGGAAGACATTGACGTCTTATAAGGATACAAGAAATCTCCTGATGGATATCCCATCGATTGATAAAACAATCTTTTTGATTGACCGGAAAGACCTGGACGCGCAGACCACCATGGCATTTCAGGCGTATGCGAATAATGATCTGGTTGATGTGGACGAGACGGACAATGTAAATGATCTGAAGAAAAAGCTGAAATCAGACGATCGCCAGGTAATTGTTACAACCATTCAGAAATTACAGATTTTGACCGGCAAGAGATTGAAAGAGGGCACGCCGGAGTATAATAAGATCAGAAATCTTAAAATCGCGTTTGTAGTGGATGAGTGTCATCGTGCAGTTACTCCGAAAACGAAACGGGATCTGGAGAGGTTTTTCGGGCGTTCTCTCTGGTATGGATTTACCGGAACTCCGAGATTTGCGGAAAATCCGTATCCGCAGATGGGAGACCTGCCCCGCACGACAGAGGAAATGTACGGGAAAAGGCTTCACAGATACACGATTCAGAATGCAATCCATGATAATGCAGTGCTTGGTTTTCAGGTGGAGCATAACGGACCAAAGAATATTGAAGATGAAACGGACGCCAGCGCATATGATAATGAGACACATATGTTGCGAGTGTTGGATATCATCCTGAACAAATCCTATCATAAGCTGGGATTCCAGAATGGGAAAGGCCAGACCTATGAGGGGATTTTGACGACAAGCTCGATCCAGCGGGCGCAGAAATATTATGAACTTCTGACAAAGGTTAAAAATGGTGAAACAGATTTAGAGATTGACGAAAAGATAAAACAGGTACTTCCGGATTTCCCTAAGTTTGCGATTACATATTCTGTAACTGAAAATGAAGAGGGGTCTCATGTAAATCAGGAAAAGATGCAGAAATCCCTGGATGATTATAATAAAATGTTTGGAACAAAGTATGAGATTTCACAGATTCAGGGATATAATGCAAATCTAAATAAACGCCTGGCGCGGAAAGATGCAAAATACAAGAGCAGAAGCGAACAGCTGGATCTGGTGATCGTTGTGGATCGGCTCTTGACAGGGTTTGATGCGCCGTGTATGTCTACGATCTTCATTGACCGACAGCCGATGGGACCGCACGACCTGATACAGGCATTTTCAAGAACCAACCGTATTTTCGATAAGAATAAAACATACGGTCAGATTGTGACATTTCAGGCTCCGGTGTTATTCAAGGAATGTGTAGATAACGCAGTAAAACTCTACTCCGCAGGAAGTACGGAAGCTGTTATGGGTACAGATTGGGAAGAAATCGAACCCGCCCTCCGGAAGTCTTTGGCAGCCTTAAGGGTAGCGGCCAATACGCCTGAAGAGGCGGCGTCTATGTCTTTAAAAGAGAAAAAAGTATTTGTTAAGATGTTCCAGACATTTGACCGTCTCTTTTCACAGCTCAAATCATTTACAAAATATGAGGACAGTATGCTGGAAGAATACGGGATTACAGAAGAAGAATATGACCGGTATGCGGGTGTTTACAATAACGCGGTGGAAGAGATAAAAATTGCGGAAGGCGGAGAAAATCCGGGAAAGGAACCTCCGGAAGAAGAGACGCTCGATCTGGATTATGAACTGATGGCATACAGCAGTACGAAGATAGATTATGAATACATTATCAATCTGATCCAGAACATTGTTACGCCTCATGAAGATGCGGAAGACATTTCACCGGAAGAACGCCAGAAGATGATGGATGAGGTGAAACAGTATATTGAAGAAATGCGGAAAGATAATCCGAAAGTGGCTGAGATTATGACAAATCTTGTCAGCGATATTGAGGCGGACGAGGACAAATATAAGGGTCAGTCAATCCTGAATATCGTGGAAAATATGAAGCACGAGTGTATAGACAGGGTTGTCTCTGATTTTTGTATTACATGGTATGCTTCTAAAGAGGATGTTATGTATGCGGCTCTTCATTACAGGAATGGAGAAATACCAAATGAAAGTGTGATCAAGGCCACGATTGACTACCAAAGCTATAAAACTGCACAGGAAAGAGCATTGCCCAAATTCAGATATTATTCTCAGTGTATGGCTGAATTGAAGAAAATATTGGAGGAAGAGATAAGACCGCTGATCAGTGCGGCATAAAGGAAAAGACAACTTGTTCAGCGTCTGTACCAGCGTAAGTGATCCGGGAAAGGAAGGTACTTATGCAGCAGGATACAGACAAAATGCAATTCTTTTATGAGTATTATAAGCAATGGATTGATGTATATAAAAAGGGAGCGATCAGAGAGGCCACAATGGCAAAGTATCTGATGACGCAGAAATGGGTTGAAAGACTGGCTCCAGAATTAAAAGTATCAGAACTTACCAGAACAGCCTATCAAAAATTGCTGAATGACTATGCAAAAGAACACGAACGGCAGACAACTCTGGATTTCCACCACCAATTAAAAGGAGCAATTTTGGACGCATTGGATGAAGGGCTGATTGAACGGGATCCTACCAGAAAAGCAATTATAAAGGGGAAATCTCCAAGAACAAAGAGGATAAAATATCTGAACCAGTTTGAACTGCATACATTAATCGCACATCTGGATCTCAGGGGAGAAGTGAACTGGGATTGGTTTATTCTATTGGTGGCGAAGACAGGTATGAGATTTTCTGAGGCTCTTGCAGTCACACCGGCCGACTTTGATTTTGCCAGACAGACATTATCGGTAAGTAAAACATGGGATTACAAGGGGCAAGGCGGATTTTTACCGACAAAGAATCATTCATCAGTAAGAAAGATCCAAATTGACTGGCAGATTGTTGTTAAATTTTCGGAGTTGACCAGAAGCCTCCCGGAGGATCAGCCGATTTTTGTCGGGAAAACCAAGATTTATAACTCTACAGTGAATGATGTGCTTACAAGACACTGTAAAGCGTGTGGGATTTCAGAAATATCCATTCATGGGTTAAGACATACGCATGCGTCGCTTCTTCTTTTTGCTGGTGTCTCAATCGCAAGTGTAGCCAGACGGCTGGGGCATGCGAGCATGACTACAACTCAGAAAACGTATCTGCATATTATTCAGGAACTTGAAAATAAGGATGTAGATCTGGTAATGAGAACATTATCTGGATTATAAGTATTAATTTATAAGCAGGGTCACTTACGCTGATTTTGTTAAATAGTGATTTTAACCGCGTGGTTCGTCCTCAATATATTCCATAATATCAGAGACAGAACAGTGTAACAGCCGGCACAACTGGTTTACTGTATTTGTACTGATGCTATTGCCCTTTTTAATGGAATGATAAGTTGCTTTTGAAAATCCCATTTTAAAAAGCGTATAGGACGAGATATTCTTTTACATTCACAATATGATCCATCCCAGCTTTGAGATTGCCGTGGAGGATGACATTATCCGCAAGAATCCGGCGAAAAAGGCGCTGGGAGATTATGGGGAACCAGAGAAGAAAAGGACGGCGCTGACACTGGATCATCAGTTAACCTATAAAAATTATGGGGACGGCTGTAACTTTCATAAAACTCTGACGAAGACACAGGCCGGGATCCGGGTGATCCCTATGAGAAAAATAGTCGGGAAAGATTTTGAGACTCAGAGACGGCTGAATTTACAGCGTGGGATTCCCCGGCGCGTTGAGATTGACGGCCTTTCGGATTTTATTTTCATGAGCAGAAGCGGACGTCCCATGATGCTAAGCTCCGTTAATTTTATCCTGCGGGATATTGTAAAGACCTATAATGAGGAAGAAAAGGAGCGGGCGAAGCGGGAAAGACGGAAGCCGGAGGAGATGCCTCATATTTCCGCTCACATCCTGAGGAATACCGCATGTACCCGTATGGCTCGTAGTTTTCGCGGAAATGGTGTAAAAATGGTGTAGTAAGCCATTTTTCGGAAGAACTGAAAATTTGAAAACCCCAGGAAAGCCCGTAAAATCAAGCTTTTTTCAGGCTTTCTAAAAAAATCTTAAAAAATTAGCACCCACCTCTTGGCTCGTTTGGGGTGGTTTTGTCCTGTGGTGTCAGAGCCCGTAAAGCCTTATTTTACAAGGTTTTTGCGGGTTCTTGCTTTTTGTCTGGGAGCGTCAAAAATCGTCATTTTGAAAGAAAATGGTGTAGTAAATGGTGTAGTAGAAATTTATAATTTAAATTAAAATAACCTTATATGTACCATTTTTGTCACATGCATTAAAGTATAGTATAAAAAGAAAAATTAATTATTGCTGCTAAAAAATATACCAGGTGATATTTTATGAGAGAACTGAAACGTATTGAAGTAGAAGATTTAATATTTGAAAACATGCCATTGAAGGACCGGATAAATACAAAACTTACTTTGCTTGATACAGATTGGATGACATATACATTGGAGGCTTCTTTTCATGTAAAGGCGCAAGGAAAATTAAACATCAGATTTGAATATTATGGCATTCAGAAATCAGATTTGCATGTGACTCAGGAGAAGAATGGAATCTGTCATGAATATACATATTCTTTTCCGTCAGAGATATTTGAAAAGTATCTTTCAAAATTTATGTATCGTCACCTTAAACAATGGAAAAGTGAGAAAGTATTTTATGGTGGAGATATAGCAGTAGAATTTTATAATGAAGTCATTGAATTAACAGGAAAACAGAAGTCCGATTCTTGACAATCACATGTTGCTGACGTTAAAGGATGTGCAGATATGTATAATGGTAATATATTAGAAAAGCTGTGTATGGATCAGATGAAAAGAATATTCAAACCCATACCAGTTGAAGCTTTTCAGAGATATGAAAATGAACTTAATATAATTAAAGAGGGACAGGCTGAGAAAATTTATATATTTTTAGCCCAAATTGTCAAATATGTAAAACAGAACCAATTGACTGTATATGTGAGTGGTGGAGGATATTCATTTATTGCCTATTTACTGGGAATAACAGAAATAAATCCACTAAAACCTCATTATTATTGTGCCGAGTGCAGAGAAATTGAATGGACTCCCCAAGTGACAGATGGATATGATCTAAATAAAAAGCAGTGTAGAAAATGTGGAAGAATGAAAATAGGAAATGGTCATGACATACCTTTGATTGATAAGAAAATTATCAGTGCCCAGTATTCGATTCAGGTCTTACAAAGAGATTATGAAACGATGATTCAATATATTAACAATATTTCTTTATCATTAAAAATGGAAATGGAGATGGAAAGAAAAGTAAATTCGACATGGTTTGTGTTCCCTGGACACCAATGTCCCAAGATAATAATTGAAATGTCCAGACGATGCACGATAATGGAAAATTATTATAGAACAACAGGAGAACGCTGGGAGTGCATCCCAATGTATAACAGAGAAGTTTATCCATTATTTCGGCATATGGAATCCAATGAGTGTTTGCTAAGGGGATTGAAGATAGGAGTTCCAAGATCATTTTCAGAACTAATGATTGTTAATGGATTCGGATTGACTATTGGCTATGATAAATATGTTTTGTCTCCAGATAATACGAGAAGAAAAATAATGAAGAAGGAATTTATCATATGTACGGAAGATTTAATAAAAGTCTTATCCTTTTATTGTGTGTTGCAAAAAGATATTGAAAAACTTACGGATAGTTTTAAGATAAATAGTAACTTAGAAAAAGTAAGTTCTATTTTGTCGAAATATGAATTACCAGAGTATGCAATAGAATTTTGCTTATTACCATTGGGGCCATTTTATATAAAGGCACAAATGGTGGAAAATAGCGTATGGTCGTACAGAGAAGCATGGTGTAAAGAGATATGGAATAGGAGAAGGCATGTATATTAAGCAGTCAAAAAAGATGTTGATTATGAATATTCGTGACATTCTGAAACGGTACACGGACGAAAACCATCGGTTGAGCCAGAAAGAAATCATGGATATTCTGGAACGAGAATATGAGATGAAAGTGGAAAGAAAGGCAATAAAAAGAAATCTTCTCAATCTAATTGAATATGGATATCAGATTGAATACAGTGAATCAATACGGATAAATAAAAGAGGAGAAGAAGAGTTGGTATATACAGACTGGTATCTGGTAAGGGAGTTCTCGGATGCAGAACTCCGTCTTCTGATAGACAGCCTTCTGTTTTCAAGACACATCCCATATAAACAATGCAAAATGCTGATTGAAAAAATAGAGAATCTTTCTAACAGGTATTTCAAATCCAGAGTGAAACACATTCAAATACTGCCAGGCAATGATCTCCCGAACAGACAATTGTTTTATACGATAGAGATCCTTGATCAGGCAATTACGAAAGGAAAACAGGTATCTTTTCACTATAATGAATACCATACTGACAAAAAATTTTATCCACGGAGAGACTGTGAAGGAAAAATACGTACCTACATTATCAATCCATACCAGATGGCAGCTGTGAATGGTCGATATTATCTGATCTGCAATAATGATAAATATGAGGATGTATCTAATTACAGAATAGACCGTATTATAGATATTCGTCTGCTTGATACATCTATAAAACCTATGAAAAATGTAAAGGGACTGGAATCAGGTTTAAATCTTCCGAAACACATGGCAGAGCATATGTACATGTTTTCCGGTGAAAGCTTGCCTGTAACATTCAGGGCGAAAAAATATCTTCTGACAGATCTGTTTGACTGGTTTGGAAAGGAAATGCAATTTATTGATGAGACAGAAGAAGAGGTGACTGTGCGAGTGCAAGTAAACGAAGATGCCATGAGAAAATGGGCATTGCAGTATGCGCTGCATGTTAAAGTGATAAAACCAGAGCGGTTGGTTAATATGTTACAAGAAGATATAAAACAGGCAGCGAGACAATACCGAATTGTTGATTTGGATCAAGAATAGTAGTATTGTTATTTCTGATGAAACGGCAGTTTATGAAAGCAGGAGAGTGAAGAATAAATGAGAGAAGACAGGTTAGAGTTGATAAATAAATGTGATACAATCAATGATTTATTCGAAATGTGGATGGAAGAACAAAAAAACGAAAGAGGTGTAGATTGGGAAATAACAAAAGGACAAACCAAGAATATTGAAAAGGGGACTTTTTGTATAGATGGAATAATCAATACAGATAGATTCCAAAAACAAAATAAAAAAGTCTTATTTATAACAAATGAGCCTAATGCAGATGGATATACAGGGAATGGACAAACAAACAGAATTTATGATTTTATCGAATATTATAAAAGTGGATATGATAGCTGGCGGGGTAAAATGCGAGAAAGAATATGCGCATTATATATGACTGTAATGGGTCAGTTTGATGTGGAGCTACAGACAGTTGCGCAAGATTTTGCCTTTATGAATTTGAATAAACGAGGTGGAACGAATTATGTAAATGGTGGAGAACACATTGATAAATATTGTAGTTTATATGCTCCATTTATAAAAAGAGAAATTGAATTGATTGATCCTGATATTATAATATGGCTTGGGGCAAATACTTTCGATATGAATATTCATACTAAATATTTGGGGGCAGTTAAGCAGGCAGATAAAGTATTTATGGTGTTAAATGATAAGAAAGTACCAATTATCAGGATGTGGCATACTTCAGCGAGAACAAAGTATAGAAAATTAGATAAATTTGACAATAAAGTTATCGCGAAATTAGCAGCTAAGTTGTCAGATGAAATGGGAAAATATTAAATTTAATCAAGTCAGTTAGAGGAACGTTTATAAGTAATGTATGATTGATTATCGAATTTAAATTTAGTAATTCATTAGAAGACTGTTTGAGTATATGGACGAAGTATTTGACGAGTATCTGTATATGAAACAAAGTAACCAGGCAGAAAGCTATCTGATTAAGATTCGTTATGAAGAAGAAAAGGAACTTTTCCATGAAAAGATAAAAAAATATCCGGTATATGTGCATCAATTGTGGATGGGAGCATATCATGGGAAAATGTCCAAAGAAAAAGGTATAATGTTTCGTATTGATGTAAGGCAATGTCTGTTTCTGTTGCATCTTCTTTACAAAGCCTTTTATGATATTCTTGAGTAGATTGGTCTGGAAAAACCTTATCTCTATAGGCTAGAGGAAATCGGTCTCTACCATTTTTTGGCTGAGGAGAACGGGGATAGCCTTGTTAGGCGGAAACAGGACCTGGATGTGTTTTTTTGAAGGAACAGAATTTCAATATCTATGGATTGTAGATGAAAGAGAACGATATCATGCGGTTTAGTTATTTTCCCAGAAGAAAAACTATTTAGGTACAGTTTCAGGAAATTAAACAGATTACAAGATGGGACAATCTGTTTTAAAGATGAATATATGCCAGAGTTTGTTTGAAAATCAAGAGATATGAAAAGGTATTATGTAATAATCGGTACCTGTCGGTTGTCAGTTACGGAAGAACTTTTAATTAAGCATTTCAGACCGAATACAAAAAAGAAATGAAAGATATCATCGCAATGGTGTGGTTTGCTAAAAACATTGCGGCAAAATGTAAAGATGTTTATTATCGCTTGGAGGAACTTCGAGAGAAAAAATTGCTGATTATCGAAGATCTTTACGAGAAACTGATTGACAAAGGTGTATCCTCAATAGAAGCTGAGGCATGTTGTGAATATCTCCGAATGGGAGAGATAAGCAGGAAGACGTACGGGGAGAAAGATATTCTGATAGTGCTTGATGAATCGGTGAAGGATACACTGCTAAAGACTTATGGACTTGCACCAAAATGGCAGGCGTTAGAGCGGTATTACCAGTTGAAGTATTTAAAGTTGTTTCCATATGTGATTTGATGGGAATAGATGAAAAACCATGGAAAGAAAACTCTCTGAAAAATAATTTAAAAATTAGCACTCGCATCTTGACAGTGCTAATAATATCTGCTATATTACAACTAGAACAAGGGGAGAGGAAAAGGAAAGATTCCTGAAGTTCCCGGTTCTCAAAACTCAACACTCCGAATTGTATTTCGGAAGTGCTTCATAATATAGATAGATAACAAAAAGGTTTGTTTTTGAAAGGAGATATGACTTATGTTGATGCCTAGTATTTTTGGAGAGAATTTATTTGATGATGACTGGATGGACTTCCCGTTTGACAGAGATTTCTGGGGCAAGAAGAATCCGCTGTACGGAAAGAACGCTAAAAATATGATGAAGACTGATATCCGTGAGCATGACAATGGATATGAAGTTGACATCGATCTGCCGGGATTCAAGAAAGATGAGATCAATGTGGAGCTGGAGAACGGATATCTGACCGTATCAGCTGCAAAGGGGCTTGACAAGGACGAGCAGGACAAGAAAGGTAAATACATCCGCAGGGAGCGCTATGCAGGTGCAATGCAGAGAAGCTTCTATGTTGGCGACACACTTACCCAGGAAGATATCAAAGCAAAATATGACAACGGTATCTTGAGCATCAGCATCCCGAAGAAGGACGCTCAGGCAGTAGAGACAAAGAAGACCATTGCAATTGAAGGCTGATGTTCCGCACAATAGATATAATGTAATATAAGAAAAAGATCCGGCGCCGTTAAGGCGCCGGGTCTTTTTTCTTCCATTTTTCTCTGTTCCTGTTATAATGTATGACGGAAATTGAGAGAAATGAGGAACAAAAGATGAGTAAGGCAAATGATTTCGGCAGGGATTCCATTCCTCTGCTCGTGTTGAAAATATCGATCCCGTTTATGATTGCACAGTTTGTGAATGTATTTTACAGTATCGTGGACAGGATCTATGTGGGAAACATCCCCGGGACAGGCGCGGACGCCCTTGCGGGAGTCGGGATCTGTGCGCCTATCGTGACGCTGCTGTCGTCTTTTGGCACGCTGTTCGGGATCGGAGGTTCGGTTCTTTTTTCCGTGCGGCTGGGAGCGGGAGACGAGAAGGGGGCAAAAAAGCTCCTGTCAAACAGTTTTTCCCTGATGATTATAGTATCTCTGTCGCTGACGGCTCTGTTTCTGTTGTCAAAGGACTGGCTCCTGATCTGGTTCGGAGCGAGCAAGGTGACGTTCCCATATGCGGACAGGTATCTCACAATCTATACGGCAGGGACCTTTTTTGCCCTGATCTCTATGGGGATGAATTATTTTATCACTGCCCAGGGCTTTCCGGTGCTCGGGATGATGACCACCCTGATCGGCGCTGTGATCAATATTGTCCTTGACCCGGTTTTTATTTTTTTATTTGACATGGGAGTGGCGGGGGCTGCCATCGCCACTGTGATCGCCCAGATGTCGTCCTGCGCGTTTGTGCTCCTGACGCTTAGGAGAAAGAAGATGAAAGTGCCGCTGGGACTGGCAAAGCCGGAGTTCTCGACTGGAATGCGTATCGTAAAGATAGGATTTTCGCCTTTTTTGAGGGCGTAAAATTTTCTGTGTCTATGGGAAAAATTCTTCTTTGATAAGAAACAG
>ERZ1643247.3368-NODE-3368-length-11319-cov-7.346946_pt1 | contig 11319 bp, 6 predicted proteins | sample MGYA00579264_ERZ1643247 | MGnify/ENA primary metagenome ERZ1643247 (study PRJEB29033, sample SAMEA4952262) | chicken gut metagenome | biome: Broiler Chicken; feature: Gastrointestinal Tract; material: Caecum | place: Ireland | collected 2018 | study: Broiler... | reverse complement strand
GTTAAGCCCAGTGTTTTCAAGGGCTGGAGAGGACGGGCTACATTTTATTATCCGATCTGGTGGGGCATCGCCGCATGGCCGGTGGATACCTTTGTAGAGAACAATGATTTTACCGGAAAGACGGTCATTCCGTTCTGTACGTCTTCCTCATCCGGAATCGGTGACAGCGGAACTCTTCTAGCAGATCTGGCAGGTACAGGCGACTGGCAGGATGGAGAGCGATTCCGTTCAGGAGCGGATGCATCAGATGTACAGGACTGGGTGAACGGACTGGGACTGTAATTGCTGAAAATAGAATCTTACAGATCGAAACAGAAAAAGGGAATGAAAGATATTCAAAATCGGTAGGATCGCAAAGAATTAATAAAACAGAAATACTACATCAACAAAAGAACAACAGACTTCGCTTATTATTATATTTGTCAGATGAAAACAAAAATGAAATAAGAAAGCGGGGTCTTTTTCTATGGAAAAACAGTGTATCCAGTAACAGAGCAATGACGATACAGGGCATTTTATTTTGAACAGATGCCTCAGTGTGTGGTATAATCAGTTTATATTTCCTGAAAAGAAGGGAATGACAGGGGAACTGCTTATTTACATTTATTCGGTAAATTGAATGCATACCGCGCAGGGCCGCTTTCTGTGCGCGCCCCGGATATGCAGGATACAGGCAGCAAGGGGAAGGAGTTACGAAAGAAGAGTTATGGAAAATGTGATTGGATGCAGGACGGAAAAAATACAGAAGGATGAGATCACATCAGGATTTTACAGACTGTTCTGGATTTATGTTATATGCGGTGTGGCCGGCTTTTTTATTGAATCTCTGTGGTGCTGGATTGATTTTGGAGAATTCACCAGCCGGACCAGCGATATGTTTTTCCCGATCAGCTGTGTCTGGGGGCTGGGCGGGGTACTCGTACAGCTTTTTACAGTAAACAACAGATGGAGCCATCCGGCCTATATCTTTTTGAAATGTACGGTTGTGGGAGCCGGGTTTGAATTTCTGTGCGGCTATCTGGGAGAACATCTGCTTCAGGTAACATTCTGGGATTATTCGGGAGTGCCGTTTCATATAGGAAAATATATTAACCTGCCGTTCTGTCTCGTATGGGGAGGAATCGGCGTACTGTGGGTGCGGAATGTGTATCCGCTGCTGGAAGATAAGATGGAAAACCGCAAAGGGAAATCCTTCCGGACCGCAGTGAGAGCCTTTGTTATCTTTCTTGTTTCATCCCAGGTCCTGACAGGAGCTGCGCTTCTGCGGATGCATGAGCGCCAGCAGCAGAAGCCGGCGGGCAACTATGCAGAATATATACTGGACAGATGGTTTACAGATCAGACACTGCAGCAGATTTTCCCGAAGATGAAAAGTACGGTTACAGGAGAGAAAATATATGGAAAAGGGAACTGATTTTTTATATAATAGATACCGTGCAAAAGTGCAGAGTAAGAAATAAGCAGGGAGCTGAGAAATAGTATGGCAAGATTAATGGACTTTACGACCGAGACGCCGGACTGCTGCGAGATCGGTGATATTTTACAGGTGGAGGAAAATAAACTTCCCACATCCTACTGGTATATGCTTGAACATGCCTACGGGGCCAGCGGCAATTTTACGAACCGCGAACGGCTGAAAACCAGATCAGGGAAGGTTGTAAAAAAGTGGCATGACGAACGCTTCAAATATCTGACATTAGAATTTGATGAGTAAAAACAGATAGAAAATACACATAACCAGCATCAGGCGGATGTCCTGACAGCTGGTTATTTTCTATGGGCGGCCAGGCGGACGAAAGGCAAATCCGGAAGAGCCGGAAGGCCAGGAAAGGTACTGTTTCATGAGCAATATGCCCGGAAAAGACCGGATTTCGGGCCGTCTGTCCGTCATATTCGAGAAAAAAAGATCCGCGGTTGTAAATCCGGCAAAAGCGGTAGTAAAATATTCAAAGAGGGTTTTTCCCTTTTACAGAGATAACCTAAGAGAAAGTAAGTGATAAAGTGACAAATGAAAAAAACAGGCCTGCAGATTATAAAAATCTGACAGCAGGCATTGATATCGGATCTACCACAACCAAGGTTACCGTTGTGGATCCGTGCGACGGCAGAATTCTTTATTCTGATTACAGAAGACACCAGGCGGATCAGGTGCAAAGCGTGATCTACGTACTGGAGCAGTTAGAAAACAAGTTCCCCCACACTCTGTTTCGAGTGGGTATGACCGGTTCCGGAGCAAAGCCCATAGCAGAGCAGCTGGGGGTTCCATTTATTCAGGAAGTAGCTGCGAACGCAGAGGCTCTGAAGAGTCAGTATGAGAATATCGGTACAGCCATTGAGCTGGGCGGACAGGACGCCAAGATGATTTTCTTCCGGAAAGATGAGAATACAGGGGCGTTAAATGTAGCCGATATGAGAATGAACGGAAGCTGCGCCGGGGGAACCGGTGCATTTATTGATGAAATTGCTTCTGTTCTGAAAGTGCCGGTGGAGGAGTTTAACTCCCTTGCGGCAGAAGGGAAATGTGTCTATGACATTTCCGGAAGATGCGGCGTCTACGCGAAGACAGACATTCAGCCTCTGCTGAATCAGGGGATTTCGAAAGCGGATCTGGCGCTGTCTGCTTTTCATGCCATAGCAAAACAGACCATAGGCGGCCTGGCACAGGGACTTGAGATCGAACCGCCGGTGGCCTTTGAAGGCGGCCCGCTTACATTTAACCCTGTTCTGGTCAAAGTGTTTGCCGGCCGGCTGAACCTTTCCGAAGAGGATATCCTGGTTCCGCCTCATTCGGAACTGATGATAGCCTATGGCGCCGCTGTTTCCGCTGCAAATATTCCTGCCCGGAGAAAAGACTGTACAGCGGAAAAACTGCTTCGGATTCTGAACGAGAAAAAGTCTGTTATAACAGAGAACAGTGCAGAGGAAGCCGCGCCGCTGTTTGCTTCTGAAGAAGAGCGGCAGGAGTTCTTCCGGAGACATAAAAAAACAGAACAGCATCATAGAGAGATTGAAAAAAATAAGGAGATTTCTGTCTGGCTTGGAATTGATTCCGGAAGTACAACCACAAAATTTGTTCTTCTTGGAGAGGACGGAGAGCTTCTTGATACCTTTTATGCTCCGAATGAAGGATCTCCTCTGGAGGTTGCACGCCGTGCGCTTATTGATATGAGAGAACGGTACCGGAAGGCCGGAAGCAGGATTCATATTATTGCAGCAGGCACTACCGGATATGGTGAACAGCTGTTTGCAAAGGCGTTCCGGGCGGAGTACCATACGGTAGAAACAGTTGCCCATGCCCGGGCAGCGGAAAAATACGTGAAAGACGCTTCTTTTATTCTGGATATCGGCGGCCAGGATATGAAGGCGATCTGGCTGGAAAACGGGATTATTACCAATATTCTTGTAAACGAGGCATGTTCTTCCGGCTGCGGGTCGTTCCTTGAAAACTTTGCGTCTTCCCTGCATATTCCGGTGGATCAGATTGCGGATGCGGCATTTTCATCCCGGCATCCTGCCGTGCTTGGCAGCCGGTGTACCGTATTTATGAACAGCAGTATCATAACGGAACAGAGAAACGGAAGACGTGCGGAAGATATTATGGCAGGTCTGTGCAGATCGATTATTGAAAACGTATTTACGAAGGTTGTGCGTCTCTCCAACGTAGATTCCCTGGGAGACCGGATTGTGGTACAGGGAGGAACCTTTGAAAATGACGCGGTGCTCAGAGCGCTGGAAGAATATATCGGGAAAGAGGTTACCCGTGCGCCTTATCCGGGGCTGATGGGAGCCATCGGCGCGGCTCTGACCGCAAAGGAACAGTATGAGAAAGCGCCGGTGGAGAGAACCTTTATTGATCTGGACGATCTGGATGACTTTACCTGGCAGCAGGAGGCGGATATTCCCTGTCCGTTCTGTAATAATCACTGCAAGAGGACGATTCTGCGCTTTTCCAACGGACAGTCCTGGATTACCAATAACCGCTGTGAACGGGGAGAGATTCTGGGAGATCCGAAGGATCAGAATGTAAGAGAGCTGTTAAAGGAAAAGAATCAGCAGTCCGGAAAGGTTCCGAATCTGTTCCAGGTAAGAGAAAAGCTGCTTTTCCGGAAATACAGACATCCAAAGCTGATGCCGGACAGAGGTCTGACCATCGGAATTCCCCGGGTACTTTCCTTCTGGGAGACAGCGCCTTTCTGGACCACGTTCTGGGAGAGCCTGGGATTTCATGTACAGTTTTCGGATTTCAGCACCCGGAAAATGTACGAACAGGGATTGTCGGCTGTTACTTCAGATACAGTCTGTTTCCCGGCCAAGCTGGTGCACGGACATATCCGGAATCTGGCGGAAAAGGGTGTGGACCGGATTTTTATGCCCGTAATTACTACCGTGCCGTCAGAAAATACGGAGGAAACCAGTCAGTCCATGTGTGCGGTTGTCAAAGGATACCCGCTGGTGATCAGAAACTCGGACAATCCGGCTCAGCATCTGGGCGTTCCGTATGACGCTCCTATGTTCCACTGGTATACAGAGGAAGATAAAAAGAAACAGCTGGTACGTTATATGAGCGATACCTGGCAGATCCCGCGCAGATATACGGAAAAAGCAGTGGCGGCAGGAGAAAGGGCCCAGAGGGAATTCCATACGGAGCTGCAGAAGGAAGGCGGGTCCGTGCTCCGGCAGGTGGAGAAGGAAAAGAAATTCGCAGTTGTGCTGGCTTCAAGACCCTATCAGAATGATTCTCTGGTCAATCATGAACTGCCGGAGATGTTTGCCGGTTTCGGAATTCCGGTGCTGACGGCGGATTCTCTGCCGGAAGAAAATAAGACGGATCTGAGCAGGAGCCGGCTGGATATTGTAAATAATTACCATGCAAGAATGCTTTCTTCAGCGATACTGGCAGCAGAAAATGAGAACCTGGAGTACGTTCAGCTTGTAAGTTTCGGCTGCGGACATGACGCTTATCTTTCTGATGAGATTGTCCGTATGATGAAAGAAATATCGGGGAAGACCCCTCTGATCCTTAAGGTAGATGAAAGCGACGTCCAGGGTCCGCTGCGGATCCGTGTCCGTTCCTTCCTTGAAACCGTGGCTATGAAACGGGAGAGAGGAAATACGGCCGAAGTAAAAGAATTACAGGATCCTTATCCGGTGAAGTTTACAAAGCAGGACAGAGCCCGGAAAACCGTACTTGTCCCGAATACATCCCACGCGTTCAGCAGGGTGATGGCGGCTGCGTTCTGCGGCCAGGGTATTCAGGCAGTACCTCTTGAGGTGGGCGGCGAGGAGGCCATCCGGCTTGGGAAAAAATATGTGCACAACGATATCTGCTTCCCGGCCCAGGTGGTGATCGGAGAAGCGCTTGCCGCGCTGAAAAGCGGAAAATACGATCCGGAAAACACGGCCATCGGGATGGCGAAATATATCGGGGACTGCCGTCTGACCCATTACAGTTCCCTGCTCAGAAAAGCACTGGATGACGCGGGATTTGCGCAAGTTCCCATACTGACCAACGACGATACGGATTCCCATAATCTGCATCCGGGATTCCGTCTGAATCTCCAGTCATCGATCCGCATTGCATTTGCCATGCCTATGATTGATGTGCTGGAAGAACTGCTTCGGAAGATCCGGCCTTATGAGCTGACAAAAGGATCCGCGGACGCAGCCTTTGAAAAAGCCATGGACGCGCTCATAGACGGGCTGAAATCCTCCGGTGTACCCGGCGCAAGACAGGGATTCAGACAGGGCATTGAGTATATGAAAGAGGTGCCCTATGACCGGAGCTGCCCCAGACCCAGAGTACTGATCGTGGGAGAATACCTGCTGAATTTCCATCCGGGCGCCAACCACGAGATAGAGAAATATCTGGAACAGAACGGATTTGAAGTGATCGAGGCCAGGATGACAGATGTGATCAGAAAGACCTATTTTTACCAGGACAGCCAGATCCGCGAGTATCATGTGAAACGAGGAGCCGTAAAGAAGACCTGGTTCTACGTGGCCGATCATATCTTTGATCTTGCCCACGAGGTGACCGACCGGATTGCACAGAATCACCCGCTGTACCATCCGGCGTGCAGGATGGAGGATCTGGTAAAGGAAAGCGACCCCATTATCCATCATACATTTGATGCCGGAGAGGGTGTGCTGATACCGGGCGAGATCCTGCACCATGCAAAAGAGGGATGCAGGACGTTTGTAATTCTTCAGCCCTTTGGCTGTCTTCCGAATCATGTGGTGGGAAGAGGCGTTTCCAAAAAACTGAAGGAGATCTATCCGGATGCCCAGATTCTGCCGCTGGATTACGATCCGGACGTCAGCTTCGCCAATATTGAGAACCGGCTGCAGATGCTGGTTATGAACGCGAAAGAAGCGGAAAACAGACAGGCAGAATGCGAGATGACCGAGAAGTCGCGGCGCTATGCTTCGGACAAGAGGACACGGCAGACCGTACCTTCCGGAAATTACTCCTGAAATATGAGATACATTTATTCTGAGAAAAAGAGAGATTATAAAAAAGATCCGTTTCTGCAGACGGAGCGCAACAGAACGAGTGAGACCTGGAGGGATAAGTATGTGGATTGCAGATAAATATATCGACCATGTAAAAGAACAGACAGTGGAACATCCCGGCCAAAGCTGGAATGAAATGCTGCTTGGCTTTAAGCTGAACAAGCTGCGTACAAAGCTTCTTCCGAAGAAGGGAATATCCAAAGGCTACCAGAAACTGGAGTCCATGATGATGTCGTTTGTGGCAGATTCTCTGGCCCGGCCGGACCGCTATGTATGGGGAAATATTTTTTCTCCCTGCGAGATTATGAGATGCTTCGGGCTGAGCACGCTTTCGATCGAGTGCCTGTCCTGCTATTTCAGCGGCTATCATCTGGAAGACTATTTTATCGACTATGCACAGAATACGGGAATTGCGCCCACTCTGTGTTCCTACCATAAGACGTTCGTGGGAGCCATCGACAGCGGGGCGGTTCCTGTGCCGGAATATGCGGTTACTACCTCGCTTTCCTGTGACGGCAACCTGAATACATTCCGGTATCTTGAGAAGAAAAAGGGCGTTCCTTTTACGTTCCTTGATGTTCCATACAGAGACGACGAGGCGTCAGTGGAGTATCTGGCCGGTCAGCTGAGAGACTTCGCGGAAGAGCTGGCCGGGCGTTTCGGCAGGCCTTTTGATGAGGAAAAGCTCAGAGAATCCATCCGGATAGAAAATGAAACAAGAAAAGAACTGATGCATTTCTTCCGGCTGCAGAGCGAGCGGTATTACCCGGGCGAACTGATCAGTCATCTGTATATGATGATGGGGATGCATCTGCTGATCGGCACACAGGAATTTCTTGATCTGATCCGGTTTATGATTGAGGATATTAAAAACTATCCGGAGTTTGACGGAAAGAAGATCCTGTGGATTCATCTGCTGCCGTTTTATCAGGAGACGCTGCAGAGCTATTTTAATTCCAGCCGGAAATATCAGATTATTGCCAGTGATATTATTATTGATTCTATGGAAGAAATGGACGAAACACAGCCGTTCCATGCCCTGGCAAAGAAGATTATCCGCAATCTGTATAACGGTTCCTATTCCCACAGAGCGGAGATGGTAGGGCAGCTGGCGGATACGCTGCATCCGGATGCGGTAATTCAGTTCTGCCACTGGGGATGCAAGCAGTCTTCCGGAGGAAGCGTTCTGCTGAAAGAAAAGCTGCAGGAAATGAATATCCCCATGCTGATTCTGGACGGCGACGGCATTGACAGGAGGAACAGCCACGACGGACAGATCCGGACCCGCCTTGAGGCGTTTCTGGAGATGCTGGAATCCGGAGAGGAACAGGCAGAGACAGACAGTACAGCAAAGAGGGAGCAGAAAGTATGTTAGGGTATATATGCAAATATGCACCTGTGGAAGTATTTGAATCCATGGGAGTAACGATGGAGCGGATTGAGCCGGATGTGACGAACTTCAATCAGGCGGAAATCCGGATGCACCCCAATATCTGCAGTTTTGCGAAAGGGGTGCTGGAAGAAGTTATGCAGGGAGAGTATGAGGGTGTGATCCTGACCACATGCTGCGACAGCATCCGCCGGCTCTATGACGTACTCCGGGAAGAATTCCCGGATAAATTCATCTATATGCTGGATACGCCCCGGATTACGAAAGACGCGGGAATCACCCTTTACGAACAGCGGATCCGGGCCATGATCCGGGAGTATGAAGCATTTTCCGGAAAAAGATTTGAGGAAGAAACGTTTGCCGCATATTTAGAGGAAAAAGAGGAAGAACAGCAGTATGCCGTAAAGGACAGGACCGTCAATATCGGGATTATCGGGGCAAGAGCCAATGACAGTATTAAGAAGATCCTGAAGGAAAACGGAGCCAATGTGGCCTTTGATCTGACCTGTACGGGGCTGGGCAGGAAAATTATCTGCGATGCGGCTGATGTGACGGGCGGGTATGCAGGCGGGCTGTTAAGCCAGTTTCCCTGCATGCGGATGGAGCAGGCGTCCAACCGGGATGAACTGATCCGGCGCTGTGCGGGAAGCGTGGACGGAGTGATCTATCACACCGTCCAGTTCTGCGATAATTACGCCTATGAATATGCCTGGCTGAAAAACTGGCTGGACCGGCCCATGCTTCTGCTGGAGACAGACTATACCCGGCAGAGCAGCGGACAGGTCCGGACAAGAATCGAAGCATTTCTGGAATCTCTGACTGCGGAAATGCACAGACCGGAAAAACCAAGAAAGGGTGAAGACAAAATGTATGTAATGGGAATAGACAGCGGCTCTACATCAACCAATGCGGTAATTATGGATCAGGACAGAAAGATCAGAGCTTTTTCTGTGGTGCGCACAGGCGCCAAATCGGGAGTCAGTGCGGACAGAGTGCTGAAGGATGTACTGGAAAAGGCAGGCCTTGCCAGGGAAGACATTTCCTGGATCGTTTCCACCGGTTACGGCCGTGTGAGCATTGAATTTGCGGATGAAAATGTGACAGAGATCAGCTGTCATGGAAAGGGAGCCCATTACTTTAATCCTCAGATCCGTACCATTCTGGATATCGGCGGCCAGGACAGTAAAGCGATAAAGCTAAGTGAAACCGGAGAGGTAAAAGACTTTGTCATGAACGACAAATGTGCCGCGGGAACAGGGCGGTTTCTGGAAATGATTGCCCGGACTCTGGAAGTTTCGCTGGACGAGCTTGGCGCTATTGCGCTGACTTCCAGGGAAAAGATTGAAATTACAAGTATGTGTTCTGTCTTTGCGGAGTCAGAGGTTATCTCTCTGATTGCGAATAATAAAGAAAAAGCAGACATTGCCGACGGCGTCTGCCATGCCATTGCCAATAAAGCGTTCGGCCTGCTGCGGCGGGTGGGAATGGAGCCTGCATATATGATGACCGGAGGCGTTGCCAAGAATCCGGGTGTGGTGCGGGCCGTGGAAGAGAAGATCGGTTCAGAGCTTTACATCTGCGAGGAACCCGAAATTGTGGGAGCTGCCGGGGCTGCGCTGTATGCGCTGGAAAAGTGCGGCGTCTGACGGGATTTCAGAAAAGGATTGCCAAAATTTTATAATTTGTTTATAATCAATTCCATATTGTGTCCGGAAAATGGCGCAGAGAGCGGTTTCCGGAACGGACACAGGAAAAAGTGCCGGTATACGCCGGCATGAAAAACAGAAAGGATACTATGGAATGGGAGACACATTACAGATTCTGGCTGCCATGATTATTTACATGGCGGCGGTAATTATTTTGGGAGTTACTTTTGCAAAAAAAGCAAACGCAAGTTCAGACGCCTATTTCCTGGGCGGCAGAAGCCTGGGACCGTGGGTAACGGCAATGAGCGCGGAGGCCTCCGATATGTCCGGATGGCTGCTGATGGGGCTGCCGGGCGTGGCGTACTGGTGCGGAATCGCGGATGCGGCATGGACGGCAATCGGTCTGGCAGTGGGAACTTACGTGAACTGGCTGATCGTTTCCAGACGGCTGCGCCGTTACAGTGAGAAGGCGGGAAATGCCATCACGCTGCCGGAATATTTTTCCAACCGCTTCCATGAGAAACGGAAAGTAATTATGACGATTGCGGCTGTATTTATTCTGATCTTTTTTACCGTGTATGCAGCCAGCTGTCTGGTAACCTGCGGCAAGCTGTTTTCTACGCTGTTTGATCTGCCTTATATTCCTATGATGATTGTAGGCGCGGTATTCGTGCTGATCTATACGATTATCGGGGGATTCCTGGCAGAGAGCGCTTCGGATTTTATGCAGGCGATGGTAATGATTATCGCGCTGGGTGTTATTGTATGTGTGGGAACCGTCTCCGCAGGCGGACTTGGCGCCGTGATAGATAATGTAAGGAATATCCCGGGATTCCTGGATTTCTTCGGGATTGCCACGCCGCAGACGGTGGACGGAGTACAGCAGGCGGCAGGAGGAGTTCCGCTTTTCGGAGAAGCGGCATCTTACGGTTTCCTGCCGATTGCTTCCGCGCTTGCCTGGGGACTGGGATATTTCGGTGTTCCTCAGGTGCTGCTCCGGTTCATGGCAATTCGTCACGAAGACGAGCTGAAACGTTCCCGCCGTATTGCGACGGTATGGGTTCTGATTTCGCTTTTCATTGCGGTATTTATCGGTCTGGTGGGAAGAACGCTGTATCCGACGGCTCTTACAACATCCTCTGATGCGGAAAATGTATTTATTCTTCTTTCGACAAACCTGCTTCCTCCGCTCATCGCAGGATTTGTGATGGCCGGCATTCTTGCAGCGACGATCAGTTCCTCGGATTCCTATCTTCTGATTGCGGCTTCCGCATTCGCGAAGAACATTTACCAGGGGCTGTTCCGCAAAAAGGCATCTGACAGAGAAGTGCTGAATATTTCAAGAATTACGCTGCTTCTGATTGCTGTTGTGGCAATTATTATTGCGCTGGACGAGAACAGTGTTATCTTTACGATCGTAAGTTTCGCCTGGGCTGGATTCGGCGCCACATTCGGACCGCTGATGCTTTTCAGTCTGTTCTGGAAGAGAACAACCCGGGCCGGCGCCATTGCCGGTATGCTGGGAGGCGCAGGAATGGTCTTTGTATGGAACCTGCTGGTCCGTCCCCTGGGAGGCCTGTGGGATATCTACGAGCTGCTGCCGGCGTTTCTCTTCTCCTGCCTGTGCATTATCGTGGTGTCACTGCTGACGCCGCAGCCCTCTGAGCAGATTCAGAGAGAATTTGAAGAAGTAAAAGCAGGACGGTAGAAGAGGGTGGTTAATTGAAAAATTAATTGCAACATAGGTCGTTGCAGTTAGAATTACAAGAC
>ERZ1643247.3366-NODE-3366-length-11320-cov-33.148957_pt1 | contig 11320 bp, 11 predicted proteins | sample MGYA00579264_ERZ1643247 | MGnify/ENA primary metagenome ERZ1643247 (study PRJEB29033, sample SAMEA4952262) | chicken gut metagenome | biome: Broiler Chicken; feature: Gastrointestinal Tract; material: Caecum | place: Ireland | collected 2018 | study: Broiler... | reverse complement strand
CTCACTGTCCGTTGCCCGTCGGATGTACGCTCGTGCAAGCACGGCGTCCGCCCTCCGGGCTTATCGCGCAAAAAAGGAAGAACTCCGCAATCTTGGAATTCTTCCCGTATATTTATCCTTTCAGCTCTATCGCTTTCTTCGGGCAGGCCCCCGCGCAGATTCCGCATTCCACGCACTTCTCTTCATCCAGCTCCCAGATTTTCTCTTTCCGGTCTACATGAAGTGCTTCCTGCGGACATTTCTTCGCGCAGAGCGTACAGTATACGCACTTTTCCGTATCCACTGCAGGCTTGCCGCCCGCCGCAGCCGTATTCTCCTTCTTCTCTTCTTTGGGTCTGGTAAATGTCTCGCTCTTCTTCAGGATATCCGGCTCCGTATATCCTTTCTCCATGAACAGACATTTCTTCGGACATGTAGCCACGCAGAAACCGCACTGTACGCAGTCAAAGCGTTCGATCGTCCACGTTCCCGCTTTTCTGTCCACCCGGATAGCCTGGGAAGGGCAGGAACGCATACACAGACCGCAGCTGATGCAGTTTTCTATCTCGATCCGGATATGTCCGCGCATCCGCTCCGGATACTGTGCCGGCTCGAAAGGATACTGTGTCGTCGCCGGTTTCTTGAAAAGGTTCTTGAGCACCCTTCCGGCAAATGTAAACATTCTCGTCTTTTTCATACTGCTTCTCCTTTCTGCCTAGCGTTCCGTACAGCTTACGCACGGATCGATCGTCAGGATCAGGATCGGCACATCCGCCAGCTGACATCCCTTCAGGATCTCTACCATCGGCGGAATATTGCTCGTTGTAGGGGTGCGCAGACGGAAACGGTCCAGATATTTCGTTCCGTTTCCTTTCACATAATAGATGGCCTCTCCTCTGGGCTGCTCGATCCGCATGAAATACTCGCCGTCCGGGTTTCCTTTCACCGGCACACTGATATCCCCTGCCGGGATCTTACCGATAGCTTCCCGGATCAGGTCAAAGGACTGGAACAGTTCTTTCAGTCTTACTTCACAGCGTCCGTAACAGTCTCCGTCAGTCGATGTGATCGGCGCCACAGTCAGGTCCTTATACGCCCCGTAGCCCAGCATGCGGACATCATACTCCACGCCGCTCGCTCTCAGCATCGGTCCGACCGCGCCAAGTGAAACGGCGTCTTCCTTCTTCAGTACTCCTGCCCCTTTCAGACGGCTCTGCACTGTATAATCCTGGAGAAATGTATCAACTACCGGCTTGATATCATCCTCAATGTCTTTTATAGCTTCCAGCAGATGGTTCAGCATAATGCCGTCCATATCCTTCTGGACGCCGCCCACCTGATTGACCGAATGGATGATCCTTCCGCCTGCCGTCTCGTCAAACATGTCGAGGATCTTTTCCCGCAGCCGCCAGCTCTCCATAAACAGGCTTTCGAATCCCATAGCATCCGCCAGAAGTCCGAGCCAGAGCAGATGACTGTGGATACGGCTCATCTCAACCCAGATCGCGCGCAGATAATTGGCTCTCTCCGGGACTTCTACGCCCATGACCTTCTCTACCGCCATGCAGTAGCCCAATCCGTGGCCGCAGCTGCAGATGCCGCAGATACGCTCTGCGATATAGGTATACTGTTTAAAATCTCTCTTATCTACAAGTTTTTCAAGGCCTCTGTGGATGTAGCCGATGCTCGGAACAGCCTGCACCACAGTCTCATCCTCCAGCACCAGATCCAGATGTACCGGCTCCGGCAGAACAGGATGCTGAGGGCCAAAAGGTACTATACTTCTCTTTGCCATTTTCTCTACTCCTTTTTCTTAAACGGTGTCTCTACGTCGATCCGGTACAGTTTATCCTTATAATCCGGCTTGATCGTCTTGATCTTCACACCGAACAATTCTTCCGCCTCATTCTCCTGTATAAATGCACAGGGATAGATCTGTGTAATGCTGGCAACTTCTTCGTCCTCCGCAACTTCCAGCCGGAGCGTCACCATATCGTATTTCAGGCAGAAAGAATAACTCATCTCATATCCGCCCTCGATGCAGGATGCGCAGATCTGGACCAGACGCCAGTTCTCTGTCTTCATATGCACGACGGCCGGGAAAAATTCCGCTGCAGTAATCTTTCTGATTTCATTTTTATATTCCATCGCCGTCACCTCCCGTCCTTAGCCATAGCTGCCTGTTTCGCATCGAGTATCTCCAGAGCCCTGACGACCCCGTCGATAATGGATTCCGGGCGCGCCGCGCAGCCCGGCACATATACGTCAACCGGGATCACGGTGTCGATCCCGCCTTTGATATTGTAACATTCTTTAAATACGCCGCCTGTACATGCGCAGATCCCGACTGCCACCACGACTTTCGGTTCCGGCATCTGGCTGTAAATCTGTTTTACCACACTCTCAGTCTGACTGTTCACACCGCCCGTGATCAGCAGAATATCCGCCTGGAACGGATCTCCTGTATTTATGATGCCGAAACGTTCGATATCATATCTCGGTGTCAGACAGTCGAGAACTTCGATGTCACATCCGTTACAGCTGCTGGCATCATAGTGGAGCAGCCACGGTGATTTTGATACTTTATTCATAATTTATCTGCCTCCTGCTCACTTGTCCAACATCAGAATCAATATATTCACTCCACCGGCTACCAGTGTTACCACCCAGCAGCTGTAGAGAAGGGTTTTCCATTTTACACGCGCGCTGGCATTATCCCACAGCATCTCCATGAAAAAGATCACGGCACAGATCAGGATCGCCACGATCCAGCTCCACCATGTGCTGTTGATAAAGAAGAGACAGAAGATTCCGAGCAGCAGCACCATTTCATAATATTCAGCTATATTCATAATGGCAAGCGTAGTTCCGGACATCTCTGTCGTCAGTCCCTTTACCATCTCCTGATGGGCATGATGGCTCGTAGAAAGGTCAAAGGGTGATTTTCTGAATTTAATTGCCGCCGTGAACATAAAGCCGACCAGAAGCCCCGGCATCCACAGAACAGCACTTGTATCCGCGCGGATAATATCTGACACCTGGAAAGAACCCGTTGTCAGATAGAAACCTACTGCGATAAGGAGAGTCAGCGGCTCATAAGCCATCATCTGCAGCATCTCCCTGCTGGCTCCCATATTCGCATACGGCGAAGAATCACTGGATGCCGCCATGATCAAAAACATATCCGCTGTACTCAATATGAAAAGTACCATCAGAAGATCAGCACCGTAAAACAGCATACAGCCCGCGATCATCAGGATCACAAGGTAACTCAGGTTCAGCAGAAGCTGTACGTTGTTGACTGCGATCATCTCTTTTGAGAAAAGTTTCCCAAGGTCATAAAACGGCTGCAGGAGCCCGGGGCCTTTTCTCCGCTGCATCCTCGCGCTGATTATGCGGTCCACGCCGTCTAACAGCCCGCCAAGGAAAGGCGCCAGGATCAGATAAGCCAGAACAAATACTATTTTCACCATGACACACCTCCTATTACGAGACAGAATCCCACGACAAGCACAGCCGCCGCCATAATGATCGACGGTATCCTCAGATGCCTGCGTCCGAATTCAAAACGCAGATACCAGTTGCTTAAATACAGATGCTCTTTCTTTCCGTAACTGTTCATAAAGAAACGGTTGTCTCCCTCGTTGATGCCGTTCATATAGATCGGCACGATCTCTCTGTGGGATCTTCTGCTGATAAAGAACATCGCTACCGGTACGATGAATATGGAGACGAGCATGATCGCCATTGTTGTAAGTACGCTCATGGAGAGCACATCCGTAGAATTACCGAACAGTTCCCTCACGATCGGATTTACTACCCAGATAGCCACCAGCGGAAGAAGCAGACAGAGCAGAAGCATCACTGCTGCATGAAAGAACATGGACACATATTCATCTTTGCGGGTGACGTCTTTTACCTTCTCTCTCGGTATATGGAAGCAGAGCAGTTTGGCCAGCCACTTTGTCCAGTAGAACATAGTCGTGGCACTGCCGTATGCGATAAAGAGCACCAGTATCACGTTGCCTGAATCCACAAATGACTTGAGCGCCACCCATTTGGAAATAAGCATTCCGAACGGCGCCAGATACATACCCGCTATTCCGATACCCATGATATAAGCAAGCCTGGGGACCGTTATGATCAGACCGTGCATATGCTCAATATCTCTCGATCCCAGCGTATTCTCTGTCGCTCCCACAGACTGGAAAAGCATGGATTTGCTGACCGCGTGAAAGATCATAAGGAAAATGGCCGCCCATACAGTCTCCTCCACGCCGATGCCGGAGCAGGCTACGATCAGGCCCAGATTCGATATGGTAGAAAACGCCAGAACCTTCTTGGCGTCATTCTGTGCAATGGCCATCATACTTGCCATAATAAATGTCAGACCGCCGATACTGGAGATAATGATCCCGACCAGGTTGCCCTCAAGCGCCGGCGAGATACGGATCAGCAGATACACTCCCGCCTTGACCATCGTCGCACTATGTAAGAGCGCGCTGGACGGGGTCGGGGCTACCATGGCTCCCAGAAGCCATGTGGAGAACGGAAGCTGCGCAGACTTTGTAAGACCTGCAAGTGCCAGGCACATCAGCGGAAGCAGCGCTCCTGACTCAACTACATCCATAAGCTGAAGCGTTCCATAGAGCTGTGCCATCAGGGCAATCCCCACAGCGAAACCAAGTCCGCCGAGCAGGTTCATCCACAAAGCGCAGAAACTGTTGTTAACTGCCTCATCCGTACGTGTGTATCCGATCATCAGGAAAGATATAACACTTGTAATCTCCCAAAAGAAATATATCCAGATCAGATTCTGTGAAAGCACCAGACCGAACATCGCGGCCAGGAATAAAAACAGCATGGAGAAAAAGAACGGCTGTCTGTCTTTCACATCTTTATGATGTGCATGATAGCCCTTCATATAACCTACAGTATAAATACAGATAAACCCTCCGATAAATGCAATGATAATGCACATCAGGATCGTCAGCCAGTCCACCATCATATGGGGACCCCCAACAGTTTCTGCAGTAAATTCTGTGTACAGTACAAGTGCTGTCTGCAGTACCGACAAAATAACCGGAAGCACTTTACCATATTTGACACTCAGATAGATGATCAGACACATCAGGAAAATATCCCCTGCTGTCATCAGGTGATCGATCAGTTCTGTCTCAGGATAGAACATCCATGTCTGTGCCCCGCCGGTGATCCAGCGGACGATAAAAATAACCGTGGTAAGCATAACAATACCGGCACCCGCGTAGACGATGTACCCTCTGGCCTTTTCATTTCGGATGAACTGGAACAGCACCGCCAGCACTGCCGGAATCCCGATCAGTAATGGTATCATTATCGTAATCCTCCTTTCATTCACTCTCTTTATTTATAATCCCGATTCGTTTTTTTTACAATAGTTTCAGAGCGTTTTTTCTGTTTATTTTTGTAGAAATGTGCTAAAATGGGCATTGGACATTGTGTTGTTTCAGACAGTATCCACATAAAAAAGCTGTTTAATTTGGCTATATTTACCAGACAGGAGGAATCACCATGCATGAACTCAGTATAACCGAACATCTGCTGGAGGACTGCATACGGGAGGCACAGGCACGAAACGCATCCAGAATCCGCGTTATACGGCTGTGCATCGGGCAGCTGCGGGGAATTGTTCCCGACTGCATCCAGATCTACCTCGATATGCTTGCAGAGGGTACGATCGCGGAAGGCGCCCGCATCGAATCCGAGACTCTTCCCGTCAAAGTACACTGCATGGACTGCGGAAAAGACGGAGAGATCACTCCACACCATCTGCAATGTCCCCATTGCGGGAGTATGAGACTTAAACTTCTGTCCGGAAAAGAATTCTATATCAAAAGCTTGGAGGTAGACATCGATGGAGATAAAAGTACTGCATCAGGTAATGGACTGGAATGAAGATGTAAGCGAAGAAGTAAAGGAAACACTTTCCTCCCATCACATCTGCATGATCAACGTGATGGGCAGCCCCGGAGCCGGAAAGACAAGCCTTATCACTTCTCTGATCGATAGATTGAGAAAAGACTGGCACGTCGGCGTCATTGAAGGTGATATTGCGGGACAGGTAGACGCGGAGCGCATTGCAGATCTGGGGATCCCCGCCGTCCAGCTCAACACCGACGGCGCGTGCCACATCGAGGCAATGAGCATTCAGCATATCCTGCCCGAGCTTCCGCTGGATGACCTGGACGTCATATTCGTCGAAAATATCGGAAACCTTGTATGTCCGGCCGAGTTCCGCATCGGGGAATCTCTGCGCATCACCATTCTCAGCATCCCAGAGGGCGACGACAAAGTGGAGAAATATCCCCTCATGTTCACGGATACAGACTGTCTCGTCCTGAACAAATACGATATGCTTCCGTACTTTGACTTTGATGAAAAGAGAGTCCGCGCCAACTACGAAACTGTGAACCCCGGCGCTCCTTTCTTCCGGATCAGCAATCGGACCGGGGACGGCTTGCAGGAACTCTCGGACTTCATCGCCGGGCACATCAGGAAAGCACAGTCATGAAAACCGTTCACATTGAAGTTGAAGGAATCGTACAGGGCGTGGGATTCCGCCCTTTTCTCCACAGACTTGCGTCACAGCACCATATCTGCGGCTGGGTGCGCAACACCTCCGCAGGACTGGAAGGCATTGTAAGAGGCGAACCGGAAGAGTTGAAGCGTTTCATCGGGGAACTGAAATCTTGCCCGCCGCCTATGGCACAGATTGAAGCGGTCCGGGCAGAGAGTGCGGATACTTCTTCGGATCCGGCACAGTATGCCGGAACTTTCAACCAGTTTACTATACGCAGCAGCCGGATAAAGGCCGGCGCCACTCTCATTTCTCCGGATATCGCCATGTGTCCCGAGTGTGAAGCTGAGCTCTGCACCCCGTCAGACCGCAGATATCGTTATCCCTTTATCAACTGTACGAACTGCGGACCAAGATATACTATCATAGAAGCTCTTCCCTATGACCGGGAACGAACTGTAATGAAAGAGTTTCCTATGTGCGAAGAGTGTGAGGATGAATACAACGATATCAATAACCGGCGGTACCATGCGCAGCCCGACTGCTGCCCGGAATGCGGACCAGCCGTCTTCTATACTGACTCTCCGGAGAAACAGGCAAGTTCTTCTGCGCCGGCTGTGAAGGGCGACGATGTGTTCCGCCGCTCACAGGCTCTCCTGGCAGACGGCGGCATCCTTGCAGTCAAGGGCATCGGAGGCATTCATCTCGCCTGTGATGCACTGGATCCCGAAGCGGTATGCAGACTTCGCAGACGCAAGCACCGGGCGGAAAAGCCTCTGGCTGTCATGTGCCGTTCTCTTGGAGCGGCGCGCCGGATCTGTGAGATCACGCCTGAAGAAGAAAATCTTCTGACAAGTCCCGCACGTCCGATCGTCCTTCTCTCAAAACGTAAAAATATAACAGCCCCGCAGACCGCCCGGGCGCTCGACGCCCTCAGCTTCAGCGCAAGGCTCGGCGTGATGCTGCCCTACACGCCTCTTCATACGCTGCTCCTCGACGGAGCTTACGGCGGACCGGACATCCTTGTCATGACGAGCGGGAACGTACCGGGATGTCCCGTACTCACAGATAATAATACCGCGCTGAGCGCACTTGCGGATGTTGCGGACGGTTTCCTGCTGCACAACCGCAGGATTGCGAACCGGTGTGATGATTCTCTAGTGGCAGAATGGCAGGGGCGTCCGTATTTTCTTCGCCGGAGCCGGGGGTACGCCCCCCGTCCTCTCAAACTCAAAATGCCGGTATCCGCCAACGGCATCTTTGCAATGGGCGCCGAGCAGAAAGCTTCTTTCGCACTTGGCCGGGATTCCCACATTTTCCTGAGTCCTTATATCGGCGATCTGAAAAACGCCGAGACATTTGAGCATTATACACAGGCCATGCAGACCTACGAAAGGCTTTTCCGACTCACACCTTCTCTATATGTCTGTGACCTTCATCCGGACTATCTGTCCACCGGTGAAGCCAGACGCCGTGCTTCGTCAGATCGGATCCCGCTTCTGCAGGTTCAGCATCACTGGGCGCACATGGCGTCCTGTATGGCGGACAATAACCTGAACGGACAATGCTTCGGGATCATCTGGGACGGCACCGGTCTGGGAACAGACGGAAATATATGGGGCGGAGAATTTATCCTCGGAGATTATGAAAACTTTCAGCGCGCCGGCTCGATCCGTCCGATACTTCTGCCCGGCGGCGACCGCGCTGTACGTGAAATCGGGCGGATCGCGCTTTCGCTCATAACAGACGCGGGAATCCGGGATTTCTCCGACATTCCTCTGACAGAGGAAAAATGCCGGATGCTAGCCGGACTGCTGGAAACGGCTCCGCAGTCTGTCCCCGCAGCCAGCAGCATCGGACGTCTGTTTGACGGAGTCTGCGCCCTCATCCTGAGCCGCTCTGAGACCGACTACGAGGGAGAAGGGGCTGCTCTTGTAGAGGCTCTCTCCCCGTCAGAAACACCGGAACAATTACCTTCGGAATTATCTCTGCGGACACTCGCCTGGCCTGTCACATTTTACGAGCAGGACGGCATACGTGTCTTTGACACCAGGCCAATGATCCGCAGCCTCACAGATGAGCTGAACCGGCATACGGACACGCATATCCTCGCCCTTCGTTTTATGGCGACACTTATCTGTATGGCAGCAGAACAGTGCATGGCGCTCAACCCCGGCAGACACCCCGTCATCCTTTCCGGCGGAGTCTTCCAGAACCGCTTTCTCCTGCATGGTATCACTTCCCTGCTGGAAGAAAACGGATTTACAGTGTATACTCATCATCAGGTATCCGCGAACGATGAAGGCATAGCCCTCGGACAGCTCGCCATCGCCTGCCACAGACGGCAGCTATCCGGAGAAGATACCCCGGTGCAGCCATCAGATCATTATATATAAGAAGAAAAGAGGAGTATAACTTATGTGTTTAGCAATGCCTATGAAGATCAATAAAATAAACGGTTCGCTGGCGCAGTGTGAATCCGGCGGTCTCACGCAGGATATCCGCATTGATTTTATCACGGACGCGCAGCCGGGCGATTATGTTATGGTACATGCCGGATTTGCCATTGAAAAAATGTCTGAAAAAGAGGCGTTAGAGAATATGGAGCTTCTGGAGGAGATAAAAAATGCTTTATGACAGCTATTTTAAAAATCCCAAGGATGTACCTCTGCTTCTTGATAAAATCAGAATATACAGCGACAAGACCGGTCCGGTCCGTCTGATGGAGATCTGCGGAACACACACCATGGCGATTGCCCGCAGCGGCATCAGAAGCGTACTGCCGGAAAATGTACAGCTTCTCTCAGGTCCCGGCTGTCCGGTCTGTGTTACACCTGCCAGCATGATCGATATGGTTCTTGGCCTTTCCCAGAAACCGGGAGTACTGATCACAAGTTATGGGGATCTTCTGCGGGTTCCCGGATCGGTGCAGGGAGACAGTCTTCTTTCGCGCCGGGCTGACGGCGGCAAAGTAGAATCTGTCTACTCTCCTATAGATGCGGTCAAGATTGCAGAAGAACATCCTGATACAGAAGTCATTTTCCTCGGAGTCGGATTCGAGACCACTGCTCCCGGAACTGCTGCGTGCATCCTTGAGGCAGCCGCCCGGGGGCTGAAAAACTTCTCTGTGCTGTGCCTTTTAAAAAGAACCGAACCGGCCATCCGTTCTCTCATTGAATCTGACGACTTTGCAGTAAACGGATTTCTCTGTCCCGGACACGTGGCTGCCATCATCGGAGCTGACGGCTTTTCCTTTCTCCCGGAAGATTACCGTCTGCCGGGTGTGGTGAGCGGATTTGAGCCCGGAGATCTTCTGTATTCCATCCTGGAACTGACTGAGATGCTTGCGCAGGGAACACCGGAATTAAAAAATGAATATACCCGGCTCGTGCGGCAGAAAGGGAACTCCGCCGCCATGGCACTGATGGATCAGGTATTCATCCCCACAGTATCCGACTGGCGGGGGCTCGGGCAGATCCCGGACAGCGGTTATCGGATCCGGGATGAATACGCACAGTGGGACGCCATGAAAAAGTTTTCTCTCGCCCCGGCGGAAGAAAAAGAGATACCGGGGTGTTGCTGCGCCCAGGTCATACGCGGCGTCATGAGGCCTGCCGGATGCCCGCTGTTCAAAAAAATCTGCTCCCCGGACAATCCCGTGGGACCGTGTATGGTTTCAGGCGAAGGAGCCTGTGCAGCGGCATACCAGTACGAATAAGCGGATAATCTAAGCAAAACATGATCGATAAGGGAACAGGGAGGTATTTATGACATGGAAGACAGAATAAAAGATGACAGAATTACTCTTGATTACGGAAGCGGCGGTTTGAAGACCTCGGAACTGATCGAGTCGATCCTGCTGCCCGCATTTGACAATACTGCGCTTTCCCAACTCGGAGACGGGGCCATCCTGGGCGGCAGTGACAAGCTGGTATTCTCAACAGACAGCTTTGTCGTCTCCCCGTGGGAATTTCCGGGCGGAGATATCGGAAAACTGTCTGTCTGCGGTACAGTAAACGATCTGTGTATGGCCGGCGGGACTCCGAAATACCTCAGTCTTTCTTTTATATTAGAAGAAGGATTCTCTTTCTCAGACTTTAGAAGCATCGTCTCCTCTATCGCGGATGAGGCGAAAAAGGCAGGTGTATCCATCGTGACCGGCGATACCAAGGTCGTAGATTCCGGCAAAGGCGACGGAATCTATATCAACACTGCCGGGATCGGTTTCCAGAAAACCGTTCTTCCCGGTAAATCAGCCATCCGCCCGGGAGACGCTGTTCTCGTCAGCGGCACCATCGGCTGCCACGGCGCCGCCGTTATGATGGCGCGTTCCGGACTGCTACGCGAAGGCAGCCCGCTCGTCTCCGACTGCCAGCCGCTGCACAGGATCAGCGCGGCTGCCCTTGAAGCCGCAGAAAATGGTTCCATCCGTATCCTACGCGACCCGACCAGAGGCGGAGTCGCTACCACGCTCAATGAATTCACAGAGCAGATGCCATTCTCCATCGAACTGGAAGAGACAGCACTGCCTGTCGATCCCGCAGTAGAAGCAGCCTGCGATATGCTCGGCCTCGATCCTCTCTACTGCGCCTGCGAAGGACGGATGCTGGCCGTCTGCGCCCCTGAATCCTCCGAGGCAGTCCTCGACGCAATAAAAAAAATCCCCGGCGGAGAGAACGCTGCCCGGATCGGCACCGTGACCGAAGACATGCCCGGCAAAGTTCTCCTGAAGACCCCCATCGGCGGCAGAAGAATCCTCGCCAAACTAACCGGCATGCAACT
>ERZ1643247.3363-NODE-3363-length-11330-cov-7.183237_pt1 | contig 11330 bp, 9 predicted proteins | sample MGYA00579264_ERZ1643247 | MGnify/ENA primary metagenome ERZ1643247 (study PRJEB29033, sample SAMEA4952262) | chicken gut metagenome | biome: Broiler Chicken; feature: Gastrointestinal Tract; material: Caecum | place: Ireland | collected 2018 | study: Broiler... | reverse complement strand
ACCGGACCTATAAGGCTTCTTACCGGAAAACAAACGGCTTTGACAACATCGAAGGCGCCAACTATGATCTGGCTCTCTGGGTCGTCTACTATAATTTCCTGCGCCCACACAAACACAATCATTCTAATGTTCTTAACGAAGTAGAGATGCTCCAAGGGGCCGACAACATGCCGGGCAAGTGGCAGCTCCTCATCTTCCTTGGCCAGCAGACCATTCTGAATATGTAGAAAAACAGAATAACTGCACCGGAGCGGTTGTCAATAGAACCGTTGAATACCGGAACAGGCGGCTTAGCCGGCTGTGAGGATATACCGCAAAAGTCTATTGACAAAAAGCTCACGGATGATCCTCTCCGGCAGAAAAGGGGCAGCTGCGCCCTTTTCCTGCCTTCCGGCGAGGACGGGTTCGGGCAGAGCCTGATCATGAGGCAAGGGATTATCCCTTGCGGGTTCTCAGGGCAGCGTCCTGAGCCCTCGGAGAGCTTTTCGTCATCAATATCTACCGTTTTCAAGGTTCTTTTGAGCCTATTCTTTTCGACTCAGTTTTTCATAGATTACTTGACACTATCACGGTAGGATCACCTTCCAGATCCATTATGAAAAAGAGGTATTACCAGATGTATTTCCGGCTCCGAGAGCGAAAATGACAAAAGCAGAAAAGGCTGCGGCACAGATCGAAATGGAACAGGCAGAAACAGTGCAAAAAGAACAGGAAGCCCCAGGCACAGTACAAGAGCCAAAAGAAATCAACGCATTAGCAGTAATCAGGCCGCTGGGGATATGGCCGACCTGATCGTCGCGCCCCATACAGAAACCGCCGCCGCAGAAATCCCCGAAGGAACATGCAGGAAGCCGAAGCGGCCAGCCAGCAGGAAATTACAAAAGACTCTATCGGTGAAACTGGACAGGATGAGATAAATGAAGAAGTCATCACAAAAGATCCGAAAGATATGGAAATCCACTACAATGTAAACGGCCCCGCAGAAAGGAACTTGCCACCGCTGTAGGAAGTTTTCTTGGAACAAAGCCGCAATATATGAAAGCCCCAACATACTCCTATCAGGTAGGCAGCTACAACATCGGCAGAGACGGAACCCTTACAGGAGAAGAAAACCTGGAATTAATCGCCGCATTGGCAGAAAAAGGATTTCAAGCAGCCTAACATTTCAGCCCCGCCGGGGCGGGGCTTTGCCGTTCCCAGGAAAAAAGAAATGTTTTAAGAACCTTTGAGCTTGCTTTTCAGTCGAAAATATGTAAGCTGTTACTCACAGAAATAAAACATATCTTTAAGGAGGACGCAAATATGCTGCAAATATCTCAGATAGTAAAGAAAACCAAGGAAATGTTTAACCTATTCAACCAGTATTTTTATCATAATGTGCTCACCCGTCCGGCTATTACCATATCCCCGGATGGCGGACGCGGAACCTATAGCTGGTGTAGTATCCATGAAATATGGAACGCCAACGGAGAAAAATATCGTGAAATCAACCTCTGCGCCGAATACCTGGATCGCCCCATTTCCTAACTTGCCGCAACCCAGCTCCATGAAATGGCACACCTCTATAATATTGTACATGGCATCCAGGACGTAAGCAACAACGGCTATTACCACAACCTGAAATTCAAAATTACCGCCGAATCTCACGGCCTTCATATTGAAAAGCATCCCAAATACGGCTGGACAATAACCACTCTATCTCCGGAAGCCGAAGACTGGATCAAAGAAACTTTAAGCAGCGACAGCATCCACTCCAGCCGCCTACAGACCACCGGGACAAGCAAGGGCAGCAGTAAGAAATCTCAAAACCGCAGTATCAAATATACATGCCCCTGCTGCGGCACCATCATCCGGACCACCCGCCGGGTAAATGTAATATGCGCCAACTGTAATAAAACATTTGAACCCGAATAGCCAAGAAGCGCCACCCACAAAAATCAAAATATGGTTGGCGCTAAATTATTCTCTATTATTATGAATATGTTTTTTCTCTTTTATACTTTTTAGCGGTTCCGCCTTTTTCCAAATCAAGTGCCCCGAAGTGGGTGCGTAATAAGGATATAACAAGATTAAGCTGGATTATATCCATTTGAGCCACATTTTTTCTCATATGTAATTCTGAAAATCTGTCCTCGATTTCTTAAAAATCCCCATAAAACAAAGCATTTCAAAGACTTGGCAGGGGAATATGCCTTCTTTTCAATGCCCTATTTTTGTATGAAATGTTGTCCCTTTAGACACTACCTCTACGCTGAGATAGACCCCTGAAATTCCATGTCTCTTTTTTCAAAAGCCTATTTCGATCCACTATCTCTACGCTGAGATAGACCGCAACACAAGCTTACTGGTGTGAGCCGAAGACAATTTCGATCCACTATCTCTACGCTGAGATAGACAAGTTAGTCATGATGGCATGGCTCTTACGACAATCATTTCGATCCACTATCTCTACGCTGAGATAGACTATATGCCTATAGCTATCATAACACAGAAATGGAATTTCGATCCACTATCTCTACGCTGAGATAGACCAATGCCCGGGTTTACTGCAATGCCCGTGTTTTTATTTCGATCCACTATCTCTACGCTGAGATAGACTTGGCCAACATCTTTGTCCCATCAGGAGCCATTAATTTCGATCCACTATCTCTACGCTGAGATAGACGTCTATTACTATCCGATATACTGCTTCCGCAAGATATTTCGATCCACTATCTCTACGCTGAGATAGACCCAAACTGCGGGGCTGAGATGATGTTGATTGACAATTTCGATCCACTATCTCTACGCTGAGATAGACGTATCTGGGACGATAAAAAGGGAACATGGGTTTCATTTCGATCCACTATCTCTACGCTGAGATAGACGTACTGCACCGGATTATTGATGTCGGCCAAAAAAATTTCGATCCACTATCTCTACGCTGAGATAGACTTTTCCGGGAGCGTATCCGATGTATTATCGGCAAATTTCGATCCACTATCTCTACGCTGAGATAGACTATTTCAGGCAGCGAGAGAGCGGACTACTTACAATTTCGATCCACTATCTCTACGCTGAGATAGACTGCAAATACTCACATTTTCTCATCATATTTGCTCTTCATTTTTATGTATTATGTACATTTTTAAAGTACAGGGGAGCATATCACTTTGCATACCTCCCCCATTCTTTCAATTTTCTGGTGCGAATCTCCCGCTATTTTTCTGTTCGCTTCCAATTCGCACCCTTCTGTCGTTTCTTCTCTTTTGTCATTGGTATGGAACTATTACCATATGTTGCAGGCAATATCTCAGGTCATTACACCTGCTTACTGGCTTCTTCCAAGCTTAAATGATATTCCTTCTGCACATAGGGAAATGCCCGGTTCATTTCTTCAAGATATAGTTTTTCTGCCTGATCAAGGGTTACCCCACATCTCCATTCTGCTTTAGCCATATTGGTTGCTTCTGTCCTCGCGATGGAGCCCGCCCGCTGAAAATAGCGCCTCAAAACATAAAAACTGTCCTTCCATTTTGAGTTCTTTTTTAATCTGGAATCGTCTTGCATAGAAAAACTACAAATTCTTACCTTAGTTTTCCCATCTTTTTTCCCAATGGCACTTGCTGCTTGGAATAGTGATGCGGAAGATGTGACTTCATGAAATACTGTTTGAAAAAACAATCCATTTTCTATACCCGTTCCCACATCCGTTACCAGAACCCAATTCGTATTTTCCGATTGCGACCACTTTTTTACCGTTCCCATTATACGTTCAGTATCTTCCGCATTACATTCACTTGGTAAATAGAAAACATGCTTTTGGGCCTCATCGTTAAAACAGCTTTTCAATTTTTCTTCCATAACCGCAGCATTATGAATGGTACTCATTACCAGGAGACAAGGACCTGGGGCAGTTGTGACTTTCTCCGTTAACTTCTGACAGCTGAGGGGCGTATTTTCCCAGACAAATTCCACTTTTTGGCTCTCGTAATCAATGTATTCTTTGATAAATTCCTTTGGCAAAAGTTCCGGCACCACAGTTCTGGAAACACGATCGTCTTTTAGTTCTTGAATCATATCCAGAAACTCCCAGAATTTTACTGATGAATTAGAAGATACCACCCATCTGCATCCCCATTCTCTCGACAGTACCTGCATCCAATGCCAGGTAACCTTCAACAGCTTATTTGGCAGCGTTTCATACATTTCATCAATCAGTATGGCGCTTCCTGACAAACAGTGAAGCTTACAAAGAATCCATGGTTTATTCGCTGATAATGTCTCAAAAAATATTCTGGCGGTAGATACTATAACTGGTGTTTTCCAGTGTTCACCCTCTGCAAAACCCGATTCCCCTTTTCTATAAGTCCCGTGCCGGCACACCCCAGCCACCACTGTTTCCGGAGATTCTCCCGGCAACACCAAAGCTTTCCGCAGCCTTTCCGTCATCCTTAACACTGCATTTGTATCTGGAAGCACTACAAAAATCCGGCGTAATTTGTTTCGTTCTGCCTGGCGAAGCAGATACACCAAAAGCATTTCATTTTTTCCTTCTCTTTCAAAGCTTCCACAGCTGACAATCGGAGCCTGCATTTCGGATGTTTGACAAATATCAAAGAATTTTCTGTTCCATTTCCCTTCGCTGATTTTTCTCTCTTCCAAATAACATTCCAGCTGTTGCAACCGCTCTTTCGCTCTTAGTAACGTCGATTTACATTGAGAAAAATTGTTTCTATAGTATCGAGCCGTATCCCGGTAATCTCCCGCGCATAAACAGGACAAAGCGAGTCTTAAAAATACGCCCAATTCCCCCTGAACTTCTATCTTGTCCTTAGTAAAGTCCGAAGGAATCCCTGTCAGATTCTGATGAATCTGTCCCAGTTTCTCTACTTCTTTATCCGTTCGTTTACGCACATTTTGGTCTTTATCACGGAAATAATTTTCACCCCTTAGTTCTTCGCCGATCAGATTTGGAAGACCATCATGGTGAGAAGCTACCAAAACCTCCGCGATTAAAGAAGGAGAATTTTTCTTTATAAAAGCAACGCCTGCGTCTTCATGGGGCTCCGGCAGTTTTTTGCCTTTTTCTCCACTGAGTACTCCTTGATTCTCTTCATACAGCTTTCCAAGATCATGAAGCGCCGCCGCCGTAGACACGGCGGAAATAAGACTTGCTCCGTCAACCGCTGCATACGCAGCAGTTTCTTTCGCATTTTTTTTCGCATACGCAGTTGTTTTTACACTATGTTCCTGATAACTTTGAGCTGGTATATTTCCTTTTGCACTGTGTGCCAAATATTCTTTCATAAATTCACCAAATCTACGCAGCTTTCCACTTTCTCTGCCAGTTCTTCCGGCAATCCTGTTTTGTCCGCATAATCCTTCCAGCTTTTTGATGGTTCTTCCTGATCTCCGATACGTTCCGGAGTCAGCGCCTCGATCAAAAGATATTCCGGACAGCTTCCGAGAATATTCTTATGTTCTATATACCAGGCATGGCGAATTCGTACATCCGTCCGAATAGCGGAACGATTCAGATCATATGCATAGGGGATCAGCAATTTCAACAGTTCAATATCATCTGCTGTGCACCCGCTTTTATCTGCATAATTGGGATTCACATAAAATGGTATACAATAGACCCCATGTTCTACAACACGGTGAGCCATTGGTGCAAGTCCGGAATTCTTTCCTTCCTGTACCCCTGCCTTGCTGGTGTTGGTATGCCGGATGATGTTGACCGGAGAAAGAGAAATTCCCATCCCCACCTGTACAACTCCAGTCTTGATAAAACCTTTATTTGCTCCGCCTTCCAAAAACGTATTGCCAAAGATCCGCGCATCCCAATATTTTTTTACAAATGTACTGTTCAGGAATTCTTTCTGGTCAAAGGAGACGAGATTTCCTGTCTCCGACATTTCCTTCTTAATCGTCTGACGATCCCGTCCACGTGATTCCAAAATGCAATAATGGTCCGGATTTTCTCTGAACTTTTCCGGAAGCGTTTGAAAAAAAGGTGAATTATGATCTTCCAGCAGATCCCTCAACTTTCGTTTAAAAGAAACTGCTGAAATCTCCCCGATTCCATTCGGCCGCTGACGCGGTTCCGCGTCAAAGTCCGGATTCCCATTGGCGTTGGAATTTACCACCTCAATAATTAAAAGTCCCGTTGCTCTTTTTATTTTATTATTCATGTTCTTCCACCCCATTCATTTTTTTATTGCTCTTTGGCAAAGCTGCCAGATATCCTATAAACAACAGTGATTTCTCATAATCATTCATTCTGGATTTCGGGCTGATAACATTACTGATTTCCTGGCCGATCCGTTCATAAACAGACCTATAGTATCCTGCTGGCGGCCCTTCATACTTTGCTTCTTTTTTTTCTGAACCTTTTGAGGCTTCTTTCACTATCTTGGCTTCCGGATGTAAAATTGCCCACTCAATATAAGGAATCATTCGCTGACTAAGCTGCTCTATCCCCCGATCAGGACATTCTGAAACTGCTTTATACAGACTGTTCCCCACCAGCCTGGCTGGCATCTGCTTATTTCTTACATGCCAACAATACAATTGATGGAGATTATCCGATACTTTTAATAACTGTCCCAGCAAATATGGATATTCTTTCATATACTCCTCCTTTTGTACGTTCATCCAACTTAAAATCATTCCCATTAACATTGCGGACCTGCGTATGGAATAGATGGGATTCTCTTTTTTCTTATTTATTTTTTCTATACAGGCGACCATATTTACACTGTATCGAACCAAATACCGCAAATCTGCTTCAAGATTTTGCTTCTGTGTTCCGAAGAAAAGTTCCATCCCGTGGTAGCTGGAGATCGGCCGGTAATTATCCAATTGTTGATCCCCATCCTGTCGCCAAATGCGATTCATAATTTCCCCGATCTCCATAGGAAATGGTATCTCAGGCCGGCCAATAGACAATACAGGCAGATTCGCCGCCGCATCTTCCCACTTCCTGGCACATTTTAAAATTTCCACTGCATCGGGGCATCTGGAATACACAACTTTGGTTCTTCCTCTGTCTATTTTTCGCAGAATAAAAATCTGAATCCGTTTGAGATTGATTTCTTCATCTACATGTTCTGGTTTTATAATCTGTCCTACAAAACGTTCTGCTTCTTCTTTGAAAGACGCCTTCTTCTTTTCTTCTGGAATTCCTTGAAAAAGAGAGACGTAGGTTTCTTCTTTTGTCATCTGCCGGGAAGGATAAGCAAAAAGAATCTCCCGTCTGCCAGGAACAGCGATCCAGGTTTTTTCTTTCATCTCTGCAGCGGACAGATATTTCAGTGCGTCTTTCATCTGACTGCGCATCTCCTCCGACAGAGGATAGGCGTCATTTTCAATACGTCCATACCGGCTCTGACATGGCTGACCGTGAAACATCGTCCGCAGGATGGCGTCAAACCCTCCAGCCAGTTTCACCGATGGCATTGGTTCTTCAGAAGGAAAGAAGGGTCTTCCGAAAGCATCCGTCTCATTTCCTCTTTCTGAATTTTCTCTCTTCCTTTTCTCTGCTTTCTGCAAAGCCTGATTCAAACCTTTCGTAAAAAATAAAGTAGCAGACGAATCTCCCATATCTTCCAGTTCTTCACTGTCGAAAAATACAGATAAGCTTCCTGAGTCCTCTTCCGCTGTTTTTTCTTCTTTGCCCACATAGAACAGAATTCTCAGTGCCAGCTCCACTTCTGTGTGATTTTCCAGCATTTCAAACGCCACACGCTCCAATTCTCTGTGCAAAATCCGCGGATCCCTGAACGGTTTCATCGCCTGTATCAGTTTTACCACGGGCGGATAGTCGTTTTCTCCAGATACTATCGCTTCCAGTTTTTCAGGTATCATCTGGACACACTTTTTGTATTTTTTTATAAGTTTTGTGCCCCAGTTATTTTCCACACACCAGCTTCTGATCCTCTCAAGGTCGATTTCTTCATCTGCATTTTTCAGTAAATCTTTCAATTCCTTTTTCTGCTCTTCATCCGTAATCCGATACAAAGACGCCAGATTTACCCCCGGCCAGGTTGCCTGATTGTTTCCATATTTTCTCAGATGCCTGCACAGTTCCGGCTCTATGCTCTCCACCTGAGACACGTAGTCTCCCGACAGTACGATACGGACACAGGGACTGTCTTTTTTCACGACCGGCATCTCCCGATAATGAGGATGCCAGCTTTCCAGCGTCACACCCTGCTGTTCGATCGCCTGCGTAAGAAGATATAATTCATTGATCAAAATTCAGCTTCCTCCTCTTTTCGGATAAAATAACGTTCCCTTATGAATTCGTAAATTTGTATCGTAGACAGGCTGATACGCAGCGGTACGAGGATTGAAGACCTGTCGGGGCATTGATGGGATTACAATATCCGGCATCTCCTCACATACTTTCGTTTCCTCTCTGAAAGGTCCCCAATAGGATGGCGGAAATTCTTTCCATCCAAGGCATAAACTTCCAAACGACTGCCCGCGTTTCAGACGTCTTTGAAATTGTTCTTTAAAGGCATGCCCCGGCGCTGTGGTACGCCGGTCCCACTCTAACGCTCGCTTTGACACTCTTTCTGTTCTCCTGCTTGGCCTTGCCACTGCATAAAGCCGGTAACAGACGTCGATTAAAACTGTCGCAAAAAGCTGGTAAGGAGAACCTTGCTTTATATTCTTTTGGCTTCTGAGAGGTCCATTATAGTTCATGCAAATGTCGTGCCACTGGATGGGCGCGCAGCATTCCACCTTCACAGGCACAATCTCAATCATGGGCCCCCAGAGAACCGCCTCAAACATTCCCTTGACAGCTGAATAGGTAGGCACCGGCAGACTCACACGGGAATCTCCGATATCCGTCCGTGCAAACAACGCCGTAGGACCAGCAATCTCCATTTCAATTGGATATTCGTACTTTACCATCTTTTCCTTTCCTCCTTTCTTTTTATATTATTCATTTATTTTCTTTTATTATATCATATCCTCTATTAATCAATCCGTCAATAGCGCAAAAAATATTTACATACTTGCAGATATATGATAAATTATTTTTGTCAGTTTAATTATATAAATTTAAGCTGTGGTTCGAAATATTTATTTTCTTTTAACCCGAATGAGTAAATCATTAAAAACCCGGGAGCAGAATCGTTCATCAGAACGACTTTGCTCCCGGGTTTCTTTCCTGTATTCTGCTATCTCACCAAGCCCCATCACATAAATGACTGTAGACAGAGCGTCGCACACCTTGCCCTCTTTTCCAATGACAGAAGCAGATTTCCGCCTATATCAAGCAGATCCGAAGAAACTCACTTTTCTTGCAGTAATTCCGCTATTATGTCACCCGTATATCCTTTTCTTACCGCGCCCAAATCCAACTACATCCCATCCGGCTCATAGCTGCTGGAAATTTCCCAGCAAGAAGAACAGGCCCCTTCGTTGCCAGTATCTCGCATACTACATGGGCATTTAGATCTTCCTTACATTTTTTCTTTATAAGCATAGAAAAAGGACGCATCCTCATTCAGACACATCCAATGGTACCCCCCCTTATGCTTCCCCTCGCTTTTCTTCTTTTGCCCGTTCCACGTTCCGATAGAACGGTGATATTGTCTTCCAATCCTGATACTCCTGATATTTTACATCAATGATGGAAAACACCTTCATATACTTCAGCGCAAAATCTGTAGACACATCACTGAGTTTTTCGTCGTACTCCCGCAATTGCGCATCTGTGCCATCCACCAGAACCATGATATCTACATCGGAATCTTCTGCCTGGGTTCCTCTGTCAAAAGAGCCGTATAAGATTACCGCCTTCAGCCGATTTCCATATACACATGGAGAAGTTCCGCCATTTCTGCAAAATCTTTCTTAACTTTTCATCCTTGATCTTTTCCATATCCTCAGACCTCCCAGATAAATCATTAAAAAAATAAGACTATTTTTCTCTGGTACTTTTAGTGTACCACACAACTGCCTGCTTATCTACCAGAAAGAATATTCTGTCTTTTCCCTGCACCTGCAACACTAATCCCGGACTACACTTCCTCTTTCAAACACTTTCTGGGACTTTGTCAGTTCCACATACTCCATCAGGCTGGACTCACCCGAAAATTCCGTTTTTGTATACAGAAACTTTCGAATATCCGTTGTATTACATTTCCCTGCTCCGTACAGCGCAGTACCGCTTCAATACTTAATAAAGCTCTTGCCCACATTCTGGCTTGGCTCTCCCGCAAAAGTGGAGAGGGGAACGAGAGCGATTGCAGTATAAAGGTATAACCGGAAAAATCTCCCGTAAACGGATATTATCGTTATGAACAACAGCGCCGTAACAAAAGGCCCGCTAATCAGCGTGACCGCCCATAAAGGATACTCTCAAAAAAGCCACAATCCTCGATAGCGTCCACGACTTCCTGCAGCAAGACAGTTTTCACTTACCGAGCCAAAGCCTGCAGCGTTCATTATCGTCGAGATAGCCCCTGCACTATTGCCTGTTTTGTGGCCTTGCAATATATAGAAAGTAAAAAATGCAATTTTGTGATATCGCTCCCTAGAGACCTCTTAGTATTATTAATTTTCTTATAATCTATTCTCTACATATCCAGAGAATTGTTTTTATAGTGCCTTTTTCTTACAATCGTAAGATTATATTCAAAAAAATCATCCCTATTCTAGTTGATTATATAAATAAAATGCGTCATATACATGAAATGGCTCTGTATCATGATTTTCGTCTGCATTTACTGTTATTGTAATATATTTCCGATCATTAACAATCGCTTCTGATGCAAGACATAGCCCAGCCTCATCTGTATAACCTGTCTTTCCTCCAACTATTTCACCATTATCCAGCTCCCATTTATCTTGTAATTTGAACATACTATTATAAAAGGTAAAGCCATTTAAATGCTGATTTGTTGGCGCAACAGAATAACTTTTAGAATGAAATATGTTATTAAAAGTTTCATTTGTTAGCGCATATTGTAAAAGAATACTTATATCTTTCACTGTAGTATAGTGCGATTGATTATGTAATCCTGTTGCGTTCACAAAATGAGGGTTCTTCCGCAAATATCCGTTTTCTTTATGAATATCCAAAATTGTGTGATAAGATATAGGTAGATAGTCTTACTTAGCGAAGGAAATTTATGTGCACTGAAACAAGTCTTGATCTGCGGCACTTCTATCCGGCCGATTTAGAAATTACAGATATCTGCCAAACGGATCATAAGATACAAATTAAAATAATCGCACACTTTAAGGATTGTATATGTCCAAAATGTGGGGTTATTTCAACCCATCGTCATGGAACCTATGAAAGAAAAGTTCAGGATCTTCCGGTC
>ERZ1643247.3362-NODE-3362-length-11334-cov-8.008068_pt1 | contig 11334 bp, 12 predicted proteins | sample MGYA00579264_ERZ1643247 | MGnify/ENA primary metagenome ERZ1643247 (study PRJEB29033, sample SAMEA4952262) | chicken gut metagenome | biome: Broiler Chicken; feature: Gastrointestinal Tract; material: Caecum | place: Ireland | collected 2018 | study: Broiler... | reverse complement strand
TTTTAACAAGCGCCCACCAAAATGCATTTGGAACATTAAAAGAATCGATGGCGGACAAACTGATAACCAATCCTAACACTAAAATCAATATTGGTGTTGGGGGGGGATAAAATTAAAAATCATGTTAATCTGAAAGTTTTAATTTTTTATGTGACAACCACTTTGTTTGATTTGGTTTAATAATTAAAATATCAATATCTCCACCAACAGTTTTGTTTACTGAAGCAAATTTCATTGTTTTTATAGTGGTTTCAATTGCAAATTTAGCAAAATCAACTGCATCTTGCAGTGTCATGTATTGCCACGCTATGTTCAAATCTGGACAAGCAATTATACTATCACTATCAAGTACATACGCATTCTTTATGGTTATTTTTTTACCTTGAGCATCATAAATTTCAACATTATTAACATATACACCATTTGGAGTCATTATTTCACTCTTTATTAACTTTGATAAATACAATGTCTCCCCATCCCAAATTGCTCCTTGATTATTGTTGTCAGCTGAAATTTCATCTATAGTAGGTTTTGGTCCCGTCCTCACCCTAAAAATTTTTTGTTTGAATTTTCCATCAACTTGTTCATATCCGCAGACTTGAAAAATTGTTATTAAAGTTTCATTAATGGAGTTGAAAAAATTAATTAGCATTTGTGGGATATCTGAAATTTTGGTCTTAGATGAAATTTTTTCAGAAATAAATGTTTCAATAAACCCAGCTATTGGCGCATTGTTGTACCCGGCATTACCACAAGTTGAAATTCCGCAATTGTTTGGGCATAAAAATGTTTTATAAGCAGTATCTGATATAGGGAAATTATTGTTTAAAATTTTATTATTTACCGAACTAATAATATTTGCTGTTGTTCGACTATCACTGGCCATTACAATTCCTTCATTGACATAAACTGTCACTATTAAAGACATACTGTTTCTCCTTTGTGTTTTTCATATTATAACATATATAATTTAATATTGAAAGACTTTATCAAAAAAAAGAAGAAGTTTTTCAACTTCTTCTCGTTTTGTCTTATTGATTGTTTTGCAAATAAGTGTAGACTGTATTTGCTGATAGAGTTGAAAAGTTGCTGTTTTCTTTGGCAAACGTTTTTAAATCGTGGGTAAGAAGAAAGGATATTTTTTTAAGTTGCTGTGGATTTAAGTTTACTTTGCTTTGCTTTAATGTGTTATCATTAAAGTTGTAAACGGCAACATTTTCTTCTATATCTTTACAATCAATAAAACTATTTGGTTTGATAGATTTTTTAATTTTAGGCATTAATTTTTAATTGTAATGCAAGAACAATACACTATCAAACGCGGACTTTTCAGTCCACATTTAGTATAACATATTTAATAATATTTTGCTATATTTTCAACAAAAAAACAAGTGGGCGTCCCACTTGGGTCTAGTAAGGGGAATGACTCAAAATCGAAACTTGGTCGTCTTTGGGGTGGGTCGTCTAAAAGCCTTTATTTATAGGCATTTTATCGACCAAAAACACGATTTTGAGCCTATTCCTTATCCTGCCTACTGTAAATTTACTAGAATTTCACTTATTTGTTTACTATATTTCCACCATCAACAAGCAAATTTGCCCCTGTAATCCATTTTGCTTTTTCACTCGAAATGAAAAGAATTGCATTTGCAATATCAAGTGAAGTTCCTATGCCAAAAGGATAATTTGAGCTTTGTTTTTTTAACATTTCATTATATTGTTCTTCGTTCATCATATTGTTGTGAATTTGAAAACCAGAATTAAATATTCCAGGCGAAATAGTATTTACTCTTATTTTATATTTTGCTAAGTCTTTTGCTAGACTTTGAGAAATCATGTTTACTCCTGCCTTTGCACAAGAGTAGGCTATAGAACTTCCGCCAGCAGTTGCTGAAATTGAAGAAATGTTTACAATATTAGCATTTTCACCTTTTTTAAGTAATGGTAAAAATGCTTTCGAAACATAATAATAGCTCGAAAAATTATTTTTTATAACTTTATCCCAATCTTCAACTGCAAGTGTTTCTATATTACCTGGAATAATTGTTCCTGCATTATTTACAAGTATGTCTATTTTACCGTATTTTTTATCAATTAGCTCAGCAATTTTTAGTAAGGCACTATAGTCCGATACATCACATTGCAAAAACTCTACTCCTGGTAATTCCTTCTTTGCTAAATTAATTTTGTTTAAATCAACTGACAAACTAATAACTTTTGTGTCTTTTTCATTTGAAAAAAGTTTTGCAGTTTCAAATCCAACACCTGATGTTGCCCCTGTAATTAAAATTACTTTCATAAATCTTCTCCTTATTTTATTTCTTTAAAAGTGCTGTAACTTCGATTTCTATTTTAGCACCATCTCTAACCATTCTATTAACTTCAACAAGAGTTGAAACGGGCATAGAATTCTTGAAATATTCTGCTCTTATTTTAGAAACTTTTTCAAATTCACTCATATCGGTTACATAAATAACTGTTTTTATAACGTCGTCAAAACTTGCACCAGCAGATTTCAATATGTCACCAATGTCCGAAAATACTTCGTGTGTTTGGACTTCAATATCGTCCGAGTCCACTCTTGAATTATTTTCTTTTGAAGCGTGAGCTTGAATACCGGAAACATAAATTAAATAATAATTTCCACAATCAATTTTCTTTGCTGGTGTATAAACACCAATTTTTTTATACCCTACTGGATTAATATTCTCAATCATAAGTGTATCTCCTTAAAATTATTATATCATATAAATACTGATTTTGTATTAATTTTTAAAAAATTTTATATTTTGTGCTGACTTTTTTGAGATGTAGCGGTATAATTGGTTAAAAGGTGGTGAGAAATGAACAAAGCGGTAATTTATGCTAGATATTCAAGCGACAGCCAAAGCGAACAAAACATTGAATGGCAAAGATAAAAATGAGTTATTTTCTCTAATAAAAATAAAAAAATTCCAACTAAACTAGGATATTTAGTTGGGTGTATAATGGTGGGCGTAGAGTACCTGAATTCGAACCTTTTGCAAATACCAAAGCAATCAACCCCAAAAAAGAGAAGGCGAAACCGAAATTGATAAAACTGTAACTGCAAATGAGAAGGTTGAAACCAAAAATAAAAAAAGGGGAAGACCCAAAGCAAAAAACAAAAAGTTGACACCGGCCATTCAAAAGTTTTCAAACCACGTCAAATTCATCGACTTCATCCCAACTCGCGAAATTCTAACCTACCGACACCTGTTTGCATATGGGTTCTATGTGGAGTAAATAATAATTAAAACTCTTTTTTAAAAGAATTGATATTGTTATAATATATTTCATGCATATCCATTGCATATTGGTCTACATCGGTATTATTATATTTTTCTAAAGCAGATTTGTGGTGAGAATAGATAATCTTGTCATATTTTTCATAAAAATTATCTATTAACTCCGTTATAACAGATGCAAAATTCATTATTGGTAAAAATGTGAAGCATTTAAAATAATTATACATTGCAATGTTTTCTTTCGTTTTATGGGCATCTTCATGTTTTATGAGAGTAAAACTTGCAATAAATAAATCTTCTTCGTTATTTTCACTCATCAAATTGCCAAAACTTAATTTAAGTTCAAAAATGTGTTGTAGGTAATTTCTCAATCCTAACAAAATTAGGTACCATTCATCTTCAAATAAAAGTTTATTGTTTTGATATACTTTTTTGTTTTAATAAAAGCAGAACTTAAGTCCTTTTCATATGAAAGTATATATTGCTTGATTATAGAAGAGGTAAGTATAAAGTTGTTTAAAAGGCATGAAATTTGTTTATATTCTATATCCTTAATTTTATGTCTTTTTTCATATGCAGATAAAAGGACATTGTAATTAAAACGAATATTATAAATTAAATTTCTTAGCGAATCCATGTTTTTAATTATTTTTGCATATTTAAATTTGTTTTTATTATTCATAAAAGCATTATACCATATAAAAATATAAATGTATCTAATTTTTATAAATTCCAATTTTTTTGCCGTTATCGGCAATTTTATTTTGTAAATTTATTGACATAATTGCCGTTATCGGCTATAATTTATTTAGAGGTGAAATATGTATTATTCAGATAATCATCAGTGTAATAATGAAAAGATTTTTAAAGCATTAGAAAAAGTTCTAGAAACGAAAAGAATTATCAATGAATATGAGCATAAAATAAAATCTATAAATGAAGCAATGAGAAGAAATAATCATCAAAAAATGGTTAAAGAGATTAATAATAAATGGAAAATATATAAAGATTTTACAAATGGTTTATCTTCATTTACAAATTATTATGTTTATAGTGTCGATGACCATTTTTATGATGATAAACCAACAGAATATTTAGTAAACCAATTAAATGATATAAAAATTGTTATTGCACTTAAATTATTATTGACAAAGCAGAAAAAGAATTAATGATTAAAGTTTTGAAACAGTTTGGGATATTACCAGAAGAGGAAATTAAAAAAAGATTAAGGAGTTTTGTTAATGGGTGTTTTAACAGTTAGTGAAATCGCAAAAAAGTGGGAAATAAGTGAAAGGTCTGTGCGCAACTATTGCCAGCAAGGTAGAGTAAAAGGTGCAGAGCTCAAAGGCAAAACATGGATAATTCCTGAAGATGCCAAAAAACCAAAAAGAGCAGTACACAAAACAAAATCATTGAAAATGTAATTGGATTACACAAGGATTTTAAAGCAATAAACACATTTACACCTACCTTATCACTTAAGAAAATCACTAAAAATGGTTACAGTATTTTAAGACAAATTACAATTTTAAATAATTATGATAATAAATTAGAATATTAATAGGTATAAGATATGAATAATAATTTTGCAGAAAATCATTTAAAAACTCATACTGAAAAATCTTCAGATGATAATAATGCAGTAGATACAATTAAGTATTTTTTAAAATCTAATGGTAAATTTAATTGTGTATTTACAGCAGATGATAAACATCCAAACATAGATGGTTATTTTGAATTGGTTCCAAATCCAGATATAAGTAGGAAACCTTTTCAGAATTTTTTTGTTCAAATTAAAGGTACAAATTTAATACAGGTTATGGATGATAAATCCTTTAAATATAGATTACAAGATCTTGGTTTTGCATCATATGCATTAACAGAAGTGACAAGTGATCCGTGTATTTTATTTGTAGTAATTAACATAGGAAATAAGAACAAGGAACGTGTCTTTTGGAAATATATGTCATATGAGTTACTTAATAAAATTGATTATAGTAAAAAAACATTTGAATTAGAATTCAACAATAAAGATGAAATTATTAATTCAGAAGAAGGAATTTATCAGTTTGCCAATAAATTAGTTGATATAACTGAAAGACATTCTTTTGTTAAAAAACTTAATAATGATAATTTGGAAATTTCAGATATAATAAAAATTATAGAAAAAAGTGATGAAGAAATAAGTGAAATAATAGATGAAATAAGTTTGTTAGGCAAATCAAGAGATGAAGTTTCTAAAAAAATGCTAGGTAGATTAAATGATTTATGTTCAGCCTCACTCCTTTTAAATGCAATATATAATGGACATTCAAACCCAAACATGAGATTGGCATGGGATATTTCTCTTTTAAATAAGAATACTAGATTTATGTCGAAGTTTTTAAGGGGTATTGAGTATATAGGGAAAAAAGTTCCTGATGATGGACAAAGTGAAAGATTGATGTTGAAATACTACGACTATATGTGGCAAATAAGAAGATTTATTAAAGAAAATTTTAATTTATCAATTCTGCAAAATCTTGAAAAATTTCCAACAAATACTGATAAACAAGATGATGAATATTATAAGTCTATTTATGAAGTAATTGATCATTATTCAAAAAAACCTGCAGGATTTAATAAGTCTAGATATGTTGTAATAAAGAAAGTTCCATTTTTTATAAATAAAAATAGATATTTTGAAATTACTTTACAACTTGCAGATATGTATGCATCTAAATTTAACCGAATTACTGTATATTCAAACGTTGACATAATTACACCATATTCTGTCCAAATATCATATAATGAAGCGACAGTAAATATTTTAGATGAACCTTCAGAAATTAAGATTATCAACTCATGGAGGGTATCAATTGATCCTACAATTTTAAATAAAATTGCGTCAATTATTGGTAGAGAGACTAAAATTTCTTCAAATTATGGAGAATATTCATCTTTAATGGAATTTTTAACTTCCACTGGCGCTGATTTATTAGATATAATAGATTTAAAAGACGAATATTTTAATTCAATAATTAACAAAATTTATGATAAAAAGAAAACAGCATATTATAAACCTGTTTTAGAAGATTTTAGAAAATATTTTAATGAAAATTCATTATATTTTGGAAAAAATACGATGAGATATTTATTAAGTTCTTTAAAGGAAAAAACATTATATGATATTACAGAAGATGTTGAAAATAATCCGCTAAATAATTCTGTCGCAAGAATATCAAAATCTAATTATTCATTTGAAAAAAATCCAATTTTGTATAATCTGCCAAATTCAAAAAATAACGGATCGAACTCTTATAATGCAATATTTAGATCTGTAGGCTTGAATAAATATAAACATATGTTACCATTTGTCATAATAAAAAATATTTCTGAAAAAACAGGGGAAATATATGTTGATAAAAATATTTTAGGTGCTGATTGTGATAAATTGATAGAAGAGTATAATAGTAAATTAGAAGATTATGATAAAATGTCAAATAATGAAATTAAATATGAAAAAGATCTTGTATATATAAATTCTTACGAAAATGACACACTTGAAATTTTAAATAGACTTATTGCATATACAAAAGAAGGAATTTTGGGACAGCAACAATTAAATAATAAATTTATAAAAGATAAAAATTTAAGTGACTCATGTGATCCAACAAAAATTGCAGCGATAAAAAATGTTTTTACTAATTCTAAATTATTGTTGATTTATGGAGCGGCAGGAACAGGGAAAACGACTTTGATTAATTATATTTCAACACTTATGGAAGGCAGAAGTAAACTATTTATGGCAAAAACGCATACTGCAAAGCAGAACTTAGAGGCAAGAATTACAAATCCTGGGTCTAATAGTAAATTTATAGGAATTGACCAATTTAAAAAATCAAAGGATAATAAGCAATATGATGTTGTATTTATAGATGAATGTAGTACTATTGACAATAGAACAATGAAAATTATTTTGTCAAAAATTTCTAAAGACTCATTACTAGTACTTGCTGGAGACATATATCAAATTGAATCTATTGAATTCGGAAATTGGTTTTATTATGCAAAGGATATTATAAGCAATAATTCAATAGTAGAGTTAGATAGTACTTGGAGAACGAAAAAGGAAAATCTTATAAAGTTATGGAATCAAGTTAGGTATAGAAAAGATGAAATTTTTGAAAGTTTAGTAATAGATGGACCTTTTTCAGAAGATATAACAAAGAAATTATTAAATAACGATAAGGATGATACAATAGTTTTATGTCTGAACTATGATGGTAGATTTGGATTGAATAACATTAACAGTTATTTTCAGGATGCCAATAAGGGCAGTGAGTATTATACATGGAATGAATGGAAATATAAAGTAGGTGATAGAATTTTATTTAACGAGTCTAAAAGATTTCCTTGTTTATACAATAATTTAAAAGGGAAAATAATTAAAATCAAAAAAGAAGAGGATAGTATTATTTTTTCAATTGAAGCTGAGAGGGTTTTAACATATTTTGATGTTAAAGATTTAGATTTTATATCTGTTGAAAATTTGGAAGATACCACTATTGTACAGTTTGCGATATATGAGAATAATGGAGGAACAACTGAAGAAGAACGAAATTTGGCTAAATTAAGATCGATAGTTCCATTTCAAATTGCTTATGCGGTATCAATACACAAATCACAGGGTTTAGAGTATGATAATGTAAAAATAGTTATTCCAAGTAATGGTATAGATAAGATAACTCATGGAATTTTTTATACAGCTATAACAAGGGCAAAAGAAAACTTAAAGATCTATTGGAGTAGCGAAACAATGAAAGCAGTTATATCAAATATAGTGTCAGAAGATAAAACAAATAGAAGTTTAGAAATTATTAAAGAAAAAATTAAAAGTAGTAGTGAAAAATTAAAATAGTATTACAGTTTTAAAATTTATTTCATTATTGAAATGAGTTTGTGTTTACTTTTCGAAATTTATGAAGTTCAGTGTAAAATTAAATAGAAATAAGCTCTTCTATTTAGTAAAACAAAAAATGGATACTTATATGATTTCCTTTGAAAATAAAAAACAGCAAAAATAAAATTTTGCTGTTATTTGTTTGATAATTAATACAAAAAAATGAAATTTGTGTTATAATGACAATATCACATAGTTTTAACTATATGGAAGCAAGGAGAAGATATGACAAGAGAAAAGAAAACTAAAGAAGTTAAACTAGAAAGTTTGGAAAGTGTGCTTTGGGCATCTGCCAATAAGCTTAGGGGTGGAGTTCCGCCTTATGATTATATGAACGTTGTGCTTGGACTTGTCTTTTTAAAATATCTGTCAGATAGATTTGAAGTAAGAAGAGAAAAGCTTATTGCTGACGGAGAGGGGTTTGAAAATGACAGAGATGCCTATGAGGAAGATTTAATTTTTTGGATTCCTGAAAAGGCTAGATGGAGTTATATTACTAAATTTACAAAATCTCCTGAAATTGGCAAAATTCTTGATGATGCATTTGTTGAAATAGAAAAAGAAAATCCAAGTTTAAAAAACATATTGCCTAAAACATATTCTAAACTTGAGATTGATAAATCATTGCTTGGGGAACTTGTAGATTTATTCACCAATAAATTAGATACAAAGAATTTTGAAGGTGATTTGTTTGGTAGAGTTTATGAATACTTTCTTGGTGAATTTTTTAAAAGCTTAGGACAAAAGGGTGGTGAATTCTATACACCAAGATGTATTGTAGAGTTGCTTGTAAATATGATTAAGCCTTATAAGGGTAAAGTATATGACCCTGCTTGTGGTTCTGGTGGTATGTTTGTTCATTCAGCAAAGTTTGTTCAAGAACATCAAGGGAATATTCAAAATATTTCAGTTTATGGTCAAGAGAAAGAAGCAAACACTTGGCGTCTTGCAAAAATGAACTTAGCGATTAGGGGAATAGAAGCAAATCTTGGGATATCCAATGCGGACACTTTTCACGATGATAAGCATCCAACATTAAGAGCTGATTATATTCTTGCAAATCCTCCATTTAATATAAGTGATTATGGTCAACCAAAATTATTAAATGACCCAAGGTGGATTTATGGGACGCCACCAGCAGGCAATGCCAACTACGCATGGATTCAACATATAATTTCAAAATTGGCTCCAAACGGAGTAGCAGGATTCTTACTTGCTAATGGTTCGCTTTCAACATCTGGGAAAGAAGAATATGCAATAAGAAAAGCAATGCTCGAAGATGGTATTGTTGATGCCATTGTAACATTGCCAACACAACTGTTTTCAACGGTTGCAATACCCGTTTGTGCTTGGTTTTTAAGAAAAAATAAAGCAAATAAAGGTCGAACACTATTTATTGACGCACGCCAAATGGGTGAAATGATTGATAGAAAAACAAGGGTTCTTACTGATGATGAGATTCACAAAATTTCTGATACATATCATAATTGGTTAAAGAATGAAAATTATGAGGATGTAAAAGGATTTTGTAAATCTGCAACAATTGAAGAAATACGCGAAGCTGATTATTCATTAGTTCCTGGACGATATGTTGGTATTGATGATTCAAATGAAATGACGCCTGAACAAATTGAAGAAGAAATCAAAAAAGTCAAAGCCGAGCTAAAAGAATTATTCGAAAAAGACAAAGAGCTAGACGCAAAAATCATGGAGATTTTAAATAGTGAGGAATAATTTTTCAGAATTAAAAAGCATTGTAAGAAAAGCGATAGAGTGTTTTAATCAAAAAGATAAATATTTGTTGCAAAATAATGTAAATGAAAGAAGTTGGTATTCTCAAATGGGAATATATTTAATCGAGAATTTAGCTGGTACAGGATATAATAACTATACATTTGATTGTGAATATAATAGAGGGTGTAATTTACATGATGATGCAATAAAGCAATTAGATGATAAAAATATATCAATTGAACTAGTTATTCATAAACGTGGACATGACGAAATAGTTGGATGTGATAATTTAATGTGTGTTGAATTTAAAAAATCAACTAACCTAGGCGATTTGCGGAATGATATAGATCGATTAGAAAAATTAACTTCTATGGATTATAAATTTAATTATAAATTATGTGTAATGATAATAGCTAACATGGAGAAATGTAGGTTAGAAGTAAATAAATTTTTTTACGCTTCATTAGTGTTTACTATGTGCTGTTGCTCAATACTATTATATTCAAAAAGAACTTTAAGATTTTTCAAAATATCAGAAGTTAACAATGCCTGAGCACTTCCGATATGATATTGGTTTAGGGCCATGGCGTTTAATAAATAATAGACATAATTAAATGAAAAATTATCATTAACATGGGCTAAAATGCAATTATCTGTAATCCAGCAAGGGGTGGTCGTTTTTTGAACTTGTCCGCAATTTGCACCTACTCGACCAATTATTAAAGTAGGCTTATCTGTTAATGGATAAGAACACTTACCTATAATTCCAGTAGAGCCGTATACTGGATAGCCGTTGTTCGAAATATTTTGTTCTGGTAAGTGCTTACCATTTTTAAATTTTAAAATGTCTTTTAAAAACATAAAACCTCCAAGGAGAAATAAATGAAATATAAAATTAAAAATCTATGCAAAATTGTTTGTGGTGGCACCCCATCCACATCTAATCCTGAATATTGGGGGAAAGATGTGATATGGCTAACACCGAAAGATTTATCAGTAAATAGGTCTAAATATATTGATAACAGCTTAAATAAGCTAAGTGTAAAGGGTTTAAATAATTCTTCTGCAAAAATTGTTCCAAGAGGCACTGTTCTTTTAAGTTCTAGAGCTCCAATTGGATATTTAGCTATTGCAAATAAAAAATTGTGTACAAATCAGGGCTTTAAGAGTCTAATATGTAATGATAAATTAATTAACAATGAATATTTGTATTATCTTTTATATACAAAAGTAGCAGAGTTACAATCAATTAGTACGGGCTCAACATTTTTAGAATTATCCACAAACACTTTAAAAGAGTATGAAATTAATATACACTCTATGAATGAACAACAGCACATAGTAAACATTCTCGGAAGTATCGACGATAAGATTGAAAATAATGAGAAAATT
>ERZ1643247.3361-NODE-3361-length-11336-cov-4.048489_pt1 | contig 11336 bp, 7 predicted proteins | sample MGYA00579264_ERZ1643247 | MGnify/ENA primary metagenome ERZ1643247 (study PRJEB29033, sample SAMEA4952262) | chicken gut metagenome | biome: Broiler Chicken; feature: Gastrointestinal Tract; material: Caecum | place: Ireland | collected 2018 | study: Broiler... | reverse complement strand
AAATAATATTTAAATTTGCTATTGACAAAATATGTAAAATCCTGTAGTTTATGGTGTAAGAAGAATTTGGTATATTGATTTAAGCAAAAAAACAACACAATATACATTGTGTTGTTTTTTTATTCCACTTCTCTTCAATTCAGCCGCGGACTTCGCCCTATAGAAAAACAGAAAGGAGACTTGGGAAGAATACATGCGTTCTTCCCAAGTCCCCTTTTCTGTTTCTCTGCACGGCTCATTGCCATCACGAAAGTTCTAATTTTCCTGTATATAGCTGATAGTAGGTTCCTTTCTGAGCCAGCAGCTCGTCGTGGGTTCCTCTCTCAATGATGCGCCCGTGCTCAAGCACCATAATCGCGTCGCTGTTGCGGATCGTGGACAGCCTGTGGGCGATCACGAATACAGTACGTCCTTTCATCAGGTTATCCATGCCCTTCTGCACGATACTCTCTGTCCTTGTATCAATGGAGGACGTGGCTTCATCCAGAATAAGCACCGGAGGATCTGCAATAGCCGCCCTCGCAATGGCAAGAAGCTGTCTCTGACCTTGGGATAATTCCTCCCCATCGCCGCTTAGCTCAGTCTGATATCCTTTCGGCAGCATCTGGATAAATCCGTCCGCGCAAGCCAGTGTTGCCGCCTTATACACTTCTTCATCCGTCGCGTCCAGTTTACCGTAACGGATATTTTCCATGATGGTTCCCGTGAACAGATGGGTATCCTGAAGCACAATGCCTAGTGAACGTCTTAAATCCGCTTTTTTGATTTTATTGATATTGATATCATCATAGCGGATCTTACCGTCGTCCACATCGTAGAAACGGTTGATCAAGTTCGTAATCGTCGTCTTTCCCGCTCCAGTTGAACCAACGAACGCCAGCTTCTGTCCCGGCTTCGCGTACAGGGTAAGATCGTGGAGCACTATGTGGTCTGGAGTATATCCAAACGTCATATCATAGAAACGTACGTCGCCCCTTAACTCCTGATAAGTGACTGTGCCGTCCGCCTGATGCGGATGCCTCCATGCCCAGAGTCCTGTTCTTTCCTTGCATTCTGTGACGTTGCCGTTGTCATCTTTCTTAGCGTTGACCAGGGTAACATAACCGTCGTCCACCTCTGGTTCCTCATCCATCATGTTGAAGATACGCTCCGCTCCTGCCAGCGCCATGATGATGGAATTGAACTGCTGCGCGATCTGCATAAACGGCTGTGTAAAGCTCTTTGTAAACTGTAGATAAGACGCCATGACGCCAAGGGTGATATTCCCGATCCCCCACACGGAGAGCAGACCACCAAAGATCGCCACCAGTACGAACTGCAAGTTTCCCAAGTTCCCGATAATGGGACCCATCATACTTGCGAATGTATGAGCCCTGGAGGCGCTGACAAAAAGGTTCTCGTTGAGCTTGTCGAACTCCTCCTCCGACTTTTTCTCGTGGTTGAACACCTTGACCACTCTCTGCCCGGTCATGCGTTCTTCCACAAATCCGGTCACATTCGCCAAATCCAGCTGCTGCCGGATGAAATATTTCCCGCTATTTCCCGCTATAAATCGGGACACAATCGTCATCACAAAAATCATAAGCACCGCCAGCAGGGTCAAGATCGGGCTTAGGACAAGCATCGCGATAAAGGTGACTACGATCGTCAGCGACGACATCAGTACCTGAGGAATAGACTGATTGATCATCTGCCTCAGAGTATCCGTATCATTTGTGTAAAGACTCATGATAGACCCATTTGTATTCTGGTCAAAATACCGGATCGGCAATGTCTGCATATGTTCGAACATCTCGTCGCGGACCTTCTTTAACACGCCCTGACCGATTACGACCATGAGCCTGTTATAGAGGAAGGACGCCACAACTCCAAAGGCGAAAATACACGCCAGCACGCCCAGAGCCATATACAGCTCCCCAAAGTCCGGACTTTCCTGCCCGATCAGCGGGATAATAAAGTCATCCAGCAGAAACTTTAAAGACAGAGATACAGATATGGACGCTATGGAACTGATAAGGATACAGATCACCACTATGATGAATTGGACCTTATACCCTGAAGTCACATATCTAAGCAGGCGCTTTGCCGTCTTGAGCGTTCCTTTATTAAGAGTGGGTTTTCTCTTTACAGGCTGTTCCTGATTACTCATTGCCCGCGCCTCCTTTCACCTGAGATTCATATACTTCCCGGTAGATCTCATTTGTCTTAAGAAGCTCTTGTGACGTACCGATTCCGTTAATCTCTCCGCCATCCATAACGATGATTACATCCGCGTCCTCAACGGAAGAAATCCTCTGGGCGATAATGATCTTCGTCGTATCCGGGATCTCCTCCCGGAATGCCTGACGGATCAGGGCGTCTGTCCTTGTATCCACCGCGCTGGTAGAATCGTCAAGGATCAGGATCTTCGGTTTCTTGAGCAGAGCCCTTGCAATACAAAGTCTTTGTTTCTGACCGCCGGAGACGTTGTTTCCGCCCTCCACGATCATGGTGTCATACTTGCCTGGGAACTCCTGAATAAAGCCGTCCGCCTGAGCCAGCTTACATACTCTTTGTACCTCTTCATCTGAAGCACTTTCATCTCCCCAGCGGATGTTGTCGCTGATTGTTCCTGTGAAAAGCACGTTCTTTTGAAGCACCACAGATACCTGATCACGAAGCGCTTTTAAGCTGTAATCCCGGACGTCATGGCCGCCTACTTTTACGGTCCCTTTCGTCACGTCATAAAGTCTCGGTATAAGCTGCACAAGAGTGGACTTGGCGCTTCCCGTGCCTCCAATGATGCCCACAATCTGCCCGCTTTTAATGTGAAGATCAATATCTTTTAAGGAAAGGTTGCCGCCTTCCCCGGCATAGCTGAAACTTACATTCTCAAAATCAATATCACCGCTTGGTACCTCTGTGAGCGCGTCTGCACTGTCCTCCATCTCTGGTACTTCGTCGAGTACCTCTTTAATACGGTCGGAGGACGCCTCCGCGATCATGATCATGACGAACACGAAAGATACCATCATCAGCGACATCAGGATCTGGATCGCGTACACAATCACACTGGTCAGCTCTCCTGTCTGCATCCTTCCGAATACAATATCCTCCCCGCCGATATATACCATAACAAGAACAACCACATACATGGTGAACATCATAACCGGGTTGTTCCATGCTACGATTTTCTCCGCCTTTGTAAACAGATTGTAGACAATGGTAGATATTTTCCCAAACTTCTCATTCTCGTGATCCGCCCGTACGTATGCCTTGACCACACGCGCTGCGTTGACATTTTCCTGTACTGTGTTGTTCAGAATATCATACTCGTCAAATACTTTGATAAAATGAGGATGCGCTTTCTTCGCGATAAAGATCAATGTGCCGCCTAAAATTGGAATAGTAATCAGCATCATTACCGCGACTTTTACATTTATCGTCAGAGTCATGATCAGGGACAGGACAATCATGATCGGCGCCCTTACGAGTAAACGAATCGTGAACATATACGCCATTTGCACGTTTGTGATGTCCGTAGTCAGCCTTGTGACCAGACCCGACGTGGAAAAATGGTCGATATTTCCAAAAGAAAAATCCTGTATTTTGTAAAAAATATCATGTCTTAGGTTCTTTGCATATCCGGCTGACGCGATAGCTCCTAAGTTTCCCGCCTTCGCGCCGAACACCAGCGCAACCATAGCCAGCAGGATCAGCAAAAGCCCTGTCTTTACGATATAGCCCATGTCCCCATTCATGATGCCGATGTCAATGATATTTGCCATCAGAAGCGGGATAAGAACTTCCATAAACACTTCCATCACAACCAAAAGGGGGGTCAGGATAGATTCGCGTTTATATTCCCGGACTGAACGCAGTAGTTTCCTGTTCATGAGTCATTATCTCCTTTCTTCTTTTCATTACCCAACAAATTTTCGGACATTTTCTCCAGTACCCGTATGCAGGCTTCCATGTCCTTCTCCGGGATTCCCTCTCTTAGCAGCCTTTCCATATACCGGATATTTTTAAGGATCTGCTCTCTTAACCCGATCGCTTTTTCAGTGGGAACGATCTTTTTAAGGCGGGCGTCCTCTTTCATCTGCTCCCTGTGTACAAATCCATTTTTCTCAAGAAGCTGGAGAATCCCTGTCGCGGTGGAACGCCTGATCTGAAATTCCTTCTCAAGGTCCTTCTGGTATACGCTGCGTCTCAGCGATTCGAACATAATATAATGGAGAACGATTATCCTCTTCTCCATGCGTTCTCATCTGCCTCTTAAGCTGGTGGGAAATCGTATTGATCAGTCTTCCCACATCATGTCCGGGGTCATGCGCCTCCCTGGATGCCATACCCTCACTTCCTTTTCTGAATCTCCGCGCGTCTCCGCAAAATTTGTTCGGTTACTAACAATTAGTATATGCACATAAATTTTTATTGTCAATTACAAAAATGCATAAAACAAACTCCCCGTCAAAGGGGAGTTTCCATCAATCTGTCCATAGTATCGTATTTCTTTTATTTTTTTATCCTCCCGGTCTTTTTCTTCTGTCTGCCTCCTCCTTTTTTCTTCACTGCCAGCCACACCAAAAGACAGGCGAACAGCGCTGCTAAAAGGGCGCACCCTGCCGCGGTCAGGATGCGCTCTTTCCTGATCGCGGCCTTAGAGGAACGGAAGGGAACGCCGTCGTAAGGGACAATGTCCTCTTCATTTTTCCCTTTCCCGCCTGCGGCTTGTCCTGTGTCATCCGCCCCGTTCTCTGAAGGGTTTTCCATCCTCCGGCAGTACACCACATACCTCTGGTAATTCTGCGTGTAGGGATGGCATGTGACCAGTGTCACCAGATCCTCTCCCGGCACGATCTTCACCGCATCAATATCATCTGGCAATATAACAATACATTTTATCACCTCATAGGTCAGTGTCTCCCAAAGATTGGTAATCTTGACTTCATCCCCGGCTTTTAACTTCTCGATTTCCCGGAACATTGCCGTCCCGCCGTATCCTCTGTGCGCCGCGATCACGCAGTTAGTATTTTCTCCGCCCACAGGCATGCTTGTCTGACCGAGCACCGCGGCTCCTTTACTTAGGTTCTCTTGATCAGCGCCGATGTACAGCGGCAGTTCAATCCCCATTGCCGGGATTGTCAGATACCCTGCCATTTCGCCAGCCATTCCCGTCCCTTGTAGGTCAAGATCCCCCTGTTCATAACTCCAAGCGTCTGTAAGCCCGGACTGTCCTTCCGCATAGATACGCTCATTATAAGAGTACATCTGTTGTTTCAGTTCTATGTCTTCCTCTGCAGTCCCTTGGCCCTCTCTATAAGTCTCTTTTTGGAACTCCTCTATCCGCTCTCTGTTTCTGAGTGTGCCAAGCGCCTCTTCACCCACAGGAAGAAGCAAAAGCGCCGCTCCTGCAAGAAAAAGAACTCCTGCCAGAATGTACAGTAACCGTCTCCGCATATTTCACTTATCCTTTCTGTGCCGTCTTCCCCTGCAGCCGTCATTTTCTTTTTCTTGTCTGTCTCCGCCGTCTATGCCGGCAGATAAGGACAGCGCCTATGACAACGGCAAGCAATACAAAGCCTATCAAAACCGCGCGCAGATATTCCCCTGCCCACAGACTTTCATGTGATTTCGCAGCCTGCGCGTCCACCTCTTTTGCTTCTTCAAAAGGTACCCTTGATCCTCTGACGAGAAGGCGGTGGGTATTTACCGCATAGGGGGTACAGGTCAAGAGTGTAACCATGTCCTTCCCCTCCTCTGGCTGAAGAAGGGAGATCTCCTCAGGCTCGATGACCGCGATCTGATCCACTTCATACGCAAGGGTCTTATCCAGCACATGAATGTAAAATTCATCTCCAGTCTCCATTTCGTCCAGCCTTGTAAAGAGTTCCGCGCTGGGGAGCCCTCTGTGAGCGCTTAGCACTGAATGACAGTTCTCTCCTCCTACAGGCAGGGCAGTCATTTCCAGATGCCCCGCGCCTTTCTGGAGGACTTCTTCACTTGTCCCGTGATAGATGGGAAGGTCCACGTCTATCTTTGGGATCTCGATCTCTCCCATCACGCCGTCTCCATTGATGTTAAGCACGCTTTCATAATTGTCCGGCAGAACGTATCCGCTCCCTATGACGAACGGATCATGAACCGGGTCTCCCGTAAGATTTTCATTGTATTCCCGCGCCTGCTCCCATGCCGAATCAATCTCTTCCTGATCCATATTCACTACCTTGGCGTGATAAGTCCGTATTGTTTCCTGCTGACTGCGCTCCGCAAGGAAATTGCTCGCGGCCGGATAAAGGAAAATCCCGGCGCCCGCCGCAAAGATCAGCAGGGTCACCGGGAGCAGCAGGGGGTTTGTCTTTCGTTTATCTGTCTGCGTCTGTTTCTGCTTCATAAAAGATAAACCCAACCATATCATTATTTATTCGTCCGCCTATACGGCGGTCAGACTTGTTTACGCTTTTTTCTTCCTGAAGATCACGACGATCATCGTAACAGCTCCCGCCATCAGAAGGATGCCGGCGATGGTGAAGATCATCGTACCCATACCGCCTGTGACCGGAAGGGTAAGCCCGGAATCGTCAAGGGGCGTATTTTTGACAGTAAATGAAAGCGTATTGTCTTTTATTGCCGCCTGATTGCCAACAATAGAAATCACATTTTCATTTCCGGAAATGGATGCGTCTGAAGTGTTATCCAGAGTCCCGTCCGCCGGATCATCGCTTAGGAAGATCAGAATCATGGAACGCGGCACAACATACTGACCACTGTCTGATGCCTTTGTCTCTTTTAACATATAGTATCCTGTGTCAAGAGCGCTGATCTTAATCTGCCCTGTACTGTCGTCCACATCCAGAGTTGACGTTGTACCTGTGCCGGCCTTCGGGTCATATTTATATGCGCCATTCTCATATGTAAATTTCAAAGCGTTCCCATCTACGCCGTCATGAGCGGCGTTCGCTTTGTAGAGTTCAAACTGAACGTCTGTTAACGCCTTGTCAGATTCGTTAACTTTGTTAAAGGTGATTCCGTATGAATATACGGATACAGTGCTGTCCTTTGTCTGATGAGCATCCGCATAGGGATCGTTATTATAGATCAAAACAGCTGTGTTATCGTTTACCTGAACGGCTTCTCTCGTCACCTCAGCCGTATAAGTAACCGTAACATTCTGTCCCGCATGAGCCGCAATATAGTCATCGGTAAATGTCACCGCAAACGTATACTGCTTACCGTCAATGGAAGCATTCTGCTCCACGGTATAGTCCTCCGTTATATTTGCAGGCACACCGCTTTGATCCTTCACCACGATATCATTGTTAAACGCAAGTTTTGACGTTTCCAGCGCATCTGCCACGATGACCTCATGATGAGCCGCATTTGCCGGATACTCGGGAATCAGCGCTGTGATCGTATAGGTCACTGTATCGCCTGCTCCGACGCTTTTCTCATCAACAGTTTTTGTGACCGACGGCTCTGTGGATTTCATTGTGGGCGCCGTCACGTCTTTGAGATACCACCTGTCCGTCTTCTCATCATAAGACGGCAGCACGGATACCGTGGTCGGGCGGTATACCTTCACTCCGGTTGTATTCTTAGCGATCGCGATGTACTCTCCGGGAATCACCTCACTGAAAGTCACGCTGTTTTCCCCGGCCCCTGTGATTTCCTCATACGCAGCGGGAAGATCGGGATCTCCGCTCTTCACAGCCGCAGCCAGTGTCTGCCAAAACGCTGTAGACGCGCTTTCATTAAGCTCTTGGAATTCTTGCGTCACCTCGCCGTCTGTTCCTATATAATCAGAATACTGACGTGTAACCCATCCCTTCACACCGTCCTCCCACAGATATACCGGGGAAGCCGGCTGTTCATCCTGAATATTTACCTTCACGATCCGATAGAGATACACTTGAACTCCCGGTTCCAATCCGCCTACGGTTACGCTTTGCTTTGCGTCTGGAGACAGTGGTACATCTGCCGCCAACGCAGTCATACTCATCGAAAAGACAAACACGAACGCCAGACATAATGCCACGAGTCTCGAAAACACTGATTTGCTTCGTTTCGTTTCCATAGAAACTCTCCCTCCTTGTTCTTTATTTGGTTTCTATTTTGAATATTGATAATGTATATCTGACGAGCATATACTGCTCAATATTCAACAAAGTCATGGCTCTCCGGGAGGCGCCCCTCCCGGTCTTATCTGTTTGTCTTGCTCATTTTTGTGCCGTTCTTCTACATCTGAAATACCACACGGTTCCTCCTGCCGCGCCCAGCAGCATCAAAGCTCCGCCAATGATGAGAAACAGCTTGATTCCGATATTCCCCGCGAAGGGAAGCTCACCCGGCTGATAATTGATGATGGTTCTATCCTTTTTATGAAATGCCGGCGGATTGCCGATACTTCCGCCAGCCGGCACGGTAAATTCCTTGTTCTTTGCGTCATATGTGACGATCCATTGTCCGCCTACAGCAGCGTATCCGCCCGGTGTTTTTACCTCCACCAGCCGGTAGGTTCCCGATATCGGAACATCCGCAAAGGTGACTGTCCCGTCGCTGCCTGACGTCACTGTGCCGCCAGTCAGTTCCCAGCAATCTGCATTGGCATAGCTTCCGTCGATACTTCCATCCTCGTCCGCTTTGATCTGGTCTGCGTCCGCAGTATGATCGTGATGGTTCTCATCCTGACATTCCAGACGGTACAGGGCGAACACCGCGCCTTTAAGTCCGTCTCCTTCTCTTGTGATCTTCGTAAATGAGAAGGAGGATTTTGGATTATAAGTATTGTGAAATGCTACCAGAGCATTGCCTGTATGGGTGACGGTCACTGTCCCCGAATTTCCCGCTGAAAAGTCTGTTCCGTCTGTGGAGACGGACGTATCATATCCCTCCGCCACGGTTTCCGTAACAGTAAACTCCATATTATTCGGAAGGTTATGAATATAGATGCTCTCGCCGCCTTTTAGCTTAACTGATGCCGTGCCCGCCTTAAACTGTACGTTTTCCACGGACGGCTCAACTGAACCTTCCGTATATCTGTCAGCGCTGTAAGTTCCGTCTATGGCATCCGCGCATGTAACTGTAAACTCAAATTGTGTCTCTGATCCTGCCAGTCCGGTTTCATCAGATATTTCTTTGCTGATGGTCAGGCCGCCGACTCTTTCATTCTCCACCTGAACTGTCACAACGCCTGAGAAGAGATTCGTCAGGTCAGTATCCCCAAGATCCTGCTTCGGCGAAGATATGTTATCGTCATGTTCCATGCACTGCCCGATCTTAAGCCTTGACCACCCGGTATCTGTCTCCAGAGTGAGCGGTTGTTCTATCCCATCCAGCGTGATCGGCTTATACTCCAGAACCGCATCCTTATCATACTGCAGATGAGAGGTCTTGCCTGCCGCTGTCCACGCCGCACTGCTTCCCTGCCCGGAAGTATAGCTTCCACTGGTAAATAACTCCGTCCTAATATCGTGAAGTGTTCCATCCACTCCGTCGTCCACAGCGAACTGTATCATACTCTTTACCAGCATCCCAACGCTGCGCCTTACAATAACACCGTCGTCCTGCTTTCCTGCGTCCGCGTACACTCCTGTATCGTCCACAATAATCTTTGTGACCGTTTCATTTCGTTTGTATCCGCCCGGAGCAGATACCTCTTTCAGATAGTAGACGCCTTTTGGCAATCCTGAATTTTCAAGAAACACCCCTGTACCTGACGCCTTAAACGGCTCTGTAATATCCCCAGTGGTTATTGAGGCATACGCCTTTGCCGTATCACTTATGGTGACATTCCCTGCGCCGTCGTCGCTAATGCCGTCTGTTCCTTCCTTATAAAGACCGAACTGCGCCCCATTAACCGGCACTCCTGCATCGTCCACTTTCTGCACATACAAGCGGTTCATGACATTTGGCACATAGAGGCTCGCCGCAAATTCCCTCTCAAAGCCGCCGCTATCTACAAGCTTGGTATTTCTCACAGTGGCTCCATCCAGCGTGTCCGCTGACGTATAATAATACGCCACGGTATATTTCACATTAGACGCCGTCGGGTTGCTGAGCATGTAGTAGTAGGAGAGCATATCTCCCGGAAGATTCTCGATCTCCGTCTTAAAAGACCCACTGCTGTCTATGGTAAATACATAGGAATTTTCCCGCGCCGCTGCAATGGCTCCCGCTATGCCGCCATCCTCTGATACTGTCCAGCCTCCAAGGGGATCGCCGTACACAGGCAGCCAGTTGTCCCAATCACTCAAATCGTCGTTCTCTCCTCCTTGGAACTGAAGGACAACCCCAAACATCAGGCCGCCGTCTCCCCCACTACTGACAGGCATCAGATTTTTCTTTCCGCCATCTGTCAGCGTGATGGACGCGCTTGACTTTGCCGTAACCTTTGCGCTGGCATAAGTCCCGCTCTCCCATTCATTGTCGGACAGAAGAACTGCTTCCTTCGTCCCCTCGGGGAAATACAGGTACATATCGCCCGATGACCGATATCCAGAGGGTACATCTGTCTCTCTTAGGACAAAGTGCCTGTACCCCTTCTCATAGAGCTGGTTCAGGCTGAGGATATAGCCTTCCTTATCAATAAGGGTAAACTCGCCGTCGGCATCCGTGACCCCGGATGCCAGCTCCACTGCCTGAGCGTCTACTTTATAATCTCTGTCTGTCGCGTAGAGCTTAAAGCCCGCGCCCGCAACTTTCTCGCCGACCTGATCCACCTTGATAATCTCACTTTCCGGCACGGATACAAGATTGTACTTAAGGTTCATGTTTGAATCCACATTACCCCTCTCCAGATAAAAGAAATCCAGCGTGTGGTATGTATCGTCTGCAAATGTATTTCTCTTACCCTTCTCTCTGCTCCATGCTACGGATCCTTCTTTTCCCGCCGCCCGGTATTTCTCCCTGAGCGTTGAAGAATAAGTCCTAAACTTCTGTGAATTTGTACTTGCACTGGAGATCTCAATCCGCCCGGTGGCAAAATTGATATCCACGCTGACCGCATCATGAACACCGCCCAGATCAGCGACGAGTACGCCGTCTATAAAGATCCAGACATCGTCATCGCCGGAAAACTCATATGTCACCTCATCCTCTTCGTCTATGTTGGTATGCCCACCATACTGCTGTACAAAGCGGGTCTGCATATGGAGCCCAAAATAATGGTTGATCCCTGTATGATCTGACTTTATTCTCGTATCTGCCGTAATCCCGCTTCCATTATCTCTAAAAACTTCGCTTCCCCCGTCAAACGGGAAAAACTGCCCGCCCGGAGAATTACCCGCCGGGAATACCGCCTTTGTATTGTAGAGCACAAAGTCCGCTCCATCCGTGCCGTTTTTATACTCTGTCTG
>ERZ1643247.3359-NODE-3359-length-11337-cov-41.521716_pt1 | contig 11337 bp, 10 predicted proteins | sample MGYA00579264_ERZ1643247 | MGnify/ENA primary metagenome ERZ1643247 (study PRJEB29033, sample SAMEA4952262) | chicken gut metagenome | biome: Broiler Chicken; feature: Gastrointestinal Tract; material: Caecum | place: Ireland | collected 2018 | study: Broiler... | reverse complement strand
ATGATGTTGACCAGCCGTCCGGGGACGACGATGAACTTGCGGATGGGTTTGCCTTCCACCAGCGGGCGGATGTTTTCATCGGCGAGCACCGCTTCGCGGATCTGATCCTGCGAGAAGTCCTTCGGGATCATCATCTTGGCCTTGATCTTGCTGTTGACCTGCACGGCGTATTCCGTTTCATCGCGCACGAGGGCCGCCTCGTTGCAGACGGGATAGCGCTGGTCGAATACGGAATACTTGCCGCCGAAACGCTCCCACAGTTCTTCTGTAAAGTGAGGGGCAAAAGGGGCGAGCAGCAGCAATAGGTCGCGCGTGCACTCGCGCTGGAATGCGGCGCTGCGTTCTTCCGTGCTGTCATACTTATTCAGTGCGTTGACGTATTCCATCAAGCGGGCGACGGCGGTATTGAAGGAGAAGTTCTCCAGATCCCGCGTGATCTGCTTGATCGCATAATTGCGGGCGTAATCCAGCTCTTTTTCGGCAGTACCGTGATCTTTGGCGGGATCTTCCGCTTTAAGTGCGATCGCTTTGTCGGTCAGCCGTTCGACGCGGTCGAGGAACTTGGCGACCGACTTGATGCCGTCGTCGCTCCACGGGCCGCCCTCTGTATACGAGAAACCGAACATCAGGTACAGGCGGAACACGTCCGAGCCGTACAGCTCGATGTAATCGTCGGGGGAAACGACATTGCCCTTCGATTTGGACATCCGGTTTCCGTCCGGCCCGAGGATGACGCCCTGGTGTACAAGGCTCTTGAACGGTTCGTCAAAGTTCAGGTAGCCCATGTCGCGCAGAGCTTTGGTAAAGAAGCGCGCATACAGCAGATGCATGCAGGCGTGCTCTGCGCCGCCGATATACTTGTCGACGGGCAGCATCCTGTTCACGATTTCGGGGTCAAACGGCTGCTTAGAGTTGTGTGCGTCCGCATAGCGCAGATAATACCAGCTCGAGCAGACAAAGGTGTCCAGCGTATCGGGGTCGCGCAGCGCTTCGCCGCCGCAGTGCGGGCACTTGGTGTGCATAAATTCGTCGCATTTTGCGAGAGGGGATTTTCCGTCCGGCTCAAACTGCACGTTGTAGGGCAGACGCACGGGCAGATCCTTATACGGCACGGGCACGACGCCGCACTTGGGGCAGTGCACCACGGGGATGGGGGCGCCCCAGTACCGCTGGCGGGAGACGAGCCAGTCGCGCAGGCGGTAATTGGTCTTGCGTTCGCCCTTTCCGATCTTTGTCAGGTAGTTGGAGATCTCCGTGCGTGCCTCTTCACCGAATCGGCCGTCGAATTGCAGGCTGTTTACGCAGATGCCGTCCTCACAGAAGGGAAGCACCGTCTCGCCGTTTTTGTTTTCAATGACCTTTTTGATGGGCAGGCCGTATTTCTGAGCGAAAGCGAAATCGCGCTCGTCGTGTGCGGGTACACCCATCACGGCGCCCGTTCCGTACGAATAGAGGACGTAGTCGGCAGCATAAATGGGCACCTTTTCGCCGTTTACGGGGTTGATGGCATAATGGCCGATAAAAACGCCCGTCTTTTCGCGCGCAGAGGAGAGGCGGTCGATTTCATTGGTTTTGGCAGTCGCTTCGATATACGCCTCGACGGCAGCACGCTGTTCCTCGGAAGTGAGTTTGCGTACCAGCGGGTGTTCAGGCGCAAGGACGACGTACGAAACGCCGAAAATGGTGTCGCAGCGGGTGGTGAACACTTTGAATGTATCGCCGCTTTCGCACTCGAATTCGATCTCGCAGCCGGTGGACTTTCCGATCCAGTTGCGCTGCATCAGCTTTGTCTTTTCCGGCCAGTCGATCGTATCCAATCCCTGCAGCAGTTCTTCTGCATATTTGGTGATGCGGAAGAACCATTGTGTGAGGTCCTTTTTGATAACGGGCGTACCGCAGCGCTCGCAACAGCCTTCCTGTACCTGTTCGTTGGCGAGCACGGTGTTGCAGCTGGGGCACCAGTTGACAGGGGCTTCCTTGCGGTAGGCGAGGCCGTTTTCATATAGTTTCAGGAACATCCACTGCGTCCACTTATAATAATCTTCCTCGCACGTCTTTACTTCGGCGGACCAATCGAACATGGCGCCCATTGCGCGCAGCTGTTTTTCCATGGTCGCGATGTTCTTTTCGGTCGAGTCTTTCGGGTGGATCTTGGTCTTGATGGCGTAGTTCTCCGCGGGCAGGCCGAATGCGTCAAACCCCATCGGCTGGAACACCTCGTAGCCCTGCATCTTCTTAAAGCGCGCAAAACTGTCCGACGGGCCGTAGTTATACCAATGCCCGATGTGCAGCTTGGCGCCGGAAGGATAGGAGAACATCTCCAATACATAGTATTTTTTGTCGATGTTCTTTTTGTTGAAGTGGTTTTCCTTGGTCTTCTCCCACCGTTGCTGCCACTTGCTTTCGACGGATTTCATGTCCATAAAGATACCTCCGAACGTCTGAACAAAATTCATTTTTTCTTCCGAAAGCACCGGAAGATCAGGTAGGCTGCCGGCCCTAACAGCGGGATCAGCAGCACGATCAGATTCCACGGGATGACCGCTTTGACCAGCCCCATGTCTTTCAATACGAGATAGACGGTCGCGATCGCCAGAAAATAGTGGATGACGAGTATGATGACGAGCGCGATGAAGAGCGGCGGCATAGGCCCTCCCGATCAAAGAAAGATTCACTTGATTATATAATTTTTTGCGCAGATAGTCAAGCCGAGAGGGCTGTACGCCCGAAATTTTTGCAAAATCGCGCTCTTCCGCACGATATGCGTAAATAAAATGCGTTCGCCTGCATACACTGAAAGCATGGAAAGAAGCATAGAAAGCGAATTTTCTGTCACGGAAACGGACGGCAACTGCCGGTACATTGCCTATATCGCCGCCGCGCTCGCAAAGGGCGGGGCCGCTGCGCAGATCGGGTTTGAAAGCGGCCGCGTTCGCCTCTCTGTCGCCGGGGAGGAGCCGGCGCTGCGCCGCCTTGCAGAGGAAAAGGTCGCAGACATCCTCTGTATCGGCTATAAATACGCGGAACTGCGCCCCCTCATTTGTCCGGCCGGTTTGGGGGAAGAAGACCGCGAGATCCTTGTCGCGGCCGTCATTGCGGCAGATCTCGCCGAAGACCGCCGCTGTGTCCTTACGCGCCTGCGCCGGGCGGCGGATGCGGAGTGTACGATCGACGGGTTTTATCGCTTCCGCCTGAGCGATCTGCGCGCCAAGTGGCGTGGCGTCGCCGCATGTGTGCCGGCCGTCTTTACGCGCGGCAAACTGGCCGATTTTATGGAGTACCTGCTTGGGGCAGGGCGCGGTAAGGTTTTTTTGAAAGGGGATGCCGTATTTGACGCCCGCTGCCGTCGTCTGCGCCGCTCTTCCTTGATCGAAGGCGGACACTCGGAAATGAATACGCTGCGCGAGATCGTGCTCAGCGGCGCCGGAAAAGTCGAGTGCCTCGTTTCGCCCAGTTCCAGGCAGGAAGATTTCCTTCGCCGTTATTATGGCGGGAGGGTATGTTTCGCGCCCTGATCAGGTAAACGAGTCTGCGGGCCTGCCATCTGCGGAAATGACGTCCGCCGCTCGAAATTTTTTGCAAAAAATGCGCTCTTTTCGTTGACAAATGAGTCAAAAGCGTCTATGATAGAAACACAATACGATTCTATCTGCCTATGAACGGAGACAAGTAGCCCGGGTTCGAACGGATCCTTCAGAGAGCGGCGCGCTTGGCTGAAAGCGCCGCGCTTCCTTCCCGGTTTGAAACCGCTCCGTTCGGCAAAAAGCATGCGCGGCTTTTTCAATCGCGCAAAAAAGAGCGGCCGTGCGTTCCCGGGTGGGCGTCGGCAATTAAGGTGGAACCGCGCAGGAGATGCGTCCTTAAACGACAGGTTTGAGGGCGCTTTTATATTGCAAATATTCATTTTATATGCAAGGAGAAAGACATGATCATCACGTTGAAGGGAGGAGACAAAAAAGAATTCGCGTCGCCTGTGACCTGCCTCGAGGTCGCCAAGAGCATCGGCGAGGGACTGGCGCGCTCCGCGGTCGCGGCAAAGGTGGACGGCAAGGCCGTCGATCTCGCACACGTCATTGACGGCGATTGCGAACTGGAGATCCTGACGCTCAAGGATAAAGAGGGGCTGCAGGTATACCGCCACACGGCGGCGCATGTGCTTGCACAGGCCGTTAAAGCGATCTTCCCGACCTGTAAGCTCGCCATCGGCCCGACCATCGAAAACGGCTTTTATTATGACATCGACTTCAAGACGCCCATCACGCAGGAAGATCTTTCCAAGATCGAGGCGGAAATGAAGAAGATCATCAAGAGCAATCTTCCCGTCGAACGCTTTACCCTTCCGCGCGAAGAGGCAATCAAACTGATGACCAAATATTCGGAAAAGTACAAGGTCGAGCTGATCAAAGATCTGCCCGAGGGGGAGGAGATCTCCTTCTATAAACAGGGCGATTTCACCGATCTTTGCCGCGGTCCGCATCTGCCGTCTACCGGTAAGATCAAGGCGTTCAAACTGACCAGCATTGCGGGAGCTTACTGGCGCGGCAACGAAAAGAATAAGATGCTGACCCGCATTTACGGCACGGCCTTCGCCAAAAAGGAAGAGATGGACGCTTACTTCACCATGCTGGAAGAGGCGAAGAAGCGCGATCATACCAAACTCGGCAAAGAACTCGGCCTGTTCGCCCTGCTCAACGAGGGCAAGGGCTTCCCGTTCTTCCTGCCCAAGGGGATGGTGCTCAAAAACATTCTCATCGATTATTGGCGGCAGATCCATACGCGCGAGGGCTATGTCGAGGTGCAGACGCCGATTATCCTCACCCGCTCTCTTTGGGAGACGTCCGGCCACTGGGATCATTATAAAGAAAATATGTATACGACCAAGATCGACGGGGAGGACTGTGCCATCAAGCCGATGAACTGCCCGGGCGGGATGCTCGTGTATAAGCTCACTCCGCACAGCTACAAAGATCTCCCCATCCGCATGGGCGAGCTGGGCATCGTGCACCGCCACGAAAAGAGCGGCCAGCTGCACGGACTCTTCCGCGTTCGCTGCTTCACGCAGGACGATGCGCACATCTTTATGCTTCCCGAGCAGATCGCCGATGAGATCAAAGGGGTCGTGCGCATCATCAACGAGGTCTATACCCTCTTCGGATTCAAATATCACGTCGAACTCTCGACCCGCCCCGAGGACAGCATGGGCAGCGACGAGGATTGGGAGACGGCGACCGATGCACTGCGCGCCGCGCTGGACGAGATGGGGCTCCCGTACGTCGTCAATGAAGGGGACGGTGCCTTTTATGGTCCGAAGATCGACTTCCATCTGACCGATTCCATCGGCCGAACCTGGCAGTGCGGCACCATCCAGCTCGACTTCCAGCTCCCGCAGCGCTTTGAAGCGGAGTACACCGGTGAGGACGGCCAAAAACACCGTCCCATTATGATCCACCGCGTCGTTTTCGGCTCTATCGAGCGCTTCATCGGCATTCTCATCGAGCACTATGCCGGCAAGTTCCCCGTGTGGCTCTCGCCCGTACAGGTGAAAATTCTGCCCGTTTCCGATAAGTCGATGGATTACGCAAAGCAAGTCGAAACACAGCTGAAAGCGGCGGGTGTGCGCGTCGAAACGGATATGCGCAACGAAAAGATCGGCTACAAGATCCGCGAGGCACAGTTGGAAAAGCTGCCGTATATGCTCATCATCGGCGATAAGGAGAAGGAGGAGGGCACTGTTTCCGTGCGCATGCGCGAAAAGGGAGATATCGGCGCGATGGCTCTCGCCGATTTTGCCGCGCGCGTAAAAAAAGAAAATGACGAAAAGACGGTCTTTTAAATAAAAAGGCCTTCAAAATAATTGACAAACGGCTGCAATTTTTGGTATAGTATATCGGTAAAGCAGAAGGAACGCTTCTCGCCTTGCGGCAATCGCGTCGGCAAGTGCACGATATATCCGAAAACGGCGCTGCGTTTGCGGCGGCAAATGTGATATGTTCGGCGGGTCCTTTTGCAGGGCCCGCCTTTTTTGACGGCTTTGGCGGTCCGTTCAAAAACCGAAAAAATAATAAAAGGAAGGTATAAAAGTATTAAAGCCCAGCATCAGATCAACGGAGAGATCCGCGATCGGGAAGTGAGAGTCATCGGGGCAGACGGGCAGCAGCTCGGCATCATGAGCGCGCAGGCCGCGCTTCGCCTCGCGGAAGAGAGCGATCTTGACTTGGTGAAGATCTCGCCGACGGCCAATCCGCCTGTCTGTAAGATCATGGATTACGGCAAGTTCAAGTTCGAACAGGGGAAAAAGGAAAAAGAATCGCGCCGCAATCAGAAGATGGTCGAAGTCAAAGAGGTTCGCCTCTCGATGACTATCGACACGAATGACCTCAATGTCAAGTCCCGCCAGGCACAGAAATTTCTGGAAGCGGGAAACAAGGTCATGGTCTCCATCCGTCTGCGCGGCAGACAGAATGCGCACGCTTCCCTGGGGGTGGGCGTAATGCACACCTTCTTCGATACGCTGGAAGGGAAGGCGGTCATGGATAAAAAACCTGCCAGCGAAGGGCGCAACATTACGATGTTGCTTTCGCCCGCAAAATCATAAAGATTCGGAACCGTGCGTCCGCAAAAGGATGCGGCCGTACGTCAGATACGGAAAATTATTTCGGAGGATAACAACATGCCTAAACAGAAATCGCATAGCGGCTCCAAGAAGCGTTTCGACGTGACCGGCAGCGGCAGAGTTAAGAGGGCACAGTCGGGTAAAAACCATAAGACAGGTGAAAAGCCCCGCAAGCGCAAGCGCAATCTTCGCCAGACGGCGTTCGTCAGCGAGACGCAGGAATTGACGGTCAAAAACCGCCTGATTCCGTACAAGAATTAAGCAATAAGGAGAGAAAACAGTCATGCGTATCAAAAGAGGTGTCAACGCTGTCAAAAAGCGCAGAAAGATATTCCGCCTTTCCAAGGGCTATTTTGGCTCCAAGAGCCGCTCTTACCGCATCGCCCGCGAAGCGGTGATGAAGTCGCTGATGTATGCGTACATCGGCCGCAAAAATCGTAAGAGAGATTTTCGCAAGCTCTGGATCGCCCGTATCAATGCGGCGGCTCGCCTGAACGGACTGTCTTACAGCAAGTTCATGCACGGCCTCAAGGTCGCGGGCATCGAACTGAACAGAAAGGTTCTTGCGGACATCGCGGTCAACGACGCAGCCGGCTTCGCGGCCCTCGCGGAGAAGGCGAAAGCCGCTATCGCCTAAATAATCGATCCGAAAACCTTCTTCCTCATCGCAAGAAGGTTTTTTTGGTTTTTGTATGGTCATTACATCGAGAAATAATCCGCTCGTGCGCCGCATCCTCTCCCTGCGCGAAAAAAAGTTTCGCCGTGCGGCAGGGGAATATGTGGTGGAGGGGCTTAAATCGGTGCGCGAGGCTGCGGAGAGCGGGGTGCATATCCGCCTGCTTGTGCGGGCGGAGCACCATCCCCTGCAGAATATCGAGGCAGATAGCGAGGTCGTCGTTTCGCCAGGTGTCTTTGAAAAGCTGTCCGAAGAGGTGTCGCCGCAGGGCATTCTCGCCGTCGTGGAAATGCCCGCCTGCACGCCGGAGCCTCCGCGCTCGCTCAGTTTGCTTTTAGACGGCGTATCCGATCCGGGCAACATGGGCACTGTGCTGCGAACGGCGAATGCCGCCGGCTATGAAGATATTTATTTACGCGGTTGCACCGATCCGTTCGCTTCCAAATGTGTGCGTGCCTCGATGGGGGGACTCTTCCGTGTTCGGCTGCATATCGGCGAGGATGCAGAGCTCGCTTCCGCGCTTGCTGGCATACCGCTCATCTGCGCGGATATGGGAGGGAAAAACGCCTTTTGTTTTTCGCCGCCTGAGCGCTTTTGCCTCGTCATCGGCAATGAGGCGAATGGCGTCACGGAGCAGATGCGCGCGGCGTGTGCGCATACCGTCCGTGTTCCCATGCGCCCGGGCTGTGAAAGCCTCAATGCCGGCGTATCGGCAGGGATCCTCATGTATCTATTGCGCGCGGATCATTTCCGCAGTGTGTAATGGTTGGCAAAAGTGAACGAGCATCAGTATACGAATCAGAATCTATAAGGAGAATTTAAATATGTCAGGGCACAGCAAATGGCATAATATACAGGCAAAAAAGGGCAAAGCAGACGCTGCGCGCGGCCGCATCTTTACAAAGCTCGGCCGGGAGATCGCAGTCGCCGCGAAATCCAATCCAAATCCGGAAACAAACAGCAAGCTCGCGGACGTGATCGCCAAGGCAAAAGCGAATAACATGCCCAACGACAACATCCAGCGCTGCATCAAAAAGGCGGCCGGTGAATTGAGCGGCGTCAACTACGAGACTCTCGTTTATGAAGGCTACGGCGTGGGGGGCAGCGCTCTCATCATCAATACACTTACCGACAATAAGAATCGTACAGCGGGCGATGTGCGCAGCACTCTCTCCAAATGCGGTGGCGAGCTCGGCAACAGCGGCTGCGTATCGTATATGTTCAGCAATAAGGGCTTGCTCGTCGTCGAGCGTACACTCGATTTGGACGAGGATACTATTACGGAGTACGCTATCGATGCTGGCGCGGATGATGTGGTCGTATTGGACGATGTTTATGAGATCTATACGGATCCGAGTACTTTTTCGGATGTTCGCAAATATCTTGAAGGGAAGGGCATCTCGTTTTTGGAAGCGGATGTGCGCATGATCCCGCAAAACAAGGTGACGCTCAGCCCCGAACACGAGGAGACGTTCAAAAAATTGCTCGATAAGCTCGAAGAGCTCGATGACGTGCAGGATGTTTATCATAATGTCGAGCTGACTGAGGATGAGGAAGAAGAATAAATCGCACCACTTGCACATTTGCAGAGTATTATGTGCGGCATAAATCGATCGAAAGCGGAGGGAAATATGATCGGAGTGGAAGAAGCTTGCCTGCGGGCAAAAGAACATGCGGGGGCAGTTGCCCATGCAGCAGAGGCGGATCGCAATGCAATGCTGACTGCCGCTGCCCGTGCTCTGCGTGAACACGCCTCGGAGATCATCGCCGAGAATCGCAAGGACTGTGAGGCCTGCACGCGCGGCGCACAGTTTGTCGACCGCTTGATGCTGGATGAAAAGCGCATCGACGGGATTGCTGTCGGGCTGGAAAAACTGGTGCAGCTTCCCTGTCCCGTCGGTGAGATCTTGGAGGAGCGCACGTTGTATAATGGGTTGCGTCTGCGCCGCGTGCGCGTTCCGATCGGCGTGATCGGCATTATTTACGAGGCGCGCCCCAATGTTACAGCGGATGCGATCGGGCTTGCCATTAAGAGCGGAAATGCCATTGTTCTGCGCGGCAGTAAGGATGCAATTCGCTCCAACATTGCCGTTACAGCGGTCATCAAAGATGCCGTCCGTTCGGTCGGTATCGATCCAGAGTTTATCCAGCTCATTGAAGATACTACCCGTGAAGGGTCGACCCGCTTTATGCGGATGAACGGGGTGGTCGATTGCATCATTCCGCGCGGCGGCGCCGGCCTCATTCAAAACGCCGTACAGAATGCAACGGTTCCCGTCATCGAGACGGGAACGGGCAACTGCCATGTGTATTTCGATGCCGCGGCAGATATATCGAAGGCGATCCCTATCCTCATCAACGCTAAGACGCAGCGGACTTCCGTCTGCAATGCCTGTGAGAGTTTGCTGATAGAAGAGCGCTTTGCCAAGGCACACCTGACCGAGATCGTTGCCGCACTGCGCGAAAAGGGCGTGGAGATCGTGGCTTGCGAAAAATGCCGCGAGATCGTTCCCGATCTTACTCCGGCGACGGAAGAGGATTATTATACCGAATATTCGGCGCTGAAGATCTCGGTCAAGATCGTCGGCGGAGTGGACGAGGCGATCGCGCATATCAATCAGTACGGTACGCATCACAGCGACAGCATCATTACCGAGGACGCCTCTGCGGCGGAAAAATTCCTCGAGGAGGTGGACAGCGCTGCCGTATACGTCAATGCAAGTACCCGTTTTACCGACGGCTTCGAGTTCGGCATGGGCGCAGAGATGGGTATTTCCACGCAGAAGTTGCACGCCCGCGGTCCGATGGGGCTGCGTGAGCTGACCTCTTATAAATATCAGGTCGTCGGCAATGGGCAGATCCGCGGTTAAAGGTTGACTCATCTGCGAGAGAAAAATCAGTTTTACCAAAGATCTATATGGGCCGTCCGCCATCATGCGGGCGGCTCTCTTTATAGGGCGCTTTAGCTTGAAAAATCCACCAGTTAGTTATAAAGGGGGCTTCAGCATGATATCAGTGACACCCTTTTGAAGGATTGGCTTGCAATTTACCCTGATGGGGAATGGGTAACCCATAAGTTTTGGTTGCTTTGATTGCGTTATTCATTTCATTTTCAGTCGTTTGATTGGGCTTGGGCATAGGGAGGATATTGAAATGAGAGCCTCGGCAAATAGCGCAATCGTTTAGGGCGCCCAAAATTTTCATTTTCTTTTTTGGGAGGGATACTCTGTGCGCGGCGGGGTTATTCTGTCCATTGCCGCCCGGCTGGGTTGACTGCCTCAATTTTCCTGTAGGTTGGGCGCATAAATGACGGCTGGGTGCAGATACTGATGCTGTCGGCGGCGGTAAGCGGATCCGCCTGAAGTCATAGAAAAAGTTTCGTAAGAAAAAGATAAATTGAAAGGGTCCGCGCCTTTTTTCAGAAAGATATCGCCGCTTTCCGATACAGTCTCCTTTTCGCGGAGCGGCATATCGCGGAAATAAGGCGCTTAGAATTGATAACATGAAAAACGAGGAGAGACTTTTTCAGGATTTGACCGTTGCAAAATATGTTTTGTATGAGCAACGACATAAAAAATCAAAGAGTGAAACCTCATAAAATTGTTTAAAATTAAGTGATCCTTAAAAAAGCGAAGGATGATCGCTCTTAATGGTGAAAATCGGGACAAAAATGAGAGGACGAGCGCAAGAATTTGTGTGACTCCTCTTATTTTTTGTCTTTTGTGCAATTTTACGCCTGTTTACATTTTTGACGGAATATGGTACAATACCTGCAAAGAAGGAGGTATTGTATGACAAGTAAAAGGAGTTCGCGTGCATCAGCGGCGAAAGCGGCAAAAAAACTGCATCCGGCAACGCTGGTGCTCGCCGTCATCTTTCTCGCGGTCGGCATCGCTTGCGGTATCTTCGCGTCTGAGGCGCTGACGGCGGAAGACCGCTTTACACTCAACGGTGACCGAGAGATCCGGCTCGCTTGCGGGCAGGACTTTGATGACCCGGGTGTAACGGTCGTGTCTTTCGGAAGGGATATCTCTGCGCAGGTACAGGT
>ERZ1643247.3356-NODE-3356-length-11350-cov-8.859938_pt1 | contig 11350 bp, 10 predicted proteins | sample MGYA00579264_ERZ1643247 | MGnify/ENA primary metagenome ERZ1643247 (study PRJEB29033, sample SAMEA4952262) | chicken gut metagenome | biome: Broiler Chicken; feature: Gastrointestinal Tract; material: Caecum | place: Ireland | collected 2018 | study: Broiler... | reverse complement strand
GCAAAATGTCAAATTTTTTAGCGTTTTTTTTCAAAAAACATTTGACATTTTGCGCTAAATTCTGATTAAGATGTGGTAAAAAAGAAAAAAGAAGAGTTATTTTTACAACTCTTCTTACAATTATCTAATCAAATATTTTTAATTTTGGCTTTCAGCCATCTTTTTTTCTAACTTTTCAAGGCGTTTATAGTAATCTTCCACTGCATTTTTGATTGCCTCTTCAACAAGTGTTGCACAATATTTGCGATCTAGTGGAATATCATTAAATTCTGAAATGATTTCTTCTTCTGTAATAGATAAAGCCTCTTCAAGTGACTTCCCAACAAGCATTTGACATGCGATATCACAAGCAACGATTGTAGCAACTCCACCAAAAGCCTTGAATTTTGCGTTGTCGATAACGCCGTCCTCATCTATCAACATATAGATCTTGATCAAATCCTTGCTTATCTCATCTTCTGCCTTTCCTGTAGCATTTGCTCCACGAAGTCCGCCTGCAAAACTAGGATTTTTAAATCTTTCGAGTGTCTTTGTGCTGTACATAATTACCTCCTTCCTGCTTTTGTGAGAGCGGAAATAGATCTCAATCTCTCAACTGCCTTTTGCAAAACTTCGACAGCATAATCTATGTCGCTTCTAGTAAGATTTTTTGCAAATGAGAACCTTACAGAAGATTTTAAATGCTCATCATCAAGCCCCATTGCCTGCAAAACATAACTTTTTTCAGTTGATCCTGCCTTGCATGCTGAACCTATTGAAACTGCCACTCCATCCATATCAAGCAGCATAAGTAGTGATTCATTGTCCACCATATCAAAAGACATATTGACAATACTATTTACCTTTTGTTGTGGATGACCATTGATTTGGACATATTCAATTTTTTCTTGTACGCTTCTTATGAAATAATCTCTTATTGAACGCAACTTCTGTTGATTGATGATCATATCGCGTTCAGCAATTTCAACTGCTTTACCAAATCCTGCAACAAGTGGAACATCGACAGTACCACCGCGCTTGCCTCTCTCTTGGCTTCCGCCTACTATCAACGGCTCGATTCTTATACCATTCTTAAGATAAAGGCATCCAACCCCTTTTGGTCCATAGATTTTATGCGCAGTCAAAGTCATAGCATCAATTTCCATATCTTGAACATTGATTTTGATAGCGCCTAATGCTTGAGATGCATCAGTGTGGAAAATTATGCTATAGTCATGAGCAATCTTTGCAATTGCCTTGATATTTTGGATTGTTCCTACCTCGTTGTTAACTGCCATGATGGAAATCAAAATAGTATCATTTCTAATTTCATGGATAAGATCTGTAAGTTTTACAAGTCCCATGCTGTCCACAGGGATCTTGGTAACAACAAAACCTTCCTTTTCAAGTTCTTCGCAAGCTTCCATGATGGCGCTATGTTCAATAGCACTGATGATAATATGCTTACCTTTATTGGAATATGCTCGCGCAAGTCCTTTGATTGCAAAGTTATCCGCTTCTGTTCCGCCAGAAGTGAAATATATTTCATTTGATTTTTCAGCGCCAATAGCGTGAGCAATTCTATCTCTTGCTCTGTCAACTATTGCCTTTGCATCTCGTCCATAACTATGCACAGAATTACTGTTTCCATAAATAGTGTTAAAGCATGGAAGCATTTCTGCCATAACTTCACTAGAAACATAGGTAGTTGATGCGCTGTCTAGATATACTCTCTTGTCCATTTTTATACCCCTTTTACATACTCTTTAATTTTAACACCACTTTGCTTTATTGTCAATACAAAAATAACTAAAAAGATATATTTTAGTTATTTAATTGTATTTTCATTTACAATTTTTAATCTATATTTTTAATTACAGACAAAAAAAGTCTTTTGGTTTTCAAAAGACTTTAACGATTATAAGTATTTTTTAAGTGTGTCAACACATTCATTTTGCATCCAAACTCCAACATGTTTTTCTTTTGCCACACCATCTTTAAAGATCATAAGTGTAGGAATAGACATGATGCCGTATGTTCTTGCAAGCATTTCATTTTTGTCAACATCTACTTTGTAAATATTGACTTTGTCGCCGATCTCCTCATTTATCCCTTCAAGTATTTGCCCCATCATTCTACAAGGTGCGCACCATGTAGCAAAGAAGTCAATAAGTACCACTCCTTCCTTTGTGGAAGCTACAAAATCTTTTTGTTCAATTTCTTGCATAATTTCTCTCCTTTTCTTATATTATATATAAAAAGTATAAAATTTACTAACAAATTTCAATAAATTTATAATTATTTACCAATAATCTTATTTATCACATAACTTGCGATAACACATGCACAAGCTGGCGGGTAATAGGAAATACTGCCTATAATTTTGTCAAATTTTTGCGGTTTTGAATAGGATATTGCTACATCTAGACCCTTTATGCCAAGTTCTCTCAAACGTTTTCTTATAGCCTTTGCAAGTCCATCATCATGCGTCTTTTCTATATCCACAACTATAAAACTAGGACTATCAAACCTATTCCCTGCGCCCATCGCTGAAATGATATTTATATTATTTTTTTTGCAATAGCAAATAATTGCGACTTTGTCTTTCACACTGTCAATCGCATCAACTACAAAAGTATCGTTTTTGACAAATTTTACAACATTTTCTTCGCATAGTCTTTCATTTACTGCGTCAATTTGTGCATCAGGGTTTATCTTCAATATCATATCTTTTAAGACTTTGACTTTATCAAGACCTATCGTGTCAGTAAAAGCAACCGCCTGTCTGTTTATATTTGAAGGAGTGATTTTGTCAAAATCTATAATAGTGAATTTTGAAATACCTGCGCGTGCCAAAAAGAGTGCAACATATCCGCCGACTCCACCAGTTCCAACAATAGTCACATGGCTTTTAGATATTTTCTCTATATTCTCCTTGCCAAGCAAAAGTTCTGTTCTTGAGTTATCCATGAAGATAATTTAACATTTTTTATCTGTTTTTGTCAATTTTTTCGCCTAAAAACACAATTTTTTGTATGTCGGGTAATAAAATCTATTATTTTGATTGCAGTCGAGATATAGATTTAGGCAAGAAAGCATTTTTGCCAAATGGCAAAAATAGATGGTCGAGTACTCGACCATCTCCCCTTTTTCGCTTTCACGGAAAAAGGGGCTTTCTTGCCCCTCAGACTATAGACAAACATCGCGACCGAAAAATTACTTGTAATTTTTCTTGCTTCGTTTACTGAAAAACGCCCAAAACCAGTCATTTAGGAATACTAAACTCCTGGCTTTGGGCATTTCTCGAGCCTTGCCTCGCTTGTTTTTCTACAGTCTGTTAATTTGCCGACATACTGAAAAAAGGGGCTTTCTTGCCCCTTAACCTTACAAAATGTATTTTTTCAAATCAAATTTTCTTTTTGTTTCCTTAAATGCATTCTGCACATAATTTTTGTCGATTACAACCTCTGTCTTTGGCAAAGTATCAGATGCATTGAAAGAAATATCTTCAAGTAAACTCTCCATTATGGTGTGAAGCCTTCTTGCACCTATATTTTCACTTGTTTCGTTTTCAGCAAACGCCATCTCTGCCATTTCATCAATTGCATCATCAGTGAAATGCAAGTCTATATTATCCACAGCTAAAATGCTGGCATATTGCATGGTTACCGAGTTTTTAGGCTCTACTAAAATTCTCTTAAAATCTTCCTTTGTAAGATTGTCAAGATCAACTCGGATAGGAAAACGTCCCTGAAGCTCTGGAATCATATCTTCGATATTCGATACATGGAATGCTCCCGATGCTATAAAGAGTATAAAATCGGTTTTTACATTGCCATATTTTGTGGCAACCGTGCTTCCTTCAACGATCGGCAAGATATCTCTCTGCACTCCTTCTCTTGAAACATCTTGGTTGTTTGATCCGCCTGCTTTGCCGATTATCTTATCGATTTCGTCAATGAAGATTATTCCTTCTTCCTCGGTTCTTCTAATAGCCTCGGCATAGACATTGTCCTTGTCGATAATCTTATCGCATTCTTCACTTGTAAGAAGTTCTCTTGCGCGAGCAACGCTCATTCTGCGTTTCTTGTGCTTTTGTGGTAAAATGCCATCAAACATTGAGCCTAAACTTATCTCAGGTCCGCCTATAGCAAGCATAGGTTTTTGACTGTCAAGTACATAAATCTCTACATTTTCGTTTTCTAGTTTGCCTTCTTTAAGCTCCTGTTCTACTATTGTCTTATCAACCTGTATATTGACAGCCCGTCTTGTATCGCAAATTGCATCGACAAGTTTACCTTCAACGATAGGCTTAACCTTATCTTCCATTTGATGAGCCTTTTCGTCTTTGACCATTCGAACTGCTACTTCCACAAGATCGCGGATCATACTTTCGACATCGCGTCCTACATAGCCAACTTCGGTATATTTTGTGGCTTCAATCTTGATAAATGGAGCGCCGACAAGTTTTGCAAGTCGTCTTGCAATCTCTGTCTTACCAACACCTGTAGGACCACGCATAATTATGTTCTTTGGCGTAATCTCTTCGCGCAGTTGCTTTGGCAGTTTGCTTCGTCTGTATCTATTGCGAAGTGCTATGGCGACCGCTCTCTTTGCCTTTGACTGTCCAATGATATATTTATCAAGTTCTTCAACTATCTCTCTTGGCGTTAAATTCATCTTAAACCTCCTCTACAGTGATATGATCATTTGTGAATACGCAAATTTGTCCTGCAATCTCAAGTGCCTTTCTTGCAATCTCATCAGCAGATAGATCAGTATTCTGTTTAAGTGCCTTTGCAGCAGCAAGAGCATAATTTCCACCAGAACCTATCGCACAGACATCATCATCTGGCTCGATAACTTCGCCCGTTCCACTTACAATCAAAAGTTGATTTTTATCGGCAACTATCATCATCGCATTAAGCTGTCTTGACGCCTTATCTTCTCGCCAAGTGCCAGCAAGTTCAACCGCACTTCTCATAAGATTGCCTGAAAATTTATTGAGCATATTTTCAAATCTTTCGCAAAGCGAAAAAGCATCGGCTACACTTCCAGCAAAACCGATAACAACCTTATCATTATAAATTCTTCGCACCTTGTGAGCATTAGATTTGAATATCACGCTTTCGCTCATTGTGACCTGACCGTCACCTGCGATAGCAATTTTACCATCTTTTTTTACACCACAAATAGTAGTGCCTCTAAACACGCTTTCCACTAGTATATTCCTCCTTAAATCTTGCAAGCGATTTAACTGACCTATCAAATAGATATGATAGCAATTTTTCATTTGTATAATCTTCTTGCTTTTCTATTATATCATAATCTTGCAAAATATCATTGCTTTTTGACAAATTTGTTTTAAGAATATTTTTGCTTATAAAACCTATCATGCTATCTTCATCAAGCGGAACAAGTACTCTATCCTTAAAGTAATTATTGACAGCCATTGCTGTTATATGCCCGCTGGCTATACTTTGACTATAATCTTCAAAACCTAAAATACTTCCTGTAAAAAATAAATTTTTATCTGTCTTTGATTGCCCAAATTCGTTTATAGCATACTTTGGATAGACATGCAGTCCTTCTTTTATCTTGCTTTCACTTAGTATGATGGCATTTTCAAAACCAGGCAAAGTTCTTATTATTTCACTTTGAGCGAGAGTATCTAAATTGCTTGCAATTGAGCATAATAGAAAGCCTTCGTCTTGCCTGACAATTGACAAAGTCGCATAGGGTTTTCTTTGCATACTTGAATTCAGCACAGGCATCATGCAAAGGTTTCGCAAGCAATCTTTGCCTTTTAAAGCAAGGTCCTCTAAACTTTTTGGATAAATCTTAAAATCGCCCTTTAATATCTGCTCGTTTAACTTCTCAATCACCTTATTTACAAATCTCACATACATATCATAATCTAAATGCAAAAAACCATTTTTGCCATCAAAGGTGATTTTGCTTGTATCTATATTTGTAATTATTGGATATTTATATTTACAAGTCATACATTTCATAGAGCCAAGTTTTTGAAGCAAGAATTTTGAAAGACTTTCGCTTGTATTGTTGCCAGAGGCGATGATATTTATCTCATTTGTATTGATTGAAGTTATCGGAAAATTAAAATACTCAATATTCCTATTATTTTTGACCATTTCTAAGCCTAAATTATATATTTCCCCCTCAGTGCAACCACGATAGCCCTGACTTTTTAAAAGTTCCTCTTGCCGAATAAGTGGACTGCCTAAAAATGAAAGCTCTCTTTTAAGTAGTGCGTCAAAGAGTTCTCGTTTTGGCGAAAGAGCGCTTCTTTTACTACATTTTGCACAATTATATGTATGTTTGCCTTCATAGTCAAATAAGTTTACTTTGATATCATGACCTGCCAAAAATAAGGCACATTCTATACCAGAATATCCGCAACCTATCACATTAACAATATTTTTAACATAACTCATTTTAAGCCTCTTAAAATATGCTTTCTTATTTTATACTACTATAAAAATCTTGAAAAGTAAAAGTATTTAAGAAAAATTGCGAAATTTTTCGAGTTTTGTCTAAAATTTAAACTTTATATGCATAAACAAAAATTCTCCTTGTTTAAGGAGAAGTTTTTAGAATAACCTTTACAACCTTCAAAAAGCACTTATGTGGCAAGAATTATTTACATAAACGCTAGGCACTTTTAAGTCTTTACGTCAAATTAAAATTATTTTCTTAAGATATCACCCTTTTTGAGATGATAAGGGCAATTGATAGTCACCACCTCTTGCACGCGTTTTGCGTCTTGAATTTCAATGCCATCGCTTGCAAAGATTTTTTCTATTTTTATTGTCTTTAAGAAATTATCGTCAGGCGAAAGCACTTCTAGTATATCGCCAACCATGAAACGATTTCTCATTTCCACTTTGACAAAGCCCTCACTTTCTTCTTCCACAACCTTTGCGATGAATTGTGCTGTCTGAATAGGCATTGATGACTCAATATATTCCTTGTCATCACTATTAAAGTAAAACCCTGTAGTATAACGGCGATGAGATGTCTTTTCAAGTTCGTCATGCAGTTTGTCACTGTCTAGCGTTTTATCGATCGCTCGTCTATAGGCATTGACAACACTTGCTACATAGTAGTCAGATTTCATTCTACCTTCAATCTTAAGTGAGCAAATTCCAGCCTTTTCAAGTTCATCTAGATGATCGATCATGCAAAGATCTTTTGAATTGAGTATATATGTTCCTCGCTCATCCTCCTCAATAGGAAATTCCTCCTCCTTATTCTCCTCTCTAATTGTATACTTCCACCTGCAAGCCTGCACACAAGCACCGCGATTGCTATCTCTGCCTGTCATATAGTTGGAAAGCAGACATCGTCCTGAATAAGAAATACACATTGCTCCATGCACAAACGCCTCTATTTCAAGTCTATCTCCAATATTTTCATGCATCTTTTTGATGTTTTCAAGGTTCATCTCTCTTGCAAGCACCAGCCTTGTCACTCCTAAGTCTGCAAAAAACTCAGCACTATATGAATTGTTTATATTTGCCTGCGTTGAAACATGGACATTCAGTGACGGAAAATTCTTGCGAAGATAGTAGATCACTCCAACATCACTCACAATCACGCCGTCTACCTTTGCTTTTATAAGAAGATTAAGATAGTCATCTATATGCTCAAAATCACTGTCATTTGCCACAATGTTTAAAGTGACATAGCCTTTTTTGCCATTTTCATGAAGAAACTGCATTGCCTTGACAATCTCATCATCATCAAAATTGCCAGCAAATGCACGAAGCCCATACATTTTGCCAGCAAAATAGACTGCATCCGCGCCAAAATGTACAGCTGTCACAAGTTTTTCAAAATTGCCTGCAGGGGCAAGTAATTCCATAATCCTCTCCTTTTTATCGCTTTCGTTTATTTTTTAGTATATTTTTCATTATTTTCGTTGTTTTATTTGATTTTTTTAATTTTTCCTTTTAATTCAATTTTCTTTTTGCATCCTTTTTCTCGATTTTTCTTCACGCTTCCAATTGATAAAGCCAAACAAATTGGATAGAATAAAAACTGCAAATACAATTACAATAGGTATATTTCCAAAACTTTGTCCTTGTCCGTTTATAATAGGTAAAAGCCATAAAAGCAAGGCAATTATATTAAGACAGGTAAAGAATAAAAACATGAAAATACTCTTTCTCATCAAAAGATAGTTACCTATTATTGTGAAGAATGCAGATAGACAGGCGATGAGTAAATTTGGCGTATTAAGTGCATTTAACACAAAGAATAGCGCAATAGTCAAGCAAATCGCAACTATGAATAGACACAACCATTCACTTATCGATATCTTATTGCTCTCAACCTTGCTTTGTTTCGAACTGCCTTTAAGCCAACTATATAATGACGCCAATAGTAATGGTAAAACTATTGCAACATTGAGAATTGCTTCTCCATAATTCCTACTCAAAAAAGACTGAATAATATAAAATATAGCTTGAATAATGCCAAAAACTATAGAAATTTTAAGCCCAACAGCCAAAGTGCCAACATAAATAATTGCAAAGATAGAGAAAAAGATTGTCAAAGCACTACTTTTTGCAATTATTGAAAGAACTACTACGCTTATAAGCCCTATAGAAAGATATAAAATTTCAGTCCAGTGAAATAGTTTAAAGAAATTTTTGACTTTTTCAAGCAGTTTTGATGTTTTTATATTCATATTTTGCCTTTTTGTTTAAAATATTTTGCGTTTTTATTTAATTATAATTAATTTTAATTTAATTAAAATAGATTTTTTGTTTTATTCCCACTTTTCAACTTTAAAAGAATAAAATTTTACAAAGGTACTACTGCACTTGCTGTAAGGGATAGATCGGCAAGACCTAGTCCGCTTTTTAGCATATAGTAGCCGGCACTTGCAATCATAGCTCCATTGTCAGTGCAATATTTAAGCAGTGGACTAAAGTATTCTATATCGTTCTCCTTGCAAATTTTAGATAGCTTTTCCTTTAATCTAGAATTTGCACCAACTCCGCCAGCGACTACAAGTTTTTTTATGCCAGTTTTGAAGCAGGCTTTTATCGCTTTGTCTGCAAGTTCATCTGTCACACACTCTTGAAAAGAACATGCGATGTCACAGACAGGGATATCTTCGCCACGCTGATGCATGTTATGCACAAGATTTACAACTTCAGTTTTAATACCACTGAAAGAAAAATTGAGAGTGTTTTTTAGACTCTTTGATACAGTGAAATTAAAGTTTGGCTTTCCATCTTTTGCCACCCTATCAATCTCAGGCCCGCCAGGATAATTTAACCCAAGCACGCGTGCAACTTTATCAAATGCTTCACCTACTGCGTCATCTACCGTCGAACCAAGCAAGGTATGCTTGTTATAGTCTTCCACCTTCAATATAGCAGTATGCCCGCCACTTATCATAAGACAGATAAAAGGCGGAGTAAGTTCTTTATATGAGATATAGTTTGCACCAATATGCCCCATTACATGACTGACCTTAATAAGTGGCACTTGCAAAGTATAGGCAAGGGCTTTTGCAAAATTCACCCCAACGAGTAGCGCACCAATAAGCCCAGCGCCAAAAGTAACCGCTACCGCATCAATATCCTCTTTTACAATACCTGCCTCTTTCAAGGCAAGATCAAAAATGCTAGAAATCGCACTGACATGATTGCGTGATGCCACTTCTGGCACAACTCCACCAAATCGCCTATGAATTTCTATTTGAGATGCAACTATGTTTGACAAAACTTCCCTTCCATTTTTTACTACTGCAATTGAAGTTTCATCACAAGACGATTCAATGGAAAGGATGATAACATCTTTTTGTGTCTTTAACTTTTCAAATTTTTCTTTTACAATTTCGCTATAATTCACGCTTAGATTATATCAAAAGAAAACAATTTTTACAAGTAAAACAATGATTTTGTGTTTTTTAATGCGGATAATAAAAAAAATACACCTTGACTAAAAAATCAAAGTGTATATTTTTTTCTATTAAATTGAATTGTATTAACTTTAGGCTATGCCAAGCCACTTGTTTAAACTATCTGCACTAAGTTCTGCTCCTGGATACCACATAAACGCCTTTGGCATTGGATAGGCAAAATTAGATGGATAGATCCAGTCACTATAATTATTAAATGTATCACTCTTTCCTCGTTTACCGTTATTAAGCTCATATATACAGCTATCGACACTTGCACTGCCACCAGCAAAACTTGCTGTGTTTACGCCTTTCGCAAGACATGCTGTAATGTTCGCTCCATTGCCATTGCCAATTATACTGCCAACTGTTGTTCCATTGACCGACCCACTTACAACACAATTTGATATATTTGTACGTGCATTGCCACTGCCTGCTATTATTCCTGCATTCTGTCCATATATTTCTGCATCTTCTATTATCACATTTGTTATAGTCGATCCACTTGCGTTTGCAAATAGTCCGCCGTTTGTTTCAAGATAATTGCCATTTGCGTCAGTCCCATTGTACGAACTAAGTCCGCTGATTGTATATCCCTGTCCGTCATAAGTTCCTGAGAATAATTTTAATCTTCCGATAGGTAACCATAAGATATTGTTTGGTATCGTTATATTATTTGTCTGTCTAAACTTACCTGTAACATTTGCCTTGTCACCTTGTAATGCTAACCATGCTAAATTGTCGATATTGCTTATTAAGTAATACTCGTTATTGCTATCTTTTGCAGGCATAGTGGCTGTGATAGATGATGCTATTGTTGCCTGCCAAGTCGCTGTCATTGTTACACTGCCACTTGCGTTTGGCGTGAGCTTTTTAAAGTATCTGTTTCTATTTGCTCCCCCACTCCATGCACTTAAACTTGTAGTACTTGCACCGCTTTGTGCTGTTGAGATATTATTCCCACTTAAAATCCACCCTGCAAATACATAACCTACTCGTGTCGGCGTTGATATTTCTATGGCTATGTCATAAGTCGCACTTGTTGGAGCTTTGCTACCTAAAGTTGCTGGAAATGATGTATTATCACCTAAACTGTAATTAATTGTATATGTATTTGCTGTCCAGTTTGCTGTAAGAGTGACTGTTCTATTGTCTATTGCAGTTAAATTTGCAAAATATGTATTTTTTGTTGCACTTCCATTCCATGTTTTTAATGCACTCAATGAATTGCTTGTACCAGCTTTTGCTGTAGTTGTATTTAGTCCTGATGATGTAGTCGCGCTCCAGCCTGCAAATGTATAGCCTACTTTCGTAGGATTTGAAATATTTGTCACAACATCATAGGTTGCTGTTGTTGGATGTGACGAGCCATGACTACCACCAGCTAAGTTATAATTTATTTTGTAATCATTCGCTTCCCATATCGCATAGAGA
>ERZ1643247.3355-NODE-3355-length-11350-cov-31.417264_pt1 | contig 11350 bp, 13 predicted proteins | sample MGYA00579264_ERZ1643247 | MGnify/ENA primary metagenome ERZ1643247 (study PRJEB29033, sample SAMEA4952262) | chicken gut metagenome | biome: Broiler Chicken; feature: Gastrointestinal Tract; material: Caecum | place: Ireland | collected 2018 | study: Broiler... | reverse complement strand
TGATATTTTCATAAGAGGAGTGAAAAAAGGATGATCCAGGATATAGAACCGCGGCACCTTAATAACCAGTATGATCCCGTGCCGCCGGATAAAGAGAGTTATGCACTGTATTATGAGGATCACGCAGTGCTCCTGAAAAAGACAGAGAAGGGAATCACGTTTCCGAGATTCAGAGAACTGGAAAGACTGAATGAAGAAATATATGAGGACTACATATATCTGTTCTCTGTTGACGACCAGAGATATTATCTCGTTCAGGAAATAAACAGGGAACCATTGTCTGAATTTGTGATGGAGAATACGGAAGTGTTCCGAAGTGCTGATCCGCAGTATCACGCCTTTGCGGGAATTACAGGATATCAGCTGTATAACTGGTACAAGAACCATAAATACTGCGGCAGGTGCGGGAGAATGATGGTCAGGGACCAAAAGGAGCGGATGCTGTACTGCAGAGAATGCCATAATATGGAGTATCCGAAGATCTGCCCGGCTGTTATCATCGGCGTTACGGACGGAAACCGGATACTGATGTCAAAATATGCAGGCAGGACATATAAGAAGTATGCGCTTCTTGCAGGCTTTACCGAGATTGGAGAGACTGTGGAGCAGACAGTTGCGCGGGAAGTGATGGAAGAGGTCGGACTGCGGGTAAAGAATATCCGTTACTATAAAAGCCAGCCGTGGGCGTTCAGTGACACGCTTCTTATGGGATTTTACTGTGATCTTGACGGCGAAGATAAGATTACATTGGATCAGAGCGAGCTTGCCTTGGCTGAATGGTTTGAGCGTGAGGACATACCGGTCAAGCCGTCGCGGGACAGTCTGACAAATGAGATGATTATGCAGTTTAAAAACGGCGCAGTCTAATGTATAATAGAGAAAGATATATATCAATTGCCAGAAAGAAATATGGCAGAATAAGGAGGTAGCTATTAATGAGAGCAGAATTTGATGACAGCCTGGTAACAGGCAATGAGATGATCGATACACAGCACAGGGAACTGATCGATAAGATCAACAAATTGCTGGACAGCTGTGAGACAAGCAAAGACAAAGTAGTGGCTGTAAAAACACTGGACTATCTTGCGGATTATACAGAATTTCATTTTGGAGAAGAAGAGAAACTTCAGGAATCCATCGGCTATCCGGGGATCGCGGAGCATAAGAAAGAACATGACAAGCTGCGTCAGGTCGTAAAAGATCTCTATAACATGCTTGAGGAAGAAGAAGGACCGTCAGACGCATTTGTTGAGCAGGTCAATAAAAATGTTATCGAGTGGCTGTACCGTCACATCAAAGGCTTTGACCGTTCGGTGGCTGAGTATAAATTCATGAATTCCAGCAGTGAGAGACTGTAAATTCGTATTTTACAGACCGACAAAGTATCCGCCGGGAGACAGGTATTGTTAGCGCACCCGCTTTTGCTCGGGGCGTATACAATACCTGTCTCCCGGCTGCTTTCTTTCCTATCCCGAATACGTGAGTCGATCCACTGTATCTGAGTAATTTTCGAACGTTTTACCGAGAATATGTCTCACAGATAAACACGAAATTTTTACTACGGCAGGAGAAATGCATACATCACTACAAAGTGGCATGCGCTTCCGCCCATTACGAAGAGATGGAAGATCTCGTGGCTGCCGAAGTTTTTGTGTCTGCTGTTGAACAGAGGCAGCTTCAGTGCGTAGATCACGCCGCCTACTGTATAAATGATCCCGCCTGCCAGCAGCCATCCGAATGCTGCAGGTGACAGATTGTTCAAAAGCTGCGTGAATGCAAGCACACAGGTCCATCCCATTCCGATGTACAGCACGGATGATACCCATTTCGGACAGTATACCCAAAATGCCTTGATAAGGATCCCGGCAATCGCGATCGCCCAGACGATCGAAAGAAGGATGATACCGATCCGGCCTTTTAAAACGAGCAGGCACACCGGGGTGTAACTCCCCGCTATGAGCACGGAGATCATCATATGATCGATCTTCTTTAAAATGGTATTTACCTTTTCGGAAATATCAAAAGTATGGTAAGTGGTGCTGGCTGCATATAACAGGATCAGGCTTGCCGCATAGACAGCCAGCGATATGATATATATCCTGCTCGGTTCGTTCGCTGCCTTGATCAGCAGAGGTACTGCCGCAAACATTGCCATCAACATTCCGATAAAATGTGTGATAGCGCTGCCAGGCTCTTTGATGTGAAGCTTTTTTGGCTGCTTTTTACTGTCAGCAGGCCTTTCTATGTTTATTGCATTTTTTATGATTCCGGTATTTTCCATAATATGCACCTCCCCGGATGTTAAAAACAAAAGTGGTTTTTAAAACTACATCTAGTATATGCATATATTACATCAGGAATTCATAAAAATCAATTATAAAATTAAACAAAATAAAAGCCGGTATATACCGGCTTTTGTAATATCTGCTTATTTTATAAGTGTACCTGTCTTTCCTTTAAGGGCATCTTTTACTTTGTCAAAAGAAGTGATGTAAGCGCAGCGGCCTTCTCTCTGCTCGATAAATTCGACTGCGGCGCGGAATTTCGGATACATGTTGTATACACCGAAATGACCTTCCTCCATATAGGCTTTTGCCTGTGCGACGGAAATTTCACCCAGCGGCTCTTCGTTTTCCTGTCCCATGTTGATACATACCTGTTCGACATTTGTAAGGATAATGAGCATATCGGCGTTAATCCCTTCGGCCAGTTTCCCTGCTGCGAGGTCTTTCTCGATAACAGCGCTGGCTCCTTTTAAGTGGTTATCCTGTTCCATAACAGGAATTCCGCCGCCGCCGGCAGCGATAACCACCTGATCCGCGTCGAGGAGAGCGTTGACAGCATCAAGTTCTACGATCTTGACCGGATTCGGTGCAGATACCACACGACGGAACCCTTTTCCGGGTTCTTCAATTACATAGTTTCCTTTTTTGCGTTCCTCATTGGCTTCCTGAGCATTCATGTAACGGCCGAGTACTTTTGTCGGTGTATAGAAAGCTTCGTCATATGGGTCCACGATAACCTGCGTCAGTATCGTGCTGACCGTGCGGTAGATTCCACGGTTTAACAGCTCTTCGCGGATGCCGTTCTGCAGATCGTATCCGATATATCCCTGACTCATGGCAGAGCAGACGGACATCGGGCATGCGGTATATTCGGGATGGGCTTTGGCAAATTCATTCATGGCTGTGTGGATCATGCCTACCTGTGGCGCGTTACTGTGAGTAATGGCAACTTTATAGCCTTCTTCGATCAGATCGGCGATGCATTTTGACGTGTGTGAGATAGCTGCTTTCTGTTCCGGCAGCGTGGTTCCGAGGGCACGGTGTCCCAAAGCTAAAACAACTCGTTTTTTCATAATGTCTCCATTCCGCCGCTTCTTATCCGCGGCTTTTATATTTCTGTTATATTTAAGAGATAGCTTATTAGAAAGTTTACTATCATTTTCGGCAAAAATCAACAGTTACAGGATGTTCTTTGCGGCAGCGCCGGTGTCTGTGATGCCGGCGGTTTATCCCAGAAGCACAGTGAAGATAACGTCAGCAATAAACAGCACGTACAGGAGCGTGCACAGAAAGACTCTTTTTGAATGGCCCAGCTTCATATATCGGTCTGCCCATCTCGGTGCCAGATAGTACAGAATGGCACAGCCGATCAGCGCAAAGGCGATAGCTCCTCCAAGGTATACTCTTCCATTCAGGTTCAGGAAGAATTCACTGTATTCCCGGAGCGCTTTCCCGGTAATCAGCTCCGATATAAAATTGGCAGAATACTCCAGAACCGAATAGAGAAGCATATTAAGGATAAATACCAGCGCGGGCTTCTTGATGAGATGTTTCCCTAACAACAATATAAGAATCCCGTAGAGCCCGTAAAGTGGAATCCACGGACCGAACAGTATGCCGCTTTTAACCCAAACTCCGTCATTGATCAGCCGGATCAGCGTCTCCAGTATCCAGCCGGAAACAGAAAATACCGGGAAAAGGAACAGATAGGTCAACAGATCGTATTTCCGTTCGGCTTTAATCGGCGATCTGACTGCTTTTATCGGAGGCTGTACGGAAAAAAGAAATACAGGGTACTGCTCAGGGGCAAAATATGAAATTTTTGTATAGGGGCCCTGGGAATCGTCATACAGGGCTTTGCTGATGAGAAGTTCATCATCAGAAGGAACATGCTCCAGGTAGGAATCATTCAGTGCTTCATATCCGGGTGAGCGTGACAGGACATAATTTCTTCTCAAAGTGGCATAAAGCTCCGCCCGGCAGGCTGCTATATAAGGATTTACAAATAAAAGATCAAGCAGTCCCAGTGTGAACAGAGATAAGATCTCCCATCCTGCGAACGATAGATCCAGCATGAAAAACTTCCATTTACTGCGCCGCATGAGCTGTCTTGACAGATGAAAAGCGTCTTTGCGGCTTATCCTCGGATTTTCTGCCAGTATATATGGGATCAGTATGTATTCGTAGTGCTTGACGATCCCCCCGACCACCGTGAGATTCCAGAGAGACTGAAAAAGGGATCTCATAAACATCACCCATGCCGGATGACGGATATAACGCAGTTTGAAAAGAAAGAAAATCTTAGAAACGGGCGTCTGGCGGTAATTGCGGTTTTCGAGGAAAAAACGTTTTTCACCGATCAGCAAAATATTGCTGATGAAAATCTGATATAAGAAAGCAAAAAGTATGCTGACCGTTGAAAAGAGCAGAACCGTGCCTGTATCTTCCGCGAGATAGTAATATATAGTGCGGAGAAAGGTGAAAAAGACGGATATGTTTGTCGAAAACAGATCGATCACTACGGAACTGATATCATACAATATGCCGTCTGATATTGCGGCCAGCGGTGTGCCTTCGAAGAAATGGCTTATTGTGTCAAGGACGGCTTCAGAGTTAGAGATGCTGAATGTATATGCAGCATCAGTACCGGATGGTTCTGATGGCATCTGAAGATTAAAAAAAGTAGTGGAAACAGAATAAGCGGCCGTGAGCATGGCGATAAGAAAACAGACGGAGAGCATACGGGAGTAGCTCTTTTTCAGAAGTGTTACTGCTTTCTTTTTTATTGTCCTACGTTTCCACATGGCAGATCCCTCCGCATAATAAATAATAGTATATTATAAATGGAATGCGGGGGATTTGCAAGTGCGCCGCAAAACAGCCCCGGAACAGCTGCAGGGCCGTGCGTGTCATTTGATAAGGAACGGCACATTATTTGTGGAGTGCTTCATGCTCTTTGCGGATCTCTGCAAAACAGTCCGGAGCTGTCCAGGAACTGTTCGTAGGTGTGAGAATCGCTTTGTAAGGAAATGGACCCGCTCCGCATTTTCTGAGAGCAGCAAGCGCCTGATTGAGCCGGCTGTCATTGAGAAAACAGAATACAAACATGGTGCCGGGAAGTTCGGGACCGCTGTATTTTGATCCGGCAGGCTCTATGTCTTTCATCCCGGCGAGAACACCGAGCGGCTGGCTGTAATCTTCCTTCTGAATTTTTTTCAGGCGGATATGAAGGGGAAAGAGAGCCATCTCTATTTTCAGCAGGTCGCTTTTATCGGGTGCATTAAAAAGTAAGATTGTTTCTTTCATAATTAACTGATACTCCTGAATACCTGATTTGTACGAAAAATGTACTTTCCTTATTTTATATCATTATACCCGAAAAAGGAACTATATTTCAAAAATGGCATACAATACTTTATAGAATATGCTGCTGCGGGAGGGACAGTATGAGGCTCAGCGAACTCAGGGATAAAGAAGTGATCAATATATGCAGCGGCAGACGTCTGGGATGTATTGTCGATGTAGAGATTAATATCTGCAGTGGAGAGGTGGAGGCTGTCATAATTCCGGGACCGGGGAAGATCTGCGGTTTCCTTGGTACGGACTGTGAATATGTTATTCCGTTTGCGTGTGTAAGAAAGATCGGGCCGGACATCGTGATTGTTGAGATTCAGGAAGAAAAATTTTTGCAAAAGTTTTAGTGATTGTGTATAATGTACGCAGATTGACAGCGGCGATGTATAAGACAGGGCAGTTACTGAATACATCTGTGCTGAGAAAGGCGGAATAAATTATGAGATGTCCATATTGCGGCAATCCGGATACAAGAGTCATAGATTCCCGTCCGGCTGAGGATAAGAGCTCGATCCGAAGACGGCGTTCCTGCGATGAGTGCGGAAGGAGATTTACCACCTATGAGAAGGTGGAGACAATTCCCATGATCGTGATTAAAAAAGACAACAACCGTGAGCAGTATCAGCGCGCCAAGATTGAGAAAGGAATATTGAGCGCATGCTATAAGCGTCCGGTTCCAGCGGATGCTATCCAGAAGACAATCGATGCTGTAGAACTGGAGATATTCAATCGTGAGGAAAAAGAGATTCCCAGCAGCGCGATCGGAGAGATTGTCATGGAGAAGCTAAAGGATCTTGATCCGGTTGCTTATGTGCGTTTTGCGTCTGTCTACAGAGAGTTCAAGGATGCGAATACATTCATGGACGAGCTGAAGAAGTTTTTGCAGTAACATATGCGTACTTATAAACTGACCATTGCTTATGACGGAACCCGCTATCAGGGATGGCAGCGGCAGGCTAATACGGATCGGACAATACAGGGAATACTTGAAAAAATCATATCAGAAGCTGCACAGTATCCAGTGGAAGTGAATGGTTCCGGAAGGACTGATGCAGGGGTTCATGCTTCGGGACAGACGGCCAGTGTAGTGCTGCCCGGCGCTGTGGAAGAAGGCTTTTTTACAGACTATGTAAACGGAAAGCTTCCACATGATATCCGTATATGCAAGGCGAATCTTATGAAAAACGGATTCCATGCGAGGAAGAGCGCTGCCTGGAAAATATATGAGTATTGTATCGATACGGGTATGAAGCCGGATGTGTTCCGTCGGCGTTACTGTTATCATTTCCCATGTGAACCGGATCTCGAGGCCATGAGGAAAGCTGCGGGGTATCTGAAAGGAACGCATGATTTCGCAGGATATACAGATAAAAAAATAATCCCGGACGGCAAAGGCAATAAAGCAGATGAAAAGTCCACAAACCGGACGATTTATGATATAATAGTCAGCGGGCAAGGCAGCAGTGTTACCATACGGTATGAAGGGACAGGATTTCTCTACCATATGGTGAGAATCCTGACAGGGACACTGCTTGAGGCAGGGACACATCAGCGTACTGCTGAAAGTGTGATGGAAGCCCTGAGGACAAAAGACAGAGGACAGGCAGGCTTTCTTGCCCCGGCAAGAGGACTGTTCTTGAAAGAGGTGCATTATGACCGGAGGGGCAGGTAGAAAGTTATCTGCCCTTACTTGCGCGATACGCCCGGCAATGCCGCGAGATGAGCGAGGGACGTAGTCCGAGCTGAGCCGTACGGTGTTGCGCAGATTGGACAGTAACAAGGAGGTATTCATGAAACTGATATCATGGAATGTCAACGGAATCCGGGCATGTGTCCAGAAGGGATTTCTTGACTTTTTTAAAGAGGCGGATGCCGATATCTTCTGTATTCAGGAGACAAAGATGCAGGAAGGACAGCTTGAACTCGACCTGCAGGGCTATCATCAGTATTGGAATTATGCCGTAAGAAAAGGATACTCAGGGACAGCGGTATTTACAAAAAAAGAACCGCTGAATGTTACTTACGGCATCGGTATCGAGGAGCATGATCAGGAGGGCCGCGTCATTACATGCGAATTTGATGATTTCTATTTTGTTACGGTATATACGCCGAACTCGCAGAATGAGCTGGCAAGACTTGATTACCGTATGAAATGGGAAGATGATTTCCGGGCTTATTTGAAGAAGCTGGAGGAGAAAAAACCGGTCATCGTGACGGGAGATATGAACGTGGCGCATGAGGAGATTGATCTGAAGAATCCGAAGACCAATCGCAGAAACGCTGGATTTACTGATGAGGAAAGACAGAAATTTACTGAACTTCTGGATGCGGGATTTATCGATACATTCCGCTATTTTTATCCGGATCAGACAGGTATTTACTCATGGTGGTCGTACCGCTTCAGCGCCCGTGCCAAGAACGCGGGATGGCGTATTGACTATTTCTGCGTATCGGAGTGCTTAAAGGACAGGCTTGTGGATGCGAAGATCCTGACAGATGTTATGGGCTCGGATCACTGCCCGGTGGAACTTGATATAAAATAAACAGGAGGAATTGAAATGACAAAGATAGACATTATTTCCGGTTTCCTTGGAGCCGGAAAAACGACACTGATAAAAAAGCTGCTCTCAGAGGCGTTTGCCGGAGAGCAGGTTGTGCTGATCGAAAATGAATTCGGTGAGATTGGAATCGACGGAGGTTTTTTAAAAGAATCCGGGATTGAGATCCGTGAGATGAATTCGGGATGTATCTGCTGTTCACTTGTAGGAGATTTCGGAAAATCACTTCGTGAAGTGGTAGACACTTATCATCCGGATCGAATCCTGATCGAGCCGTCAGGTGTGGGCAAGCTTTCTGATGTGATCAAGGCAGTGCAGGATGTACAGGCAGAAATTGACGCGGAGCTCAACAGCTTTACAACAGTAGTTGATGTGACAAAATGCCGGATTTACAGAAAAAATTTTGGCGAGTTCTTCAGCAATCAGATCGAGTATGCGGGAGCTGTCATCCTAAGCCGTACAGATAAGGCGAAACCGGAGAAGATCGAGGAGAGTGTTGCCCTGCTCAGAGAGCTCAATGATAAGGCGCCGTTTATTACGACTCCGATCGCACAGCTTCCGGGCAAAAAGATCCTCGAGACAATGGAGTCAGGCAAGTCCCTTGAGGAGGAACTGCTCGATGAGATTATCTGTCCGGAATGCGGACATCACCATGAAGAGGGCGAGTGCTGCGGACATGATCACGATCATGAGCATGACCACCACGATCATGATCACGACGAACACGGACATCATCACGAACACGAAGAGCATGACCACCATCACGACCATGATCATGAGCACCATCATCATGACCATGCAGGCCATCACCATGCGGACGATGTGTTTACGAGCTGGGGGCGTGAGACGATCCATACCTACACAAAAGAGCAGATCGGCGATATCCTGAAAACGCTGGAATCAGACAGCAGTTACGGAAATGTACTTCGCGCCAAGGGAATGGTGGCCGGAGCTGACGGTGAATGGATTTACTTTGACATGGTTCCTGAAGAGCATGAAGTCCGTGCCGGGGCGCCGGAGTATACAGGGCGGATCTGCGTGATCGGAGCAGAACTTAATGAAGATAAGCTGGCAGAGCTTTTCGGTCTGGCGTAAGCAGGGCCCTGTTGAAAAGTAATTGAAGATGGGAGAGAACGGATATGACTGAACCTGATATTATGGTTTATCTTATGACAGGTTTCCTGGACAGCGGCAAGACACAGTTCCTGACATTTACGCTGAAACAGGATTATTTTCAGATCGACGGCAAGACTCTGCTGATCCTCTGTGAAGAGGGCGAGGAAGAGTATGATCCGATGGAGATGCTGAAATATGGCGTCGTCATAGAAAAAGTCGAAAATCAGGAAGACCTGACGGCAGAGTGGCTTGACGAGATGAATAAAAAGCACGAGCCCGAGCGTGTTGTAGTGGAATATAACGGCATGTGGAAAGTAAGTGATTTTGAGAATCTGAAACTTCCTGCCGGATGGGGAATCGAGCAGAAAATAACTACCGTAGACGCCAGTACGTTTCAGATGTATCTGACCAATCTGAAACCTCTGTTTGTGGAGATGGTCAGGGGCGCTGATATGGTGCTTTTTAACCGATGCGAGGACATCAAGCCGCTGGCGGGATACCGCCGCAGCGTAAAAGTAGTGAGCCCGCAGGCTGAAGTGATCTTTGAAGACGAGCAGGGTGAGATTGAAAATATTTTTGAGGATGAGGTGCCTTATGATCTGAAAGCCCCGGTCATTGAGATCGCAAAAGAGGATTATGGTATATGGTATGTGGATATGATGGAGAATCCGGACCGCTACAGGGGAAAAGTGGTGGAATACACTGCAAAAGTGCTTAAGCCCAGAACATTCCCGGCAAAAGTCTTTATGGCAGGACGCATGGCGATGACATGCTGCGCGGATGATACGTCATTTCTCGGATATGTGTGCAGGAGCGCATACGCGCCGAAGCTTAAGCCCGGACAATGGGTGAAAATCAGGGCGAAGATCCGGTTCGCAAATCTGTCAGTCTACAGAGGTGAAGGACCGGTACTGGAAGCGGAGAATATAGAGCTTGCAGATCCTATAGAGGAACTGGTATACTTCAATTAAGAGTTACAGGGGCGGCTGTCCCGGTATTATATAAATTTATGAATATCAGCAGGAGGTACTCGGAAATGGAGAAAAAATATGATGTGATCGCTCTTGGCGAACTTCTGATCGATTTTACAATGAACGGACAGAGCGAACAGGGAAACAATATGTTTGAGGCATGCCCGGGAGGAGCGCCGTGTAACGTGCTGGCTCTTCTCAACAAGATGGGAAAGAAGACGGCATTCCTCGGAAAAGTGGGGAAGGATCAGTTTGGCACACTGTTGAAAGATACGATCACAGATGCGGGAATTGATGCTTCTCATCTTGTAATTGATGATAAGGTGAATACGACACTGGCATTTGTACATACGTTCCCGGACGGAGACCGCGAATTTTCTTTCTACCGCAATCCGGGGGCTGATATGATGCTCACAGAGGAGGAAGTGGATCCGGAATTTATTGCTCAGACAAAGATATTCCACTTCGGTACACTCTCAATGACTCATGAAGGTGTAAGGGCGGCAACGAAGAAGGCTATTCAGGCAGCGAAAGACGCGGGCTGTCTTGTTTCCTTTGATCCGAATCTGCGCCCGCCGCTCTGGTCTTCTCTCGATCTTGCAAAAGAGCAGATGGAATATGGTTTCGGAATGTGCGACATTCTGAAAATCTCCGACAATGAAATTCAGTTTGTCTCGGGAAAAGAGGACTATGACGAGGGTATTGCGTATCTGCAGGAAAAATATAATATCCCGATGATTCTCCTTACTATGGGAAAAGACGGAAGCCGTGCATATTACAAAGGAATGCGCGTAGAACGCCCGGGATTTACGGTTAAAGCAATCGAGACGACAGGGGCAGGCGATACATTCTGCGGAAGCTCCCTGAACTATATCGTGGAGCATGGCTTCGCAGATCTGACGGAAGATCAGCTGGGCGAGTTACTCACATTCGCAAACGCGGCCGCAGCAATCGTTACGACAAAGAAAGGCGCTATCCGCTCCATGCCGGAGAGGGATGAGGTTGAAGCGCTGATCCGTGGATAAAATTTCGATTTCTCGGACTGATAAAGTATCCGCCGGGAGGC
>ERZ1643247.3351-NODE-3351-length-11363-cov-6.306686_pt1 | contig 11363 bp, 7 predicted proteins | sample MGYA00579264_ERZ1643247 | MGnify/ENA primary metagenome ERZ1643247 (study PRJEB29033, sample SAMEA4952262) | chicken gut metagenome | biome: Broiler Chicken; feature: Gastrointestinal Tract; material: Caecum | place: Ireland | collected 2018 | study: Broiler... | reverse complement strand
GCCATGACGGTTGCGACGTGGTGCGCCGGCGAAACGTATGCCAGGACGTTCATGTCCACCGGTTCCCTGCCCGCCAACTTCACGGCCGGCGCGGAAATCTGCGCGGCGGACCGCACCATTGACAACTGGGAAGTCATGTATGAGATCTATGACAACGGCGACTGGAAGCGCTCCTGCGATCCGCCGGAGTACACGGAGCTGGCCGATATCTACTCGGACATGCTGAGCATCATTTATTCCAACCAGGCTACGGCCGAGGAAGCGCTCAACGACGCCAACGACCAGATCAACGAGGTGTTTGCAAACAGCGACTACCGCGACACGCCGGAGGAACTGGCATTCATCGAGGCAATCTACAAGAGATAAAGAGGCAGGCGCCCTTCCGGCACGGCCCGGACGGGAAACGGGAAAGGAAGAGGGGGACGCGCCCGGCGCGAGCCCCGTGAAAGCAAGCGGGAGAGGAGGGGGCGGCTCCCTTCTCTCCCCCTTCTGGAGATGGGGGGAAGGTTCCATGCAAAAAACCAGGCAAAGAAAGCTGCGTTCCGCTTGGCGGGAAAACCTGACCGGGTACGCGTTTGTTGCCCCAGCATTTTTGTTCTTCACGGTGTTTGTGGGAATTCCGATTGTTGTCAACGTTGCCGCCCTGAGCTTTGCGGATTTCAGCCTGATGGGCGATTTTGAATGGGTCGGCCTGGAAAATTTCATCGATGTGTTTGAGGATGACGCTACCTACACCATCCTGCTCAATACGCTGAAGCTGTTCGCTGTTCTGGTGCCGACGCATATCATCGGCGGCCTGGTCATCGCCTCTCTCATCAACGCGGTGAGAAACCGCTTTTTCCACACGGTGTTCCGCATTTCGCTCTATTTCCCCATGGTTGTGACAACGGCTTCCGTGGCGATTGTGTGGGGATATCTGTTTGACACGGACTTCGGCGTATTCAACTGGGTGCTGGCAGAGTTTGGCGTGGAGAAGATCCGCTGGCTGGGAGACGAGCACTGGGCGCTGTTTTCCATTACGATTTTCAGCGCATGGAAGTTTATCGGCAACGCGTTCCTGTACTATTACATCGGCCTGCGCAATGTGCCGGAATCATACATGGAGGCGGCCGCTATCGACGGAGCCAGCAAGCTGAAGGCGTTTTTCCGCATCAAGATCCCGCTGCTCACGCCCACCATCTTCTTCGTGGTGACGACGACGCTCATCAACTGCTTCCAGGTGTTTGACGAGCCGTACTTTTTGACGAACGGCGGCCCGGGCGTTTCGTCGCAGACGCTGGCCATGCAGATCTACCGCAAGGGCTTCGGGCAATATCACTTCGGTTACGCTTCCGCTTTGGGCGTGGTGCTGTTTCTTCTTGTCATTGCCGTGACGATCTTCATGTTCGGCACCCAGAAGAAATGGGTCAATTACGACACGGAATAAGGGGGGATTGAGATGCGCGAAAAATTTATCACACGCTACCGCAACGCCAACAAGGCTTCCTTCTGGTCGCAGGTGGTGCTGGTGATCGTAATGTGCGGCGTCAGCCTGCTGATGCTGCTGCCCTTCCTGTGGGCGTTTTCTACCTCGCTGCGGCTTCCGGCTGAATCGTTTGACCTGCCGCCCTCATTCTTCCCTACCTCCTGGCGGTGGGACAATTACGCCTATGTGTTCACGGCCTTCCCCTTCCTGCGGTTTTTCCGCAACAGCATCATCGTCACGTTCTTCATTTCCGTTTTTCAAATTCTGTTTTCCACCATGGCGGCGTTTGCGTTTGCAAAGCTGCGCTTCCGCGGCAAGAACCTGATTTTCGTCTACATTCTTTCCGGCCTGATGCTGCCGTATCAATCCTATGTGATTGCGCAGTTTTTCATCATCAATAAGATGGGCATCTACAACACGCTCATCGCGCTGATCCTGCCGTATCTGGCAAACCCTTTCGGCATTTTCCTGCTGCGGCAGCACATGGCCAGCATCCCCGATTCCTATATGGAGGCGGCTATCATTGACGGCTGCTCGAAGTGGAGGATTTACTGGAACATCATCGTTCCCATGTCCACCTCCAGCATTGCCGTGGTGGTGTTCATGAAGTTTATCGAGCAATGGAACAACTTTTTTGCGGCGCTGATCTACATCAACAGCGAAATTTATTACACGCTGCCGATGGGCATGAAAACGCTGCAGGGTTTCCGTTCCGCAGGCAATCTGGCGCATATCCTGGCCGGCGTGATGATTTCGCTCATTGTCCCCACCATTGTGTACGCCTGGGGCCAGAAGTATCTGCTCAAGAGCGTTGCGCTGTCCGGCTTGAAAAGTTAAAATGGCAGTGTAAACCGGGCGGTGAAGGGGGACGCCCTTCCCTGCCCATTTTTTAGGGAGGAGAACTGGAATATGTTCAAAGGACTGTACTTCATGGGCTGGTACCGCGATATGTGGAATTACCACCCCAGCCTGCCGCTGAAAAACATGCACATGGTGGAGGATATCGAAGATATTCACGCCAACATGCTCACCTGGTCCTGCCTTGGCAGCGGCGCCATCGGCCTGCCGTACCTGGACAAGGAGGCCAACGACAAAACCGCCCCCCGCCTGCGGCTCTACGGCTTTATGAACGACAGGGAGTTCTGCGAAGAGTGCCGCAAGCGCGGCGTCAGGCCGTTTGCCGTTCTGTGGAAGGCCCAGCTGTGGGAGTTCGGTGCGGAGTTCAATGAGGACGAAAGCGAGCTGCTTTCGCTCAACCTCCTGCGCGGCGCTTCCAAAAACCACAAATACGTGGGCATGAGCGAGCTTTCCACCAACAGATACCCGAAGATCTTCGACCCCATTGAAAAGTATTTCCCGGACGGCCTCACGAATTATTTCGGCGAAAAGGTCGGCGATTTCCTCGAGGAATTCAAGGCCACGTCTCTGGAGGGGCGCGACATCCTTTCCGCCTGGCTCATGGCGCCGGACCACGACCACAAGTGCTATTCGCCGTGCTGCAACAAGGATTCGTTCCTCAAGTACCTGCAGCGCAACGTGGAGATGATGATCGACGCGGGGGCCGGCGGCCTGCACATCGACGAATACGACACGCCCAAGCATGTCACGAGCAACGCGGGCTGCTTCTGCCGCGAGTGCATCGCCAAATTCCGCGTTTACCTCAAAGAGCACAATATCCCCCTGCCGGACGACGCCGGACCGCTGGAAACCTTCGATTACCGGCAGTATCTGCTCTCGAAGGGCTACCGCGATGAGGATCTGCTGGCCTTCAACGGCAATAAGCGCTGGGAAATCCCGCTCTACCGCGCGTATTACGATATGCACATGGCGTCTATCGAGTGGATCGTGCGCGGCATCTCACAGCACGCGAAGGAATACTGCCGCCGCACGCGCGGCGAGGAGCTGCCCGTGAGCGCGAACCTGTTCCAGTGCTACCCGGTGGGCGACAGCTGCAAGAAATACTGCGACATCCTTTCCGGCGAAAAGACGGATATCCGTATGCGGCAGGACGGCTGGTACCGCTTTGCCTGCGGCTGGCTCAACGGCAAGGACTGCTGCTTTGTGGAGGACCCGAACCAGTATATCCGCGACATCAACGACGACGTGCGCAACGGCGTCAACGACCGCTTCATCCTGTTTGCCATTGAGCCAATTGCCCACGGCTTCCACATCGCCTTCCCCTATGGCTCCTGGCTGCAGAACCAGGTGAAGGATGCCTTCTGGCCCGATCTGCGCGTGCTGCGCAAACTCGGCCCCTGGCTCGATGAGCACGACAACTGCCTCGGCAAGGATCATGTGGCGGACATCGCCGTGCTGTATGATTCCGCCTCCGCTTATGAGAACAATGTGTCCGAGCCTGCCGTCGGCGGAGAGAACACGTATAACCAGGTCAAGCCCATCTCGCTCGACGGCGTGAAGGAGCTGGGCCGGCAGGGCGCGTTCTCAAACCAGGGCAATTTCGGCCACTTCTTCCGCCTGGTGCAGGATCTTTCCGACCGCCATGTGCTCTACAACGTGCTGTTCCACAGCCCGGATGAACCGCTCACGGCGGAGCGGCTGGCCGGCTACCGCACTGTGGTGGTGCCGGACGCCTTCCTGCTGGATGAGACGGCGTCGCAGGCGCTGGACGCGTTTGCGCGCAGCGGCGGCGAGGTGATCACGCTGGAGCGCCGCGTGCCCGCCCTCGAGCACTTTGCACACTATGACCGTGAGAGCGAGCCCGCACTTGCGGACCGGCTGGCAGCGGAAAAGAGCGCCGTGGACGCGCCCGATTCCCCGCTTTACAGCATCGATCTGCGCAAGACGCCGGAGGGCTGGGCGCTGCATCTTGTCAACTACAACTGCAATGCGGAAACGCACCGCATCGACCCGCTGCCCGCAATGGAGTTCGGCCTTTCGCTTCCCGCCTCCTCCGTGACGGCGCACTGCTTCCCGGAAAATCCTGCGCTGCGCGCAGAGCTGGAGAACGGCACGCTCCGCGTGGAGAACGCCGGCATTTACACCATTCTGGAATTGCGGTGAGAAAGGGGAGAGGAAAGAATGAAACGCTCGGAATTGAATCGAATCATTGAGGAGGCCATCGCGTTTGTCGAGGGACGGGGGCTCTGCTTCCCGGAATTTGCAAAGTGGGGGCCGGAGCGCTGGGCGCGTCTCACAGAGGGGGAGCGCGAACTGGTGGACAACATGCTCGGCTGGGATGTGAGCGACTTCGGCGGGGATTTTGCCAGGACCGGCCTGCTCATCTTCACCTTCCGCAACGGCAATTTCAACCACCGCGGCGTGTATCCGAAGCCGTATGCGGAAAAGCTCCTTTTGGTGGGGGACGGCCAGGAGCTGCCCTTCCACTTCCACTGGAGCAAGATGGAGGATATCATCAACCGCGGCGGCGGCGATCTGCGGATCACGCTCTACAATTCCGATGAAAAGGAAGACTTCGCCGGCACGGACGTGGAGGTCACGATCGACGGCTGCCGGGTGACGGTGCCGGCCGGCGGCGACATTGTGCTCCGCCCCGGCCAAAGCGTGACGCTCAGGCCGAAGCAGTACCACCGCTGGATCGGCGTGCCCGGCACGGGGCCGGTCATGCTTTTTGAGGTGTCCTCCACGAACGACGACACGGTGGACAACCGGTTCCACTCGGCGCAGAGCCGGATTCCCGAGATCGAGGAGGACGAGCCGGCGAAATATCTGCTCTTCTGCGACTATAAAAAGGTGGTTCCCGCTCTTCCGCCACTGGAATGAGGGGGATGCCGGAACCATTCCGGCGGGAAGGAGGGGGCTTCGGCCCCTCCTTTTCTTTTCAGGCCTTAATCGGCACAGAACAACTGACAGGAGGCGTTTGCGGCATGTATGAGGACAAGGAACTTTTTTCTCTGGGAGAACAAAGAATCTACACGGAAAGGCACACACAGGCTGCCATGCTGATGGGCGGGATTGGGACAGGCTGCTTCGCCGTGGGCAGCCGGGGGCAGCTTCAGGATTTTGAGCTGTTCAACCGTCCGTCAAAAGGGCTGAATTTCCCCTTTACCTTTTTTGCCGTTTACGCGGAGACGGCAGGGCGGCGGGACGTCAGGGTGCTGGAGGCGGAGCTCCAACCCCCCTATGCGGCGCCGCAGGGGCTGCTGCCCGGCACAGTGGCGGGACTGCCGCGGTTTTCCCATTCCCGCATGGAAGGGCGTTTCCCCTTCGCATCGGTGGAACTGCTGGACGAATCGTTTCCCTGCTCTGTGCGCCTGGAAGCGTTCAACCCGTTTATCCCGCTGAACGCGGAGGATTCCGGCATCCCGGCCGCGCTGCTGCGCTACCGCGTGCAAAACACGGGGGAAGAGCCGTGCGCCGTTTCCGTGTGCGGTTCCCTTTACAACGCTTCCGGCTATGACGGGGTGGAGATGTGGGGGAATTTCAAAAACAGGGGGCGGCCGTTCAACGTGATGCGCGCCGGCGACGGCTTCTGCGGGGTGTTTTTTGACAACGACGGCATCCCCCGCCAGGATGCGCTTTACGGCACGCTGGCGCTGACGGGCCGCGGCGGCGAGGTGAGCGCCAAGCCTGAGTGGAGCATGGGGCAGCGCGTGGATGGCATCCATGATTTCTGGGATGATTTTTCTTCGGACGGGAGGCTCAGCGCGGAACCGGCGCGCATGGGGACGGCCGGGCAGCTTGACGCATGGGTGAAAATCCGGATCGGTTCCCTCGCGCTCTCTCGAACGCTGGAGCCGGGGGAGGAGGGCGTATTTGAATTCTGCCTTTCCTGGTGTTTTCCGAACCGCGTCAAGGCATGGCCGGCCGTGCAGGGGATCGGCAGCCCGGAACCGGGCGGCATGACGCGCAACTATTATGCGCTCAAGCACCCGGATGCCTGGGCGGCGGCCGCCTATTTCTGGGCAAATCTGGAGCGGCTGGAGCGCGAGAGCCGCCTTTTCAGCGACGCCGTGTTCTCCAGCACGCTGCCTCCCTATGTGCTTGACGCCGCCACGGCCAATCTCACGGTGCTGAAGAGCACCACGTGTTTCCGCATTGAAAACGGCCACTTTTTCGGCTTCGAGGGGTCCCTCGACGACGTGGGGAGCTGCCCCGGCAACTGCACCCATGTGTGGTATTACGCGCAGGCCATGGCGTATCTCTTTCCCGAACTCGAGCGCAACATGCGGGAGACGGATTTTTTGCGGGAAACGGATGAGGACGGTGTGATGCAGTTCCGTGCGCTGCGCGAGCTCAACGGTGTGAGCTGGGACTTCATTCCGGCGGTGGACGGCCAGATGGGCACGATTGCCCGTCTGTACCGGGAGTGGAAGATCAGCGGGGACGATGATTTTCTTCGCCGCCTCTGGCCCAAGGCGGTGGCGGCGCTGGAGTGCGGCATCCGCCTGTGGGATACCGACAGCGATTTTGTGCTCGACGGCTGCATGCATGTGGATTATGACGTGGAGTTTTACGGCGTGAATCCGCTGGGAAACCTCTGCTATCTGGCGGCGCTCCGCTCAGCCGAGGAAATGGCCCGTTACCTGGGGGACACGGGGCATGCGCAGCGCTACCATGATATTTTCAGCAAAGCGTCCGCGCGGGCAGACCGCCTGATGTGGAACGGGGAATATTATGAGCAGGTGCTGGAGGATGTGGACGCCTGCAAATACCAGCATGGGAAGGGCGTCCTTTCCGATCAGCTCATGGGCCAGTATTACGCGGATCTGCTGGGCCTCGGCTATCTGATGCAGCCGGATCACATCCGCACGGCGGCAAAGAATATCTTCCGCTATAATTTCCGGGAAAATTTTTATCGCCATGCCAACATGCAGCGCGTCTATGCCCTTTACGACGACAAAGGGCTGCTCATGACGATGTGGCCTCACGGCGGCCGCCCGAAATTCCCGTTTTTCTATTCGGAAGAAGTCTGGTCCCGCACGGAATACCCGCTTGCCGCCGTGCTCCTGTATGAGGGATTCCTGCGCGAGGGGCTCACGCTTGTCAAGGCTGTGCGCGATCGGTATGACGGGGTGAAGCGTAACCCGTGGAACGAGTTTGAATGCGGGAACCATTATGCCGGCATCATGGCGAGCTGGGCGCTTATCCCGGCGCTGAGCGGTTTTCAGGTCACGCTCTCCAAAGGGGAAATGCAGTTTGCTCCGAAACTCAACCGTGAAAATTTCCGGTGCTTCTTCAGCTGCGGGGATGGCTGGGGCGTTTACACCCGCACCGAGAAGGACGGGAAGGCGGAGGAAACTGTCGAATATCTGTACCGCGCGCCCACTGCCCGCTGACGCCCCAAAAAACGCCGAAACGCCCGCCGCGGCCTTTCATGCAGGCTGCGGCGGGCGTTTCGGCGCTGTGCGGGGGCTTACCAGTGCACCCGGCCCGCGCTGGTATTCGCGGAGTTGCCGAAGATCTCCGTAGAGTTGATGAAGACCTCCTGCCCGTTGTCATTCCGGTAGGTGGCGTTGTCCTTGTTCAGCGTGACGCGCTGCCAGCGGTTGTTGCCGTCGTCATAGATGATGGACGGCATCTTGCTCACGTCGTGCGCCTCCTCGATCTCGTCCATGGCGCTCTTCTTCCCGCTCTCCATGGGCATGTGCAGGAAGATGGCCGCGAGCAGCCGCCAGCAGAACCCGAACCCGATAAACATGGCGGCAAAGGGGAGCAGGATGCGCTGGCCGACGGTCTGGCAGCGGGAGAGCATCACGATCACCATGTACCCCAGGCCGGCGACGGCAACGGCAATGCCGAGGATGATCTCCAGGGCGGAGACGTTCGAGGTGCCGCTGATTGTGCCGGCGATCTGCCCGATGGAGGCGAAGAGCATCAGGATGCCGATTAGGATGAAATACGCCCCGCCCACGCCGATGATGCCGTCCATCTTGCGGCGCAGCGGGTTGTAAGCGACGAACCCACCCACCATGAAGACGGCGCACAAAATGAGAAGGAATGTAATCATATCGTTTCCTCTTTTCTTTGTCAAATGCAGTCGGCCGGGGAGGCTGTTCCGCTATGGCAGCCCGGCCGTTTCAGACACGTTCCCCTCCTTTTCTCCTCATTTCTTTATTGTCCGGGAAAAGGGGAAAGGGGACAGGAGGAAACAAAAAAACAGAGGATCGGCGGCGGGACGAATGCGGCCCGCGCGAGCCATCCTGCCGCCGGGGCATGGCCGGCACGCGGCCGTGCGCGCGAAAACTGCGGCCGCGGCCCCCGCAACGCCGCACGGAGCACCGCGTTCGGGCGCGGAAACGGCCGCAGGCGCAGTCACGCTTCGGGAACCTCCACGGGGATTTCCCACACATGGTTCCAGCGGTACACAGGATCCTTAACGGTGAGCACGGCGGCGCGCAGGCCCGGGCGGTGGCGCAGCGTGAGGCCCGTGAGGCGGGTGGGGTTCGCCGTGCCGCCGTATTCGCGCGCGCAGGCGCCCTGGAAAGACGCTTCGTCCGTGACGGAGAGCGCCAGGCTCACGTCCGCGAGCTCATATTCCGCCCCCTCGCCCAGGGCGGGCGAGAAGGAGAGCGCGAGCTGCGAGCGCAGGGGCGTTTCCTCCGCCGGGGTGACGGTCCCGTCCGCGGAGGAAACCACGAAGGGCGCGAAGCCGCCGGGGGAGGATGCCGCGCCCTCCTCCGCTCCGAACCCGGTGATCGAGGCGAACGACAGGCTCGTGCCGAAGCCGAGCGCGAGAGGCTCGAGCGCGAACGATTCGCCCGCCGTTTGCGGCAGGGGCACGGCGGTGTGCAGCTCCGTTTCGTCCGTGAGATAGAGATACGGCACGCGCAGCGTGTATGGACCGGCGGGCAGATCGCCGAAGCCCCAGTCGCTGTAGCCGTCCTCACGGCCGGGCCGGTAGACGCCCGCGTACACGGCGCCGTCCGCCGCCGTGAGCGTGATGTCCTCCGCCGCGCCCGCCAGGGCCGGGCCGCGCGTGATGCCGGCGGCCGGGACAATCGTCTCCAACTGCGAGGATGGTTCCATCGCGATCCACACCTCGCCGTTTGCGCGCCGCGGCGAGGCGGTGAGCGTGATCTGCCCGGCCGACGCGGAGAAGGAGGGCAGCTCCTCCTCGGGCGGGACCTCTATCTCCAGCGAGAAAGCATGGTTCCAGCGGTAGCAGATGCTTTCGGGCAGGATCTTCGCCGTGACCTCCTGCGGATCCCCAAGGGCGGAGATCAGGAAGCCGCGCTGCACCGTGCCGGAGGCGCCGTCCTGCGTTACCGTTTCCGTCCAGAGCTGAATGGACACGCCGGGGTAGGAGACGCCGTCCGCTTCCACGGGCCGGCTCTCCGCCTGCACGGGGATGGCCGCCATTGTGCGGGCCGGGTCCTCGCTCTCCCACGAGCACGCGACGGCCCACCAGCGCGCGCCGGAGCCATCCGGCCCGGCGGACGGGGCGGACAGGTAGGCGGAGGGGTCTTCCACGGGGAAGATGCGTTCCACCGTCCACACGCCGCCGGGCAGCTCGATGGAGAGGCCGGGCTGCACCACCTCCTCCGGCAGCGGGAGCGTGAGCGTGACGGGCTGCGTGTCCTCCGCCGTGTTCTGGTAGACATAGGGGGTGTCCAGCACATAGTCCCCCGATTCGGCGGGGCCGAAGTCCCACTCCGTGTAGGCAGTGCCGCTGAACGGCGTGTAGGCGAGCGGTTCGCCCGTGAGGACGGAGCCGTCCGCCGCCGTGACGGTGACGGGCGCTTCCGGCCCGCCGTAGCCGCCCCACACGCCGCGCGTGAGCGAGGGCTGGGTGGAGAACGCGCCGCCGTCCAGCGGGTAGACGGAGACGATGAGGCTGCCGCGCTCGAGGCGTGGAACGGCCAGAAGGCCGCTGCCGTCCGGGGCGAGGGAATAGGCCCCCGTCTCCCCGAGCGTGCTCTCCTCCGCCGTCTCCAGCGTGAGCGGGATCTCCGTGCCGTCGAGCGTGAGGGTGAGCGTGAGCGCGCCGCCCGCGTCCGGCGGCAGATCGCCCTCGAAGATCAGCCGCAGCGGCGTCTCGCCGTAGGGCGAGGGGCTTCCCTGCGCGACGGAGCCGCGCCCGGCGCCCTCCAGCCCCTCCAGCGAGGCGGAGAACGCATGCGCGCCGGACGACATCATCATGCTGCCGGAATTCCCGCCGGAATCGCCGGTGGTGTATGTCATGTCCACGAACAGCGCGCCTTCGCGCCACCAGGCGTCCTCCAGGCGGAAGGTGTACGGCCCGTCCTCGATGACGGCGCTCTCCTGCAGCACATAGACGGCTTCCTCCGGGTTCCGGTTCACGCCGTAGCGCGGCACGAAGCCGAAGTAGCGCAGCACCAGGTATGCGCAGGCGGCCAGCACCGTGAGGGCAGCCAGGATGAGGAGCGTCGTGAGCAGGGCGCGCAGCAGCTTTTTCAGCCCGCGCTGGTGACGCTTCTTCACCGTTTCATACGGCAGGCCCAGCGACTCGGCGATCTCCCGCGCCGTCTTGCCCTCGTAATATTTCATGCGCAGGATCGTCTCGTCCACCGGGTCGAGGAACTCCAAAGCGCGGCGCAGGGCGTCGTGGTCCTCCAGGCGGGAGAACGGGCTGCCGGGCGCGCGCGCGTCGGTGCGCCCCTTCTCCCACCGCTTGTTCTGTCGGACGCGGTGCAGCGCCACATGGCGCGCGACGGACGCCAGATACGCCTTGAGCGTCCCCTTTTCCGGGTCGAACCGCTCCCGGGTCCGGTAAAATTCCGCGAACGATTCGTTCACGCAGTCCTTCACATCCTCGTCGTCGGCCAGGCAGGTGCGGCACACCGCCCAGAGCAGACCGCTGTAGGTCTCGATCAGCGCGGCCATGCCCGATTCCGGGTCCTGCTCCAGCAGCTCGAGCAAAGTCTGATCCGCCGTCATCCGGCAAACGCCCCCTTTCCGTCAATTCCCTCTATCTCTACAATTATCCCGGAAAAGGCAAACGGGGACAAGAGAAAAA
>ERZ1643247.3350-NODE-3350-length-11370-cov-4.846752_pt1 | contig 11370 bp, 9 predicted proteins | sample MGYA00579264_ERZ1643247 | MGnify/ENA primary metagenome ERZ1643247 (study PRJEB29033, sample SAMEA4952262) | chicken gut metagenome | biome: Broiler Chicken; feature: Gastrointestinal Tract; material: Caecum | place: Ireland | collected 2018 | study: Broiler... | reverse complement strand
GCTTTTATGGATGGTCATCACCCGCACCAAATTCTCTGATTCACTTTGCAGTTTCGCTGCAGCAGACTCTTCTTCTGCCGTTTTCATATCCGCTACAAACTGTATGAAGTGGAACAATCCGCGCCCACTGTTTTTTTCATAGGTTTCTGCCTTTTCCAGCAGCAATCGCAGATTTGCCTGCCGGAGCGCGCCGCCTGTCGTCATCCCCACATAATCATAATATCCGGTATCGGTATAGAGATAGCGCAGCAATTCCGTCAGAGAGATTTCCCGCGCTTTTTCCCGCCATATCAGCAGATCTTCCTGAAATGCCCGCAGCGTATCCCGTATGTCTGTATCCTCGCCTGCTTCCAGATACCGCAGCACACATTCGTAAAATAATCCGTCGCCGCCAAACAAACGAATCTGCGCCAGCGCATCCGCCGATAAGCGGTACAAGGGCGCATGCAGCAAAGACAGCAGCGGAATGTCCTGATACGGGTTATCCGTCAGCCGCAGCATATTTAACACGGTATCGACTTCCGGCACATCAAAATACCCTTCCGCTGTTTCTGCATAATACGGAATGCCTTCTTTTCCGAAAATGTCGTCCAGCGTACTGCCCCAATTCCGGATACTGCGCAGCAAAATGGCAATATCCCGGTATTCCAATGGGCGATAGGTGTTGCTGGCTTTATCCAGCACCTGATATCCCGCCGCCATCAGGCTGTGGATCTTTTCTGCAATCAAAATCGCCTCCATTTGGCGTTTGTTCAGCTCTTCCAACGCTTCCGGCAGCTCCATTTCTTCCGCATCAGCCATATCCAGCAAAATCACTTCGTTTTCTCCGCCGCATAGCCCCTCTGCAGGCGGAAAGGCTGCACCCGCATGCAATGCCGCTTCTTCATCATAGGATACCTCTCCGCATTCCATGGACATGATCTGGCGGAAGAGGAAATTGATGCCATCCAATACGGTTTTCCGACTCCGGAAATTTTCGGATAATAGGATCTTTCTGGTTTTTCCGCCCGGCTGTAAGGGATAGCTGCGGTATTTTTCCTGAAACAGCTGCGGCATTGCCAAACGGAATCGATAAATACTCTGCTTCACATCTCCTACCATAAACCGATTGGGGGTTTCTCTGCATTCTCTGGAAACCGCCCGCAGCAGCATCTCCTGCACCAGATTGCTGTCCTGATACTCGTCAATCATGATCTCTTCATATTTCTTTTGCATCTGCAGCGCCGCCTCCGTCGGCAGCACACAATCCGCTGTACTTTCCGGCTTTGTTAACACCCGTAGAGCAAAGTGTTCATAATCATGAAAATCCAGCCATAGCTTTTCTTTTTTCGCCGCTGCAAACCGCGTCATAAACGCCGTCACAAGTGCTGAGAGCGCCTGTGCCGTTGGATAAAGCGCACGAATACAGGCGCTTTGCATGTCGGCGCCATAACAAAAATACGTTTCTCCCAACTTTGCCCATGCGGCTTTGGCGTCGTTGCGCAGCTGTTTGACCCATTCCGCCGTTTCTTTGTTCTCTCCCCGGTATGCCGGCATTCTGCCAAATGTCACTGCTGCATAAGCCGTATGCCACCGTGCATACCCGATCGTTTGCAAGGCTTCCCGCAATGCTTGAATTTGCTCCATTTCCTCTGTCAGCCGTTCCTGATATGCCGTAAAATCGCTGTCTGCCGCAATCCGCCGGGCAGCCTTTTCCAACTGATATAACACATATTCCGTTTGATGGGAAATGCTTTCTTGTATCAGTGCAATCCACGGGCATTGATCTACCCCATCTTCCTCCTGCATCTGGAAGCGTTCCGCCATCTGCCAAAGCAGCGTTTCGGGCTGTGGATACCCCTGTGCAAACTCATAGATTTGCAGCACCAAATCCTTTAGCCTGCTGTCGCCGGTATCTTCCCCATAGGTTTCCAATAACCGCAAAAACGGCGGATACGCCGCTTCATACCATTCTTCAAATAAGTCCGCCAAAACTTCCTTTTGCAGCAGCAGAATTTCTGAAGGATCTGCCGTCTTGGCAGCCGGATCGATATCCAGCAGATCATAATACTCCCGGATCACTTGAAGACAAAACGCATGTATGGTTTTGATATCCGCATGACTCAAATACGCCAGCTGGTTTTGTAAATGGGTATTTTGCGGTTCTTCTTCCAATTTTTTGGAAATCGCCGCACCAATGCGCTGACTCATTTCCGCTGCCGCTGCTTTTGTAAACGTCACAACCAGCAGACGGTCAATATCCAACGGGTTCTCGGCTGCAGTCACTTTGCGAATGATCCGTTCTACCAAAACCGCCGTCTTTCCGCTGCCTGCCGCCGCCGAAACCAGAAGATCACTCCCGGTTGCGTCCATCGCCTCTAATTGCTGCTTGGTCCATCCTATGGCCATTTCTGTTCACCTCTGATTACTCTTTATCCAGCCGTCGCCTTTTTCAACCGGACATGAAACGGAACATATCCAACAAAAGACGCCATAAAACTACTGTAAGAATTATACCAGAAATTCAGCAAAAACGCCAATACCTGCGGTGTCATCTCTCGCGTGCCGAACAAATACCGCGCAGTGGTTCGAGCAAATAAATCACTGAATCTACTTTGATACACACAGGCGCATTGATACAAGATCTCCGCCATCTTTTGTTCTTCCTCGTTCAGTGCATACACCATCCACATCGCCCGCTTCATCTCGTCCCAGCTCAGTTCTTTTTTTCTCCGGCGCACCACCCGAATGGTATGATGGATGCCCGCCAACTTCAAAAAACGCTGCCCCGCCGGTCCATCCAAATCCGCCCGATGCGCGCGGAAGTAATTGTATGTACTGAAATCCAACAGAAACATTTCATATCCGTCTGCTACGGTACTTTCGATACACTGTTCATAAAATGCCGCATAAAATCTATGTTCCAAAGCCGCCGCTCTCGCCAGATATTCCTCTTTTTGCCCTTCCAGCCACAGCGTCACCTCGTCCACTTTTTTCCGAAATATGCCTCTCATGTGTCCACACTCCCTCTTTACTCTGTTTCTCCTTTTATTGTACCGGGAGATATGCCAGAAACACAACGCGCTTTTATCGCAAATCCAGACAAAAAAAGCCCTGCCTTGACAGGCAGAGCCGCTCTGATTGCAGCCAAACGAATTTCTCTCCAAAAACCATCCAACACATAAGATTCGAAAACGAAATCATCTCCCTCTGTTCCTCAACCATTCGCCGCAGACGGCGCTCTTGCCTGGGTTTCGACGCAGTGTGATTGCCGCCTGCCAGAGAATGCCCGCGCAGCTATCCCAGACAAATCATTCTCAAGAAATTTCCCTTTCCACAAAAGTCCACAATAAAAAAACAGGGAACTTCCATGCATACACGTCAATGGATTTCCCCGTCTATTCTCTGTTGTTTCATCAAAGATGAAACAATGCCTTGGAACAAGGGCGCCGGCAAAGCCGACACCCCCCAGACATGTCTGTTGGCAGCATCTTTGTAATGGATCCTGCCCTATTGTGTTTTGTACGTCGATCCACCCCTAGGGTTCCTTCACCGGTGGTACGGCAGCAATGCCGCCGTCCGCTACTGCGTACCTGTCTAATCCGTTATAGGTATCAGCAGTTTCCGCAGCTGTTCAGCTGATTGTTGCAGTTATTATTGCCGCAGCAGAACAGCAGAATCAAAATCCACAGCCAGGAACTGTCGCTTCCGCAGCCGCAGTTGCTGTTGTTGTTATTGCCGCACAAGCACAACAGCAGAATCACCCAAATAATACTGTCATTACCACAACCACCAAATCCACACATAATAAAAATACCTCCTTAAGTAAAATGTATCGACTTACATTTCAATCCTATGAGGTATTTTTCTGTTTCTTGCCTGTCTACAAAAAATTATTTTTTCGGCAGCTGTAAATCCGAAACCAGCAGGTCTACTGTAAACCCACCCATTTCATCCAAAAAACTGACCATGGTGATTCGCTTTGCATCCTGAAAATACAGCAGATGACTCATGCCGCTTTGTTCTGCTAACTGACGGTTTTCCGCGAATCCATCCAGCTTGCTCTCTGCGACCGGCATCCCCGCCGCCAAATACAGCGCGGCTATCTCCGCAGCCTTTTGTTTACCATCCGGATGTGCTGCAAACAACGCTTTTACCTTCTGTTCCATGACGCGCCTCTTTTCTTACTGCTTTTCGTTCTTTTCATGCAGCATCTTCTCCAGCTCATCAATAAAACTGTTGATATCTTTGAACTGACGATATACCGATGCAAAACGGACATATGCTACTTCGTCCAAATCCTTCAGTCTCTCAATCACCATGTTGCCCAGCGCCTTGCTGTCTACTTCCCTCTCTCCGCTTCCTGCCAGCGTATTTTCAATATCATCTACCAGTTTTTCAATCTGCTTGGCTGTTACCGGACGCTTGTTGCAGGATTTCAAGATACCGCTTTGCAGTTTGGATTTGTCAAAGATCTCCCTTGTACCGTCCCGCTTAATCACCGTAATGGGGATCATATCAATTCTTTCATACGTCGTGAAGCGCTTGCCGCACTTCTCGCATACGCGGCGGCGCCGAATCACCGAATTCTCATCCTGCGCTCTGGAGTCGATTACTTTGGTATCCGTGTAGTTGCAAAAAGGACATTTCATGCCCAATCCTCCTTTGTCTGTCTCATCATTCTCTGCTTTTTAGTATAAAGCACAACGCTTTTTTGGTCAAGCAAAACCACTGTCTAGCGCCGTTCCAACTCATCCTTACACATGGCTTCCACATCCGCTTCTACCAGTATAATGTCATCTCCGATCCGCTTGATACACCGCCATGGCACATAATACGCCCGACTTCTGCCAAACGGATTCCATTTGCAGTTCTCCGCTGGAATAATCAGGGTACAAATCTTCCCCGCCGGCATTTCAATCTCCACATCGCAGACAAATCCCAACCTTCTGCCGTCACAAATGTTGATAACCTCTTTTTCCCGTAACTCCGAAAAAAATTCCATCCTCCCTCACCTCTGTTTCTCCCTTTTGTTCAATCTATGTCAAAATACAAAATACATTGCAAAAAACCCAAAGTGTGACTTTTGCCCTTGACGGACGTATGGGAACGTAATACAATATATGCGCATAGTAATTTCAGAACAGACTATATCTAGTATATTTTTACGAAAAGCAGCGACCTGAAACATACAACAAAAGAAAGAAGGGTTGGATATGATTACAACGATTCAAAAACGAGATGGCAGAACGGTGTTTTTTGATATCAATAAAATCGCAAACGCCATTCAAAAAGCCTTTGAAGCAACCAGCGGCGCAAAAGACTATGCCGTCTGCCTGGAAATGGCACAGGAAGTGTCTGATTATTTTGAAGCGCAGGGCACAGAATCTCCCAATGTGGAACAAATTCAGGATTCCGTAGAAAAAGTATTGATTGATCACGGATTTGTCAGCACTGCCAAAGCATACATCCTCTACCGCGCAGAACGCACGCGCATCCGGAACATGAACGGACGGCTGATGAAAACCTTTGAAGATATCACATACAAAGATGCTACAGACAGCGATATCAAACGGGAAAATGCCAATATCGACGGCAATACCGCCATGGGTTCCATGCTCAAATACGGCTCGGAAGGCGCAAAACATTTTTATGAATCCTATGTCCTCAATCCGAAGCATTCCGAAGCGCATCGCAATGGAGATATCCATATTCACGATTTGGATTTCTATACCCTGACGACCACTTGCTGCCAGATTGATCTGCAAAAATTATTCCAGGGCGGCTTTTCCACTGGTCATGGCGTCCTACGGGAACCCAACAGCATTGCCAGCTACGCTTCTTTGGCCTGCATTGCCATCCAGTCTAACCAAAATGACCAGCATGGCGGACAATCCATCCCCAATTTCGATTACAGTATGGCGCCGGGTGTTGCAAAGACGTATAAAAAACGGTATCGCTCTAATATGGCTTCCTTGATTGAAGTCATGGATCACGAAACCCATGCAGCGGATATGTTGAAAGCTTTCCAAACACTGGAACAAAAGGGATTGGTTCCGACACTGGACCCTAACGCTTCCTATGATGAGGCAGAAGCAACATTGGCATCTGAAATTGGTATTCCAGATGCTGTCTATCAAAAAATTCAAGCCTTTGCCAAGAAAAAAGCCACAGAAGAAACCGACAAAGAAACCTATCAGGCAATGGAAGCGCTGCTGCATAATCTCAATACCATGCATAGCCGTGCCGGTGCGCAGACACCGTTTTCCTCTATTAACTATGGCATGGACACTTCCACAGAAGCCCGCATGGTCATGAAAAATATGCTGTTGGTTACCGAAGCCGGTCTGGGTGATGGAGAGACGGCAATCTTCCCCATCCAGATTTTCCGTGTCAAAGACGGCGTCAATTTCAATCCCGGGGAACCCAACTACGACCTGTTCAAATTAGCCTGCCGCGTCAGTGCAAAACGTCTGTTCCCCAATTTCTCTTTCCAAGATGCGCCGTTTAACCTGAAGTATTATAAAGAAGGACACCCGGAAACAGAAATTGCCTACATGGGCTGCCGTACCCGCGTCATGGCAAATGTATATGATCCGGAAAAAGAAATTACACCGGGCAGAGGCAATTTGAGCTTTACCAGCATCAACCTGCCCAGAATTGCCATTATGGCAAACAAAAACATTGATTGGTTCTTCCATGAGCTGGATCACAAAATTGATCTCGTCATTGAACAACTGCTGGAACGCTTTGAAATTCAGGCAAAGAAGAAAGTGCATAATTATCCTTTCTTAATGGGAGAAGGCATCTGGATTGACAGTGATACACTCAATTATAACGATGAAGTGCGGGAAGTATTGAAAAACGGTACGTTGTCTGTTGGCTTTATCGGTCTGGCAGAAGCCCTGAAGGCACTGATTGGCGTGCATCATGGCGAAAGTGAAGTAGCACAAAATTTGGGCTTGGACATTGTCGGTCATATGCGCAAGCGCCTGGATGATATCTCTCAGAAGATGAAACTGAACTTCACGCTGCTGGCAACTCCTGCGGAAGGCTTGTCCGGCAGATTTGTGGAGATTGACCGAAAACGCTTTGGTTCGATTGAAGGTATTACTGACAGGGAGTATTACACCAACAGTTTCCATATTCCTGTGTATTACCCCATCAGCGCCTATAAAAAAATACAGCTGGAAGCGCCTTATCATGCGCTGACAAACGCCGGGCACATCACATATGTGGAACTGGATGGCGATCCTTCCACCAACCTGGATGCCTTCGAGAAAATCATTCGCTATATGAAATCTCAAGGCATAGGATACGGCTCTATCAACCATCCGGTTGACCGGGATCCGCTTTGCGGCTACAACGGCATCATCGGCGATACCTGCCCGAAATGTGGCAGAAAAGAAACGGATGGACCGGTTGGGTTCCAGCGCATTCGCCGGATCACAGGCTATCTGGTAGGCACATTGGATCGCTTCAATAACGCCAAACGCGCCGAAGTACGCGACCGTGTCAAACATTCCATCGTGACGGAGGTTCGCCTACAGCCCCAGAAAGAAGCGGATCCATCATGAACCTGAAAATCAGCGGCGTTGTCAACGATTCCATCGTTGACGGCGCAGGCTTTCGATTGACGGTATTTACACAGGGTTGTCCCCATGCCTGTCCGGGATGCCACAACCCCCAGACCCACGACCCTTCCGGCGGATATTGGGCAGCTGTTGCAGACATCTGTAACATTGCGGCAGAAAATCCTCTGCTGGATGGCATTACTTTGTCTGGCGGCGAACCATTTCTACAGCCTGCCGCCTGTAGCGAATTGGCAAAAGCGGCTCACCGCCTTGGCTTGAATGTATGGACCTATACCGGATATACCTGGGAATTTTTGCTGGAGGAGCAGCATCCGGAACGGATGGACTTACTGCAGCATATAGATGTGCTGGTAGACGGACCCTTTTTGCAGGAGCAGCGCTCCTTGGAATTACGATTTAAGGGCAGCAAAAATCAACGCACCATTGATGTGCCAAAATCTCTTGCCGCAGGGAAAATCATCCTTTGGGATACATAAAAAAAGACCTTTATCCGTAAGGTCTTTTTTTGATGCTTCCCGATGCAAGTTCCATTCCCGGCATGTTTCACAGGGGCGTTTCTTCCCAGCCCTGCGGCGTCCAGACCTGAACCGTGCGAAAGCCCAGTTCCTTCGCCGCCCGCGCCATCTCTGCGAACCCGTATCCCAGGGAGGCAGTGTCATGACTGTCGCTGGAGAGCAAAATCCGCCCGCCGCGTTTTTGCAGCTCTTTTAACAATGCCAAAGACGGGTACGGCTCTGTACGCAATCCGCGGTACATCGCCCCCGTATTGATCTCAAACGGCTTGTCCCATCGCAGCAATTCCTCCATGGCCTCCAACGCCGCATGCCAAAACCGCTTGTCTGTCATATCAAAGTGCTTCCCGCCCTCGTTGAACTTAGTCACCAAATCAAAATGCCCAATGATATCCGCATGGGTCTTTGCAACAACCTGCGCCACCGTTTCAAAATACGCCTGTACATACCGGTAATTCGAACCGCCAAAATGCTCCCGGACCGCCTGCGCCGTCACCGCTTCCGCTTCATCCACCGGGAGGTATCTTCCATCCTGATACAGATAATGCACGGAACCGATGACATAAGCAAACCCCTCGGTTGGTTCAGTGGCGTAAAAATCCTGTTCTACGCCGGCGTCTATTTCCATCTTTCCGGCATATTCCGCTTTCAATCCCGCAACCTCCTGTAAATAGGCAGATACATCTGCCCGGGACATGCAGTAGCTTTCATCAAATGCTGTATATCCGTGACCGGAAAATCCCAGACGCGTAAACCCTTTGGCATATGCCGCCGCCGCCATCTCCGACGCTGTGTGTTTCCCATCACAATATGTCGTATGTGTATGAAAATTGGTTTTCGGTATCATATGGTCATCTTCTCCTGTTTGATTTTATGGTCAATGATATGGCGAGATGCCAGCTCCTTGCGTACCTCCTCCAGCGAAATCCCCATCTCCGCCATCAGCACCAGCACATGGTACGTCAAGTCTGCAATCTCATAGACCGTTTCTTTTCGGTCCGCGGCTTTTGCCGCAATAATGACCTCTGTGGATTCCTCTCCCACCTTCTTCAATATCTTATCCAGCCCTTTTTCAAACAGATAGGTGGTATAGGAACCTTCCGGCAGTTCCGCCTTCCTGCCCAACAGCAGCTCCATCAGGCGGTCCATGGAAAAACCCTGCCATTGTTCACTGACATATTCCGGTGCCTGAAAACAGGAATCGGTACCCAAATGGCACGCCGGACCGTCTTTGACCACTTCCACCACCAATGCATCCCGGTCGCAATCCGCACAAATGCTGACGATGTGCTGTTTATTTCCGGACGTTTCTCCTTTGCGCCAGAGCTCCTGCCTGGAACGGGACCAGAAGCAGGTCCTGCCTTCTGTCATACTGATTTCCAAGCTTTCCCGATTCATATATGCCACCGTCAGCACCTTTTTGCTGAATGCATCCACCACAACAGCGGGAATCAATCCCTTCTCATCAAATTTCAATGTCTTGAGATCCAACATCATCCATACTCCTCGTATAGTATCTTTAGATACCATTATTCTTATATAAAATTTAATAGTTACTTTGTTCAATAGGCTTCATTAAACCCATGATATAATTGTCCCAGTGTCAATCAGGCAAAAGTTCTAGTCACTCCTGTTGAACTCCCAGAGAGTTACTTCACCAAAAGTCTGTTCCCCTGACATGGAAGTTAGCTTCAAACCGCTGGCTGTTTGCTTAAGTGATTGGACAACCATCTTGCAGTATGGTTTCGCATCTGTCCATCTTAAGCTGGATTCTTATATGCGAGGGTGTTGATGCTCCATGGTCATGGGTTTACCAAGCCGATTGAACACTTTAATCCCAAACGAAAGAAGGTGATTTTATGAACCCACTTTACGTCGGTATTGATGTGAGCAGCAAAAACAATGTCATTTATCTGATGCTCCCTAATGGTGACAAGCATAGTTCTTTTTCACTTGCAAACTCACATGATGGATCTACTCAACTTGTAAAACGAATTTTTACAGCAATGACTTCTAACAACATCGACTCCGTTCTGATTGGACTGGAAGCAACTTCTGTCTATGGCGACAATCTAGTATACTTTCTAAAAGAAGATACAACTCTCGCATCCTTCGATAGAAAAATCCATGTCTTGAATCCAAAGCAGGTCAATAAATTCAAGGAATCTTATAACGACTTGCCTAAGAATGATTATGTAGATGCTTTCGTCATTGCTGATTGCTTGCGTTTTGGCAGAATTAACAAAGAGGTCTATATGGATGACTACCGCTATAAAGCCCTCCAGAACCTTACCAGAGCACGTTATTTCGCTGTTACAAACCTTACCAAAGAAAAACAACGATTTATAAACGTGCTATTTAAGAAGTATTCTACCATGACGCAGGAAAAGGTATTTTCCGATACCTTCAGCACCACCGCCCTTGCTGTCTACGAAAAATTTGAATCCGCAGAAACACTGGCAAAGATGGACTTACAAGAACTGACTGCATTTATTATGGAAAAAGGGAAGAACCGTTTCCCTGATCCGGATGCAGTAGCCAAAGCCCTCCAGAAAGCTGCCAGAAGCTCCTATCGTTTGCCTAAAACCGTGAATGATTCTGTAAATCAGGTGCTTGCTATCTCCATAACATCAATCAGAGCATTGGAATCCCAAATCAAAGCATTTGATAAAGCTATCACGAAGCAAATGGAACTTTTGCCCAATGTTTTGATATCCATTCCCGGTATTGGTCCGGTACTTTCTGCTGGAATTATGGCTGAGATCGGAGACATCAACCGTTTTCAAAATCAGGCTGCCCTTGCTAAATATGCAGGTCTTGCATGGCAGCAGCACCAATCAGGCGACTTTGAAGCACAGACAACAAGAATGATTCATTCCGGCAACCGATTCTTAAAGTATTATCTGTGTGAAGCAGCATTTTCTCTTGTAAGATGCGACAAGGAATACAACCGCTTTTACCACATCAAATATAAAGAAGTAAACAGATTTCAACACAAACGTGCCCTCGCATTAACTGCTCGTAAATTTGTGCGGTTAGTCTTTGCACTGCTCAAAGACAATCGTTTATATCGTCCGGCAGAATAGATTTTTCTATCTGCCGATATACTAAACCTGCTCATTTTTCAAAAATACGATTTGCAGGGCTTAGGTGGGTGTTTTTGTCTTTTTGAAACATAGCTGAAAGTATATCTTTCAATATTGTTTTTATCTTGACATATCACCGCTGGACTTTTCTCATAAATCGGCCTTACCAGTTCATCAGGCCGTAGCCCTTGATGCACT
>ERZ1643247.3348-NODE-3348-length-11378-cov-5.382496_pt1 | contig 11378 bp, 13 predicted proteins | sample MGYA00579264_ERZ1643247 | MGnify/ENA primary metagenome ERZ1643247 (study PRJEB29033, sample SAMEA4952262) | chicken gut metagenome | biome: Broiler Chicken; feature: Gastrointestinal Tract; material: Caecum | place: Ireland | collected 2018 | study: Broiler... | reverse complement strand
TGGGTTCAAGCCCCACTGCCCGTATTTTTTTCACGGATATGCAGAAAAGATGCAAATGCAGGATTTCCCCGTAATGGTTGAAATATCAATGGTTACGGGGATTTTTGTTTTTGATGTTGCAGTGAATAAAATACACAAAATACAATACAACTTCTGGTGTTATGTACTTCGATGTACGATATCAGGAAAGGAGAGGGGATGCCACTTTTTTCTGCATATGGATAAATACTCTTTTGGAGATACTCTGTCCTTTTCCTGTTTATATACATTTCGATTAGGATATGGGAGTGTGGCAGATATCGAAGGGCAGAGTTGACAATATAGATACAGCTGTGTTGTCTGGCAATTCCGCGCATTTTGATTTGCGACAGAGGAAGATGTGCAATAGGAGCGTAATTATTTAGTACCGTTTTTTTGAAAAAAGTGGAATTGTTTCTATCTGAAAGGAAGAATGATATGGTATTCGACTGTTTGACGGAGACAGGAGGTGGATAAGGGCTGGTACGAAGACAGGTTGTCATTTGTATTTGAGGAACGGAATGAGGTTGCAGAATGGTTGGCAATGGATAGAAAGAAAATCCACAGAAGGGAGTTCTGTGGATTTTCCAATTGTAAGAAGGTAGATATTTTTTGTAGAATTCAGAAGGATAATGTTTTGGTTGTATAGATAGGCGGTTTGTTCCGCCATATTGTATGATGATTGGGGAAGTTAGGGTGTATGTTCCACATCATCAGGATTGCTTAGTATGCAGCAAACCGCTCGCCGTAAACTTTGCAGCTTTCCTTGCCGTCAGCATCCGGGAAGCCGCAAAGGATCAAACCGTCGTCCATCAGGTTTGCACCTGCTTTGACGCAACGATCCTGCCAGTCGCGCATCCATTGACCGTCGCCCCAACCGTAGGAACCAAACAGTGCAACTTTTTTGCCTTTCAAATCGCCTTCGATTGCGGTGTAGAAAGGTTCAAATTCCGCTTCTTCCAATACTTCGTCACCCATTGCGGAGCAGCCTAGAGCGACTTTATCGTAATCACTGATATTGCCGTGGAAAGCATCTACGGAAAAGACTTCCGCATCTGCACCGATTCCGGCAGCGATTTCTGTCGCCATCGCAGCGGTGTTTCCAGTTCCGCTCCAATAGATCACTGCAATTTTGCTCATAAAAAAGTACCTCCTTTGATCATTGCTGATTCTCGTTCTTTCTTTTTATTGTAGCAATATATATTAACAGGCAATTCCCAAGAGGGAGAGGATTGGGGTGCCTGCGGCTACCTGTTGCATCAATGTTTCCCGGCAGTCCTCATAACACTGAAAGATACGCAGCGCTTTGGCTTCGTCACCATAAACTTTCCAATAACCGATGCATTTGTAATGCTGTCCCTTTTTTTGGATAAAAGCAAATACATCTGCAGGAGGATAGCCTAAGAAAAATCCGATTTCATGAGGAAACTCGCAATGTGTACGCATTCTGGAACGCAGATAACGAATGGTTTCTGCCAAAGCATGACGGCTGCCTAACGTTTCTGGATAGCCGATAGAAACCAGATATTTTTTGACATGCGGGATCCGCAGACCGCGCAGCAAGGCTTTTTCACGATACACCATAATGCAGACACGCTTTTGACAACTGTAAAGATATACGATTTGAATGCCGTGTGGCGCAAGCTGCCGTTGATAATCGGCAATTTCATCCTTGTACTGGGCAAACAAGTCTAAAGGAAAGGAAAATAAGTTGGCTTGTTTTCTGCCCAACAAGGTCGGCGCTGCATGATGAATCAGCTCTGCTTCAAAATACGACATTTGTGAATATTCCTCCTTTCCAAGATATTAGCCAAAGCTAACTATTGGGTTGATCAAAACTCAACAACAGTGTTCCGTCAAAATTCTTTTCAATGCGGAAGAGGAACTGCTGTGAGAACGTGCAATGGAAATATTGTTTTTTTCTGCTTCCTGTACGGCACCTGTTGCCATAATATGGGAAACGGTGGAGGTAAAGAGAATAATCAGGTCTGCTTTACCAATTTGGGCACGGAAATTTCCGGGAAGCTGTGTAAATACTTTACTCTTGCAGTTATATTTTTTACAGATGTCCATATATTGGCGAACCATTCGGTCGTGACCGCCGACGATGACAACACTCATACAAAATACCTCCTTTATCAATATCAAAATGACGATAGTTAGCGACAGCTAACAAATATCCAAAAGAAATAGTTAGTTAAAACTAACTTATGGAGGTATCCTATCATATTTTTGCGGATGTGTCAACCAAAATTTTGTGGTTTTTACACTTTTTTGAAAAAGAAAGGAATGCGGCAAGGAGAAAGCCAGCTCAGATGGATATCATTCCAGTTCTCTGTTTGCATCGGAGGCGGTATATTTCTGAAAATGGGCTTTCATACATGCCAGTGTTTCTTCGCTGAGTACATGTTCCAGACGGCAGGCATCCATTTCTGCTGTTTTGGGACTGACACCCAAGTGAGTCAGACATTTTGCAATGAAGCAGTGGCGGTCATAAATATTTTGTGCAATGGCACGCCCACTTTCAGTCAGCACCAGCTGTCCGATGCTGCCGATGGTGACATATCCCGCTTCCTTCAGGATTCCAACGGCACGGCTGACACTTGGTTTGGAAAAACCTAGTTCTGTTGCTACATCTACGGAACGAGCAATTCCGTTTCTCTTTTCCAATATTAAGATGGTTTCCAGATAGTTCTCGCCGGACTCCTGTAATTTCATTATGACACACCAACCTTTTGTGATTCGTTTCGTTCCTGTTTTATAGCATACACTATTTTTTAGAAATAGTCATTGACAACAAAAGTTACCCGCAGTAAACTACTCATATCGACAATATAACCATGAAGAATTAGAATTGGAGGAATGTAATATGTGGAAAGATTGTTTGAAATGTGACAGAGTATGGGTATTTGTAGGTGGTATGGCGGCTGCGATCATTGGCAAGAAGGTGATTCAGAGCAAAAAGACAAGAGAAATCTGTGTCAAGACGGTAGCGCAGGCAATGAAGCTGCAAAAAGATGCACAGACCGCATTTGCCAATGTGAAAGAAGAAGCGGAAGACATTTGTTTTGATGCAAAAAAACAGGCAGAAGACGCTTGCGATTGTGAACAGTAAAGAAGCGGGGGCATTGATATGAAATATGCCATTCATTATGACCAGGCAGGACGCTTGCGTCTGCGATTGGGGCAATATGCCTTTTCTGAGGAAGAGGGATGGGGCATTGCTTCTTTGCTGCGTCAGGAGGTTGGGGTGCAGGAAGTACGAACTTGCGCCCAGAATGGAAGTATTCTCATTCTTTATACAGCAGAAGGCAGTCGGGAAGCGTACTTGCGCCGCGTGGGCAAACTGCGCCGCAATGAGATTCCAAAAGCGGAGCCGACGGGAGAAGAAGAGGTACGTGCCATTGATTTACGATTTCAGGAAAAAATTGGCGGCATGATTTGCAGGCGGATGGCAATGAAGCTGCTGCTGCCGGCACCGTTGCAAATTGCACGTACTTGTCTGCGAGCACTCCCATATGTCGGAGGCGGCATACATAGTCTGCTGCATGGGAAGATCAATGTCAACGTATTGGATGCTACGGCGATTTTAGCTTCTTTGTGCAAAGGTTCTTTCCGTTCTGCATCTTCTATTATGTTTTTGCTGACGCTTTCGGATATTTTAGAGGAATATACCAAAAAGCGAACCGAAACTGCACTGACTGCCAGTCTTGCTGTCCATGTAGATAAAGTGTGGATGGTGACGGAGCAAGGAGATGTTCTGGTGCCGATGTCAGAGGTTCAGCCGGGAGACCGCCTGCGTATTCGTACGGGTGTGATGATCCCGATTGATGGAAAGGTGTCAGAAGGAGAAGCGTTGGTGAACGAGGCAACGATGACAGGTGAGCCGCTTGCGGTCAGAAAAGCCGCCGGTAGCATGGTATATGCAGGCACGTTGGTAGAAGAAGGTTCCATAGCGGTAGAAGTCATGGCGGTGAATACACAAACGAGAATTCAACGGATTATGGACCTGATTGCTGCTTCTGAGGAATTGAAAGCCAATGTACAGGGAAAAGCAGAGCGGCTGGCGGATCAGATTGTTCCGTATCATTTATTGACAGCGGCAATGGTTTATTTGTTGAGTCGGAATGTAACAAAGGTCATGGCGATTTTGACGGTGGATTATTCCTGTGCCATTAAACTGGCAACACCCATTGCTGTGATTTCTGCGATGCGGGAAGCCGCAAATCATCGTATGATGGTCAAAGGCGGCAGACATCTGGAAGCCTTTGCACAGGCGGATACAATCATATTTGACAAGACAGGTACGTTAACAGAAGCCTGTCCGCAGGTTTCTGTCGTCGTGCCTTTTGGTAGATACGCAAGAGACGAAGTGCTGCGGACGGCAGCGTGTCTGGAAGAACATTTCCCGCATAGTGTGGCAAAAGCAATTGTGCGGCATGCAGCGGAAGAAGGGCTATCCCATGAAGAACGTCATGCGGAAGTGAAATATGTGGTGGCGCATGGGATTGCTTCTGAGTTGGATGGTCAAAAAGTGATCATTGGCAGCCCGCACTTTGTGTTTGAGGATGAAGGGGTGACACTGACAGACGAAAATCAGGAAAAGCTGCGTCAAATTGGCGGAGAAGATTCGGCAGTCTTTTTGGCAATTGGGCAGGAATTGGCAGGCGCTGTGTTTATTCATGATCCAGTGCGGGAAGAAGCGGCACAAGTGATCGCCGCGCTGCGCAAGACAGGAATCGAGAGAGTGATCCTGATGACTGGAGACGGAGAAGAAGCGGCGAAGGCTGCCTGTGAAAAGCTGGGCATTACGGAATTTTATGCACGAGTGCTGCCAGAAGAGAAGGCGGCGAAGGTGGAAGAAATTCGGGCACAGGGGCATCCGGTAATCATGGTAGGGGATGGAATTAACGATTCTCCGGCATTGTCAGCGGCGAATGTATCGGTGGCGATGAAAGATGCGTCAGATATTGCAAGAGAGGTGGCAGACATTGCCTTGTTGTCGGCAGATCTATGGGAGTTGGTAACGCTTCGTCAATTAAGTCAGCGACTGATGCATCGGATTTCCGGGAACTATCATCGAATCATTGTCTTGAATACGGCACTGCTGTTGTTGGGCGTAAGCGGTATTTTGCAGCCGACGGTTTCTGCTTTTTTGCATAATATGTCCACCGTTGCGATCAGTGGGGCAAGTATGCGTCCGCTGCTGCCCAAAGGATAAATCCAACAAAGCCTGCAAAAAGCTCCGCAAATAAAGAAAAGGAGCGATTTTATGGGAAACATCAGTGCGATTGTTATTTGCGCTGTCTTGGTTGTCATTGCGGTGATTGCTGTCAAAAGTTATGCCAAGAAATTGACATCTGGCTGCTGCGGCGCTGGAGGAGATGTGCCGAAAAGAATCAAGGTGACAGATCGGGATATCCAGCAGTATCCCTATACAACGATGCTGCATGTGGATGACATGACCTGTAAAAATTTGTCAGGCGTGTGGAAAATGCCTTAAATGGGATAGACGGCGTTTGGGCGGAAGTCCGTTTGCAGGAAGAAGTCGCAAAGGTGCACATGAAGGAAAACGTTTCTACAGAACGGCTGTGTATTGCGATAGAAGAAGCTGGGTACCATGCAAAACGCAAAGAGGGATAATCGTAAAAAAGACCGAATCCTGCGGAGAGGGAATCGGTCTTTTTGCTGTTTGACTGTTGCACCGGCAGAATCTCTGTGGTTTTGGCAAGGGAATCAACACTTGGCTGCATGAGAGAGAACGGCGGAATCTGGGTTTGGGAGGGAGCCGGTCTCAAAGAGAATGTCTCGATACGCATATGGTCGCAGCGGGCAGGGAAATCATCCCAATCAAGGGGAATGAATTCGTTGGGTATCACGGATTGGAACGAGCGGCTTTGCTGGTGCGGTAAAAATATTGAATGGATAATATGCCCTGAAAGAACGTCATCCACCCCCAACCCAGTATGGTTGCCCAACAGATTGCCAGGATACCCAAAGTGGGTGCAAATACATACGCAATGATAATCCGCAGTGCAATTTGTGAAAAAGAAGAAAACAAAGAGAGATACAATCGTCCCATACCGCGGAAAAAGCCCTGCATGGTATACATGGCCGCACCAAAGAAATAGAAGCCGGACATGGTACGCAAATAGCGGGCGCCTTCGGTAATGACGGCGGCATCTTGTTCGTTCGAAAACAGGGACATAATCTGCTCTGGGAAAAAATACAGTGTTACAGACATGACCGCTGCATAGCATGCAGCGATACCCAAACAACCGGAAAATCCTCGGCGGATGCGGTACAGCAGATGTGCCCCCTTGTTTTGTGCATAAAACGTTGCTGCGGCGGTAGAAAGTCCATCCATTGGCGCATATGCCAGATATTCTATACGGGTTGCCGCGTTGAAAGCGGCGATGGTAGAAGTACCGAACGTATTGACAATGCTTTGTACTGCAAGCCGTCCCAGATAAATGCAGGATTGCTGTAAGGCGACAGAGTAGCTGTAGGAAAATGTGCGGCGGGCGGCAGCTTTGACGGGGAGGAGTGCCTTTCCGCGCAATGCCAGTGGAGAATCATGGCGGTAAACGCGTTGGATGCATAAGAAAGAGGAGCATGCCTGCGCCAGTACCGTTGCCCATGCGGCGCCCTTGACGCCAAAAGAAAACACCGCGACAAACAATAGATCCAACAGAATGTTCAAACAGGAAGAGAACAACAGATAATAAAAAGGTGTGCGGGAATCGCCCAAAGCCCGTAATGCAGCGGAGTAAAAATTATAAAAGAACGTAAAAATCAACCCCACGGCAATAATACGCAGATAGTCTGCGGCAAGGGGCAGGATTTCTTCCGGTGTTTGGGTGATGCGCAGCAGAGGTGCGGCGCCGAAAAAGCAGAGTAGTGTTAATATCAAGGTACAGCAGACGCCAATCCAGAGTGCAGTGGCAGTCTGAGCGGAAAATCCGTTGCGGTCTTCTGCGCCGTAAAGTTCTGCCAACAGGACGGAAATACCGATACACATGCCAAAGAGCAAAAAGATGGCAACGGACATAATGGGATTTGCGACACCAATAGCGGCAAGGGCATGCTCGCCTTGGAATCTGCCCAGAATGACTGCGTCCATGGTATTATAAAATTGCTGAAACAGGTTCCCTAAAATAACAGGAACAGAAAACAATACAATGGATTTGGTTGCAGCGCCGGTCCGCATATCTCCATTCATTGGAAAAACCCCTTCCAAAAAGTAAAATCGCTATCAACATTATACGCGCTTCTTGGCAAAATCAAAATCATTTTTCTGAAAAAGGAGGAAAACAAACAGAAGTTTTTGGTATCTGGCATAAAAACGGGCTGCCATGTAACGTGGATGGAGAGTGCAAACGGATGAGGCAGACAGAGAGAGGAGAGATGGAGGAAGAGGTTGGTGCCGCAGCCAATCCCAATTCCGATGCAGAGAATGAGGTGGATTGGGAAAGATTACAGATGCACACAAACAATGAATGGGGATGTAAAAAGCAGAGGTACAGGAAATGTAGAGGTTGGAATTGAGGACAACCATGATCATAAAGCAGGCGTGAATCTGTCGGAGGATATCGGATGTGCGGGGAAAAGAGGTTATAGAGGCGGTACCTGTTTTCACCGGAGCGGAAGATGACGAAAGGAAGCAGGAATTGTCGTCGAAAGCATGGCTTCTGCCATTGCCGAAATATGCCTGATATCGTATAATAAAGGCAGAAAGGAAATGGGGTGAGGGTTTGGAAATGATTAACTGGAAAGAGCTGCTGTATCCGTATGAACAGGCGGTAGAGGAGCTGCTGTTAAAATTTCGCAGTTTAGATAAAGAATGCAGGCAGTTGGGGATGTATTCCCCGATTGACAGTGTTTGCGGACGACTCAAACGTCCTGCGAGCATTCTGGAAAAGGCAGGAAGAAAACAGATTCCTCCGGAAAAAATGGAAGAGGAGATTGAAGATATTGCTGGAATCCGCATATTATGCCAGTTTGTGGAGGATATTCCGAAAGTGATTGATATGATTCGTCAACGCAAGGATATGACGGTAATAGAAGAGCGGGATTATATCAACCACACAAAGCCTAGCGGGTATCGCAGCTATCATATGATCATTCGATATCCGCTGCAAACAGCGCTGGGAGAGAAAATCATACCTGCAGAAATACAGATTCGCACCAATGCCATGAATTTCTGGGCAACGGCGGAGCATTCCCTGCGTTATAAGTACAGCGGAAACATTCCGCAGCAGCTGCAGGATCGTTTGACCAACTGTGCGGAAGCGGCATTTCGTCTGGACACTGAAATGGCAACGATTCGAGAAGAAATTACCAATGCACAGCGACTCAATGAGATCAAAAATCATTTGGTTGCAAATATTTTGGAGAACATACATAATCTTTATTTTGAGGCGGAACTGGCAGATATGAATGAAATCAACAAGGAATTCATCCGTGTCTGGAATGGAGATGATATGGATGCCCTGCGGGAGTTCAATGAGAAACTGAATGTGATGGCGGAAATGTATCGCGTGTAGGCAAGGAGGCGGGCATGAGTTTATTTGCCATTGGAGATTTGCATTTTGGATTTGGTGTGCACAAATCGATGGATATTTTTGGAGGAAACTGGGAAAATCATGCAGAGAAGATCATACAGAACTGGAACGCTCAAATAACGCAGGCGGATACGGTGCTGTTACCAGGAGATATTTCATGGGGGATGCGGCTGGAGGAAGCGATGTTAGATCTGGATTGCATTGACCGTTTGCCGGGGAAAAAGATCCTGCTTGCGGGGAATCATGACTATTGGTGGAAATCCTCCGCAAAGCTGGAAGCGCGATATCCGAAGATGCAATTTTTGAAAAATGATACTGTACCGTATGAGTTCTATCATATCTGCGGCACAAGGGGGTGGATTTGTCCGAATCCACATGCCTTTACGTCAGACGACGAAAAAATATACCGCAGAGAGCAAATTCGATTGCGGCTGTCGCTGGACGCAGCGATGCGAAAACAGGCAAAAGACATTCTTGTGATGCTGCATTTTCCGCCGATGAATGAGGAGGGGGAGTCATCTGGCTTTACCGAGCTGTTGGAGGCGTATCCGGTTCGTCTGGTGGTGTATGGTCATTTGCACGGGGCACAGAACCACCAGAGGGCGTTTCAGGGGAAGCGAAACGGCATTGAATATCGACTGGTTTCTTCGGATTATCTGGCGTTTTCTCCAAAACGTGTGTTATAACGCGGTAGAAGAAAATAGGAACAGCCTGTCTGCTTGGGCGGCTGATAAAACCGATTTCGATGGATTCCGATGGAAGCAAACGGCGGTGGGCGGAAATGAGTGCCCCCAAAAGATGGAATAACAGAAAAAACAACCAAATGGATGCTGTGAAAGAAACAGAATTCGTTTGGTTGTTTTTTAGAATCGGCTGTGCAGCTATGGTTTTGTCGGTAAGACACCGTTGTTCTGTGTCAGCTAGCTGTGTGCGCGGAATCTGGCGTCAGATCCAGTTTCAGAAAGATGGAGGTGTCCATGGGGCTGTCGTTATATGGCGCGGTTTCTGTAAATCCCAGTTTTTGATACAAATGCAGTGCGCCAGTCAAAAACGGAAGCGTATCCAACAACATCGTATCATATCCGATGGCTTTTGCATCTGCAATCAGGCGTTTTGCCAGTGTTTCAGCAATACCGTTTCCGCGAAAAGGTTCTTTGACGTACAGGCGTTTCAATTCGCAGTGCTGTTTGGACAACGGGCGCAGGGCAATGCAGCCGGCAACCGCGTCATTCCAGTAGGCAAGATATAACCTTCCTCTGGGCATACCGTATTTTTCTTCCAGATGGTCCAATTCCCGATCATAGTTTTGTATTTCCAAGAATGCGCTGAAGGACGGGTCTGAGGCGACCAGAAAATCTGTATATTCCAAAAATAATGTTTTCACGACATCCGTCTTGTCATAGGCGGGCACAATGGATAGAGACATGACAAATCTACCTCCAATATTCCAATGATCAGATGATTTTTCTGCAAAGATTATTCTTCAAAGTTGTTTACAGCATCTAAAATCATGGTTTTCAATGTTTTTTGATCGAACTCTTCCAGTTCCAGTTCCAAAGACAAATCATCCAATTCATCCTCGTCTGGCAGATATCCCGTTTCAAACGCAGAGGTCAGATCATCTTCAAATATAATTTCTCCCTCGATGCTCCACATATCTTCTTCTTTACTCAAAGAAAAAATGTTCACTTCGGAAATTTGTAACATACTGTGTAATCCTCCTTAAACAAAAATACCTCTTTACTCTCCCTTGTGTTTCTTGTTGTTATGACTTCTCCGACTGCTGTTTCGCTGTCGTTTTTTTGTTGTCCGTCCCATCTGTTTGGCTATGGGTGTTTTCTTACGCACAGAATATCCAAACGTACCGACAGATTCGCCCAGAGTATAATATGCGCCATGAGAATAGCAGATGGGCTGGCTGCGGTTGAAATGGAATTTGCCGTTTGCATCAAAATACTGCTCGCTTACACTGACCGAAACCACTTCGGCCAAAAACATATGATGACTGCCCAGCGGAAGAATTTCCTTGACTCTGCACTCCAGATTGACCGGGCTTTCCACGATAATAGGGGCGTTAATCTGTTCGCCTTTGCGCGCGGTCAGATGCAGATGAGAGAATTTATCCACCTCCCTGCCGCTTTTGACGCCGCAAAAATCGCAGGCATAGGTCAGTGGTTTGGTCACTAGGTTGATGACAAATTCTCCGCTGGATTTGATTTTTTCATAAGAATGGCGCTCGGGACGGATGGAAACGTATGTCATGGGTGGATTGGTATTGATGGTGCCGGTCCATGCCACAGTGATAATATTGGGGTCGTCTACTGTACCGCAGGATACCATAACGGCAGGAACGGGATAGAGCACGGTGCCGGGTTTCCAAATTTGTTTGTCCATATCATACACCTCCTTTTTCCAGCGATTTTAACGCTATTTATGATATACGACACGACCCTGTTTGTAAAGATAAAAAACAGAGAAAAGATACTTCTTTTTTTGTTCAATTTCTTGCAAGCAGACGAGATTTTGCGTATCATGGTATCAAACAGCCAAAACAGAGCGCAAACAGATGGAGGAAAGAAATGGAATTACCATTGCGATATACCAAACAAATGCAGGAGTTGCTGGGAGCGGAATATGAAGCATATCTGGCTTCTTTTGCGCAGCCTAGACAGTATGGACTGCGGGCAAATGAAGGAAAGATCAGCGCAGAAAAACTGGTGGAGACGGGCGTGTTTTCTCTCACACCGGTGCCTTGGTGCAGTGCGGGATTTTATTATCCGGAAGAAGAACGTCCAG
>ERZ1643247.3344-NODE-3344-length-11391-cov-7.627294_pt1 | contig 11391 bp, 10 predicted proteins | sample MGYA00579264_ERZ1643247 | MGnify/ENA primary metagenome ERZ1643247 (study PRJEB29033, sample SAMEA4952262) | chicken gut metagenome | biome: Broiler Chicken; feature: Gastrointestinal Tract; material: Caecum | place: Ireland | collected 2018 | study: Broiler... | reverse complement strand
TCGATCAGCAGGGCTTCTTTTCCCCCTTATCCAAAAATCGGAATTTCCTATAAAGAAAAAAAGAAGCACTCCCTGCCGGTTGTGCTTCGCTTCTTATCCTTCCGTCCGGCTACTGTACGGAAGTTATGATTTCTGTGTTTCCATTCCAGGCTCTTGCCTCCATACCGGTCCGGGCCCTTCTCCGATGCTCTTCCGTCTTCTCCCACTTTCTCTTCCATCCGCTGAGATTCGGAATCGGCGATCGGAAAGAACAGCCTTGAGGCCGTGGTGTGGTGGCAGAGGACCGCTGCGTCTGCGGTCCGAACGAAAGTGCGTCCTCTGCCATCACACCACGGCCTCATGGCGTCCCCTCTCCTATACGCGATTCTGACCATCTCAACGGATCAGAATCTCATAGTTCTGCTGGAATTTTTCTCCTCCTGCCACTTTATTGACACCTGGTTTTTCTGAGAGTTCGGATGTAAATCCCATATTGTCGCATCTTCCCATCCATGGTTCCAGGCATACGAACGGCGCGTCTTTTACGGACCAGATTCCGAAGTTCGGGAATCCCTGGCACTTCAGCCCCACATAGGGCGTGCGGTCTTTATGGCACAGCCACACTTCTTCAATCTGGCCGCCGTCAAAGATCATAGCGTCTTTCTCAAACATTTCTTCTGTCACCGGAACATATCCCTCATCCAGCTTCAGCTGATAAACAGTGTCCGGATCCGCCGCTCCCTGAGGCAGAGCAAGGCGGATGTAGTTCAGTGCATCTTTTCCCGGGAACCACAGCAGATAATCTGACTTCTTCCCGTCTTTTTCCGCGAAACGAAATGCCGGATGGCCGCCGATTGTAAAATACATGGTTTCATCTGCGGGATTTTTCACTTCCCATATTACCTGTATTCCTTCCTCTTTCAGGACATATGTAATCACAAGTTCAAAATCAAAAGGATATACTTCCTTTGTATCTTCTGTAGAGACAAGAAGAAATGAGGCTTTCCCTTTTCCGGAAGCAATACAGCGGAACTCGTTGTCCCTGGCGAACCCGTGCTGGGCAGTGGGATACTGAATGCCGTTAATAAGCACCGTATTCCGGTATGTTTTTCCTACATTCGGAAAGAGTACCGGTGAATGGCGTTTCCAGTATGCCGGGTCTCCTTCCCAGAGAACGTCGGTTTCTGTCTTTTTGTCGTAAATACGGGTCAGTTCCGCTCCCAGTTCTGCTATTTCAACACAGAACCGTTCATTTTCAAGTCTCATACAGTTCTCCTCCTTCAGATAATCTGTTTTACATCAGCAGTATTCCTGCCGTAAATCCGGTTATTCCCCGGTGTTTTCAGAACCGGTATCCTGTGCGCTTCCATCATCTGAACTGCTGTTATCGGATGTGCTGCTGCCATCAGACGTGCTGCCGTCATCGGATGCGCTGCTGTCATCAGACGTGCCGCTGTCATTGGAAGTACTGCTGTCTGAACCGGTATCTTCTGTTGTGGTATCTGTCTGCTCTACCTGAACACACTGGTCAACCAGATACTGCATCACAGCATCCTGACGGATTACATCTTTCAGGAGATCCTCTCCCACTGATTCCGTATATTCCTCCACATCTGTCGTACCGGCCATGGCCGCATAACGGGCCATCGCTTTCTGATATTCTTCTTCTGTAGGCTCCAGATCCAGTTTGTCTGCCAGAAGCTTAACCGCTTCCTTCATCTTTACAACATTCTGAGCGCTCTCCTTCATCTGAGCGTCAAAATCTTCTCTGCTCATGCCCATATAATTTTCAATAAATGTATCCAGATCAAGCCCTGCGCTTACTGCATACTGATTATAGTATGCTTCTCCCTCGGAAACCTGATCCTCTACCTCGCCCTCCGGATATTTCTTTGCCTCTACCTGTGCAAGGAATGCATCCTGCATTTCCGTTGCCAGCTGCTGATCGACACAATAATCACGGATTTCTTCTTTATACTCGTCAACAGTGTCCGACTTATCACTGTTTTCCTGTACCCATTCATCTGTCAGTTCCGGAACCTCAGACGTATAGATCTCATTCAATACAATATGGAAGTCTGCAACTTTGCCGGACAGATCCTCCGTATATTCCTCCGGGAACTGAACCTGGATATCAAATTCGTCCCCTGTTTTATGACCGACAATCTGTTCCTCAAATCCTTTATAGTCGTCTGTCGGTCCGATCATTAAACCGGATCCGAGCTGGAGATCGTATCCCTGTGCTGATCCGCCGCTGAATTCTTCCCCGTCTATGGAGCCTTTGAAGTCGATATTTACCATATCGCCTTCCTCAGCCGCTCTGTCCGTAACCGTCTCCTGTTTCACTGTCATCTGCAGACGAAGCTGGATTTCCGAATCGATATCGTCATCGGTTATATCCTCCGGCAGCACCTGAGGAACTTCGATTCCCTTATACTGCTTTACCGTCACATATTCATTTGACAGTTCTCCTCCTGAGCATCCGGCAAGTGAAGCTGCCAGGACGCCTGCCATAAGTACTGTAATCAGTTTCTTTTTCATTGTTCTTCTCCTTTTTTCCGCGCTGTGTTTTTCTGCGCTGTATTTTATTTTCATCCGGCCTGTTTCCCCGCCTCTTTTACAGAAGCGGAGACAGCAGCCGCGAAAACTGCTCTTTTGCTTTAATCACAATGCCTCTCTCATCATATATCTTTCTCGTGACATGGGTGCACTGGGTCATATCATTTTCAAATGCCCGCTCCAGACGCCGGACGGTTCTTTCACTGTAGATCACGGCATTTACTTCAAAATTCAGTCCGAAACTCCGGATGTCCATATTTGCCGTTCCCACACAGGCCACCATGCCGTCCACGCTGAGCGTCTTGGCATGAAGGAAGCCGTTATTATACACATAACATTTTGCTCCCGCGGCCACCATATCTCCGATATAGGAATATGTAGCCCAGTACACGAAGGGATGATCCGGCTTACAGGGCACCATGATACGCACGTCAATTCCGGACCTGCTTGCAATCTTCAAAGCATCCAGTATAGATTCATCCGGTATGAAATACGGCGTCTGAATATACACGTGATCCTTTGCCCTGTGGATCAGCCTCAGATAATTGTCATGAATCGTTTTGATCTGGGAATCTGGCCCGCTGGATATGATCTGTACCGGATCCCGCCCGTTTCTCACATACACCGGAAGCTCAAACAGCGTATCTTCCAGGAACAGATTTTCCTTTGCGGCATAATTCCAGTCCAGCACAAAACGGACTGCCAGAGACGTTACCGCAGCCCCTTCAATACACAGATGGGTATCCCGCCAGTAGCCGAATTTTTTATCCCGGCCGAGATATTCTCTTCCTACGTTAAAGCCTCCTACAAAGCCGATTCTTCCATCAATTACCACAATCTTTCTGTGGTTTCTGTAGTTTACACGCAGCTGAAGTTTCCCAAGAAGAGCCGGGAAAAACTCCGCCACCATGATTCCTTCCGCTTCCAGCCTCTCCCAGTCCCGGTTGTGCATGGTTCTGCATCCCATACTGTCGAAAAGCACCCGGACCTGGACGCCCTCCCGTGCTTTCTGTATAAGAACCTTTTCAATTTCCTGCCACAGTTCATCATTCCGGATAATGTAATACTGCAGATGAATATATTTTTTCGCCTGCTTCATTTCCTCAATGAGAGCCCGGAACTTTGCCTTTCCGTCTGTATAGATCCTGATGTCGTTATTGTCCGTGAGAACCGCTTCCCCGGCCTCCAGATTATAAAGGATCAGATCCCGGAACCGGTTCATCTCCGGATTGGCAAGGCGCAGCCTTTTGTGGTATATGGTTTCCTCCTGCCTTCGGACTGCATATTTCACTTCCCCTTCGATTTCTTTTGCTTTGAACATCCTGCTCTTATGGAAATCCTGTCCGATAATCAGGTAGAGGATAAATCCTAAAATCGGTATAAAATACAGCAGAAGAAGCCATGTCCAGACTGTCTGCGGGGATCTTCTCTGAAAAAAAACGATAATAAGCGAAAGGAAGATGTTTATGATGAACAGATTATCCATAATGAAATCAGATACCGTCACCATTCCGCTCCAAATTGTTTCTGCCATATAGTAAAACTCCTTTATTTTCTGCGGAACACCGTCTTCATCTCTGCCGGCGTACAAAAATCCGCTATACACAGTATACTCGTTTTCCCGTTGAAAAGTAACCCCTAAAATACCACAATTACTTGCACATCATAAAAAACAATGTTACAATACTACAAGCATAAAAGCAAAATATTAAAGGTTTAGGAGGGTTTATTGTGAGTCCATTCTGGATTACGTTGATCGTGATCATTGTCATATTGATTGTGGCATGTATCGTGTTATATTTTCTGGGCAAGAAAGCTGAGAAAAAACAGGCCGAGCAGAAAGAGCAGATGGATGCCGTTGCCCAGACTGTCAGTATGCTGATTATTGACAAAAAGAAACTGAAACTCAGAGAAGCCGGACTTCCCGCCGTGGTTCTGGAAAATACCCCCAAGTATCTCAGGCGTGCGAAAGTTCCTGTTGTCAAGGCAAAAGTCGGACCGAAGATCATGACTCTGATGTGCGACGGCCGTGTATTCGACGTAATTCCGGTTAAGAAAGAGATCAAAGCCGTAGTAAGCGGTCTTTACATAACCGGGATCAAGAGTGTAAGAGGCGGCTCCATTGAAGTGCCCCAGAAAAAGAAGAAAGGCTTTTTCTCACGATTTAAAAAGCAATAAAAAAGGATGTTGGAAATCTGCACATCAGATCAGATTTTCAACATCTTTTTTAATTCAGCACGGAAAACTCTCCGCTGTTTTTCGATACAATATCCAGCTTGATCTTACAGTCAGCGAGAGGCTCATGATTCACATCCAGTTCATAGTCAACCTGTACGTTTATCCGGTCGTCTTCCACACTGACCTCCATATTCCTGGTATTCACCCCCACCAGCATCTGTCCGTAAGGGGTACGGTAATAGGTCAGATTTTTCCTGTTCTTTTCGAAAATCATATGAGAGCTTGACAGACCGCTCTTTACAATCTCCACACTGTCTGTGCCGGTTATCTTGATTCTGTTCTTTATCGTTCCGGCCATCCCTTCCAGCACTTCATCATAGAGAATATAATGCTTGCCTCCCCTGCAGTAATAACTGGCAGGAGTCACAACCTCAATTGCATCCTCTCCGGATTCCAGCGCTTCTATTTTGTCATCCGGCTCCGCCATGATATCAATGTGATGCCCGGAAATACTGACTAATACATCCTTTGTCATATCTTAAAATTCCTCGATATTTACTACATTCGTAGTAGGAACGTCAAAAGGCATCACCGTATTTGCAAATCTGCGGAATTTTTCCGCAGCGTCGCTTACATAAAAAGAGTAAGTGCTGTGGCGCCCTTCGCCGCCCTCATTTGCCATATCCTGCTCCCGGAGAAGCTTTTTCAGATCCATGGCTGTCTCATATGCAGGGTTGACGATCTGTATCTTCTCCCCCATATAAGCACGGATTTTGGAACGCAGAAGAGGATAATGGGTACAGCCCAGAATCATGGCGTCAATATCCGTATTGCGCATGGATTCCAGATAATACTCTATCACTTCCTGTGTAACTACGTGCTCCTTAAATCCCTCTTCCACCAGAGGGACAAAAAGCGGACATGCCTTCTCAATTACTGTAATATCCGGGGCCATCTCATGGATGACCCTGGTATATACGCCGCTCTGTACAGTAGCGTCTGTTCCCACAACCCCCACTTTCCGGTTTCTGGTCGCTTCCACAGCCGCTCTGGCTCCCGGGACCACCACGCCCATGATAGGAATGTCAAATTCGTCCCTCACTGCATCCAGCGCCAGCGCACTGGCCGTATTGCAGGCAATTACAATCGCCTTTACCTGTTTTGTTTTCAGGAAACGGATAATCTGCTCCGAAAAACGAATAATTGTATTCTGGGATTTGCTGCCGTACGGGACACGGGCTGTATCCCCGAAATATACAATATTTTCGTCCGGCAGCTGCCGGGAAATCTCCCTGGCAACCGTCAGGCCTCCCACTCCGGAATCAAATACTCCTACCGGAGCCGTCTTCCTGCTCTCTGTACTCACGTTTTCTAATCTCCTTTAAACCACACATAAATGAAATCTGTGCAGCTTTTTTCCCGGTTTCCCGGATTCTCACGCGGCCGCAAGGACCGCCCGGCCTTACCGGCCGTATTCAATTACAGTGCAAGTGTCTTTGCCACGTCATACTGATACTGCGGAATTTCTTTCTTCATCGCCAGCGCTTCCTCAATATCAAAGTCTACATACTGACCGTTCTTGTAACCTACAACGCGGTTTGTTTTGCCCTGGCAGAGAAGATCCACCGCCATAGCTCCCATGATAGAAGCATAGACTCTGTCTTTACATGTGGGGCTTCCGCCGCGCTGCATGTGTCCCAGAATTGTTGCTCTTGTCTCAATACCGGTAGCTGCTTCAATTCTCTTTGCCATGTTAATGGAATCTCCGATTCCCTCTGCATTAATAATAATATAGTTCTTCTTACCGCGTTTTTTGTTTGCCATAATATCCGCGATAATCGCGTCTTCGTCAAAATCATGCTCTTCCGGCATCAGAATGCGCTCTGCCCCGTTGGCAATACCGCACCACAGAGCCAGATAGCCTGCGTCACGTCCCATAACCTCAATAATACTGCAGCGCTCATGTGAAGTTGATGTGTCACGTACTTTATCAATTGCTTCCATTGCCGTATTTACAGCTGTATCAAAACCAATGGTATAATCTGTACAGGCGATATCAAGGTCAATGGTTCCCGGAACACCTACTGTGTTTACTCCCAGGTTTGCAAGCTTCTGTGCACCTGCAAAAGAACCGTCTCCGCCGATCACAACCAGGCCGTCAATTCCATACTTCTTACAGATAGCCGCAGCTTTCTGCTGCCCCTCTTCTGTACGCATGGACTGGCACCGTGCTGTCTGAAGAATTGTACCTCCACGCTGAATTGTATCAGATACATCGCGGGCCGACAGATCAATGATCTCTTCCTTCAAAAGGCCGTGATAGCCTCTGCGGATTCCGCGGACTTTTAATCCACGTGAAAGCGCTGTTCTGACAACCGCACGAATTGCTGCATTCATTCCCGGAGCATCTCCTCCGCTTGTAAGGACTCCGATTGTACGGATAGTGTCTTCAATTTCATCTAAATATCTTGCTTTATCATTCCCATTATTTTCTGCCATCTTAGTTTCCCACCTTTCTACTAAAAATCAGATAAATGCCAAACCCGAGATTATTCTACCTTATTTAGAAGTGGTTTTCAATAGCTTTTTCCACCACTTTCACCCGGCTTTCGCCGTAATGATTCATCAATCTGCTCAGGATCTGCGGGTTTATCCTGATATTTCTGTTCTTCGGGAAGCGCTTCACCGCCCGCTCTTTGGCGCAGTATATTACAACCTCGTCATCCCCTTCCGAATCTGCCAGATATCCGTATACGATCTCTTCATCATCCAGATAGGATGCTTTATCCGGGAACTGAATCCACAGCTGCTTTTTCGTCCGTTCAAAGGGGATCACTTTTTCACAGATCAGCTTGCTGGCCTTTTCATCTTCCGCCGACACCCGGCCCCGGATAAAGACTTTGCTGTCAGGTTCCAGATACTCTCTGTTTTTCTCATAATCTCTGGGGAAAACCACAACCTCTACTGTCCCGAACAGATCCTCTACAGTGACAAAAGCCATCATCTGATTGGTCTTTGTGTGTTTCACTGTCTTATCCGTTATCATACCGCCTATAATCTCTTTGGCTCCATCCTGCACTTTGGGCTTTCTGCGCTCCTCGTCCGGCTGAAAATCCGCTGAGGTTGCTGAAATCACCTTCCGCCATTTTTCCTCATATTCTTCCAGAGGATGCCCGCTGATATAAACCCCCAGGACTTCTTTTTCAAATGCGAGGAGATTTTCCTTTGTATACTCTCCCACATCAGGAAGACGGATCAAAAACTCCTCTTTCTGATCATCGGAAGCCATATCAAACAGGCTCATCTGACCTGCCATAGAGTATTTTTTCTCCTGATTTACATGATCTACAATCTGAACATAAATACTCATGAACTGCTTTCTTGTGCCGCCCAGCGTATCCAGGGCGCCCGACTTGATGAAATTCTCAATGGCTCTTTTATTAAGAACTTCCTTCGGAGAAAGCCTGGTGATAAAGTCCTCCAGATTTTTGTACGGGCCATAGGCCGTCCGCTCCTCTACGATCGCCTGAATCACAGGTTTGCCCACGCTCTTGATTGCGGCCAGACCGTAACGGATATTGCCGTTATCCACAGAAAAATCTGCTTCTCCCTTGTTAATATCCGGCGGCAGAATGGAGATATTCATCTGTCTGCAGGCATAGATATATTCTGCCACTTTTGAAGGATTTTCAATCACTGATGTCATAAGTGCAGCCATAAATTCCACCGGATAATAATATTTCAGCCATGCCGTCTGATAAGCCACGACAGCGTAAGCCGCTGCATGGGATTTATTGAATGCGTATTTGGCAAAATCAATCATCTCATCATAAATCTTATTCGCCGTCTTCTCATCAATTCCATTTCTGATACACCCGGGAACACCGGTCTCCTCATCTCCGTACACAAAGATCTGACGCTCTTTCTTCATAACGTCGCCTTTTTTCTTGGACATGGCCCGCCGGAGCAGATCGCTTCTGCCCAGGGTATATCCGCCCAGATCGCGCACAATCTGCATAACCTGCTCCTGGTAGACAATACAGCCGTAGGTGGGCTTGAGGATCGGCTCAAGCTGAGGGCAGTCGTAAGTAATGGAAGAAGGATCATTCTTTCCTCTGATGTACTGGGGGATAAAATCCATGGGGCCCGGACGGTACAGGGAAATACCGGCAATAATATCCTCCAGGCTGTGGGGTTTAAGCTCCTTCATGAAACTTTTCATACCCGCGCTTTCCAGCTGGAAAATTCCGTCTGTCTTTCCGGTTCCGATATAATTCAGAACATCCTGATCATTGTAGTCAATCTTTTCCATGTCCAGAGACGGATCTTTTTTTCTCGCCATTCTCACTGCATTCTGGATCACAGTCAGCGTACGCAGCCCCAGGAAATCCATCTTGAGCAGTCCCAGCTCTTCCAGTGTGGTCATCGTAAACTGGGTCGTTATCGAACCGTCAGCCGCCCGGGATAATGGCACATACTCATCCACCGGCTTCTGGCTGATCACCACTCCCGCGGCATGCATGGAGCTGTGACGTGGAAGTCCTTCCAGACGTTTTGCCATGTCGATCAGTTCCTTTACCTGGGGATCTGTCTCATAAGTTCTGCGCAGCTCCGGATTTTCCACCAGGGCTTTATCAATAGTTATATTCAGTTCCTGCGGAATCATCTTGGCGATGGTATCTACAAATGCGTAGGGCAGATCCATAACCCGTCCCACATCCCGGATCACACCCCGGGCCGCAAGCGTTCCGAATGTTACAATCTGCACCACCCGGTCCTTGCCGTATTTGCGCACCACATAGTCAATTACTTCCTGCCTTCTCTCAAAGCAGAAATCCACGTCAATATCCGGCATGGATACACGCTCCGGATTAAGGAACCGCTCAAAAAGGAGCTGGTATCGGATCGGATCAATGGTTGTAATTCCCAGGCAGTAGGATACAATACTTCCGGCTGCGGATCCTCGCCCCGGCCCCACTGCAATGCCATGATCTTTGGCATATTTGATAAAATCCCACACAATCAGAAAGTAGTCCACATAACCCATGTTTTTTATGGTACTGAGCTCGTAGTCCAGCCGTTCTCTCAGTTCGTCAGTTACCTCCGGATACCGCTTCTCCAGGCCCTCCCGGCAGAGCTTCTGCAGATATTCCCAGGAAGTATAGCCGTCAGGCACATCGTATTTCGGAAGCTTTGTCACACCAAACTCAATCTCCACATGACAGCGGTCCGCGATCTTCTGGGTATTGTCCAGCGCCCGCAGCGCATAGGGGAACAGCCTTTCCATCTCTTCCGGAGACTTTACATAATACTGTCCGCCTTCATAGCGCATCCTGTTCTCATCTGCGAGCTTCTTTCCGGTCTGAATACACAGAAGTATATCATGCGCTTTCGCATCCTCCGCATAGGTATAATGCACGTCATTTGTGGCTACAAGCTCAATTCCTGTATCCGCCGACATCTTAAGCAACTGCTGATTTACCAGGGTCTGATCCGGAATTCCATGATCCTGCAGTTCGAGAAAATAATTTCCTTCCCCGAAAATATCCCTGTACTCCAGTGCTGTCTTCTTCGCCTCTTCATACAGTCCTTTGACAATATATCTCTGCACCTCGCCTGCCAGGCATGCGCTCAGAGCAATAATGCCGCTGTGATACTCCCGCAGGAGCGCTTTGTCTACTCTGGGCCGGTAATAATATCCATCCACAAATCCCTTTGAAACAATCTTCATCAGGTTGGCATATCCCTCATTATTTTCCGCCAGAAGCACCAGGTGATAATACCTGTCGTCTCCGCCTGTCACTTCACGGTCAAATCTGGAATTGGGGGCTACATAGACTTCGCAGCCGAGTATCGGGTTGATCCCCTGTTTTTTCGCCTCCCGGTAAAAATCAATTACGCCGTACATCACCCCGTGATCCGTAATCGCCGCGCTGTTCATTCCAAGTTCCTTAACCCGGGATACATATTCTTTTATTTTATTTGATCCGTCCAGCAGACTGTACTCCGTATGGACATGTAAGTGTACAAAACTCATCCGTTCCTCCCTGATAAAAACTTCCGCTGTGTGTTGCAGAACCCTTATACAAAAAGGGCGGTTTCCTCTCCGGAAACTGCCCTCTGCTTCACTCTTGTTTTCCTCTCATCTGTCAGAGGAATCCCGATATGGCTTTCCTTCGCTCCGAAAGCCTTATTTTCCTCCGTGCATCATAAAGTTGATCAGCTTATCTGTATCTTCCGGCTCGTATGCGATCACTTCAAGCTCCGGAATCTCTCCGTTTGAAAAGATATTTGCCATAGATACATACTGGGAAAGCTTTGACTTCAGATTCAGTCTGTCGCCCTCGCCTGTAACAAGCTCAACTTTTCCTTTGCAGGAATCAACTACTTTAAAAAATCCCTCGATATCTGATATATTCTGAACTTTCATTTTCTCTCCTCCTTAAATGAAGCTTCACATTACGGTTACTTCCAGGAATGCTGCTTTGCACTCCTATTGCTTATTATACCTTATTTCCCCGGGATTGCAAGCTTTAATTCGGATTTGTCGAAATGAACTTAGATTCAGAAATACCGGAAAAGATTCAGAATTCCTGAATAGAATGGGACGGAGATATGGAATGTGGGATCCTTATTCCGTTCCGGAATCTGAGAAAAATAAAGGATCTGAAATCT
>ERZ1643247.3342-NODE-3342-length-11403-cov-3.733698_pt1 | contig 11403 bp, 10 predicted proteins | sample MGYA00579264_ERZ1643247 | MGnify/ENA primary metagenome ERZ1643247 (study PRJEB29033, sample SAMEA4952262) | chicken gut metagenome | biome: Broiler Chicken; feature: Gastrointestinal Tract; material: Caecum | place: Ireland | collected 2018 | study: Broiler... | reverse complement strand
CTGGGCGGCGATGGCCGGCGGCAGACCGGTGAGCACGCTGGCCATGGAGTTGATGATGGTGTCAATGACCATTCCGTCCTCCAGCACCACCAGAGTCGCTCTGGCAATTCCCACGATCAGGGCGCCGAACACAATATCCGCGCAGCCGTTGATAAATTCCTCCGCGATCCGGTTGGGACTCCAGCGGTAAATAACCGCCGCGATGATTCCCATCATGAGAAACACTCCCGTCAGCTCAATCGTCCCCCACCCGGAGCGGAGAAACCCGTACATGATAATGATCAGACACACCAGAATATCCGCCAGCACCAGCTTTTCCCTGGTTCCCACCTTCAGCTTCACCAGCTCACTTCTGTCCAGCTTGAATTTCGTCTTCTCCCCGGCCATCAGACTTTTGGACGGATCCGCCTTAATCTTCTTTCCATATCGGAAAATCCACCAGATACTGATGGCCGAATAGATCACAAACATGGCGATCCGGATTCCCGCGTTGGAATACACCGGTATCCCGGCGATAGACTGGGCGATAACGATGGTATAAGGATTCATGATTGCCGCGCCAAATCCCATGCCGATACCAAGCTCGATGACCGCGAATCCGAACAGCGCGTCATATCCCAGGGCAATTCCCATCCCCACCATAATGGGGATCAGGCCGTTAAAATCGTTCCACATGCCGAACAGCGTTCCCCCCAGAGCGTAGATCAGGAAAAACAGAGGCACCAGAATTTTTTCCTTCCCGTCAAATTTCCGCAGCAGGGCCCCCATCATACAGTCAAAGGCCCCTGTCTTCACGATCATGCTGAAGGCGGCGTTTACAATAAAGATCATCATCATGATCTCCGCTCCCTCGATCATGCCCCGGTGGAAGGAACAGAAAAAGTCGATGATCCCTGTGGGGGACGCCTCCGACCGGTCGATGTAGTGGAAGGATCCCGGCACCACCAGATCCCGCATGGTGCCGTTTACATCCACCGACTGATAATCAAACTGTCCCGGCGGGATGATCCAGGTGGAAATGGACGCCACCAGCACCAGAAAGAACAGTATCACAAACACATGCGGCATATGCAGCCTGAATTTTTTCTTTTCCATCACTTACTTCCCCCTCTCTGCAGCCGGATAATCCCCTCCGCCTGCACTGCAGCTGTCATAAATCAGAAAAATACCCCAGTCCCGTCTGCCATAGACGGATCTGAAGCATTTTTCCACGTTTTATTCAATTATTTCTCGGCAATAGCCTCGATCTCGCACAGAGCTCCCTTCGGAAGAGCCTTTACAGCTACACAGCTTCTGGCCGGCTTGGAAGTGAAGTACTTTGCATACACCTCGTTGAATGCGGCGAAATCAGCCATGTCTGCCAGGAAGCAGGTGGTCTTGACTACCTTGTCAAAGCCGCTGCCTGCAGCCTCAAGGATCGCTCCTACGTTCTTGCAGCTTAACTCAGCCTGAGCGGCGATTCCCTCTGCCAGCTCTCCGGTTACCGGATCTGCGGGAAGCTGTCCGGAAGTGTAAACCATTCCGTTTACCTCATATCCCTGAGAATAGGGTCCGATTGCGCCCGGTGCTTTTTCTGTAGAAATAACAACCATGATAAAATACCTCCTACTGTTTTATTCTCTGTCTTAATATTTTACCCCCTAAACAGTCCATTGGCAAGTATTTTCCGCAATACACCTCTAAAACCGGGTCCTTTTCTCAGTCGTAAATGCTCTCCACATCCCAGTCCGTCACCCGGCCGCTGGCCGCGTCCACCTCAAACTCATACTCCAGATCATTGTAGAAGAATTTCCCCTCGTACACAGTCCTGCCGTCGTCCCGGTCCGTGTGGATCCGAAGTCCCCTCACCTGAGACTCCTTCAGCCCGGCCGCCTCCAGGGCCGCCGCCTTCGCCTCCGCCTCCGTCACCGAGACCTGGCCAGCGCCGCTTCCCGACCCGGATGTCTTTTCCGTCCGGTTCTCAGACTGCCCCGCCCGGAAGCTCTCCATGTCGTAATCCCAGCCCACAATCTCTCCCGTCCAGGCGCTGATCTCATAATCGTACTCTTCCTGGTCCCCGGCATAGAATTCCACGTCATAGAACGCCGCCCCGTCGTCGTAGTCCAGCTTCACCTTCACAAACGTCACGTCCGCCGCCTTCTTTCCCGCATGATCCAGGGCGATCTCCTTCGCCTTCTCCTCCGTCACGGAAACGGTGCGGTCCTTCCCGGAGAGATTTCTCCAGAAACTGGTCTCCGCGTCATAATCGCAGCTCACCACCGCTCCGTCAGCCGCCCCGATCTCATAGTCGTACTCCCGGTAGTCCTTGGTGTAAAATTCCACGTCGTAGACCTTCTGCCCCCGCTCATAGTCCGTCTTCACCGTGATGTAGGAAATGTCTTCCCCGTCCACGCCCGCGTGGTCCATGGCGATCTCTTTGGCACGCTCCTCTGTGATGGCTGCCGTCTGTCCATTCGCCGCTGCTCCCACATTCATCACCGCCGCTGCCGCCAGCAGTCCCGCCGCCAGTCCTGTTCCCAGTCCAACTGTCAATTTCTTCATAAACCTTACCTCCATATTCTGAAATGTTCTGTTTTCGTTTTTGTTATCTCTATCTTACGGGGAAACTATTAAAAAATTATTAGAAGAATTTAAAAACCGGAATTTTTCGTATATAATAGCAGTACTACCATACAGGGACGCCCCGGAAGGGCGCCGGGCGTCCGGGAGGCTCCGTCCGGCTTACGCGCCGGGCGCGGCCGGAAAGGAGGAAATCATGCGGATTCTCATCGCGGAGGACGAGCGGGATCTCAACCGTCTGATCGCCAGGGTGCTGGAAAAAGAGGGATACGGGGTGGATGCCTGCTTTGACGGGGAGGAGGCTCTCTATTATCTGGAAAATACGGAGTACGACGCCGCCATTCTGGATATTATGATGCCCAAAAAGGATGGGCTGGAGGTGCTGAAGGCGGTGCGCCGGAAGGGAATGGACCTGCCCATCATGTTCCTCACCGCCAGAGACAGCATTGCGGACCGGGTCGCCGGTCTGGACTCGGGGGCGGACGATTACCTGATCAAGCCCTTTGATTTTGATGAGCTCCTGGCCAGGATCCGCACCATGACCAGAAAGCGCAGCTCCCACACCTCCAGCGTGCTACAGGTGGGGGATCTGTTCCTGGACACGGGCAGCCACACCGCCTCCCGGGGCGGACGGGCCATCGACTTGTCCGCCAGGGAGTATGCCATCCTGGAATACCTCTGCATGAATCCGGGCATCGTCCTGTCCAGGGAAAAAATTGAAAACCACATCTGGAACTACGACTACAGCGGCGGCTCCAACGTGGTGGACGTCTACATCAGCTATCTCCGGAAAAAAATCGACGGGGGAAATCCCAAAAAGCTGATCCGGACCGTCTGGGGATCGGGCTGGATGATCAAGGAGGCAGAATGAGAGCAGGAAATTCAGGAAAAAGGAAATTTTCCATCAAGCTGAAGCTGACCCTGTGGTTTACCAGCTTCATGGCCCTCACCGCCGCCCTGTGCCTGGGCCTGATCCTGCTGGTCAACGGCCGGGTGGCGGAAAACGAGGCCTTCGGCATCCTGTCCCTCACAGTGAAAAACAGCGTGACAAAGGTATCCCTGGAAAATGGGGCCTTGAGCCTTTCGCCGGATTTTCAGTTCTACGCCAACGACGTGTATTTCCTCATTTACAATGAAAGCGGAGCCGTTCTCTCCGGCCAGGCGCCGCCGTCCTTTCCCGTGGACGCTCCCCTGGAAAACGGCGTCTCCAAATTTGTGGCAGGAGCAGACGGCGGGGACGGGTACTACGTGCTGGACTTCTGGATCCCCTCCGGCTGGGACAACGGTCTGTGGCTCAGGGGGGTGCTGCGCAGCCCTGACAATGATCAGATGACCGGAAATATACTGACTATTTTCACCATTGTCCTCCCCTTTCTCATTCTGCTGGCCGCCGGCGGCGGCTGGCTCATCGCTAGGAGAGCTCTGGCTCCCATCTCCCGGATCGCGGATGTGGCGGAGAGCATCAGCGCGGGGCAGGATCTGTCCCTGAGAACCGGACTCGGGGAAGGGACGGACGAGGTGGGACGGCTGGCCGGCTCCTTTGACCGGATGTCCGCCAGGCTGGAACAGTCCTTTGAGGCGGAGAAGCAGTTTACCTCCGACGCCTCCCACGAGCTGCGCACCCCCACCGCCGTGATCCTGGCCCAGTGCAGCTTTGTCCAAAAGCACGGGGAGACCATGGAGGACTACCGGGAGGCGATCTCCGTCATCAGCCGCCAGGCGGAAAAGATGTCCCTGCTCATCAGCCGGCTGTTAGATATCACCCGGCTGGATCTGGGCACACAGAAGCTGAAGCGGGAACCCACCGATCTCAGCGAGATGGCCCGGATCCTCTGTGAAGAGCAGGACACAGGGGAGCGGAAGATCTCCCTGGACACTGAAATTCAGGACGGGGTAACGGCGGACGTGGACCCCTTCCTCATCTCCCGGGTGATCACCAATCTTCTGGACAACGCCAGGAAATACGGAAAAGAAGGCGGCCATATCCGCCTCACCCTATGCCGACGGGACCGGGAGGCCGTCCTGACCGTGGAGGACGACGGCATCGGCATCCCGCCGGAGGAGCAGGACAGAATCTGGCAGCGGTTTTATCAGGTGAAATCCTCCCGGGAAGAGGGATCCGGCCTGGGGCTGGGCCTCTCCATGATCCGCCAGATCGTCTCCCTCCACGGCGGTTCTGTGTCTGTGGAGAGCCAGCCGGGACAGGGGAGCTGCTTTACCGTCCGTCTGCCCCTGGAATAAACGGGCCTTTTCATTCTTTTTTAATTATTTTCTGCCAGAATAGTCTCAGAGCTATCCCGCAGTTTATCACAAGGAAAAGAGGAATCATTATGAAAAAAAATCTTATTCTCCCGATGGCCGCCCTGGTTTGCGGCTGCACCCTGGCGCTGTCCGGATGCGGAGACAGCCGCAGAACTGCGGCTGCCGATTACATCGGTATTGACGCCGCCAAAGAGGCGGCGCTGACAGACGCCGGCGTATCGGCCGGCCAGGCGGATTTTTCTTCCGCCGGCTTAGACAACAGGGACGGTGTTTTCTACTACGAAGTGAATTTTACGGAGAACGGCACGGAATACCAGTACGACATTGACGCCATGACCGGCGTCGTCATCGAGAAGGATGTCTCCCAAGCGGTTCCGGGGCAGAAACCTCCGACAGCTCAGAGGATCCCAGCCCCCAGGCGGAGACCTCCGCGGCTCTGGCAGGCGGCTCCGCAGCCCAGGCGGCAGATTCCAGTGCACAGGCAGGCGGCTCCGTCCAGGCCCCTGCATCCGCCCAGACAGGCGCAGCCAGCTCCGGTGCCATCTCAGAATCCCAGGCCCAGTCCATCGCCCTGTCCCACGCCGGGCTGACGGAAGACCAGGTTGCCCACATGAAGGTGAAAACGGATTTTCACCGGGGACAGTCCATCTTTGAAGTGGAATTTTACAGCACAGACGGAGCCGAATACAGCTATGACATCAGCGCGGAGGACGGAACGGTGATCAATTATGATTACGATGCCGGCGGCAGCGCCGCCTACGCCCAGTCCGGTTCCGGTATGCTCACCGAGGATCAGGCCAGAGCCGTGGTGCTGCAGCGGGTTCCCGGGGCCTCCGGGACAGACATCCGGCTGAAGCTGGACGAGGATGACGACCGCATGGAATACGAGGGCTGGCTGGATTTTGACGGCATGGAATACGAGTTTAAGATTGACGCCTACAGCGGCGCCGTCCTGGAGTGGGAAGCCGATTCTGTCTCCAATCCGTAGCCTTACGTTTTCATTACATTCCTTTCGTCTTCGGACAAAAAAGGCCAAATATTAAGAAAATCTTCATAATCTATTTAAACAGTCTTCAAACATTTTCCAGTGGCCTGTGCTATACTTGAACCATAAAGAAAGCAATTAACTTTTACCCTTTTTTGAAATCCCGAATTCGAAAGACAAAGAAAAAGTCCCCCCCTCTGCTTCATCACGGCAGAGGGATTTTTCTGTTTTGGGATAAAAAGCAGCCGGACCCTGTGCCTCATCTTTTCTTTTGAGGCGCAGGACCCGGCTTTTCTTATCCGGCTCTGTCAGTTCCTTCACGGAACCTGCATTTTACAGATATTTCTTCATCTCCTCGCACACATCCAGGGTGGCAAAATAGTCCTTTGCCGTCTCCGCCCGGCGGATCAGCTGGACGGAACCGTCCTCCTTCAGCAGAAGCTCCGCGGAGCGCAGCTTTCCATTGTAGTTGTATCCCATGGAAAAGCCGTGGGCGCCGGTGTCGTGGATCACCAGCAGATCTCCCCTCTGAATCTCCGGAAGCATGCGGTCCACCGCGAACTTGTCGTTATTTTCACACAGAGAACCCACCACGTCGTACTTGTGGTCGCAGGGGGCGTTCTCCTTTCCCATCACCGTGATGTGGTGGTAGGCGCCGTACATGGCCGGCCGCATCAGGTTCACCGCGCAGGCGTCCACGCCGATGTACTCCTTATAAATATGCTTTTCGTGGATAGCCCTCGTCACCAGACAGCCGTAGGGGCCCAGCATAAAACGGCCCATCTCCGTGTAGATGGCCACATCACCCAGGCCGGCGGGAACCAGGATCCGGTCGTACTCTCTGTGCACGCCCTCACCAATGACGTAGATGTCGTTGGGTTCCTGATCGGGGCGGTAGGGAATTCCCACGCCGCCGGAGAGATTGATGAAGTCCACCTTTATTCCGGTTTCCTGTTTTACCCGAACTGCCAGTTCAAACAGCTCCCCGGCCAGCATGGGGTAATAGTCGTTGGTCACCGTGTTGCTCACCAGAAACGCGTGGATGCCGAAGTGCTTCGCCCCCTTCTCCCGCAGAATCCGGAACGCCTCCATCAGCTGGGACTCCGTCATACCGTATTTGGCGTCGCCGGGGTTGTCCATAATTCCGTTGCTGATCTCAAAAACTCCGCCGGGATTGTACCGGCAGCAGATGGTCTCCGGAATATGGCCGATGGCCTCCTCCAGACACTCAATGTGGGTGAAATCATCCAGGTTGATGATGGCCCCCAGCTGGTCCGCCATCTGAAACTCTTCCGCCGGCGTGTCGTTGGAGGAGAACATGATGTCATGGCCGGAGAGTCCGGCGGCGTCAGACATCATCAGCTCAGTGGCTGAGGAACAGTCCGTGCCGCAGCCGTAATCCTTCAGGATCTCCAGGATCCGGGGATTGGGGGTGGCCTTCACAGCAAAATACTCCTTAAATCCGGGATTCCAGGAAAAGGCTTCCTGCACTCGTTTCGCGTTGGCCCGGATTCCCGCCTCGTCGTACAAATGGAAGGGAGTCGGGTAATCCTTCACGATCTTTTCCAGCTGCTCCAGGGTCACAAACGGTTTCTTCTCCATAATCAAATTCTCCTCTCGTATATAAAGTATCTCCATCCTGCCGTTTTCGCAGGAGCACAGTTTCCCTTGAAAAAATAAATCCGCCTTTGGGCAACAGCGTACTGCTATTGTACCCAAGGCGGACCACTTTGTCCATATGGTAAAATTTTATTTTTTAGTCAACCTTTACCACTCTCATGATATTGGTGTCGCTGGCCGGCTCATGGCGCTTGGAGTAGCTTACCACTCCTGCGGTCACTACCACCAGATCTCCCTGCTTCACCACTTCTTTTTCTTTCAGGAGTTCGATGGAAGCATATACCAGAATATCGGTGGAGTCAGCTCTCTTTGCCTGATAAGGCTTCACGCCCCAGTAGAGCATCATCCGGCGCACTGCGGAAGCGCTGGGGGACAATCCCACGATGGGAGCCTCCGGTCTCCACTTGGAGAGCAGTTTTGCCGTAAATCCGCTGATGGTGGGGGTAACGATCACCTTCGCTCCCAGCTCGTGGGCAGTGGAAACCGTTCCAGAGCAGACCGCGTTGGAGATATTGCTCACTCCCTGTACCACAGTGGCTGCGCTGTGACGGTTCTGGGTGTAATCCAGATGGGACTCGGAATCCTCCACGATCTTGGCCATCATCTTTACAGCCTCTACCGGGTACTTGCCCATGGCCGTCTCACCGGAAAGCATTACCGCATCCGTTCCATCGTACACGGCGTTGGCCACATCGGCCACCTCTGCTCTGGTGGGTCTGGGATTGCGGATCATGGAATCCAGCATCTGGGTAGCCGTGATTACGATCTTGCAGGCCTCATTGCACTTTCTGATAATGGTCTTCTGAATATAGGGAACCTTCTCCGCCGGAATCTCCACACCCATGTCGCCTCTGGCTACCATAATGCCGTCGGCTGCCTCGATGATCTCATCCAGGTTCTCAATTCCCTCTGCGTTCTCGATCTTGGCAATGACGCCCATCTCGTAGTCATGCTCTTCCAGAATCTTCTTGATCTCCCGAATGGCGTCCGCCGTTCTCACAAAGGAAGCGGCGATGAAATCAAAGCCTTCATGGATACCGAAGATGATGTCCTCTCTGTCCTTGTCCGTCAAAGCCGGAAGCTTAATCTTTACATTGGGAACATTAACTCCCTTTTTTGCCCCCAGCTCGCCGCCGTTAAGCACACGGCAGTGGATCTCTGTGCCTTCCACCTTCTCCACTTCCATGGCGATCAGGCCGTCGTCAATCAGGATCTTATTGCCGGGAACCACATCCTCGTGAAGCTGCTCATAGTTGATATAGCAGATCTTGTCATCTGTAGGCACTTCTCTGGTGGTCAGCACATACTCCTGTCCCTCTACCAGAGTTACCTTCTTGTCATCCTTCAACACGCCGGTACGGATCTCCGGTCCCTTGGTGTCCAGCAGAGCCGCCACCGGAATTCCCAGCTCCTCACGAACGCTCTTTAAAAGCTCCAGACGTCCTTTATGCTCCTCATGGTCACCGTGGGAGAAATTGAATCTGGCCACATCCATGCCGCTTAACGCGAGCTGTTTCATCATCTCTCTGTCATTCGTGTTTGGTCCCATCGTACAGACAATTTTAGTTTTTCTCATTTTCTAGCCCTCCGGAATAACATCCTAATTTGATATGATTTATTGTGAATCCTTTGTCACATGTTTATGTGTGTAAAGGTGATCCTGACAGTATTCATAATTGCCCTCACATTTCGAGCAATAGCGGAACTCCAGATCGTCCCCGTCCAGCTCCGTCCTGCCGCAGACTGCGCAGCGGTGGTGGGTTCTGCCCTGGGGTTTCATCTTCACCTGAGTCTTAAACTCCCGTTTCCTCCTGATCTCTCTGGGATTGACCTTGCTGTAGTTGCGGGTCATGAGGAAAAACAGGATAAAATTCAGCAGGGAGAACACAATCTCCACCCTGGTGGCCACACTGCCCACCAAAAGGCCCTGAATGATAAACAGGCTGTCGATCAGCGCCAGCCACTTCGCCTTGATGGGAATGATAAACCAGATCCAGAACTGCAGATCCGGAAACGTGGCTGCAAACGCCAGGAACAGGGACATATTCAGATACGTGGTGGTGAGAATCACCCTGCTGCCAAACAGGAGATACAGCAGCAGAGCCGCGATCACATGTCCCAGAATCCCCAGGAAAAAGTATACATTGAAGCGGAACGCTCCCCACACTCTCTCCAGGGTGCTGCCCAGAGAATAGTAAAGATAGATCATCAGAGCATTGGAAACCAGATTTCCAAAAGGCGGCCAGATCATAAATGTGACGATCCGCCAGATCTGTCCGTGAAGGATCGCTTCCGCGTCCAGACACAGCCATCGGATATAAAACATGGGATTCACATACTGGAGAATCACACCCACCACATACATGGCCACGATGTAATTCATCAGGTTGTGAATGGCATATCTGCTGTATTTCCGCTCAAGTTTTCTGAAAAATTCCATTCGGTCTTCCTTCCATATTATAAGTAGTCCTTTTTATAGAACCAGAACGCCACACAGATGGATACCATCACGGCAAACAGAATAATAATGGGAAATCCCCAGGGACTGCCCGCGAACGGCATTCCCGTCTCATTCACGTTCATACCGTAGAATCCGGATATGATGGTGGGGATGGACATCACAATGGTGATGGCTGACAAAAATTTCATGACAATATTCAGGTTATTGGAAATTACTGAGGCAAAAGCGTCCATGGTACCGCTTAAGATGTCACTGTAGATATTGGCCATCTCGATAGCCTGCTTATTCTCAATAATTACGTCCTCCAGCAGATCCTCATCCTCCGGATACTTCTTGATCTTTTCATTTCTCAGAAGTTTCTCCAGCACCACCTCATTGGCTCTCAGGGAGGTGATGAAGTAGGTAAGGCTCTTCTCCAGTTCCAGCAGCTCGATCAGCTCCTGGTTTTTGGTGGACTGGTGAAGCTTTTTCTCAATTTCTCCGCTTTTTTTGTCGATCACCCTCAGATACTGCAGATACATCTGCGCGTTCTTGTAAAGCATCTGCAGAATAAATCTGGTCTTCATATAAGTATGGAAGTTTCTCACACGTCCATCCATGAACGCGCTTAAAACCGCCGTGTCCTCCAGGCACACGGTGATGATGGCCTCCTCCGTGGTCACAATGCCCATGGGGATGGTCTCATACCAGTCCTTTCCGTTCCGCTCTTCGATCAGAGGAATATCCACCAGAATCAGGGTATAGTCATCCTCCACCTCAATACGGGATCTCTCCTCCTCATCCAGAGGCGCCCGCAGATCGTCAGGATCAATGTGATACTGATCCGCGATCTCCAGAATCTCCGTCGCCGTCGGATCCGTCAGAGCGACCCAGCATCCGGTGCTGGTCTCATCCTGCTGATGAACTGCCCCATCCTCCGTCTTAAAAATACGAATCATTTCCTTATTCTCCTTTCGCCAGTGCAGCGCCGGTCACCTGCACCAGGAAAGGGCGGATCAAAATCCGCCGGCCAGTGCAGGCTTCCGCTTTCGTCCTTCTTCAATTTCCGCGTGGTAACACGAGCCACTGTCCATAACCTGCCGCTGTCCTTTCTTACTTTCTTATGACGGAACCGTTCTTTCCATATTATATAAGGAAATGCCAAAGTTCCGACGTATACCATTATAGTTACGGTTTTTTCTTTTGTCAACGTGTGATAAACCGCTCTTTTCTCCTATTTTTCAATTCTCTTCGACTTTTTACAAGATTTTAACACTGTTTACCAATTGTATTCTTTCTTAATTTATGCTAAACTGTACCCCGTACTTAAAGTTACGTCAACCACATATGTTTCATAATACAAAGGAGGCAGGGATTTATCCCGCGTATATATGAAGGATTTACATAACACTCTCGGCATCGACATCGGTTCCACAACCGTGAAGATCGCCATCCTGGATCAGGAAAACCATATGCTGTTTGCCGATTACGAACGGCATTTTGCCAACATTCAGGGAACTCTGGCCGGGCTTCTGAG
>ERZ1643247.3338-NODE-3338-length-11417-cov-4.497800_pt1 | contig 11417 bp, 8 predicted proteins | sample MGYA00579264_ERZ1643247 | MGnify/ENA primary metagenome ERZ1643247 (study PRJEB29033, sample SAMEA4952262) | chicken gut metagenome | biome: Broiler Chicken; feature: Gastrointestinal Tract; material: Caecum | place: Ireland | collected 2018 | study: Broiler... | reverse complement strand
TTCTGCTAGTACTTTTAGTACTACTTCTTTTATTTGAGATTCGTCTGAAATTTGTACCCAACCTTTTTCCTCTATAATTTTATTTGGGTCTCTTGGGTTTTCAAATAGTTCATCTAATACTTTTTTTGCAATGCTTGAACTGATTGTTCCTTTATCTATTAATTTTACAAGTTCAGCAAGCTCTTTTGCACTAAATGGTATTTGTTCTGGGTCTTCTTCTTTTTCATTTAATATTCTTGCAATATCTGAATTTATCCAATTACATACTGCTTTATAATTTCCAGATATTTTTCCCGCTTCTTCAAATAAATCAGATAAGAATTTTGAAGATGTTATACTATTACTATCTTTTTCAGAAAGACCGATTTCATTCATATATCTTTCTTTTCTTGATTCAGGCATTTCTGGTAATTCTTTTCGAATATTTTCAATATATTCATCAGATAATTTAATTACTCCTAAATCTGGTTCTGGGAAATATCTATAGTCCTCTGAATCTTCTTTATTTCTCATTGAAAATGTTCTACCTTCTAAATCGTCCCATCTAAGAGTTTCTTGAGTAATTGTATTTCCTCTTTCTAATTCATCTATTTGTCTATCTCTTTCATATTCTATTGCTCTTGTAATTGATTTAAAGGAGTTCATATTTTTCATCTCTGTACGCGTACCAAAAGGTTCTCCTTTTTTATGAACAGAAACGTTAACATCGGCTCTTAGTGAACCTTCTTGCATTTTACAATCTGATACATCAATATATTGAAGAATAGATTTTAATTTTTTCAAATATCTATCTGCTTCTCCTACTGACCTTATATCTGGTTCTGATACTATTTCTATCAGTGGAACTCCTGACCTATTTAAGTCTACCAAACTTCCTGTGCCAAATTCATTATGATTTAGTTTTCCTGCATCTTCTTCTATATGAATTCTTAATATTCTAACTTTTTTTGGATTTCCATCATCATCTTCTATTTCTATATATCCGTGATTGCACAATGGTTTATCTGCTTGAGATATTTGATATGATTTTGGTAGGTCTGGATAGAAATAATTTTTTCTATCATTTCTACTGTCTTTTGATATTTCACAGTTTGTGGCTAAACCTGCTTTTACTGCATATTCTACAACTTTTTCATTAAGTACGGGTAATGCACCTGGTAGTGCCATACATACTGGACAAATTTGTGTATTTGGTTCTGCTCCAAAGTTTGTTTTACATGAGCAGAATATTTTTGTTTTTGTTGAAAGTTCAGCATGAACTTCTAGTCCTATTATTACTTCGTAATCTTCTCTTGACATATTCTACTCCTTTCTAAAATCTGGTTTATATTTTTCTCTAAAGTTTAATTTTTGTTCAAATTTATATGCTGCATTTAATATTTTTTCTTCTTCGAAACTATTGCCTATTAATTGCATACCTATTGGTAAATTATTTTTGTCTACTCCTGCTGGCAAAGAAATTGCTGGCACACCTGCTATATTAACAGATACTGTACAAATATCTGCCATGTACATTTCTAGTGGATTATTTGTTTTTGAGCCTATTTTAAATGCAGTTGTTGGAGATACTGGCGTTAGTAACACATCGTATTTACTAAATACTTTGTCAAATTCATTTTTAACAAATGTTCTTATTTTTTGAGCCTTTTTATAATATGCATCGTAAAATCCTGAAGATAGTACATAAGTTCCAAGAATAATTCTTCTTTTTACTTCGTCTCCAAATCCTTCCGTCCTTGAATTAACATATAGTTCTTTTAAAGAACTGAATTCTTTTGCCCTATGTCCATATCTTATTCCATCAAATCTTCCTAGGTTTGAACTTGCTTCTGCACAAGCAATTATATAATAAGCTGCTAATGAGTATTTAGCAACATCTAGTGAGCACTCTTCTACTTCGGCTCCAAGCATTTTATATATCTCTATTGCTTCTTCTAATTTTCCTTTAACTTCACTATTTATTCCTTCTCCAAAGAATTCTTTAGGCACACCAATTTTTAGTCCCTTTATGTCTTTATCTAGATTTTTTGTATAATCTACTTTTTCCATTTTATGTGATGTACTATCTTTTTCATCATGTCCTGAAATTATATTTAATAATATACTGCTATCTTTAACATCTTTAGTAATTGGTCCTACTTGATCTAAAGATGATGCAAATGCAACCAAACCATATCTTGAAACTAGTCCATATGTTGGTTTTAATCCTACTACTCCACAAAGTGATGCTGGCTGACGAATTGAACCTCCTGTATCACTTCCTAATGCCCATGGTACTAAGTCTGCTGCAACTGCTGCTGCTGAACCTCCTGATGAACCACCTGGTACTGTACTTAGGTTCCAAGGATTTTTTGTGATGTGAAAACTAGAATTTTCTGTTGAGCTTCCCATCGCAAATTCATCCATATTTAGTTTTCCAAGACTAACTATTCCTTCATTATTTAATTTTTCTACTACTGTTGCATCATATGGAGATACAAAGTTCTCTAACATTTTAGAACTACATGTTGTTTTTACACCTTTTGTGCAAAGGTTATCTTTTATTCCTATTGGAATTCCTGCGTATTCTCCATTTCTTCCATCTTCATCTATTTTTTTTGATTTTGCTTCTGCTTCATCTAAAGTTAATGTAACAAAAGCTTGTACATCTTTTTCTTTTTCATTTATTCTATCTATATATGCTTTTGTTATCTCTTCTGATGTGATTTCTTTTTTATCTAGCATATCTTTTAATTCATGTACTGTAAGTCTGGTTATGTCACCCATACTATTTCTCCTTCCAGTCTAATAATTCCTTTATTTCTTTTTTGACTTCATTTAAGTCTCTACAATTATCTATTTTGATAACATTTATGTTTTTATATTTCTCTTTTATTTCATCTGCTAATTTTAAATATTCATTTTGCTGATTTACACTACTTTTTTTATTAAATTCTGTATATTTAACTTTAGCTTTTCCTTCTCTATCTAATCTTTTTGCAAATTCATTTTCATCACTTAAGTATAAAGTTATATAGTAGATATCAAAATCCATTTTGGCTAATCTATCTAATAGGTTATTATATACATCAGTAAATGTATATTCTTTAAATCCTAATCTACAGTAAACTTCTTCTGTAAAAAAAGTTCTATCAAATAGTAGATTTACACTTTTATTTTGTAATTTTTCTATATAATCTACTAAATCTTCATACATGATTTTTGCTTTTTCTTTTCCTGTTTTGGTTGTGTCTGCTGTACCACTTAATCTATATAGATTTGTATATGGTATTACATTTCTTATATAATCTGTTATTGTTGTTTTGCCAACTCCTTGTGGCCCTTCTAATATTATAATTTTTGAATTTGCCATTTGTTTCCTCCAATTAGTTTATTACTTTTGGTATTTTAAACATTCCTCTTTCTTTGTCTGGTGCATTTTGCATTAATCCATCTATATCTTTAAATTCTTTTACTTCATCTTTTCTAAATACGTTTACATCTTTGTTTGTTCCAATTGTTTCACAGCAATTTTCTAAATTAGCAGAATCTAAAATTTCTGTGTAATTTAGTATGTCTTCTAAGTTGTATATATATTTTTCTATTTCGTCATCTTTTATTTTCAAATCTGCTAAGTTTGCTATATGAAGCAATTCTTCTTTACTTACGTTCATTTTTTCTCCTTTCTTTATTTTTATTATTGCAAATAATAAAAAATATATCCATAGCGTTTTTCCATGGATATATTTTACCTTTTTTTTCAAGATTTTTCAATAGTTTTGATGGTTTATTTTATATACAATATTGCCCTATAACCAATATAACTTTGTCCTTCTGTATTACTAAAATAGCTTTTGCTATTTATTGGTGTTTCGCTTCCACTTTTATCATAATATTTTCCACCTCTAGTTATATATTGATTATTCTCTATATCTATTGTCCATTCTTCTACATTTCCTGCTAAGTCATAGATATTTTTTGTTTTCCAGCTATCATTGCTTCCTGTATTCTCAAGTGTATTTGGTTTTATTGGAATTTCTTTTGTATCATTATCCCCAAGCCATGCTAATTTTATTCCGTCCTCTATATATGATGCCTTTTTTATTGTTTTATCGCTTTTATATCCAATATCTATATTCCCCCAAGGGTTGTCTGAAGAAAAATCTGGAGTAAAATTATCATACTGTACTGCATTTGCGTTTATTGTTACTGTTGATTCCTTTTCATCCAATGTATTATTACCACTAATTTTTAATGTTATAGGTATAGTTATACTTTCTCCTGTAGCAACACCTTGTGTATAATAATAGTATTCTCCTTTCTTTATCCAGTTTTCAATTTGAATATCTTCATAATCTGCACCTTCTATTTTAAATCTAATATATGCATCTCCAGAATCCTCACTTACTTTTATGGTATAATTAAGTTTTACATCGTTTCCACTTGCAGGCACTTCGATTATAGTATTATCTTTATCTGTAGATGTTTCAATTATTATAGAATTCATTGCAGCCTGTTTAAAGGTTGTTTTCCTAAAAGACTTCCAAATTTGATTATTTTTATTATTTAATGCTAAATTTAAATTATTGGTATTTCTCACAAAATTATAATAATTTCCATAACTTGTGCTATCTGACACATTATATTCGTCGTCTATATAGTCCATTGCCAAATTCCACTGTTTTCCATATATTAAAGTAGAAGCTGCTCCTAATTCTAAATTTGTTTCATCATACATTGCTCTTGCATTATTTATTGCCTGTTGCAATGTCACATTTGTACTTGGAGTTAATCCTTTTTTAGATACTGTGTTACTACCTTCATTAGCAAGTTCAAATCTGCTTACATAAAATCCATCATATTTTTGTATGCTTTCTCCAATTTTTTGATTTTCTTCTTGTATTTTTGAATCTATTTGATATAACTGATTATCATTTGAATTAAGGTAATTATCTCCGCTTGCTGGAATCCATACAAATTGATTTCCTTGTACATCATCAGTTCCAACATTTGCTTGTCCTTGATATTTGTTTTCATCTGACTGATTGTCTGATATAACAACTCCTTCTTCTTTTGTTCCACCTACATAGTAAAAACCTTTTGGTATTGGTACATCTTGTACCATTGTAACAGTGTCTTCTGATGCAACTTTCTGGTTATATATTGTATCCATGTCTCCATCATAAGCATTTGAAATTAATGCAGTTTCTTCTATTTGAGCTCTTCTCCTTGCTGATGTATATACTAAAAAGCTTGATAATAGTATAACAATAAATAGTATTGTTACAGCTACAATCATTGTTACAGAACCTTTTTCATTATATTTCATTTGTTCCTCTCTTTCTGTGATTATTTATCACTTTTCTTTTTTGTAACTTTCTTTTTAGTTGTAGTCTTTTTCTTTGTGCTAGTTTTCTTTTTCGTCTTTTTTGTTGGTTCTTTGTTTTGTTCTGGTTCCCACTTTTCTCCTGGTTTTGGTTTGTTCCATGATATATAATTACAAGTTTTTGGATTGTTTTCACATATATAGTAATTCTTTCCTCTTTTTGTTTTTCTTACTTGTACAACTCCTCCACATATAGGACATGGAACATCTATTTTTTCCACAAATGGTTTTACATTTTTACACTCTGGATAACCTGGACAAGCTAAGAATTTTCCATATTTGCCATATTTAACTACCATCATTCTACCACATTTATCACAAGGAATATCTGTTACTTCTTCTTCTAACTTAACATGTTCTAATTCTTTATCTACTTTTTCCACTTCTTGTTCAAAAGGTGTGTAAAACTCTCTTATGACTTGTTTCCAAGGTTCTTTTCCTTCTGCTATTTCATCAAACTGATTTTCTATATCTGCTGTGAATTCAACATTTATAATGTCCTTAAAGTTTTCTACTAAAAGTTTATTAACTACTTTTCCAAGGTCTGTTGGTACTAACTGTTTTTGTTCCTTTTTTACATATCTTCTATCCAATATTGTTGAAATAATAGTTGCATAAGTACTAGGACGTCCTATTCCTTTTTCTTCTAGTGCCTTAACTAGACTTGCTTCTGTATATCTTGGTGGTGGTTCAGTGAAACTTTGTTTTGGGTCTAATTTTTCTTTTTTTACTTCTTCGCCAATTTGTAATTCTGGCATTTTACTTTCTTCATCTTCATTTGTTTTTACATCTTTATCTTCTACATATACACTCATAAATCCTTTGAATTTTAGAGTTTGTCCATTTGCTTTAAAATTATAATTGCTTACATCTATATTTGCTGCTATTGTATCAAATACAGCTGGTGCCATTTGACTTGCAATAAATCTATTATATATTAGTCTATACAATTTATATTGGTCAGGTGTTAATGAATCTTTTATAGCCTCTGGTTCTAAGTCAATATATGTTGGTCTTATACCTTCATGTGCATCTTGTGCACCTGATTTAGTTTTATAATATCTATTTTCATAATATTTTTCACCATATTTTTGTGTTATATGAATTTTAGCTGCTGCTCTTGCTTCTTCTGAAATTCTTGTTGAGTCTGTTCTCATATATGTTATTAACCCAACTGTTCCTTTTTCCTCCACTTTTACACCTTCATAAAGTCCTTGTGCGACTTGCATTGTTTTTCTGATTGGAAATCCTAATTTTCTTGAAGCTTCTTGTTGCATTGTACTTGTTGTAAATGGTGGTGCTGGTGTTCTTTTCTTTTCGCCTTTTTTTATGTCTGTAACTATATATTTCCCATTTTCTATGTTTTTTATTATTTCATCTACTTCTTCTTTTTTATGAAGTTCTAGTTTGTTGCCGTCTTTTCCATAAAATCTAGCTACAAATTTTTCTTTATTTTTTGAAAGTTCTGCATATATATTCCAGTATTCCTCTGGTATAAATGCTTCTATTTCATTTTCTCTATCTACTATAAGTTTTACTGCTACTGATTGTACTCTTCCTGCAGATAATCCTCTTTTTACTTTTTTCCAAAGTATTGGGCTTATTTTATATCCAACTATTCTATCTAGTACACGTCTTGCCTGCTGGGCATCTGTTAAGTTTTTATCTATCTTTCTAGGATTTTTAATTGATTCTTTTACAGTTTCTTTTGTTATCTCATTAAATGTTACTCTACAAACTTCGTTTTCTGGTATTCCTAAAATATATGCTAAATGCCATGCTATTGCTTCTCCTTCACGGTCGGGGTCGGTTGCTAAGTATACCACTTTAGCTGCTTTAGCATCTTTCTTCAGGCTATTTATTAAGTTTGCTTTTCCTCTAATATTTATATATTGTGGTTCAAAATCATGTTCTACATCTATTCCTAGTTTTGATTTTGGTAAATCTCTTATATGTCCCATTGAAGCTACTACTTTTACATTATTTCCAAGAAATTTTTTTATAGTATTTGCTTTTGATGGAGATTCCACTATGATTAATTTGTCTGCCATTTTTATTTCCTCTCTATTTCACTGTAAATTTTGTCTTCGACATTTTTTATAGACATTTCATTTGCTCTTTTTCCCATTTTTTCTAGTTCTTCTTTATCTTTAGTAAGATTTAATATATTATCATTTAAAACTACTTCTGTCAAATCTTTATCTAAAATTACTTTAGCTGCTTTTCTATTTTCTAGTGCTCTTGCATTATATTCTTGGTGATTTTCTGCGGCATAAGGAAATGGAATAAATATTGCAGGTTTTCCTACTTTTTCTATTTCTGTTACCGTCATAGCACCGCTTCTTGAAACTATTAAATCTGCTATATTCATTATTTCTTCCATTTCATATATGTAAGGAACTATTTTTATTCCTTTAATTTTATTTATATCTATATTTTTTTCCAAAAATTTATTTTTTACTATTTCATATTGTTCTGGTCCTGCTGCCCACATTATTTGGTAATTTGTATTTTTTTCTTTTTCTATTATTCCTAACATACTTGTATTAATACTCCTAGCTCCTTGACTTCCTCCAAAAACTAATACAAGTGGCAAATTTGCATCAAATCCTAGTTTTTCTTTTTTCTCTTTTATTTCTTCTTTTGTTAATTGTAGTTTATTTACTTTTGTAGGTGTACCTGTTAAAACTATTTGCTTTGCTTTAGGTAGTCTTTCCTTTGCTTCTTCAAATCCAACCAAGATTTTTTCTGCATTTTTTGATAGTAATTTTGTTGCTACACCTGGCAAAACATTACTTTCATGTAATATATATGGTATTTTTAATTTTTTTGCAGCTAAACAAACTGAAATGCATATATATCCTCCAGTTCCTATAATTAGGTCTGGCTTAAATTCTTTTAATATTTTTTTTGATTCACCTATTGAACCTATTGTTTTTACTAATCTTTTTATATTTTTTACACTTAGACTTCTTGATATACCAAATGATTCAATTGTTTTTAGTTCATAACCTGCTCTTGGTACTAGTTTTGTTTCTAATCCTCTTTTTGTTCCAATAAAAATTATTTTTGAATTTGGTTCTTCTTTCATAATTTTATTTGCTATTGCTATTCCTGGGTTTATATGTCCACCTGTACCAGCAGCTGCTATTACTACTCTCATTTGCCATTCCTCCTATATTTTTTTAGCCGTTCTTGAAATATTTAACAGTACTCCCATTCCACTTAATAAAATAAGAAGTGAACTTCCTCCATAACTTAGGAAAGGAAGAGAAATTCCTGTATTTGGTATTGTATTTGTAACAACCGCTATATTTAATATTACTTGTGTTGCAATAAGGGCAGTTATTCCTATAGCAACTAAGCTTCCAAATGTATCTTTAGCTCTTATTGCAATTACTATTCCTCTTACTACTAATGCTGCAAATAGTCCTAAAACTACTGCACATCCTATAAACCCAAGTTCCTCAGCTATAATGGCAAAGATAAAATCATTATGAGCTTCTGGTATGTATAAATATTTTTGTTTACTTTCTCCTAAGCCTACTCCAAATAGTCCTCCTGAGCCTATTGCATATAGCCCTTGGATTGTTTGATATGATGTCCCTGTTGGATTTTCCCATGGGTCAAGCCAAGCTGCAATTCTATCTGATCTAAATCCATCTGCAAATTTTGTTCTTATAAATGGAAAAATTATGGCGATTGCCCCTACTCCCAATCCTACAATATATGCAATATATTTTAATTGACAACCACTCATAACAATCATAACAGCTGTTACCATTGCAATAACTATACCTGCGCTTAAATGGTTTTGTACAAAATATAATATTAATATTGGTATTCCTACTGCTATTATTGGCTTTAAGCAGCTATTCCAAAATCCTTCTATTTTATTTTTTGGATCACTATAATATCCTGCAACCCATATTATTAAACCTATTTTTGTTATTTCTGATGGTTGTATTTGAAATCCTAAATTAATCCATCTTCTTGCACCATTTGATTCAACTCCTATTTTTGGAATTAAAACCATGAAGAGGATTAAAATTGATAGAACATATATGATTTTGTAAAATTTTTTGTAAATATTGTAATTAAATTTTGAAAGAAGGAACATAGCAATAAAACCAAGACCAGCGGCAATGGCTTGAGTTTGAAAATACGTATAACTTTTCCCTGATTCAGCAAGTGCTGTTGGGCTACTAGCTGACAAAACCATTACTAATCCTACTGCAACTAAAGTTAATACTATGATTAGTAGTGGTAAATCTACCCTATTATTCAATTTTAATTGTGATATTTTTGAGCCCTCTTTTGCAACTTTCTTCTTGGTAGCTTGCATTGTTCCTCCTATCTTTATATTATCATAATTCCTACCATACTCATAATTAAAGTAACTAGACTAAATATAGAAACTATTTTGTTTTCTTTCCATCCACATAATTCAAAGTGGTGGTGTATTGGAGTCATTTTAAATACCCTTTTGCCTGTTTTCTTGAAAACTATTACTTGTATCATTACAGATATTGTTTCAATTACTGGTATGATTGCAATTATTAATAATAGTAGTGGTAATTTTAAATATAATGCAATTCCAGCTATTGCTCCCCCTAAAAGAAGTGAGCCTGTGTCTCCCATGAATATTTGTGCTGGATGTAAATTGAAAAGTAAAAATCCTAAAGCTGCACCTATTACTATACATCCAAAAATTGTTGTTTCTTTAATTTCCCAAACTATTGAAATTACTGTTAAGCAAGTAAGTATTATTGTTGTAACACTTGTTGCTAATCCATCTATTCCGTCTGTTAAATTTACAGCATTTGTTGTTGCTAATATTACTATTACTGCAAATGGTATATATAACCACAGTGGCAGAGTTATATATTGATTTACAAATGGTATATAAATGTCTGTTCCATTTTCAAAATTGAATACTAGCATAACTACATATGCAATAGCTATTATCATGAGTCCTAACATTTTTAGTCTTGGACTTAGTCCATCTGTATTATGAAGAACTACTTTTTTGAAATCATCTATAAATCCAACTAATCCAAATCCTATTGTTACGAATATCATTGGTAAAAGCCTTGTTGCAATTTCTTGTTCATCTTTTGCATAATCAATATATAAAAATGCACTTAAAATTATTGTTGTGATTATTAGTATTAAGCCTCCCATTGTAGGAGTACCTTTTTTTGTTAAGTGTGATTTTGGTCCTTCTTCTCTTTCTGATTGACCTACTTTTAGTCTTTTTAGTATTGGTATTATTATTAATGAAACGATTACACTCAGTGCAAAAGACAATAATAATATCTTTATCTGAAAACTCATTAGTATATTTCCTCCTAGGCATTTTCCATTTCGTCTATTATTTCTTTTATTATTTCTCTTTCGTCATAGTGACGTTTTTCATGATTAATTTCTTGATATGTTTCATGACCTTTTCCTGCTAAAACAATGATATCGTTTTTATTAGCCATTTTTATTGCTTTTCTTATGGCTTCTGTTCTATCTACTATACATTCATATCTTGCATTTGTTTTCTTAATGCCTTCTTCTATTTCTTTTATTATTTCTTCTGGTTTCTCTGTTCTTGGATTATCTGATGTTATTATTGTATAAGTTGCTATCCTTCCAGAGATGGCTCCCATAATTGGTCTTTTTGCATTATCTCTATCTCCTCCACATCCAAATACAGCTATAACTCTTCCTCTAGTATATGATTTTACAGCTTGTAATATGCTTTCCAAACTTTCTGGTGAGTGTGCATAATCTATCATTATAGTAAGTCCAAGTTTGTTATCTACAAGTTCACTTCTTCCTGGAACTTTTACTGTTTCTAGTGACTCTTTTATGTTTTCAACAGAGCATCCTAATTTTTCAGCAACTAATATTGCTGCCAAACTATTATAAACGCTGAATCTTCCTGGAATATCTGTTTTTATTCTTTCATTTTTTCCATTTAACTTAACTCTGAAATCCACATATGAATTTGTAATTGTTATATCTTTTGCAAGTAAATCACATTCATTGTCTATTCCATAAG
>ERZ1643247.3336-NODE-3336-length-11428-cov-10.905038_pt1 | contig 11428 bp, 4 predicted proteins | sample MGYA00579264_ERZ1643247 | MGnify/ENA primary metagenome ERZ1643247 (study PRJEB29033, sample SAMEA4952262) | chicken gut metagenome | biome: Broiler Chicken; feature: Gastrointestinal Tract; material: Caecum | place: Ireland | collected 2018 | study: Broiler... | reverse complement strand
CATGCTCCTGAGATGTAGGTATTCTCTCTCCAGGATTGGTTGAAGGTGTCTCTGTTTCCTTATTATCTATACTGATAGCTGAGGACTCATAAGTATATCCGTCATAATCACCTGTTCCAGTTATTACAACCTTGATGTACTTTCCTTCATCAGAGTCCTTAACAGTGTAGGTCTTGTCATTCTCACCAGAGATATCTTCCCATTTACTTCCGTCCTCTGATACCTTCCACTGTATAGTTACTGTAGCGTCAGCAGGAGTTATCTCTACAGACATATCCTCTCCTACCTTATGCGTACTATTAAACTTAACAGTGATGTCCTTTTCATCAGGTGTCTCTGTAGAATTGTTAGTTACAGTTCCACTTGTAAACTCTTTCTCTCCAGTGTAGTCACCATTACCTGTAACTACTACTTTTATCTCATAGCCTTCATCCTCAGGCTTTATCTCATAAGAGTTACCGTTTGCACCTTCTATAGGTGTTTCCTCTCCGTCTTTAACCTTGATCCACTCATAGTCTACTGTAGCACCATCAGGCTTAACAACTACTTCTAAGGTCTCTCCTACTTCAGGCTTGCCAGTTAAGGTTACACTGTCAATCTCTGTCTTTTCAGAAGATCCAGAAGAAGCTTTTACAGGCTTGTCTGTTACATTATATATAGCACCTTTCCATCCATTGCTTCCGTTGCTGTAGATATAGGCCACTATATAATAATCAACCAAGTCCTCTTTCAGTTCTATTGACTTTGATGACCTATCAGCCCATGTTATGCTTTCACACTTGCTAAAATCTATACTCTTATTACCGTAAGCATCTTCTTCCCAAATGCTTTCATTATCTGTAGCTTTGTACCAATATACTGTACCCTGTGCTTCAGATGGCTCAGTTACGAGTGTAAGTGTATTTCCAACCTCAAGGTCAGTATTATCAAAATGAGCTGACTTTATCTCATTTACACCTATGATAGGTTCATCTGTAATGTCTGATACTTTACCATAGTATGTAACATCACCAAAACTTCTACCATACTGTACAGCCATTATGTAATAGTTATCTTCATTTTCTGTTAGATTTAATGTTCTATTACCCTGACTACCACTGATAAACTCCCATTCATCCATTGGAGCACTTTTATCTTTTGACTTGTACCATAGTGTTGTAACCATTGCTTCACTAGGTGTAGGATTTGCAGTTAATCTATTATTAGTTGTAAATTGACCTGAAATATTTGATGTAATCTCTGTAGCTGTAACCTCGATAAGATTATCGTCACCATTTACTACAGGAAGCTCAGTAACTAAAGTGAAGTCTCCTCTATAATCACCAGTTCCATGAACAACTGCTTTTATGAACTTATCATTGTAGTTAGTCAGGTTAAGGTCTCTGCCATTCTGTCCACTGATTGGTGTCCACTGAGCTTCAGGATTGGTTATGCTATAACTTGGAAGATAATACCAATCTACAGTTACTGTAGCCTCAGCTGGGTCAGTCACTACAGACAGTGTATCTGTTACTTCAAGAAGACCGCTCTTGTTAAATTCTGCTGACTCAATGTCTATAATCTCTCTGTCAGTTACTACAGTGCTAGTCTGAGTATTTGTTGATCCTGTGTAGTTACCAGTACCAACAACCTGTACAAAGATTTTATAGCCAACATCTTCTGATGTAAGTGTATATTCTTTCTGATTAGCAGCTTCCTCTATCTTTATTGAGCTCATACTATCTTCGTCATATCTTGACCATGTAATTTCTACAGTAGCCTCTGATGGCTCATAGGATAATTTTAGCTTCTCACCAACAACTGTATCTCCAGTCAGCTTAGCATTATCTACAGTACCACTAAACTCAGCTTCTACAGTACTGCTTGTAATATCTTCAGCTGTTCCTTCCCAGAGGTTCTTACCAGTTACTACAGCCTTGATCTGATATCCAACGTCACTGTCTACTACATTATAGCTTGTTCCGCCTTCCTGTATCTGAGTAGGTACTCCGTCTTTAACTCTGTACCATACTATATTTACATCAGCTTCACTTGGATTAACTGTCAGATTGATTGTTGTCTTATTAGCTTTAAGCTCTCCAGTATAGCTTAATGAAGCTGACTCAACCTGCTTCTTATGTACTGCTTCATCAGATACTACTTCAAAATAACCTGTATAATCATTTATACCTGTTACTTTAGCTATTATGTAATAGCCATTCATATCATCAGTAAGCTCTAAGCTGTCTCCAGTACTTACATACTGCAAGCTAGCGTCAGGTGAACCATAAGCCTTGTACCACTCAATATAAGTGTCAGCTTCCTCAGGATTTGTCACTACTGATATTGTGTTACCTACTAAGAGCTCTGTATCAGAGAAATCAGCAGATGTTATTTCAATACCATCTTTGGCTTCAATCCTTGGAGATATAATCATTTTATCGCCAACATATGCTCTTATGTAATAGCCCTCCATATCTCCAGTTAAATATAATTCATTAGTGTAATTAAAAATATTTATCTGTTCACCACTATCAGTAGAATCTACTGTTTTTACTTTGAACCACTCAAAGTTATCTTCACCAGAGTCAGGATTATAAGGATCCACATCTACTTTTATAGTGTTTCCAACCTGATAAACATTATCCTTATTCCATTCCACTGATTGTTCTTCTTCTGTAGAGCTAATTACACGTCCTATTCTAGAACATTCAACTGTTCCAGTATAGTCATTCTGACCTGTTACAATTGCTTTGATCCAGTATCCTTCCTCAGCACTTGTTAACTCTAATGTTCCATCATTGGTATCAAGAAGCTCCCAGTTTGCTTCATCGTAAAGACTATCATCACCATCGTTCTTATACCAAGCTACAGATATGTCAGCATTTTCATAATTGGTGCTAACTGTTAAGGTCTCACCGACTTTGAACTGACCTTCTATGTCTGCTGATGTGATTTCAGCTGTTACTTTCTCAGTATTATACGTTACATTTGCATAGTTCTTTGTTGGACTCCAACCGTTATTGCTGTTTGAAGTGTAAGCTACACAGTGAATATAATTGCCAATATCTTCATCAGTGATTGTATAGTCCTTATTAACAGCTCCATCTATTTCGTAACTTGATCCTATATTAACATTTGCAGGAGAAGTTTTTGATGTACTTCTATACCACTGATAGCTTATAACACCATCTTTAAGGTATTCATCATAGTCAGTTGTCATTGTTAAGGTCTCACCGACTTTATTTATACCTTCTATCTTCTGTCCAGTTAAACTTTCTTTAGTTACTTCTTTTGTTGAATATGTTCTGCTTGCATAAACTGTATCACCTGTACCTTTTACTACAAGGAACAGTCTATATCCAACATCAGCTGCTGTTGCTGTATATGTATTAGAGTTCGCCCCATCTATAGGCTCTGCTGTCTCAGGTATATTGTTTGTATCAAAGTTTGCTAGTTCTTCTGCTGTCTTAGCTACATCACCATAAGTCTGATTACCAGAGTCTCTATACCACTGATAGCTTACTGTAGCACCATCTGGTACATTTAACTTTGCTGTCCAGATTGTATCTATATTACCATAAGTGTTTCTTATCTCATAATTTCCATTATCACTTACATTATCTTTGTAAGCATCAACCTGTTCAGCTATTGAAGGAGCTACTGTCTTTGATATCTTGTCACTTACTTCTGTACCAGTAAACCCACAATCTTCTTTACCAGTGATTGCTACAAAGATTGTCATGCCTAAGTCATCTTTGGTCAGCTTATATGTAGAATTGTTAGCTCCATCTATAGCTACTGCTGTATCAGTTATGTTACCAAATGTTCCACCAACACTAGGATCTCTGTACCACTGATATGTCAGATATTCAGCAGGTACATAACCAACTTCACCGCTTACTATAGCTTTAGCTGTAGCTTCAAGAACGTCTCCAACCTTTTTATCTGTGCTTTTATCAGTAATATAGGCACCCCTTAGGCTTTGAAGCTCACCAAATACATATGCAGGTTCACTTTCTATCTTCTGTCCATCAGAATATTCAGTACCAGTAAACTCAACCTTGACATATTTACCTACGTCATCAGCTGTTATTGTATATTTACTGTCATTAGCTCCATCTATAGGTGTATATACACCATCCTTTAAGTCAGATCTATACCACTGATATGTACCATTAGCAGCATTAGGGTCTAAGATTGTTCTAAGTACTCCACCCTCTTCACGGTTATCTCCGTATATCTCTATGCTATTTAATGTCACTACAGGAAGCTCGTCACTAGGCTCTCCCTCAACTGTCACATTAGAGATGTTCATTACATAGCCATTAGATATCACTTCACAACCTATTGCATAGCCCTTATATTCATCAGCTATTGTATAACTCTGACCATTAGCTCCAGATATATTTATTCTTGCAGGAGGTGTATAGCCAAATCCATTACCGTAATTACTACCTGGCTTTATCCAATACCACTGATAAGTTATCTCGCCAGTAGGTACAGAGGATAAATGAACTGCTAACTCGTCCTGTCCTGTTACAGTGTGATCTTCACCTTCTCCAACTCTGTCTCCTTCACCGTTTACATAGTAAACTTCGTCAATATATCCTGCATATAGCTCCATGTCTCCAAGTATTATTCCTGTGTATGGTTCAGATAAACTTTCATCTGTGTACCAACCAGTGAATATCTTGGTTCCATTTTCACCCTTGGCCATGCTTGTTGCAAGTGTTCCCTTAGCTACCTTAGCCTGTGTAACTCCCTCACCATTAGCATTGTGAAGTGTTATAGTAGCAAGACCAGCTATCTTTGTATTGTTAAAAGCGTCACTACTTATGCTACCTACTGTTCCACAGCTAAAGAACTCAAGATTAGTATTATTAGCAAATGCCTCTTTTCCTATTGAACCGACATTGCCAACAACTACTGTAGTAAGCTTATCACTCACATCATATAAAGCATTGGTAGGGAATGTCTCTACATCTCCACACTCAAAGTATTCAAGGTTCTTACATCCGCTAAAACTGCTTACATAGACTGTTCCTACTACTGAATAATGGTCATTTGTGATTGTAGGCACGTCACCAAACTTGATACTCTTTAAGTACTTACAATCTTTGAAAGCATTCTTTCCAAGTGATGTAAGGTCACCAGTCTCTACTTCCAGTAAACCTGAACCTTCAAAAGCACTCTCTCTAATACTCTTTGCACCAGAGAAATCAAAGTGCTGCAAGTTTTCACAGCCATAGAATGCTTCCATAGGAATTTCCTCAACTACGCCTATATCAACATAGTTCAAGTTTTCAAGTCCTTTGAAAGCACCTCTTTTTATTTCTCCAACGCTCTCAAATTCAGCAGAAAGTAAGTCATTACCTAATGCAGAAGAATAACTGTTTTCTGCACCAACTGCACTGAACACCTTATTTTCTATGGTATCAACATGTCCAAACTTTATGCTCTTTACACTGTCTCCACTAAGACCCATCCATTCAGTTATTGCAGGATAGTCACCTACTATGACTGTTTCAAGGTTATCAACTCCAGCAAATGTACAGTCATAACCCTTCAGTACTGATCCACCAATACTGCTACCTGATACATTATCAGAGCTAACCTTAGCAACATTTCCAAGTGTTATCTTCTTAAGATTTGTACATCCATTGAAAGGTCCGTAAGCATGATCCTGTCCTATTGCACCTGCAATTATTCCAAACCATGCACCATCACCTTTTATCTCGTTGATGTTACCTATCTTGATTTCAGTCAAACCTGTACAGTTCTCAAATGTATTGTACAGTAATGTATCAATATCACCTAAGGTCATATTAGTTATACTAGTACAGTCTTTGAATACTGTTTTACCAAGCATACTAACATGCTCAATGCCATTTATAGTTGTCAAAGAAGTACAACCCTCAAAAGCACTGTCTCCAAGCTCAACCACACTAGCAGGTAAACTTACACTCTTCAGAATTGTATTTCCTTTCCACGCATTGCTCATGATAGCTACTACAGTGTACTCAGTAAATTCCTCTGGATTATCCTGATTAGGTATTCTAATCTTATCAGGAACCGTTACATCTGCAGAAGCCAACATAGTAGCAGAAGGTCTTATGATACATTTAGTACCATCCTTATCTACTATGTCATACTCCCAACCAGTTGTTTCATCTGTCAGCCAAGACTGACTAGTATTCTGGCTACCTGTTATGTAACTCTCCGCTGCATAGGCTGTATTTCCCACATATGCTATGGTAGTGCCCATGACAGAACCCAGTAAGACTGTAGCTAGCAATACTTTTTTCATGTTTAATTTACTAGATTTAGTTTTAACCATGACATTCTCCTTTAATAAATTAAAAAATTTTTCTTTACCAACATACATATGCTTATTTGCATGTAACACAATCTAGTAAATATGACATTTTATTTTTGATTAAGCTAATTTTTCACTTTTTAAGCTCTCTATCTAATAAACTTGCTTATTTCTATGCTTTACAGCTTGATTGCTCTTACCACATATCCACCATATCCCACCTTCTTTTATCCCACACTTTCATTTTTCACGGTATGATGTGCAGTGCATATCAATTTTTACCCTACTGTACATCATAAATCAGACCCCCATGTATATCTCAAAATCATATGACTCTTTTTATTTTTTAGTAGCCATCTCTTTAATTTTCTTCCACACTTATTTTATTAGTAGTTATTTTTAATTTATTTTCAGCTAGGAAACTCCTTACTGCACACCTTTATTTTTATCCATGCAAAAAGAACCTGTTAGAATTTTCATTCCAACAGGTTCCCCATTTAAACCTTAAGCTTTATTCTACTGTATTACCTTCTTCTGTCTTTACTTCTTCTGCTGTCTCTTTTGACTCTTTTGCAGCTGATTTCTTAGTTGAAGTTCTCTTTCTCGTGGTCTTTTTCTTATTAGTAGCCTTTTCTGCCTGTCTTTCAGCTCTTTTTGCTTCTCTTTCAGCTCTTTTAGCTTCTCTTGCTGCTTCTTTTTCTGCCTGCTTTTCAGCCCTTGCTGCTTCTTTTTCAGCTATCTTGTCAGCTTCCTTTTGCTTTTCAGTATTGATCATTTTATCCAGGTAATCAACACCTTCTTCTGCTGTACCAGCTTCCTTTGCAAAGCCAATAAACACTTCCATTCTATCTCGTACATTGTCCTCTTTATTTGAAGATGCCTTTACAAGTTCCTGATATTCTACATGACTCTTATAGTCTGCAAAGTATTTTCTAACGTTCTTTACATACTTATCTATGTTCTTATTGTTATCTATTGCATAACTCATACCAGCTATGAGCATAGGCACTGATACTTTCTTTAAGTTGGAGATTTTACCACCTGTATATAAATACCAGTTCATATAATCAGCTGCTTTGAGTATTTTGGACTTTAATGTCTCCTTATCTTCAAAAGTCTTGCTATTAAACTTATCTATGAAAGCCTGTATTTCCTCATTTCCAAGCTCAAAATTAACATTATAGTTATTATCTATCAACATCATGGTAGCTATAACTATATTTCTTTCCTCACCATTTCTAAAGACTGTCTTTGATAATAACCTATGCCAAGCATTATCTATAGCCTTGTTTGACGCAATACCATATATGTCTAATCCAGCTGAGTCTACTATGTCTTTTAATACCGTATATGTCTCTCCACTCAGTTTTACACTGTTCATCTGAGCTTTTGTCAAAGGCTTACCACTATTCTGACGCTCAAATATCTCACGCTTTTCTTCTTCTGTTATAGTATCATCAGCCTCATAAAAGCCAAGGTTATAGTCATTAAACTTATTCTTTACTTCCTCTGAAAGCTCACTAAACTTAGCTTCTGTCTTTCCATCCAGAAAATCAGCTGATATTTCACTAGTTAATGCAAATCCATCATTTAAAAATGCCAGTACTGTTTGAAGTCTCTGTTTTCCATCAATTACTATGTATGTATGCTTAGCCCTACCTGACTCTCCAACTTTTTCTACTTTGTCTATTACCCTTACAGGGTCTATCGGATATTCTCTAAGTATGCTATCTATAAGCTTTCTCTTTTTGTTTATGTCCCACTGTTCTGCACTACGCTGAATGGGATCATCAAAGTCAAAACTCTTGTTTTTCAGACCGCTTACCGTTTTCTTATCAAGCTTAAATGACATATCTTAAACCTCCAATATTTTTATATGTTTATCATATTACTTTCTATGCCTATTATCAATATTTTTCGTATAAAAATATTCCCTATAAACACTTTTATTTTGCTTACAGGGAATATCTTAATGGGAATGAGATATAATGATTTTATTTACTGAGTACACTTCTCTTTATTGCTTATTTTTACTGTTATCTTTATTACTTACTTCTTGCTCTTTCTTCTTGAGTTATGCTTCTTTTCCTCCTTTTTAGGTTCCTCAGACTGCTCAGTCTTTTCCAGCTGTTCAGTTTCTTCCTCCTTAGGCTCCTCAGACTGTTTAGGCTCTTCCTCCTGCTGTTCTGCTTCATCAGGAAAGCTTTCTTCGCTAGCTACAAGAGCTAAATACTGTATGTCTGCTTCTACCGGGTCAAATTCCTCATCATATTCATTGTCATCATCGATGTCCTCTTCCTTATCTTCAAGGTCATCAAACCCAACTACACCTGCAAAATCTCCACCACCTCTGCTTTCTCCACCATTCTTACTGTCTACACTACCTTTACTGTCTCCAGCACCTTTACTGTCTCCTCCGTTAAACTTATCTTCTGTTGCTGCTTTTACAGAGCTTACAAGTTCATTTAACTTGCTCACTCTATCTTTTACACACGCCATAAGGTCATCTACACAGTCATTGAACTCTCCATAGACTTCCTTTTCAGCCCTAGATAAACTCAGAACATTGTAGGTACATGCCTTATTCAGATCTGCATAAAACTTATTACACAGCCTTGAGATACGAGCTAATACTGCACCATCTGATGTATCAAGACTACTTCCCTTTACATACACTCCTCTATCTACAGGTACAATATCTCCACTAAGTGTCAGCATTTTAAATCCACCTGCTATCACTCCATCAGAGATATCCTTACCCATTTCAGAGTTCTTGATCACTTCTACAATGTCTCTCCTATTTGCTCTTTCTTTATCTTGCATATATCCAAGAATAATTGCTTTCACATATGCACTCTTCGAGTTACTTACATGCTCTGACATTTTTTATCCTCCTATACTATTAAACTTACCTGCTTTATATTTCACTACTTGAGTTCCAATACCAGTTTCTTCAAGATATCCTTCTCCATTTAATATGCTAGCTTCTTCATCTTCCTGCTTAAACTTCCTAAAATCTTTCAGCACTTTCTCTTGTTCTTTCTCCTGCTTTCCAGCTGCTTTCAGTCTTAATTGCTTACAAGGAAGTATATATACTTCTTCTTTGGATATCTCTTCCAGTCTTTCTGGTATAAATGCTTGAGCTTTATCCTCTATGCTTAAATAACCATCACCACATAAACATAAGTGTTCATCCTTGCACAGCATGTTCTTAACTGCTATTTCAAACAGCTTATCTTCACTTAACTTTATGCCCTCCAGCAGTTCATAGGTTACCAGCATATCAGAGTCTTTGCTTGTTATTCCATTTGTCAATGTGCATACCAGATTAAATTCTGTCCCTTCTACCTTCCTATTAGCCACTTCCACTAACAGGTATTTATATTTCTCTCTGTTAAACAGTTTTAATCTGCTGTTTCTTAATACCCAGTTCTTGTCAAGGAAACTTTTACGCCAAGCTTCATCTCCTTTAAACACCAGTACCGTATCTTCTGTTATGTCTCTTACCGAGCATATTCCTTGCTTATACTGTCTATACCTCTCAGTCAACTTCAATACTGCACTCTGTTTACCATCAGATATTCTGTATATATCAGAATTGTAGAAGCTATCCTCTTTCTTTATCTCAAGCTCTGGATATGCACCTTTATATGTATCAGGGTATATTCCAATGTATTTATTTTTAATACCATTAAACACCCTATTTTTAAATGCTATATAATCTATCATCTCAGGGCTCATTTTTATTCCTTATAGCTTTTCCTCCTATACTTTTATGTAAGGTAAGGGTGTACCTGCATTTTCTTTAGGTACACCCTTTAAACCTACTATGTTTTATGCTTTTTTATACCAGCTGGAACTTTCCATCTTTGTAGAAGTATAACTTGCTACTCAGCCTGTTTTCCATGGTTACTACCTTTAAACTTATCAGCTGAGCCCTACTTCCACTGTAGATTTCTTTCATCTCAGTATTGTTATCTGAGATTTCTGATGTATCTGCTGTTTTATTTACAAACAGCATAGACTCTTCTTTCAAGTATGGTAATACATATACTCCATACTGCACTTCCTCACCTAACAGCTCGTCAAGATATCCTTTACAGAATATCTTTGCAGATGGAAGTACATGAATAAACCCATTAGGCCTACGCTCTACTTCTACTTCCAGATTTCTTTCAGCAGCTGCAAAGAGTTCTTCTCTGGAGATAACTCCATTAAACATTTCAAAGTATCTCTCTTGCACCCTACAGATATCGTATTTACCTTCAGCTCTTGAAGGAAGTTTAAAATGAGGTATCAAATACAGATCTGTGCCTTCTACCTTCTCTTTGACTGTTCCAGGTAAAATTTCAAATTTGTCATGATACTGCTCACTTGCTACTTCCAGATAAACATTGTCTAATACCCACTCGCTATCAAGCATAGCATTAGCATAATCTGTTTTTTCTTTTTCCTCCCAATAAACTTCTACAGGAAACTGCTCTTTCAGCTTTTTACCAAGCTCATATCTGTCAAATACTACAGGCAAATCTTTCTTATCTGTCTTTGACCTTACACAAATGAGATCAATACACTCTCCGTCAAGATAGGTTTTTCCTATCCTCACGTTTAGATCCACATAAGTTGCATTCAAGGCTTCTTGCATATAGTCTCTTACTGCAATACTATCATGGATATCTAATTCATCCCTCATAGTCATTTGGCTATCCTCCTTGTTATTTATTTTGAGACATTATAACGGACTAACATTTATTCGTCATTGGAGCTTTTGCAAGGAGAATTTTAAACATTTTTAGTCATTTTAACGGGTATTTGGAATGTATAGTCTTTATAAGCAGAAAGCTCATAAACTAAGATAGGAGTATATTAAGATAGGATTAAAAATACTACATGTTAGGCTTTTTATGATAGGAGTTAAAATACTACATGTAGAGCTTGTTAAACATAATAAACAGGTAGGTCTTTTCCTACCAGTAAACTTAAATTTCAACATGTAGGTCATTTTCCAACCCTAGGCTGCTTTTTCTTAAAGGTAGCTCAGTTAAATCCAACCCTGATGTCCTACTAACTATGAATTGGAGTTAAAATACTACATGTTAAGTATGTAGGTCTTTTCCTACCAGTAAACCT
>ERZ1643247.3333-NODE-3333-length-11442-cov-4.045227_pt1 | contig 11442 bp, 9 predicted proteins | sample MGYA00579264_ERZ1643247 | MGnify/ENA primary metagenome ERZ1643247 (study PRJEB29033, sample SAMEA4952262) | chicken gut metagenome | biome: Broiler Chicken; feature: Gastrointestinal Tract; material: Caecum | place: Ireland | collected 2018 | study: Broiler... | reverse complement strand
CGATTACGCCTCCGCCGGAAAGACCTGGAGACAGGATTCCCGGATGGCGGTCTGGATGACGGAACCGGGTTTTGCGGGAACGTCCGGATGCAGTGATGATGCGCGATTTCCAGAGGAGGGATAACGGCAGATGGAAATCTCAGATATCAGCTTAAAGAACTTTGAAATATCAGGCAATGCTCAGATCCGTATGGAGGGGAGCGGTCTGAGCGTAACAGCCGGGGAACACGGCGGGATCCGCACACCCAAATGGAGGTCGCTTGCGGAAAAAGTGACGTTACGCATGTCCGGCAGGATGAGGAACGGTATTGCTTCATATTCTGTCCTTTCCATTGATGGACAGGGGAATGAAAACATGGTGCAGACAGAAGAAATTACTGCGGATGACAACGGGAGATTTTCAGTCCGCTGCAGTTTTGATCCGATCAGCCTTGCCGTCTATCAGAATGCGGCCTGCTTTCAGATCGCTGTAACCGCCGTTTCGTCAGGGATGGAAATGGAGCTGGATCAGCTTTCCCTGTCCGAAGAGACTCACAGTCAGATTCGGAAAACGGGAAATCGGAAACCGGAGCAAAAGGAAGGGATGGTTCATTGGGATATTTCACGGACACCCCAGAAAATTTTGTTCGTGGGAAATTCTCTGCTCTTAGGGGTTCTGAATCAATATGGAATGTGCGCCAGTTCCCTGCAAAAGGACTACGCCTGGCTTGTCATGCAGGAAATCCGGAAGCATAACCCCAACTGCGCCTTTGAAAAGCTTCAGGGAAGCGGATGGGAACATGCGGAAAGCATGGAAGCGTTTGAAAACTGGTTTTGGAGGGAAGAAAACATTTATACGCATAGGCCGGCAGCGGAAAGCTTTACAAAGGATCTGACGCTGATCCTGATCCAGCTGACGGATAATGTAAATACGGAAAAGAAAATCAGAAATTTTGAAAAAACGCTGGATCCTTTTATCCGATACATCAGGGAGCTTTCGCCCGGGGCGGCGATCCTCTGGATCCATGGCTGGTACAACCGGGAAAATACCTGCGACGTACTGGCGGAAGCATGTAACCGGTGGGAAATCGCAAGGATCGATATTTCAGACCTGAACGTTCCGGAAAATCAGGCGTATGCCGGACAGATGTGCGAAAACCCGGAAGGCGGGACGTTTCCCGCTCCGGACATCTGGCTGACGCATCCGGGAGACCGGGGAATGGAAAAAATCGCGGAAAGAATCCTGAAGGCTCTGGAATCAGACGAAAAGAATTAGATAAGGAAGAAATGCCCATGATTATTCATCTCAGTGATTATCAATACCTGTTTCAGAAAGATGACGCCACCCTGGCCGTTCAGGAAGCGCTTTATGTCTGCAGGAAACATCCGGGAAGCATATTGAAGCTTGGCGGCGGGCAGCTTCATTTCCATCCCCGGTATGCCTTTCAGAAGGAATACTATATTTCCAACAATGATTACAGCAGAAAATCCATCATCTTTCCGTTGATCGGTATGCAGGATCTGACGATAGACGGAGAGGGGGCGGAACTTCTTTTTCACGGGGAAGTGCTCCCTTTTGTGCTGGATCACAGCGAAAAGATCGAATTGAAAAATTTTACCATGGACTACCCGCGTCCTTTTTTCTTTCAGGCACAGGTTATCTCAGCTTCCGAAAAAAGAATTGAATTGCGCTATGATCCTGGAGAATTCGCAGTTTCAATAAAAGACGGAAAATTTGTCTTTTTCAGTGAAGAGGACGGATGGAGCGTGACAAGAGACAGGGTGCTGTGCTGTGAATTTGATCAGGAAACAGGGATGCCGTCCGCTTTTATCCCGCCCTATTTTGCCTGCCTGCGAAAAGAGCACGATTCTTCTTTCCTGAGCCACATGTACCGTTATCTTACCGCCAGCCAGACCGCGGAAAACCGGATATGCCTGGAAGGGGAATTCGGCCATCTGCATCAGGTGGGAAATGAATGGGTATGTACCTTTTCTGATCGGAAAAATCCCGGGATTTTCTGCAACAGAACAAAAGACATCATGCTCCGGGACATTACAGTATATGCGGCGGCTTCCATGGGGGTGATCTGTCAGCTCTGTGAAAATATTACGTTGTATCACTTCAATACACAGCCCCGCAAAGGCTCCGGAAGATTTCTGTCCGTAAACGCGGACGCCACTCACTTTGTAAACTGTCAGGGGTTTGTCCGGTATGAGGGCTGTACCTTCGTGAATATGCTGGATGATGCAGGGAACATTCATGGAAATTATCTGAGATGCGCTTCCGTAATCAATGAACATACCCTGCTTCTTACATTCGGACATCCGCAGCAGAAAGGGGTAAATCTCTTTGATCCGGGAGACCGGGTTCATCTGATCGACAGCAGAGATATGTCCAATGCGGCTGCGCTCACCGTAAAGAGCGCGGAACTGCTCTCTCCGGATTATCTCCGGCTGGAGCTGGAAGAAGAGCTGCCAACGCTCCGGGAGCATATCCTGGAAGGGCATGCTCTGGAGAAAGAACCGGAAAGGTATGCGGTAGAGAATTTTACCAAAATGCCGGAACTGTATATTCATAACTGTATCTGCGGCGCAAACCGTCCCAGAGGATTTCTCCCGGCCACCTGGAAGAAAACGGTCATTACGAATAATACTTTCTACAATATGCATTGCGCCCTTCATTTTACGGGCGACTGCACGGACTGGTTTGAAAGCGGGCCGGCCGGGAATGTCATTGTGAGCAAAAACAATTTTAAGAATGCGGCTTATGCCGGCGGGGCTGCCATTTCAGTCAGCCCGCATATCGAAGACCGGGATGCAGTGTATCACAGAAATATCATCATTGAGGATAATACCTTTGAGATGCACGAGGAAAGGTTCTTATATGCGGCCAATGTGGAAAATCTGATCTTCCGCAAGAACCATTTTCTGGAAAATCCGGCTCTGCCTGCGCATGGAAAGCTGGGTACGGACGGCGTTCAGCTTGGGGAAGGCTGCAGGAATATTGAAATTGAACCGGTTTAAATAAACTCCCCCTCATGCTTTTTGAAAATCCGGAGCCGTTTCCGCCATACAGAATCGTAACCGGTTCAAAGTCCAGCATCCTCAGACGGCGCCGCCTGGAGGCGCCGTTTGGAGGGAAGAAAATACCGATGATCGATTACGCCTCCGCCGGAAAGACCTGGAGACAGGATTCCCGGATGGCGGTCTGGGTGACAGAACCGGGAATCCCTCCATTTTAGGAAACTTTGATTTTAGAAAACCTTAATTTCAGAACATTTCAAATGACCGTTACCCGTTGTGAAAAGGCCGATGCAGCCGGTATCACAGCAGTTTTCTTCATCCTCAAAAAACAGCGGCGCTTCCCCGTTGATCTGCGCCCGGATGGAGCTTCCCTCCACGGTGATCCTGAGAGAAAACCTGTCACCGGGCTCCCAGGAGAAGGGGATGCTCTTTAAGCGCCGCCAGCCGTTTTCGTTTTTCAGGAGGGCTGCGCCGCCCTCGCAGAGGCCGAACGCATATCCCCGCATGGCGCCCTGCGCCCGGAACAGGATATAGTGGCCGGAGCCGGATAAGGGGGTGATCTCCGCTTCCACGGTATAATCCTTCCACAGGACGTCTCCGGTGAAAGCGGCGGAATCCCCAGCGCCGGTCAGATGAAGCTCTCCGTTTTCCAGAAACAGGATCCCCTTCCATCTGGTAAACTGGGAGATCTCAAAATGCGGGCCGGGATGCGTCCCGATGCGCCAGTCCTCCAGATTTTCCCGCTCGAAACGGATTTCATAGTCCGGCGTACCCGTCCAGTAAAAATCATCCAGAAAGAACCGGATCTCTCCGGCCGCAGTCCGGTCCAGAGACAGCCCCGCTTCGTCGATCAGGGCAAGCCCCCGGTCGGCCGGAATCTTCCAGACCAGCTCATGCCACTTCCCGGCGGAAAGAGAGACGGAATCGCTTTTTTGCAGGATGCCCTGCCTGCTGTCTCTGACAAAGAGAGAAACAGCGGTTCCCTCCTGCTCGGACAGGAAGGCGAGACGGAGCGTCTGGCCGGGATACAGGATGGGAGAAAAGGCGGGATCGTAGCGGCTGTCGCTGAAATCCGACGGAAAATAGTAGGTTTTCTGATAGATTTCGCCCTGCAGCCCATTCCCGGAAGTACCGGCAATACACAGGGAACCCGTACCGCTGAAGGCTTTTTTGCGGGTATGGCTGACGGAAAGAGCGCCGGGGCCGGAAACTCTGGCACGCATGGCCTGGATGGAACCGGGATATTCAAAATGCTTCAGGCGCTGCGGCTGATGGATCAGGCTGTGCAGCGGTTCAGGCGCGTTTTCGCCGGTGATTTTCTCGACCTGCCGGAGCAGAAGGTCCGTGATCTGCGCGTTATCCTGCATATTAAGGCTTCCCAGGGTTCCGGAGCAGATCATGAGATCCTGAATGGGAGAAAGCCATTTTTCGTAGCTGATGGCCGCAGTGCCGCCCCGTACCCCTATGATGGCCGCGATATTTCCCACATTGCAGTCGGTATCCCATCCGCACATGGTCCCGATGTTCAGCGTCCGGTCATAGTCGCCTTTCCCGTACAGCAATGCGAGGATGATGACGGCCGCGTTGGGAATGATATGGCAGTTGCCGGGATATCTGTCATATCCCCAGTTTTCCAGAACATACCGAAAGCACTGCTCCCAGTGATCCGGATTTTCCTGATGATACTGCATGACGGCCCGGACGACCCTTGCGTATTCGCAGTCTGCGGGGATAAAACGCAGGGCTTTTTTCAGGATCTCTTCCACATCGTTTTCTTCATAGGCAATGCTGATGCAGCAGGCGATGAAGATTCCGCCGTATACGGCATTTCCGTCATGGGTGACGCGGGCGGCCTTCTCCGCGAGAACAGCGGCCTTTTCGGGGGCTCCGGGACAGACCAGCCCCCAGACGTCAATAAAGATCTGGCCGCCGATCTGCTCCGCCACAGTGCTTCCATTCTGAAGGATGGAGCCGCTTGCGGGAGCGGCAATGCCGTTCATAAGATTGAGATAGGCGGTGTGCTCGGTGGAGATCCCATATCCTCCCCACCAGAAAAAGCCGTGCTCATAGGGGGAGGCGTTCATCAGCTCATGCGCGATGTCCTGAGAGGTCAGCTCCTCCGGCGCGGACAGCCGGTCCAGCGCCCGGATCAGAAACACGGGCACGTTCGTATCGTCGTCAGCGGCAAAATTCCGATAGGATTCCACATAGCCGTCGATTTCACCGTATACCTTCCGGATCTCGGCAAAGCTCCAGCCCTCGACGGGAGCGCCGAGACGCACCCCGACCGCCTTGCTGATCCAGCCGGCGTACAGCTTGTCTATGATCTCCGGCGTGATTGATTTTGGTTTCATGATTTTTTTCCTTTCCCCTTTTTATGAAAACTCCCCCTCATGCTTTTTGAAAAATTCATAGTACGCCCGGACGTTTTCCAGCTCATACCAGCGCTTTACGTCAACGGGCTCCTCGTCCAGATCATAGATTTTGGCCCCTTTCATGGACAGCAGGAAGGGGGAGTGAGTGGCGATGATGAACTGACAGCCGTAGAAGCGCATGGATTCCTCGAGAAATTTCAGAAGCTCCTGCTGCTTTTCGGGAGAAAGGCTGTTTTCCGGCTCGTCCAGCAGATACAGGCCGTTGTCCTGTATTTTTTCTTCAAAGTACAAAAGGGCGCTTTCTCCGTTGGAATGCTCCCGGACATTATCCATCAGACTTTTCCGGACGAATTTGGACTGGGTATTGCTTCTCGCCAGATTCACTTTTTTCAGACGCTCATAATCGTCCAGGGAGCGCATCTGAAAATGGGAATATTTCGCGTCCAGGTAATCGTCGAACAGCGTTTCCCGCTTCCGGTCGATGCCCGCGTTGAGGCTTCTCAGATTCAGCATGAAATCAAAAACGTCGTCGCTGGTGATGATCCGGCCCTCCGCCGGGACGCCGCCCTCTGCCTCATAGCCGCAGAGGGCCGTATAATCCTCGAAAAAGCTGGAGCGGTTATACAGGCTGTCCCGTTTCAGGTTCAGCTTTTCCGCAATGACGTTCAGCGCTGTGGTTTTTCCGGAGCCGTTTCCACCGTACAGAATCGTGACCGGCTCAAAATCCAGCATCACCAGCCGGTGCTTCGACAGGATCTGAAACGGGTAATAGGTATCGTAGCAGGTCCTTTTCTGGCTTAAAATGAAATCGTATTCCCGTTCTATGTCCGGAAACTGAAAATGTGACAGATAAATCATGCTCCCCTCCTGCCGGCCAGACCGGCTCCTGATATCAGCTCTGCGGGCTCATGCTTTCCACGCTGTAAAGGAACAGGGGATCCGTGATCCCGTCCGCATAAGCATTGGGGACGAGATGGAAGAGATACACGCAGATGTCGGAGGAGTCCGTCACATCATAAAGCCGCGCCGTCACATCGTACCCGCCGTCCTCCGTTTCGGAAGCGGAAAGGATCTCAGCGGCGGACAGGCCTCTGTCGCCGGGGGAGAGAATGTAGGCGTCCCAGCTTTCATCGTAGCGGATGATGGAAGAAAGGGAATCCGGAACCGCCAGAAGATCAGAATAGTCGGCAAAGAGCCCGGTGGCGAATTCCTGAGCTACCTGACGGGGAACCTGAAGCTCCCAGTTTTCGTTTGTGGTGATCAGGGAAGAGGCGTCCGAATGATTGCCGAGTTCCCGGAACAATGCGCCCCAGAAAAATTCCGGATCAGCCGGATCGTAATTCTTTTCTTCTTCAACCGCGCACATCATCAGGGCGTCCATGGGCATCAGCATGTTCTGCAGGGCCTCCCCCCAGCTGCTTTCAGCGGAGGCCGTCTCTGTGCCGGTTTCGCCGCTGGCCGTTTCAGTCTCTGCTTCGGTTCCGTCTGTACTCTCTGCAGAGGCCGTTTCTGCGGCCGTTTCCGTGGCGGCGCTTTCTGCTGCGGCTGTGGAAGTTCCCGCTTCCACAGTTCCGGCTATGGAAACAGTCTCCGCCTCAGAGGCCTCTGAAGCAGCGGCGCTGCCTGGGCTGTCTGCAGAGCCGGCGCTGCTAGAGGAACAGGCGGAAAGCGCAAGAGAGCCGATGAGCAGAAAAACGGCGGTGGCGGATAACAGTTTGTTTTTTCTCATGATATTCCTCCATTTCAGAGCGTAACAAAGGCATTGCTTTGCCGCGATGAGGCGAAGAGAAATCGCGAATGCGATTCCTACGAGGCCTGAAAGCAATTTGTCACGCTCCGGTAAAACTCGCGTGAAACAGGAAAAAGCTTTACGGTACGGAATTAATTTTCTTCAGGAAGCGCCTTCTGGAAATGCTGATAATCCTTCATGGTTTTCCAGTGTCCGCCCCAGGTGAAGCCGTGTTCTGTGAAAAGCTGATAGCACAGATCGTTTTCATCAATTTTGTTGGGAAATCCCAGACTTCTGTCCGCATAGGCCCATCCTGCGGCCGGGGATACGCGCTGCTTCCCGTTCGGCCAGGTTACATAGGGATTGTACAGGGGATTGATGTCGATTGCAAGCCCGTAAGCATGCTTCGAGAGGCTGCTGGTGCCGTCCACCACCCGGAAATTAAAGCAGGAGGTGTTGTTGTGTTCCATGGAAAGCGTATCGTCCCCGCCGTATTCATCCACCAGCCGGACGCTCTCCAGCGGATATCCGGCCAGATACAGCTCATAAAAAATCTCAACGAGATCCTGGGCGATGGCCCTGTTGCAGATGATCTCGCCAACCTGTTCTTCGCCGTGGAAATCGATATACAGAATATTCAGATACCGAAGGTCCTCATAGGGAACGATGCAGTCCTCTCCGTAGGATATGCCTGTGATCCGTTCCTTTACCGCCCCGCTCAGAGGCTCATAGAAAAAGCCCTCCTGATAAGTGACGCGGTCCGGGGAGATCTCCGGTTCTGTTGACGGCTGAATGGTGCCGGAAAGCATGATGGAAGTTTCTCCGCAGATCGGAAGGGCTTCCGCAGCCTGAGCAGTTGCAGGAATAAGAGCCGTCAGGCAGAGGAACAGACAGGAGCCTGTCATGACCTTCCTGCGAAACGGAGAGAAAGGGACGTCTGATGAGTATTTTGTATGTTTTTTTGGCATGTCTGATTCTTCCTTTTTTCTTATATTATAAGACGGCGGTCCGGCGGCGTAAAGCCGTAAAGAAAAATGACAGAAGCCGGCATGGAAATATCTTCGGATTTTCTGAAAAATGGGAGTGTCGGCGGCTGTATTCTGCGGTATAATGGTCCTGACAGAGTTTTGTCGGGGGAATATTAATATGTTTTTTCCGCCTCTGAAGACGGAAAATGAATGGAGGGAAACATGAAAGAAACAGACACACTGTTGTTAAACCGGCTGAAACGGCCGGAGGGGAAAATCGACGTGGTGCTGGATACGGACACCTACAATGAGATCGATGATCAGTTCGCTCTGGCATATTTGTTAAGGTCAGGAGAAAAGCTGAATGTAAAGGCCATTTATGCTGCTCCCTTTTTCAACGAAAAATCAGAAGGGCCTGCGGATGGAATGGAAAAGAGCTTTCAGGAAATCCATCGGATTCTGGAGCTGATGGGAAGAACGGATATGGCAGAGCATGTGTACCGAGGATCCTGCTCTTACCTGACGGATGAGACAAAGCCGGTGATTTCGCCTGCGGCAGAGCATCTGGCCCATCTCGCCATGGAGTATACGCCGGAGAGACCGTTGTATGTGGGGGCAATCGGCGCGATCACAAACGTGGCTTCCGCGATTCTGCTTCAGCCGGAGATCAGAGACAGAATCGTGCTGGTGTGGCTGGGGGGAAATGCGCACTGGTGGCCGGACAACAGGGAATTCAATCTCATGCAGGATGTGGCGGCAGCGCGGGTGGTATTCGGCTGCGGAGCCGCTCTGGTACAGCTCCCCTGTATGGGCGTGGTATCCGCCTTTACAACCTGTGAAGGGGAGCTGGAGCAGTTCCTCCGGGGGAAAAACGCACTGTGTGATTATCTGGTGGAGCTGGCGGAACGGGAAGGGGCGGCAGGCAGTCCTTATCGCTGCTGGACCAGAACGATCTGGGATGTGACGGTGGTTGGATGGCTGCTAAACGGCGGTTTTATGCGGGATGCGCTGGTGAGCGCGCCGATTCCTCAATATGATCATCACTACAGCTTCAATCCGGAGAACCATCTGATCCGCTGCGTTTATCATATTGAGAGGGACAGGCTGTTTGAGGATTTGTTCCGGAAGCTGTCAGAAGGCTGAAGGGGATACTGTCAAAGCATAAAACACTTCAGGGTGGAGGTGAAAAATATTGGGGAAAATACTGAATTTTGGGTCTCTGAATATTGACCGGGTTTACCGGGTAGAACATTTTGTCAGGCCCGGAGAGACCATTTCTTCCAGGGGATATCAATGCTTTCCGGGAGGAAAGGGACTGAATCAGTCCATTGCCGCGGCCAGGGCGGGAGCTCCTGTCTTTCATGCGGGAACCGTGGGCACGGACGGAGATTTTCTGGCGGAGCTTCTGCGGGAGAGCGGAGCAGATATCCGTTATGTGAGAAAAACGGATGGGATGACTGGCCATGCGCTGATTCAGGTCAATGACGAGGGGGAAAACTGCATCATCCTTTATCAGGGAACCAATTTTGACAATGATACCGCATATATGGAGCAGGTGCTGTCCGATTTTGGAACTGGGGATATTCTTCTTTTACAGAATGAGATCAGCAATCTGTCTTATCTGCTGAAACGGGGAAAGGAGAAAGGAATGCGGATCATGCTGAATCCCTCTCCGATGGATGCAGGTCTGGCGGGAGAGGATTTGTCGGGGGTTTCCTGGCTGATGCTGAATGAAACGGAGGGCTGTGCGCTTACCGGAGAGCAGGAGCCGGAAAGGATCATGCGGGCTCTTCTTTCCCGTTATCCGGAAATGCAGGTCGTTTTAACTCTTGGAGGGGAGGGAGCGATGATGGGTGGAGGAGAGCAGCTTCTGCATCAGCCCTGCTTCCGGGTGAAAACGGTGGATACCACGGCCGCGGGCGATACCTTTACGGGCTATTTTGCGGCGGCTGTTCTGGAAGGGAAAAATGCGCAGGATGCGCTTCGGCTGGCGGCGGCAGCCGCAGCGCTGGCTGTTTCGGAGGAAGGAGCTGCGGTTTCCATTCCGGTAAGACAGCAGGCGGAGACTCTTCTGAAAAAGTCAGGGTATTGACAGCACCGAATTTTCTGTTATGATAGTAAAGGTAGTCAGATAAACGCGGCAGATGGCCGCATTCATAATTAATTACATAAAAGGTAACGTTCTTCAGGGTTGGGTGCAATTCCCTACCGGCGGTGAAGCCATACATGCCAGATGCATGTGATGGATGAGTCCGCGACCCGTCATCGGCGGCTGATCCGGTTGGAATCCGGAACCGACAGTACAGTCTGGATGGAAGAAGAATGATGCGGCTGCTTTTTCGTAACAGTTTCGGATGAACTGGAAGGAAGAAGCCCGTTGAAGCTTGAAACAGACCCGGAGAATGAGTTCTCCGGGTTTTTTGTGTGATAAGCCCGGAGAGTGGCCGCAGGGATGGCAGGTTTACCTGCACAGACATGCGGATGTTCGACGGGCAACGTACAGTGAGCGGCCTTTATGCCGCAGACTGTGCGTGTTAATCGGATAGGGGAATTTTTTCCCCCATCCATCGTGAAAAATGAAGAACCTGCCTTTCATGCAGCGGCCCGCAGGCCGCAGAAAGGAACATGATGAGCAATCTTGCAGCAACAGTAATGGAAAACATTGTTTTTGTCCTGGAATTTCTGGGACTGGTGGTGGCTATGGTGCTGATCGCCTACTTCGCGGAGCGGTTTGAAAAGAAAAGAAACGGGATTACGGAACGGACCCTCACCACCCGGAAAATCGCCATGATCGGCGTTTTTTCCGCCATTGCGGCCGTTCTCCATATGCTGGATTTCCCGATTCCCTTCGCCCCGTCTTTCTACAAGCTGGATTTCAGCGAGATTCCGGCTCTGATCGGTGCGTTTGCCTTCGGTCTGGTGGCAGCAGTGATGATCGAGTTCTGTAAAATCGTTCTGAAGCTGCTGTTTAAGGGAACCTCCACCGCGTTTGTGGGAGACCTGGCGAACTTCATCATCGGATGCAGTTTCCTGCTTCCCGCATCCATCATCTATCTCTTCCGCAAAACCAAGAGAAATGCGGTGATCGGCTGCGTGGCGGGAACGGTTGTCATGACCGTATTCGGCTCCGCCTTCAACGCCATTTACCTGATTCCCAAATTTGCGCAGCTCTATGGAATGCCGCTGGATGCCATCGTTGAGATGGGGCACGCGATCAACCCCGCCATCAACAGCGTGACGACCCTTGCGCTGTTCGCCGTGGTTCCCATGAATCTGCTGAAGGGAACGGCGGTGTCCATCGTGACCGTTCTGGTATACAAAAAGCTCAGCCCGATTCTGCACCGGGCCTCATGAAAAACAGAAAACG
>ERZ1643247.3332-NODE-3332-length-11442-cov-74.862650_pt1 | contig 11442 bp, 5 predicted proteins | sample MGYA00579264_ERZ1643247 | MGnify/ENA primary metagenome ERZ1643247 (study PRJEB29033, sample SAMEA4952262) | chicken gut metagenome | biome: Broiler Chicken; feature: Gastrointestinal Tract; material: Caecum | place: Ireland | collected 2018 | study: Broiler... | reverse complement strand
AGCCAAACGCCTGCGCGATCACATCAATCTTGGCCTGCAAGGGCAGGTCTTTGTAACGGTCAGCGATTTCCAGAGCCTTTTTCTGCAACTCCGTCAGGGTTTCGGCAGGGGCCGCCTGCGGCTCGGCGTCGGAAGTAACTACCTGCACCGGGGCGTTTTCCGGCTCCGGCGCTGGTGCTGGTTCCTGTTCCGGCTGCTCCTGTTCCTTGGCATACAGCTCCTTGACGGCCTCCTGCGTCAACTCCCCGGTATTGAGCTGATCCATCAGCTCCCGGCACCGTTCCGGCGTCCCGACGTAGAGAATATCCCCGATCTTGGCCCTGCCGTTGTCCTGCGGAACATAGGCTTGCAGCATATACAGGTTTTCCCGGCTGTCGCTGCTGGGGGTGGCGTGTACCCGGTAGAAGTAGTCCGGCTCGGTCTGATCCTGTGCCATCTGTACCCGTTGCTCCCGGCTGCTGTTGCGTTGCAGCTCCGTGGGCTTGATGCCGGAAAGTGGCTGAATACAAGCGATCCTGTCCGACGCACGGTAGGCATTGTCGTTCAAAAGCCGCTGCCATGCGCCCACACTCGGCGCCCAGCGGAAACCGTTCTCTTTCAACTGCTGGCGGGCGTCCGCTTCCGGCTTGCCGTCAAAGGACACCTGCAAGCGGCCCTGATCCCGGTTGGCCTCCACATGGCCGCCGTCAAATTCCCAGCCCACATAGGCCACTTCGTTTGCGCGGGTCAGGCTTTCGATCCGCTGCCGGACGCGGCGGATTTCCGCATTGTTGTTGGACAGCTCCCAGCTCTGAAACGGCTTCTTTTCATAGTGCCAGCCGGTCGCCATATCCGCTTTCAGGTTTTCGATGTTTTCAGGAGAGAGGTGCGGGCAGCCGTCCAACGTGCCGTGTTTGCGGTAATAGGCATTGACCGCTTTCATGGTTTCCTGCGCCTTTTCCAGACCGTCCAGTTTCTTTTGCAGCTTGGGAATGGCCTGCGGGTCGTCCTGCCGGATGCCGCCCATGCCGGTGCTGCGGATTTTATCAAGCAGCCCTTGGATGTACTGCCATTCCTGCATATTGCTGTCGCGGGCCGCGTTCTGTTTCTCTTTCTTGCGTACCGGGAAATTGGAACCACCGGCAATCAAAATGGACGGAACACGGGCGTCAATCTCATAGCCGTGGTTCATGTTGGCGGCCAGTTTCCGGGCATAGGTGTCAAGCAAGCTGTCGATCTTCTCATGGTACATGGGATCGACGCGCTTTTTCTGTTCCTGCGCCAGTGCAAAGGCTTTATCCACATAATGCCGGTATTCGGCTGTGGCGCTGCCGGGCTGGTAGTCGGAAAAGCTGTTCATTTCCTTGGCTCGGCGGGCCGCGCCCTCATTGATGGAATAGTAATAGTCGGATGCCGCAGGCTCTTTCGCCGGTTGCTCCGGGGTTTCCTGCTGGGGCGGCTCTTGGACCTCCTGCGGCTGGGCCGGGGCCTCATAGCCAGCCGCCGCATATTCCTCCACGGTCATACCGGCGTCGGCGGCCTCCTGTGCAATTTCGGCCTCCACCTGCGCTTTGTAGTCCTGCAAGCTCTGGTCGAAGTCGGTCAGTTTCGGCATTTCCGGCAAAGGCTCTCCGTGGTTGAGCAGCGGACGACACTCCATAGCGTAGTCCACCAGCGCCCCATAGTAGGCGGTTTCCTCCGGCGTCAGGGTGTCGCTGGACGCCAAACGGGTCTGCGCCTCCTGTTCCAGTCGGGACAGGTTGCAATGCAGCTCCATGTACGGGATGATCTCGGTGAGAAAGGCTTCCCGGCTGGCGTGATCCTCCGCCCATGCCTCCGGGCCGCCCTGCCGGGTCAGATGGTCTTTCCATTTTTCGTCGTTCAGATAAAAGGTCTGATAATCCCGGATATGCTCAATCAGGGAACCGTCCCGGTCGCCAAAATCCTGCCGCCCGGAATAACTGTGCGGCTCTCCTTGGAATGTAAAATCAATACGGAAGTCGGTCTTGTCATAGTAGCCGCCGCCCCGATGTTCTGCGTCCAGCCGGGCAAACAGGGCGTCGGCCTCATGCAACGGCATTTGCTGGCCCATTTCCAGATGAGGGCTTTCGGTGAAAAGGATCGTCACAACCGGCTCTGCCGTGGGGTCAAGGGTAGGCTGCTGTGCGGCCTTGGCCTCTGCGATCTCTCGGTCAATCCGGCCTTTCACCAGCTCGTCCACATGGCCGTGCTGCATTTCATAGCCATGTTCGCAAAGCTCATTGATAAGGGCAATCACCTTGTCTGTGTTGTCCACGGCCTCGGCGTACTCCACGATCAACCGGCGTTCCTCGTTGCCCATGCGCTGTCCGTTGCGCTCGGCCCAGTCAATCAGGGCGTTGGCCCGTTCCGTGGGGGTGGCCTCCGGCATAATGGGCTTGTTGTTCAAAAGGCCGTCAATCCCATTCCACGGCTGCGGCTCCGGCTGGGCCTCGGCCCGTTGCAGCGTCCCGTCGCCGGAAAGGACAAAGCCCTGTGTCTGAATGGCGTCCAACGTGCCTTGCGTCACCTCGCCGGTGGATTTCACATCGGCGTCAATCAGGGTTTGCAGCATGGCTTTCACACTGTCGGTCATTTCCTGCTGCTGTTCCGGGGGCAGCTTGGAAAATACACTGTCGGGGGCAGGCTGCTCGGCGGCCTGTTCTACGGCCTGCTGTGTCTGCCGCTGTTGCTGAAGCTCGGCAAGGTGGCCGTCGATGGCGGTAATCAGCTCATGGGCGGTGGCCCGGATGGTTTCAAGGGATGCCCGCAGCTCTTTCAGGTCTTTGCCGGAACTCCAACCGGCCACATACCCAAAGGAATAGTCGGACGTGTCCAGCCCGTAGTGCTGGCAGACGGCATAGGCCACGCTCTCGGCCTGCACCTCGCGGGTGCGGCTGTCGGGCCGGTCGGCCTGCTCGGTCACAGGGGCGTCCGGGTCAATGGCGTGGAGCTTGGCATGGGCAATCTCATGGATGGCTGTTTTCAAAGTTTGCAGCTCACTCATGTTCTCCTGAATGGCAATCCGCTTTTCCGTCAGGTGGTAGTAGCCGTGAGAACCACCGGGGATGTCCTCAAAGGCCATCGGGACGGGGGAAGTCTGTTCCAGCGCCTTGAAGAAGTCCTCGTATTGCTCCACATTCCCGGCCAGCTCGTCCACACCGATAGAGGGCAAGGGTTCGCCCTCTGTCTGGCTCACGTCAAAGACAGACACGATCTTGAACGCCGGAACTTGGATTTCTTTTTTCTCGGTGACGGGGTTGCCATCCTTGTCCATGACCGGCTGACCCTGTTTGTCCAGCTTCGGCACTTCCTTTTTCACCTTGTAGGGGGCGGGGGCCAGAATCTTGATACCTTTCTCGCCCCGCTTCACATTGCGGTGAAAATCGTCCCGCCACTTGTTGTAGCCCGCTACAAGCTGGCCGCCCTGCATGGCGATCAGCAGCGTATTGTTGAAGCTATAACTGTGGAACTTCGCCATAGAGGTGAGATAGGCTTTGTAGCGTTCACTCTCGAAAAGCTCCTGTATGCCGGTTTCCAGCCGGTCGGTGATCTCTTTCATGCGGTCGGCGCTGTTCTGGCTGTTGAGAATGATAGGGACGACGGGCGGCGGGGCCGCAGCTTCGGCGGCGGGCGCAGCCTCCGGCTGCACCGTCCGGGCCGGGGCCTCGTCCCGCAGAATTTCCGGCGCGGGGTATGCCATCACCCGGTATTCCTCCGGCACCGGCTGGCCCTCATGGACGCGCTGCCACTCGTCGCCGCTTTTCACCAGATAGCCGTAATCGGTGAAAACACCATGCTCCGTATTGGCAATATGCAGGCCGAAACGGGGCAGGAAAATTCCCGCTTTCCATTCCTCCGGCATATCCACCATGCCGGAACGGTTCAGGTAGTAGTCACCCAACTGGCCCGTGCCGGTGACATCCGGCAGATGCACATAGTAGTCCACGTTGTCGGGGTAGTCGATGATCTGGCCGATACTGTGAAAATTGCTCTGCGGGCTTGTCAGGGCGGCGTTCAGCTCCGCAAGCTCGGCGGCGTCCAGCTTTTCCAGCCTCGCGGCAAGGAAGTTCAGCTCGTCCACGTCAGCGGACAGCACCAGATCGCGGGGCAGCTTAATGGGACGCTCCTGCGGGCTTCGGTAGTCGTACAAGAAAAAGTCCTGCGGATTGTCGGTACTGATCCAGATTTCCCGCAGGGCTTCTTGCAGCTTTTCGGTTGTGGTCGGCAAAGAAAACCAAAGGCCCTCTTTGCCTTGCTCATAACGCTGTCGGTTATGAAGCAGGATTGAAAATACTTCGCTCATTCGGTCGCTCCTTTCTGAAAAATAGCATAAGAAAAGCAGGAAATCTTTGAAAGATTTCCTGCTAAACCTTTTAATTGAAATATCAATAAAATGGTGTTTTTAACATCTCTGAATAATATAAGGGTTTATTCAATTCATATTTTTGCATTACATCACGCACCACGTCCTCAAACCATTTTGGCGCATAAGGGGAAATGTATACTGCCGAAATTAGCTTCTCAAGATTGACTGCTTTTTCTATACCGCTGTGTGCCTGATGACTTGTGATAATAGCGCGTACTTCTCTCTCGTGTTCAAATGATTTTCGTTTATACCAGAACGATCCATTTACGGAAGAAAATCTTTTGGAAAAATCAATATATTTGACTTTCCCGATTTCTATTGCGGGGTCTTTGTCAAGAGCCTCATACAACTGTTGGTATGTAGTTTGAATTGCAAGTGCATTCTTCACATTTGTTGAGTACAATTTCCACATTGCTTCCGATTCAGATTCGTTACAATGCCAACAACTTATAAATGTATGTTTTCTTCGGGCATTTCCATCGGCGTTCAGCTCTGACAACAATCGTGTTGTATTTTCCTCAATGTATTCGTCTGTTAAATCTTCTGGTTTCATGCCGGGCGCAGTTTGAATTGCTTCTCTAAAAAAATCAAGATAAAATGCGTCCCATTCTTCTTTCCGCTCCAATGTGCCTCTTGCACCCTCAAATATATCCTCAAATGATTCCGCGGATGCAAAATATAGTGTCTTTTTACCAATCATAGAAAGGAACTTGCTTAAATCCATGTAACGCCAAAGTTTAGATTCTGGCGAAACTTTTTCGTATTCTGGTTCTACCCAACCATAACGAACTACGGTTTCTGATAGCAAATATGCACAATCATCACAAAGGACAACAGGATTTCTTTCTGTGTCATATCCCAAATGCGCACACATACCATTTTGAAATCTTCTTCCACAATTCGTACAAGCATCGCTATGCTCGTTGTAAAACACATCCAATTCGCGGGTGTGCCTATGTGTCATTTCCTGCATAACTTGCCCCCAACTCTCTTATGTTTTATTTTTATTATATCAGTACAAAAATTTATTTGAAACAAGATAATTGTAAATTGTAAGAGTGTAAGGGTTTGGGGCTTTCCCCAACAAGCAAAATCCCTGGCCCGGCAGGGTGGCTGGGTCAGGGATTTATCGGAAGTGTGGCTACACTTCCTATGCTTGCTACGTTACTCCGTCAGCTCCTTTTCTCCACGCGGTAGTTGACGTATTTTCCGCCAGTATCGGCCAAAAGCACCGTCCCGTCGTAGGTTCTGCCGGTTTTCATGGAGCGCAGGCCCTTTACCTTTGCCTTTCCGTCTTTGAGCAGCGCGGCGGCGATTTTCGGCGTGAACGCCTTGCCCCGTTCCTCAAAAAATCGGTCATTCTTCCACATGACAAACTGGCAGGCCCGGTTTCCGCAGTAATAGTTTTTCTTGCCCTCGTAGACGGCTTCGCCGCAGCGGGGACACTTGCCGATAACAACACGCTCGGCCTGAAACAACTTCTGCGCGTCCTTGCTGATCTGCGAATATCGGGAAATCAGGCTCCGGGTCATTTCCTCAATGCCCGCCATGAAGCCCTCCGGGTCAGCCTCGCCCTTGGCAATGGCCGTCAGCTTGGTTTCCCATTCAGCCGTAAGCTGGGGAGAAGTCAGCACATCCGGCAGAACGCACACAAGGTTGTGGCCGTCCTTGGTGGGAAGTAGCTGCTTGCCTTTGCGTTCCACAAAGCCCATCTGCACCAGCTTTTCCAGAATGGAAGCGCGGGTTGCCGGGGTTCCCAAACCTTGGCGCTCGGCGTCCTCCGGCATATCCTCGGCCCCGGCCCGTTCCATAGCCGACAGCAGCGTATCTTCGGTGTAAGGCTTGGGCGGTGTGGTGAAATGCTCGGTGACACTGGCCTCCACCGGGTCAAAGGTCTGGCCCTCGGTGATCTCCGGCAGCTCCCGTGCCAGCTCCGGCACGTCCTCGTCGGCGTCGGTCTTGAACGACGCCTTGAAGCGGCGCTCAATCTCTTTCCAGCCGGGGGTGAGAATGGTTTTGCCCTTGGCGGTGAACTCGTTCCCGGCGCAGGTGAATGTGGCGGTGACGGCCTCATACACATGGGGCGCAGCCACGGCACACAGCAGCTTGCAGCACACAAGGGACAGCAGTTTCTTTTCGCCCTCGGTCAGCCCGTCAAAGCCTTTCTGCACAAACTCCATCGTGGGGATAATGGCGTGGTGGTCGGATACCTTTTTGCTGTTCAGCACCCGGCCAAACTGCGGGGCAATGTCCAGCCCCGCCGCAAAGGAAAGCAGCGGCCACAGGCTGGACACGATGCTTTCCGCCGTGGGCTGCATATCGTCGGTAAGGTACTGGCTGTCGGTGCGGGGATAGGTCAGCAGCTTCTTTTCATAGAGCTGTTGGGCATAGTCAAGGGTCTGCTTGGCGGTAAATCCAAACAGGCGGTTGGCCTCCCGCTGCAAGGTGGTGAGATCGTAAAGGCGGGGCGGCTGCTCCGTCTTTTTCTCACGCTTCACCGATACACAAACGGCCTGCGCTCCTGCACAGGCCGTCTTGGTGGCGTCGGCGTCGTCGGGGTTCAGAAAGCGGTCGCTGGCCGCCTCCATGCCGCCCGCCGTGATATGGACAACGTGGTATTTCTCTTTCTTGAAATTGCTGATTTTGGCCTCCCGGTCAACCAGCATATTGAGGGTAGGCGTCTGGACACGGCCCACGGTCAGGGTCTTGTGGTAGAGGATGGAGAAAAGCCGGGTGGCGTTGATCCCCACCAGCCAATCGGCCTGCGCCCGGCACAGGGCCGATTGATACAGGTCGTCGTAGTCGGCCCCCGGTTTCAGGCGGGCAAAGCCCTCCCGGATCGCGGCGTCCTCCATGCTGGAAATCCAAAGGCGCTTGAACGGCTTTTTACAGCCTGCCATCTGGTAGACGAAACGGAAAATCAATTCACCCTCGCGCCCGGCGTCGGTGGCGCACACAAGCCCCGTCACGTCGGGGCGCTCCATTAGGGAGCGCAGCACGGAAAACTGGCCTTTCTTCTCGGCGGGGATGATGTACTGCCATTTCTGCGGCAAAATCGGCAGGTCGTCATAGCGCCACTTCTTGAAACGCTCGTCATAGGCTCCGGCGTCGGCAAGGGAAACAAGGTGGCCGATACACCAGCTCACCAGATAGCCGTTTCCCTCCATGTAGCCGTCCTTTTTCTGATCCGCACCGATCACGCCCGCAATGCTGCGGGCGACGCTCGGTTTCTCTGCAATTACTAAACGCATGTTTACCTCCTTTTAGATTATGGATTGTGGAATTTGTGGGTTAGTGATAAAATTGTGATGGGGTGATAGAATGAAAATTCGTGGTGCGGTTGATGCCTATGATAGAGAACAAAAAGTATATGCCGTAGCATATTTAGACATCTTAGGGATAACCAACCGAATTAAAAGTAACAAAGAAGCACAGTTGGATGCCCTGAATACATTGCACAATTTGTATACGAGCATTATTGAACTTACCGATCCACAAAAGGGCATAAAGAAATATGAAAACATTCAGTTTAAGATTTTTTCTGACAATATCATTATTGCTAAACAGCTCTCTCAAGAGGATAAAGCAAATGATGTTGTAACGCTGTTAAGCTGTGTATCTAATTTTCTTTGTTCTGCTGTGGGAGATGGTGTAGGTTGGCTTGTTCGGGGTGGCATTACGATAGGCGACTTCTATATTGATGATACGATTGTTTGGGGGCCTGCTTTATTACGAGCGTATGAATTAGAGGATAAAATGGCGATTTATCCACGGATAATTTTAGATGAAATAGTTACCAATGTCCTATCCAGCTCCACAATAAAAAACGATTTTGTAAGAGTGGATAAGGATGGTTGCCGGTTTTTGAATTATATGGATATTTGGCATTTTTCTGGACAGTTTGTAAGTGCTGCCTTTGAAAATATGAAGGACGAGGCCAGAAAAGCCGATGGTACATATCCAGATAAAGTGTTTCAAAAACTTTATTGGCACATGAATTACATCAATACAGAATTGGACAAAAAGAACGAAAAACAAGATAGAAAATACCGACTTACCTTATGAACAACAGCCCGCCTTGGTGGTGGGCTGTTGCTCATTTTTGCTTGATTATGGGCAATCAGGCTTTTCTTCTGCGGGTTCCTCGTCCTCCGGGGTCGGTTCGTCCTCGTCGTCCTCGTCCTCGCCAAAATCGTATTCGTCCAGCTCGTCGCCGCCTTTGGTGTCGGCCTTGGGCTTTCTAAACTTGAAGAAGTAAAGGGCCGCGCCGCCGCCGATCAGGGCCACCACAAGGAACACCACAAGGCCGCCCATGCCGGTGCTTTTCGCTTCTTCCTCCTGCGGCGGCTCGGTTTCCTCCGGCTCCTGCGGCTCCGGCTCCGGGCCGGTACACTCGGTCATATTGGTTTTACATACCGGGCAATTCGTATTGACGGCTCCCGCCTCGCACTTGGTCGTACAGGTACAGGTTTCCGGGGCAGCTTCGCCGTCCTCCAACAGTGCTTGCAGGTCGGCGTCGTCCACTTGGTTGAGGAAGTGAACGGCGGTTTCCTTGTCCTCGTTGGCCCGGTCGATTAAAATATAAAAGTAGTTGCCCGCCTTGGTGGTAACGGTGATAAGCTGCTTGTCCCCATAGAAATCATCCACCAGCGTTGCGTTGCCCTCCGGGGTAACAGGTACGCCCTCCGGCTCCATGCCGCCGGTGGTGGGTTCTTCCTCCTGCGGTGCCTCGGTGCTTTCCGGCAAAGGCTCCGGGTCGGGGTCGGTGCCACCGGCAAAGGCGGTGGTGGAAAAGGCCGTCAGGCAAAGCACGGCGGCCAGCGTCACGGTAAACGTGCGAATGATCTTATTCTTCATCGGTATTGTCCTCCTGTTCAAAATCCGGCTGCGGGGCCGGGGCGGTCTGCAAAGCGCCGCCCCGCAGGAACGCCGCAAAATCCTCCGGCTTCATGTTCAGGCCGCGCACAAGCTGGATGATCTGCAAATTCTCCTGCTCGGTCTTTGCCGCTTCCAGCTCCCGAAGCTGTTTTTGCAGTTCCGTGATCTTGGCCTTGGTTTTCGCAATGTCCTTTTCGATACGGTCAAGTTTGTTTGCCATCGTCTAAAACTCCTTTCTGGCGTCAAGGCAGACGCCCGTAGCAATAGAAATGCTGCTGCCAATAACTCGAATTGAGGTTGGTGTAAGAAATGGGGTCGCCACAGTGCAACATCACGGAATTGCCCACATAAATGCCGACATGGGAAACGCCGGGGGTGTCGTAGGTGCCGACAAAAAATACAAGGTCGCCGGGCTTGGCCTGCTCCGGGGAAACAGGGGTACAGATATTGCAAAGGCCCTGTGCGCCCAGCCGTCCCACGTCCCATCCGCTGTGATTGATTACCCAGCTCACAAAACCGCTGCAATCAAAGCTGGTGCTGGGAGAGCTGCCGCCCCACACATAGGGATAACCCACATACTTTTCCGCCTCGGCCATCATTGCGGCAAAGGTAGCGTCCTCCAAAGCCTCCGGGGGAATGTCGTAGTAGGTCGGCTCCTTGACGGTGGAAGCGTTGGGATAGGTGCCGTTTGGAAACAGGTCAGGCCGGTTGCCCAGCGTGTGCATATACACCGCATACAGGCTCATTTGTTCCTCGCCCATGATATAGACAGGCAGGTGGGACAGGTCGAAGTTTTCCAACTTCACGTTGCAAATGTAGTAGGTATAGGGAACTTCCACGGTGTAGGGATTGCCCTCGCTGTCCGTCCGGGTTTCGGTGCGGTATCGGGTTTCGGTTTCAATGGTCTGTGTCAGGGTGTATTGCTTCTCAAAGAGCATGGCAAGGTCGCCTTGCACGTCGCCCAGCGTATAGACGCCCTCATGCAGCGCCGACAGGATGGAAGTCAGCACATAGGGGTCATGGCCGATCTCGTCCAGATCGAAGCGGTATTCGTCATAGCCGGGGTGCAGGCTTTCGTAGTTGTCAAGCTCATACTGCAAATCGGCTTCCATGTCCGCATAGGCAGCTTCCGCCCCCAGCATATCGCTGTCCTCGGACAGATAGGACGTGGCCGCCACGCCGGTTCCGGCGCTGCCGAACATGGCCGTACAGGATTGCAGGCCGCCCATAATCAGCATGAGCATGAGGCCCACGCCGCCGATCAGCAGCACACCTTTCCAGTACCGGGCCACAAAGGACGCGGCCTGTTTGCTTTTCTCGGCGGCTTTCTTGGCGGCTGCGGCGGTGGTTTTGGTGGCGCTGGCTGCGCCCTGTGCCGTCTGGCCCGCCGCCCGTGCTGCCTTGGCATAGTCCCGTTTGATTTTCTGTTTCTGCCAGAACCGGGCCACCGGGTTTTTCACCGCCTGCGCCATTTCCGGGTTGTCCCGCAAGGATTTCTGGTAGATGTACTCCGCATTGGCGGCAATGGCCTTTTTCTCGGCCTTGGCTGCGGCCCGGTAGGGTTTGAGCTTATGACGCCGGATGCCGCTGCGGATGGCTTTTCCTGCTTGGCGCTCGGCAAGTTCTTCTCCCTTATGGCCGCCCTCGACGCCCACATTCTCATGCTCAACCTCATGGATTTTCCCATGCAGATACAGGCCCGCTTCCTCCATCGGACGGCTGGCCGGGTTGGGTTTGAGCTTGGGGGCCGGTTTCTCCACCTTGTCAAAGTGCAGCTTGATTCTGGCCTTGCCCTTGGCCTCGTCATAGACGGTTTTCGTGGTGACGACGCGCTTTTTCGGCAGGGCTTCTTTGGCTGCGTCCAGCTTATCCGCCCGCTTTTCCGCCTTGTGGATATACTTGGAAAGGGCGGGATCGGCCCGTTCCTCGGCGGTGAATTGCAGGCGGGACGCCGGGCCGGTGGCCTGCGCCGCCGTATTCGCGCCATCCTTGGCGGCCCGCTTCGCCTTGCTGCGCTCCCGGATGTCCCCGGCACGTTCCAGCACCTTTTCAGCGGTGCCGCCCGGCTCGGCTGCGGAATAGTCCTGTTCGGCCTCCCGGTTGGAAATGTTGATGCTCTCACCGGTGGTCTGGTTGTCCAGCGTCAGGCCGTCGCGGGTCATGTGCTGCGTCACCTTGTCACGGGGTTTCAACTGCTT